>Ga0066636_10000050_pt1 | contig 50344 bp, 47 predicted proteins | sample CryGeyCG2014_080_2_FD_62736 | JGI IMG/M metagenome (GOLD analysis project Ga0066636, IMG submission 62736) | Groundwater microbial communities from aquifer - Crystal Geyser CG07_land_8/20/14_0.80 | ecosystem: Environmental > Aquatic > Deep subsurface > Groundwater | place: USA: Utah: Grand...
GGTGAGGCCGTTCTTGCGGGCATCGCCGCCGAGACGTGGATCGCTGTGAACCGGGGAACCGCGGAGAGCGCACTCCTTGATCGTGTGACGTTGCTCCTCGGCAAGCTGCCGCTCACGATCGACCTGGCGCATCTCCGCATGCGGGACATCCTGAAGCCGCTCCGGCTTGACAAGAAGAACCGCGGCGGCAACGTCCGCTTCGCGCTCCCCCGAAAGATCGGCGACGTGGTCATCGTTGACGACGTCAGTGAACAGGAAATCATTTCAAGTATTGAGTTTCTCAGGACACTGTTTCGTTGAGAAGGATAGAAGCCTTCCCCATGCTGCTCAACCGTGAATTGGTCATGCGAAGGCGCAGGCGCATCGCCCGTTCCATGTCCGCGCTGATCCTGACTCTTCTCGCATTCCCCGTCCCTCTAACGGGACAGGTCCGTTGTCCCAAGCAGGAGTTCCGTGCTGTCTGGCTCACCACGGTCTTCGGCGCGGATTGGCCTGGGGGAGCGGCGAATCCCTCGGATCAGCGGCGCCTGCTTGCAGGAATCTACGATACGCTTGCGTCGAACCACTTCAACGCCGTCATCATGCAAGTGCGCGCACGTGGCGACCTTCTTTATCCCTCTGAGTACGAGCCCTGGGCGGCGTGCCTCACGGGCACGCTCGGCAAGGATCCCGGATACGATCCCCTGCAGTTCGCCGTCGACGAGGCGCACCGGCACGGGCTTGAGTTCCATGCCTGGTGGAATGTGTGTAAGGTGGCCGACGCAAATGACCTCGCCGTGACGACGCCGCTCCACGTGGTTCGCCGTCATCCCGAGTGGATTCGCACCTGGAAGAACCTGACGAAGGACGGGAGGGTTGCAAGCACTGAGTACTGGCTCGACATGGGGCTGCCGGAAGCGCGCGCGTACCTTGTGGACGTCGTTCTTGAGATGGTGCGGCGCTATGACATCGATGCCGTCCATTTCGACTATCTTCGATATCCCGGCCTTGAGTTTGACGATTCAGCGACGTTCGCGCGATACGGCGGCGGCGCGGAGCTTGCTGAGTGGAGGCGCGACAATCTCACGAAGTTCGTACGTGCGGTCCACGACAGCGTCGTCCGCATCAAGCCCTGGGTGAAGGTCGGCTCCGCGCCGATCGGCATCTACCGCAACCTTCCCGGCGCGTCGGGCTGGCAGGGGTACGAACTTCTTTCGCAGGATGCCCGTCGCTGGATGAGGGAAGGGATCATCGACTACGTCGCCCCGCAGATCTACTGGGGGCTTGAGAACAACCCGCGTTTCGGTATCCTCGCCGCGGACTGGATCAAGAACGCGTACGGACGGCATACGTACCTCGGCATCGGTGCGTACCGTCCGGAGGTGATCTCTGAGATCGGAAGGATCATTGATACGAGCCGCAGCCTCGGCGGGCTGGGGCAGTCGTATTTCCGGTACCGGAACGTCTGCCGCGACAGCGTCATCGCCGGGGAGTACACATTTTATTCTCTCATGCCCCCAATGCCGTGGAAGGACGGCGTCCCTCCCCAACCGCCGCTCGCCCTGTCGGGGCGGGTTGAAAACGGCACGAGTGTACGGCTCACCTGGCAGCCGCCGGAACGGGCGGGAGACGGGGAGATCGCATCGCGGTTCGTCCTCTACCGGCTTGGCGGGACGAAGAGAAGTCGCGATGATGCGTCGGCAATCCGGTGGGTTTCGCCCCGCACGGAGACGAGCTTCCTCGACGACCTGAGCCGTCCCGACGCGGTCCGCTACACCTACTGTGTAACGTCTCTTGACCGACTTGGGAATGAGAGCGGCCCGTCGAATACGGTGGCTGTCCTCGTCCCTCGTGTGGCGAAGATCGCGAAGGTGTTTGACGTGCGCGACGGTCTCGCCGAGCCGGTATCGACGGGACGGGACATATTGAGGGCGGCCTATCAGGTCTCCTCACCGGGAAGAGTGCGGCTCGAAGTCCGGGATGCCGGCGGGAATTCCGTCCGCGAGGTAGCGGGCGGATTCCGGTCAGGCGGCGAATATGTGGTCGGCGTCACTCTTGGCGGGCTGCCGCAAGGGTTCTACACGTTGACGCTTGTGACGGACAGCACAGCGTATTCGCGTGGATTTGTCGTCGGAAAGTGATTGGCCTCAGTGATAGGCATTGCTGTGAGACTACTCATCCGAAATGCATCCCAGCTTGTCACGGTGAGTGCACATGGTGCCCGTACGAAGCGCGGCGCGGAAATGCGCGACCTCGGTATCATTGAAGACGGGGCGCTCCTCATCGACGAGGGGAAAATCGCATGGGTCGGGAGGTCGGCAGATGCTCCATCGTTCGACCGCTCATCCCCCGACGTCGAAGTCTTCGACGCGGAGGGGAGGGTTGTCATGCCCGGGTTCGTTGACCCGCACACGCACCTCATTTTTGCCGGGAGCCGCGAAGACGAGTTCGCGCTCAGGTGTGAAGGGCTTACGTACCAGCAGATCGCCGAGCGAGGAGGTGGAATCCTCAACACGGTCCGCGCAACGCGGGGGACGGACCGGAAGAAGCTGCGAAGCCTTGCCTCGCACCGGCTTGATCGACTTCTCCGGTACGGCACAACGACCGCCGAGATCAAGAGCGGATACGGGTTGACCGAGGAAGACGAGCTGAAGATGCTTCAGGCAGCGCATGATCTCTCCGCGGAGCATCTCGTGACGGTTGTATCCACATTCCTTGGGGCGCACGCGCTTCCGCCTGAGTACGCGGATGACAGAACCGGGTACATCGAGCTCATTACATCGCAAATGATTCCATATATCGCACGGAAGGGGCTCGCGCGGTTTGTCGATGTGTTCTGCGACTCCGGCTACTTCACGCGCGAAGAGACGGTGAGGATATTCGAGAGTGCAACTTCCAACGGCCTCGGCCTGAAGCTTCACGCCGATGAGCTGTCGGCGACCGGCGCCGTGGAGGACGCCGCTCGTTTTGGCGCGGCCTCAGTTGACCACCTGGAGTACATCAGCAAAGAGGAGATCGGCCTTCTCGCCAAAAGCGAGACGGCGGCGGTTCTCCTTCCCGGTGTCTCGTTTTTCCTCGCACAACGCTACGCACCTGCACGCGAGCTGATCGAGTCGGGCGCGGTGGTCGCCATCGCATCGGACTACAACCCGGGATCGTGCATGTCGTTCTCGATGCCTCTCATGATCACAATCGCCTGCACTCAGATGAAGATGACACCCGAGGAAGCGATCACGGCGGCGACGCTCAACGCCGCGGCGGCCATCGGATTGAGCGGCGAGCGGGGGAGCCTTGAGGTCGGCAAATGGGCGGACATCATCATCCTCGAGTCTTCGTCATATCGCTCCCTGCCGTATGAATTCGGCGGGAATCCCATCGCCCACGTTGTGAAGAATGGTGTGCTTCTCGAGTTCTAACGCATGTCCTCTTCCAACCATAGTCTTGATCCGTGTCAATCCGCGGCTTGTTTCGTGTAAATCCGCGGTTCAGTTTTTCTCTGTGTTGTCGCCCGCGGGCGAATTCCGCTGTTGAAAGGATTCCACTGAGATGGAACGAATTGTCGAATGTGTACCCAATTTCAGTGAGGGACGTGACCGGGGTATTATTGACGCGATCGCTGCTGCGATCAGCAGCACGCCTGGCGTGATGCTTCTTGACGTCGATCCGAATCCTGACTACAACCGTGTCGTCGTCACGTTCGTCGGCAGTCCTGAGATGGTTGGCGAGGTCGCGTTCTGCGCGACGGCGGTCGCCGCGGAACGGATCGACATGACGAGGCACAAGGGGGAGCATCCCCGGATCGGTGCGGCGGACGTTGTGCCGTTCGTGCCCGTCCGCGGCGTCACGATGACCGATTGCGTGGAGATCGCCAAACGGTACGGCAAGCGCGTGGCCGAAGAGCTTCACATCCCGGTTTACCTTTACGAGGAGGCCGCTACGCGGCCGGAGCGCAGGAACCTCGCCACGGTGAGGAAGGGCGAGTACGAAGGGCTGAAGGAGAAGCTGCGCGATCCTGACTGGGCTCCCGATTTCGGCGCGGCGTTGTTCAACCCGCGCTCCGGTGCGACAGTGACGGGGGCGCGCGAGTTTCTCATCGCGTACAACGTGAACCTTGACACGGACGATGCGAAGGTGGCGCACGAGATCTCCTTGAGAATCCGTGAGAGCGGTAGGCCGATGAGGGACGGATCGGCGAAGATTGTCGTTGACGCTAGAGGGGAGAAGGTCATGATTCCGGGGCGCCTCAAAGCCATTAAAGCGATGGGCGTGCCGCTCGAGGCGCATGCGATATCGCAGGTCTCAGTGAATGTTGTGAACTACCACATCACACCGCCCCACGTTGTGTTTGAGGAGGTGAAGAACGAGGCCGCGACCCTCGGATGCAAGGTGACGGGGAGCGAGATAGTGGGGCTCATCCCGCTGGAGGCGGTCCTCATCGCGGGAAGGTTCTACGCGAAGAACAATCCCGGCCTCACCGAAGGAGAGCTTGTTCAGGGTGCTATTGAGAACCTCAACCTGAGCCAGCTCGGCAGGTTTGACCCGAAGAAGAAGATCATCGAATATCTCCTTGAGTCAGAAGGGGAGTAATCATCGGCGATTCACTCCACGCTACGGGACGACGGCCATGATGCGAACTCAATCGATCAAAGAGTTTCTTGGGAACCTCTCATCCTCCTCTCCTGCACCGGGAGGCGGCAGTGTCGCTGCGCTCAGCGGTGCGCTTGCCGCGGGCCTCGTTGCGATGGTGTGCCGGCTCACGATCGGGAAGAAGAAGTATGCCGACGTGGAGGCCGACATGCTCGAGATACTCCCGCATGCAGAATCACTCCGCGAAGAGTTCCTCCAGCTTGCAGATGAGGACACTGACGCATTCAACGAGGTGATGCGCGCCTACGGGATGCCAAAGGAGACCGATGCGGAAAAGCAGGTCCGGGGCGAGGCAATTCAAAAGGCGATGCATGTCGCAGCCGACGTACCATACGAAGTCCTCGAGATGTGCCGCGAAGGGCTGGAGTTGAGCCGCGAAGTCGCTTCGAAGGGAAACACCAACTCAATCAGCGATGCCGGCGTGAGTGCCCTCATGTTCTACGCCGCGGCGTTCAGTGCGGCTCTCAATGTGCGGATCAATCTTGGCTCCTTCTCCGACCAGGAGGATGTCGCCCGCCGCAGTGAGAACGTACACGACATCATGTCCGTTGTGCAAGACCTCCGCGACGGAGTGCTCACCATCGTCGAGTCCAAGCTCGGTTGAGAAAGAGGGAGATCGCTCGGACGCTTGGCTATGACCGCAAAACCATTCGTCGCTACATTCGCATCGCGGTAGAGAAGGGACTCTCAAGAGAAGCACTGCTTCCGCCGCGGCAGGAGGTCGAGAGCTTTCCGTGGCGATCAAAGATGGCACGCGGGGAGAGAACACCCAAGGCTATAGACAGTTCAGAGAACCCTACCTCCCCGAGATCACAGCGCTGGTCAGCTCTGGGCGATCTCACCCTCAAGTGTCAAGACTGCCTTCGATGTCCTTTGCCAACGGCCCGCCATCGGCAGGCCAACGGCACGACCTAACGGGCACGGTTAGCTATACCTCCTACAAGCGCTTCATCCGCGCACACAACATCGAGATCGATCCCGCACGCTCGACCTGCCGTCCGCCATGGGCGGATCGACTACGGTCTCTTAGCCATACTGAGTGATCGGCTCTGACGGCAGGCCAACGGCCCGCCATCGGCAGGCGAAGTGTGTTCTACGCCTTCATCGGCACACTCTCCCACAGCCGGCTCAAGTATGTCGAACTCACATTCACCCAAAACCAAGGAGCTAGAGTCAACTCCCATATCCGGATGTTCTTTTTTCTTCGGCGGCGTAGAGAGAGCGCGTCGTGCAAAGATAACCTGAAGTCCGGTGTCTTACGTCCCGACATCTACTCTCCCCATGCTCTCTCCGGAGCTACCGTGAGATGGCCGAGCACTACGGCTTGTTCATCGATCCGGCACGGCTTCTCTAGAAGCAGAAGCCAACAACCTTTCGTATGCTCTCGTTCCTCTCCATGCTCCTCACCGATGAGCTCGAGATGAGAATCAGCCGGAGAATCGTCCGCCTCAGGCGGACCGGTCAAAGGCCGCGAGATGACGCTCGAGTCATTCGATTTCGCCTTCAACCCCTCCATCAACCCCAAGCGCATCAAGAGCCTGGCGAGCTGCCGCTTCATGGAGCGCGGCGAAGTTGTCTTCTTCCCTGCCTGCCGATGGCGGGCCGTTGGCCTGTCGATTGATGTTCTCGGTCGCCTTCTACCTGCCCGTCCGGTCAGGCGGGCAGCTTCCAACAGCTCTTTGCCGACCAAGACAGCGCAGACCTCCAGAACAAATTGCCTGTCGTGATGAAGCGGCTCCTCAAGGTCGATCTCCTCTTTTGTCGACGACTTCGGCTTCTCTGGCCACCAGACCAACTCTCAGCCGTCCGCCCTGGGCGGATTGGTCGATGGACGCTTCCGTTCCAAATCCATCATTCTCACGTCCAACCGTGCAATCACCGACTGGCCCGCCATCGGCGGGCAGGCCAGGGCTCTTCCCCGATCCGGTGAAGAGCCAACGCCATCCTCGACCGCCTTGGCGCGCCTTGCACACACGAGCCACCAGATCGTTATCAAAGGTCAGTCGTACAGAAAAGAAAAAAACTTCAAGTTACATCAGACGAGGATTGACCGTATGACCACCAAGCGCTTCATCGTCTACCTTGCCACCGATATCCCTGCCGATGGCGGGCCGTTGGCCTGCTACTTGACAAGCGGCAAAGGACTTCGTATACTATCAATCATAAGTGCAGCAGGTGGGGAAATACTTTTGGCCCACCTGGGGGAATATGATGGCCATTGACACAAAAAACCCTTTGGTGCGTAACATCAGCGGTCATGAATCCGGGATTCACCACCCCGGATGAAAATTGGCAGCGCGAGTCGTACATTGCAACCAACCACGTGTCCATGGTATTTTCATAGCAGTTATTATAACGCAAAAGAGTGACAGGTTGCCAAGAAACTAAGTTCGATCCTGGTCGGGAGTCGGTAGTGGAAACTACTAGTTTCTGAAGGACATGGAGATGAGGTCACCGATAGCAAAATTTACGGGTAAGAAGAAGGCAGCGGCGGCTGTTCTTGTTGTTTTCATTGCAGTCCCGCTTTTACTGCTGGTTTATCTTCATAGTAAGTTAGATGTCGAATCCTTCCCGTTGGGGAAAGCCCCTTCCCTCCTTGAAGCTCGTTGCGACCGACGGTAGACAATCCTCGATCAGTGATTACAAAGGCTCAAAGTTAGTTCTGATGTTTTTCAAGGTTGAATGTCCTCATTGCCAGAGAACTTTAGGGATATTCAAAAGCTTGTGCGAATACTACTCTACGCAACACTTCAAGATGATCGCCATTTCCTTGAGTTCTCCAGAGGAGACAAGTAAATTTACATCTGAAAATGCATTCCCTTTTCCCATCGTTTTAGCAAGTTATGATAAGGTGAAGAGAGAATACGGCATCTCAGCGCTTCCGGCAGTGTTTTTCGTAAACGAGAGTATGGTGGTTATCCATAGAGTATTTGGTGAAATGTCTGCCGCTAATTGGAAATCCATATTTGATGATTCTCTTTCAGAAAAGCCGCAAGAACAAAGGAAATAAAAAAGTGAAAGAAATATTTAGCGGTCGGAGAAGAATTATAGCGGCAGCCGGACTCGCATCAATTGTTGTATTCATTTCCGCTGTAATTGGCATGATTTATATTTGGGATTCTCCAACCGCGCTTCGGAAGTTTGAGGCATGGCGAACTGGAGCAACGTATCTTGGAGATAGCGGAGTGGTCATTCAAGAAAGGTACAACGACTGTGGTCCTGCAGCATTGAAGATGGTATTTGACCATTACAACATCCACGTGGCTTTGATTGAAATTGAAAAAAGTGTCCATCTGACCAGGAAGGGATCCAGCATCCTATCTCTCAAGGATATGGCAGAGAAGGAGGCACTCGGTGCTGAGGGTTGGAGGCTGTCACCGGAAGATTTCTACAAGGCTGCAAAGCCCCTCATCGCGTTTGTGCGTGGAGATCATTTTGTAGTAATCGACAGCATTACTTCAGATGGAACTGTTCACATTCGCGATCCGGCAATAGGAAAACTGAGGATGAGCCAGAACAATTTTTTGAAAATATGGAAAGGTGAAACATTGGTATTTCGCAGATAAATGCCGAGAGTTTGCGCGCAAAGACAGGTGCACGTCACGTCCGGATGTGCAACCAAATATCTTGCTCGCCGGTCTGCTTTCTGCGGAGGAGGAGATGACATTTCGGCTGGCTCCACGAATGTTATTTCCAATTTCGCAAGTAAAGCAGACGGAGCCCGGCGGGCAAGAAGGTTAAACGGACGAAAATGATAGGAGGATTATGCTATGAAGAAAGTAGCTTTAGTTATCTTGGCCCTGGCATTAGTCTTGACTAGTGTGGCGTCATCGGGGGTGGCGCGAAACGAGACGATGCAATCGTATCAACTTAGCGCAGGACAACTGTCTTACGCTGTTGGCGGTACTGTATTGGGATGCGTCGCCGGAATTGCTGGGGGCGTGGCCACTGTAGCATGCTTTGGAGGCGCATCTACCCCTATAACCTTCTGGGCAGTCCTTGGGTGCTCGGCGTTGGGAGTCGCCTCTATTGCGACAATCATAGACCAATGTTTTTAGGTCAATGTTAATGTCCTGAAGGGTGCATCCCATGTGTAAACGTGGGATGCACTCCATTTTCTGAGAAGTTCGATTCGCAAGGAACTTATGACTCAATGTAGGTGCTCCGTTGGATTCAGATATAATATGCAAAACCAACCTTATAATCTCTTTCCGACAGGGAAGGCGTGCCCTGTCTTTGTTCTTGCTCTTATTTGAAGCCTTTTCCCTTTCATTAGTTCTTGGTATCGCTCTGATTTCCGCGAAAGTTAGAATACTGCCTGAGAATAGTCAACTAATTGATCTTAGTATCTGGTGCTTGTTCATTTTTGAGTTTTTTCAGGCGAACGCTAAATCGAAGCCAAGCAATTTTTTTGCAAGAGGCGCGTTTTCAATCTTTCCAATTAGTCGGTTTGGTGTATTTCTATTGAGGCTCTTCCTTTTTATTACGGATTATAGATGGATACTTTATGCTCTTCCGCTGGTAATGTTTGTTGCATACTTTCTAATTGGTGGAAAGTTAGTCATGGCGTTTGGAGCCATTTTCGTGTATTCCATTGCGTACATATGGATGTCTGTGGTATTCTTGACTATACTCCTTTTTCTTAAGACCTTGTTTGCTCGTTTTGGCGAAGTGAATGCAAGTATAGTTGTCGCATTTTTCTCTATCCTTCTTTTTTCTCTTATCATAAATACCAGATTTCTTCCGTATTTTACTGGCTCTCCTTTACTGGTGTTGATTCGGGACGCTTTGTCATGTTTATGCATAGGCAATCTAAATTGTTCAATCGGTTACGCTTTTGATATGTTGGTGTTTCTATTTGCAGGTGGTCTTATGGTCTTTCTCATCAGCAAGATTCGGTTGCCTTTTGGGAGGCGCATTGTTATTGATTAAGTTAATATGTATTGATTTGAAAATTCTTGTACGAGAGGAAAAACTGTTGTTGAGTATTGTTGTAATTCCTCTGTTCGTAGTCGTGGCGGACATACTCTTCAAGAAGACATCCAATTTTGCTTTGGGAGCTGGCCTACCTTTTGTTCTTATGGTGACGATGGTTTTTGGAACCATTTTTCGGGCTCTCTATACTGGGTATGGGCTGCACATGAACACCATGCTTGTATTTCCCTTATCCTCAATTGAAGTTGTTATCATCAAGAATCTCTCGAGTACTTGTGCGCTGGTACTTTCTAATTTATGGATTTCTATGTTCGCGTGGGTTTACCTTCGCTTCACTGCAGATACCATCCTCTCAGGTTTACTTTTTTCTGTTTATCTTCCCATAGTCCTCATTGAAGTCTACAACTTGCTTGGGTTCTGGATTGGTAACCCATCACGCCACGCTGGACTGTGGCTACTCTTGGTTGCAATGTTGCTTTCCACTGCTAGTGGTATCTTTTTCTTATGCCAAATGTGGGGCTTTGGGCCGGTTGTAGCACTTACAGGAACCACCGTGTGCGCGTTCTGGCTTTCGCTCCGCTTCTGGGCTTTAATGTTTAGCAAGAAGAAATTTTGGTTGTTGCAAGAAGCGGAGAGTGGCGAATGAATTGTATCGAGATCAAAAGACTAAGGAAGACATACAAGAAAAATGTTGTTGCACTATGGAATCTCGACCTTAATGTGCCAGCTGGGTGCATCTTTGGTTTTGTCGGTCCAAATGGGGCCGGTAAATCAACCACGATAAACATTATGGCTGGCATTATACCCAGAGATTCTGGTGAGATATTCATACTCGGGGGGGAAATAGATGAAGATGATTACAAGTACAAGCGGAATGTCGGATTCATTCTCGAAAAGCCTCACTTTATTGAGAAGCTTACGGCGAAGGAATACTTAGAATTTGTCGCAACAATGTACAAAATCGATAAGGTCGAAACTCAAAAACGTGTCAATGAGCTGTTGGAATTCTTCGAACTTGAAGAAAAGCGCAACGACTGGATTGAAACCTATTCAGCTGGCATGAAGAAGAAAGTTTCCCTTGCTGCCGCAACAATTCACAACCCCAAATTGTTAATCCTCGATGAACCATTGGAAGGAATTGACCCTGTGTCTGCGAAAGACATCAAGGATATGCTCAAGATGATGAAAGAAAAGGGTACAACGATTTTTCTAAGTTCCCATAATCTTGATATGGTTGAGAAGCTTTGTGAAGAGGTAGCCATCATGAACAAGGGGAAAATCGTTTTCCAAAGCAAGACAAAGGACATAAGAAAGAAGCTTAAAGACGAGGTAAGTCAGGAGACATATTCTTCACTTGAAGAGATTTTTATAGATATTGTTTCAGAAGAGAATCAGGAGAATAGGAAGAAGGCGCTTTCATGGTTGTAAGTTTCGAAAATCTTTTCCTGGTCATTAGTAGTCCTCCTAAAGCTTTCAGGAACTTGAGGGAACAACCCAAGTGGCTTGTCGCTTTTTTGTTTATCTCATTTCTTTCCATTATCGCTGCTTGGAGGCTCATCCCTTTTTCAGAACAACTAAGTTATCAAATCCTTGCACAGCGGTTGGGTGAAGAACAAGCGGGACAAGCAATCAGTATGGTCGAACGTCTTAAATACATTGAAGTAGCATTCGTACCAATTGGGCTCCTCCTTCGGTGGCTGGTTCTTACTGCCGTACTTTACTTTGCATCAATATTGTTGAGTGCACCAGATGAATTGAAGTTCAAGTCGGTTTATTCGCTCGTAGTTCACTCCGAAACAATTTTGGTATTGGCGGGGCTTCTAAACGTCATCATACTCAACTTAAAAGGTGTCTATTCTATTCATGCTCCTGCAGACTTGCAAGCTATTGTCGGTCTTGATTTCTTCCTTAAGAATAGAGCCTCCAATCTTTCACTTTTCACGCTCCTTAACGCCATCAACGTTTTCAATATCTGGTACATCGCGGTCCTTACTATCGGCATTTCTGTCGCCACCGGCTTCAAGAAATTTAAGTCAGCCATTTTGGTAACGACTGTCTGGCTTTTAGGCGTAGGCTTCCATGTCGCGCTAACCGCAATATCGAGCAATTCGCCATTGGGATTGGGCAATTAACACAAAACCATTGACTAAAATGTCATTCTCCTTTGCTGCCAACGGTGAAACGATGAACCACTGCCAAGCGTAGGCTTGCGAGGACGCGCGGTCTTGCAAGCGGCGTTGACAGACTTCTGCCGATAAACAAGTATGGATCGTTCACAACAATAAGTAGTGGTATTTGATGAACCTCTATTTAATTGAACGCCAAAGATATCATCTTCGCTGCTCTTCGCATTCTAATTGGCTTGCTGTACGCAGGCACAGGGTTGTCCAAAGCCATCTCCTTTGAACAATTCCTAACGGACATTTGGACTTACCAGATTGTTTCGCCTTCCATTGTTTCTGTTTCCGCCGTTATTATTGTGATTCTTGTCTGTAGTATCTTCTGATTCTGAGTCTTCTCGTGCAACATGGCCCGCCTTAGCGGGCCATGTTGTGTCGTGCGCCCGACAGGGAGCGCTCCCTCCGTGCCGATTCCGCTGTGCCGTCTTGCTGTCCACTTGACAACATGAACGGTTTTCCGTAAACTTGCACTGGAAAACTGGAGGCATGGTGTTGTCCTTTCGTGTGCCGCTGCGCGAAGCCGCAATGCTCGTTATTGCCGCGATCATCCTGGGCTTCGCCTACACCGGTTTCACAAAGCGAGCGTTGTTCGCACCGCCGCCCCAGGTGGCTGGGCACTCCACCTCCGCTCATGAGAACGCTTCTCCCTGGGTTGCCTACCAGGAGGCGCGACGACTCATGGATTCGCGTGCGGCTCTCTTCATCGATGCCCGCCCCGAAGCTGAGTTCCGGTTCGGCCACATCGAAGAAGCCGTGAACATCCCGTTTGATGAGTTCGAGAGCAAACGGGATATGCTCGCGAGCATTTCAAGGGACACACTCATTGTTACCTACTGTAGTGGTGTGGGATGCGATCTAGCCTCGATGCTCGCCTCTCGACTGAGGGACGACGGATTCAGGAATGTGAAGACCTACATTGGAGGATGGAACGAGTGGAGCGCACACCAGTGATGGAAAGACCGACGACTGAGGCGGACGGGTGGCTCCTCATCTCGCTCCTCGTTCTCATCGTCAGGATCGCCCTCGGCATCACGTTTGTTGTCGCAAGCATCGACAAGATTGCCGACCCGGGGGCCTTTGCGCAGTCCATCCTGAACTACAAGCTTGTCTCACTTGATGTTGCCCTCGTCATCGCGACCGTTCTTCCGTGGCTTGAGCTGCTCTGCGGCCTCGGGATTCTCGCCGGGGTCCTCATTCGCGGCAGCGCGCTGCTCCTCTTCGTCATGTTGGTCGTTTTCACGGCGTTAGTTGTTAGCGCGCTTGCCCGCGGACTTGACATCTCCTGCGGCTGCTTCACCTGGGACCCGACGGCTGACAGGATTGGCTTGTGGAAGATCGGCGAGAACGCACTGCTGGTCCTCGGTTCAGTGATCATCTTCTACGCGAAGAGCACGAGGTTCTCGCTGGAACACTACTTCAGGGTTTCATCCTCCGGGACTGGGTAGCACTGGGGCCCCCGGTTCAGGTTGCCTCGATGCAGAGTCCGAGCTTCAGCACGTGACGCCAGAGGGCGATTCGTGAATTGCCCCGGGCCACGCAGGTGTACGGTGTGTCTTGCGAGGCTCCCGCAAGTGATTTGTTGGCGACGGGGAAGGGGGGTGCCTATCGCGCGAGGCGGTCCATCATGATGGCTGCTGCAGCAATGGCGGCGGTTTCGGTACGAAGGCGTGCCCCACCGAGCGAAGCGAGATGTGCCCCCGATTGTTTGAGGAGCGGCACCTCCGCGTCAGTGAACCCCCCTTCAGGTCCTACGTAGAGACGAATCTCCGAGCATGAAGGCGGAGGAGAGAGGGAAGATAGATGTTCAGATGGACGCATTGAGGTCGAAGATGAACTGTCCCTTGAGCGACTGGTTGAATGCGTAGTCGAAGCGAACAACGAAACTATATGGAAGCTCAACGTGGATCCCCGCGCCGAACCCGGCGTAGAACTTCTTGTCGAGCGGGTGCTCATTTCTGAACCAGACCGTCCCGCCGTCCGAGAAGAGGGCAAGGTCAACGGCGATACGCCACGTATCGAACTGCGGTACGGGGATCTCGCTCACATGGATGTATACCGGCTGGAGGAGCTTGATGCGCAGCTCCACTGTGCTGCCGAAGATGTTCTCCCCTTCGATCGTATCGTAGAAGTACCCTCTGATGCGCTCCAGGTATCCAAAGTAGACATGCCTGTAGGCGGGGACCGCATTCCCCCCCGTAATCTCGGCGAATGCGCGCACGCCGACGCTCGCCGCCGGTGAGAACCGAATAAACCGTCGGGCATCGGCCAGGAGTCTGACGTAGTCGTTCTTTCCTTCAAAGAACTTCCCGTACGATAGTCCACCGTTGAGGTAGGTTCCGTCAGTGGCGTACTCCTTGAAGTCCCGCGTGTCGTACGATGCCCCGAGCGAGAGCATTGCAAGGTTGTCGACTCCGTCCGGCGAGACCGTCCTCCCGGCCCTCGTCTCATTGACGGAGAGCCGGTTGTACTCAAATCGACTCCACAGCGAGGTAAAGAGAGTAAGCCGTTTCCCGAAGAGGAACGAAGCATTCGTTTGGAGCTGATCGTAATTCGGTCCTTTCCCCTGCGCAAGGAGACTTCTGTTTCTCGGTTTCGACCACGAGATATCAGTCTCAAAGAAGAGATTGTGCTCCCGACTGATCCAGGGACTCTTGTAGGCAATTGATGCCCACGGATCGTACCCGAGCGAGAACCCCGCCCACAGCTTCTCGTTCATCCCCCGGAAATTATCGTGGAGGAACCCGAGCCCGTAGTACGGCTTTTTCCAGTCCCTGTCCCTAAACCCGAACATCGGTACGGGGAAGATGTACCATCGTTCGCGCACCATGACGAGGAGAGGAGTGCGGCGGCTTGCGCCATCGTAGACGAGATCGACCTTCGTGAAGAGCCGGAGGCTGTAGATGCGGTCGCGGTCGTAGCGGACCTTCTCGGGTGTGATGAGGGAGTCTTTGCGGAGAGACATCTCCCGGAGGATGATGTCCGAATCCGTCGTTGAGTTGCCGCTCACGAGGACGGTGTCTACGACGGGTGCGAGTGAATCCGGAGGGGGGCTCTGTGCGCGGAGCAGCCCGGCCGTGCAGGCGAGAAACACGATGATGGCACGGAAGGCGAATCGCATGGACCCTCTATTCTCAGGAGGGTCACTGACGGCTGGGTTCACCTGAATGATCCTCTAGCCGTGGCGCTGTAGGTAGGCTGCAATGGCATGACTGTCGCGGTGCGGCTTGTCGGAACATCCGACCGACGCGATGGTTTTCGCATCACCGAGGACTGAACGAATCCGGTCGTCCGGCGGAACAAACAGATCCTGAATCACCTGAACTCTCCCCGGGAACATATTTCACGTTGAGCTGCTTCGCCGCCCTTACTTCGTCGAGCCGACGCACCGGAGTCGTGTGCGGCGCATTGAGGACGGTCTCCTTGTTTGTCTCGATCTCCTTGTCGATCTCAAGGAGCGCGTGGGCGAAGTAGTCGAGTGATTCTTTCGTCTCCGTCTCCGTCGGCTCGATCATGAGGGCCTCATGGACGATGAGTGGAAAATACGCCGTCGGGGCGTGGACGCCGTAGTCAAGAAGACGCTTCGCGATATCGAGGGCACGAACGCCCTTCTCCTTCTGCCGCGACGCGGAAAGAACGAATTCGTGGAGCGGCTGAGTCCCGTACGGGAGCTCAAACGCACCCCGGAGACGGCTGAGAAGGTAGTTTGCATTGAGGATGGCGCCCCGGCTCACGGCGCTCAGCCCTTTGGCGCCGTTCGCCCGGATGTACGCGTAGGCTCGCACGATCACACCGAAGTTGCCGAAGAAGGTCTGCACCTTTCCGATCGATAGCGGGCGGTTCCAGTTCATGACGTACCGGTCGCCGTGTTTCTCTATGACAGGCCTGGGGAGGAACGGCTCAAGGCGGCTGTTGACCGCGACCGGTCCCGCGCCGGGTCCCCCGCCGCCGTGCGGCGTGGAAAACGTCTTGTGAAGATTGATATGCATGACGTCGAACCCGTGGTCGCCTGGACGGGTGATGCCGAGGAGGGCGTTGAGGTTCGCGCCGTCCATGTACATGAGTGATCCGTTCCCGTGCAGGAGCTTCTCGATCTCGACGATGTCGCGCTCGAAGATGCCGAGGGTATTCGGATTCGTGAGCATGATCGCCGCGACGTCGCTCGCGAGATGAGCCTTGAGGTCATCGAGGTCGATAGTCCCCTCGGCGTTCGACTTCACACTCGCCGTTGTGAAACCGCCGATGACAGAGCTCGCCGGGTTTGTCCCGTGCGCCGAATCGGGGACGAGGATCACGTGTCGTTGCTCGCCGCGCGACTCAAAGTACTTTCTGATCATCATGAGTCCGGTAAGCTCACCGTGCGCCCCCGCGGCCGGCTGCAGGCTGATGCCCGCCATGCCGTTGATCTCCTTCAGCATCTCCCCGAGTTCGTACATGAGCCGAAGGGCTCCCTGGACATGCGATTCCGGCGTGAGGGGATGAAGGTGTTGGAATCCGGGCATCGCGGCGGCCACTTCGTTCATCTTCGGGTTGTACTTCATTGTGCAGGAACCGAGCGGGTAGATGCCGCGGTCGAGGTGGTAGTTGAGCGACGAGAGGTTGATGAAATGCCGGACGACCTCGTTCTCGCTCACCTCCGGGAGCCGGGGGCCTTCAGTGCGAAGCGCACCTCGCGGGATGAGAGAATCGACCGGTTGTTCGGGGACATCGAGCGCCGGGAGGGTTGCCCCGCGGCGCCCGTGCCTGCTTCGCTCGTAGATGAGAGGCTCAAGCATGTGAGGATCCTGGTCTTTGGGTGGACGTGTCGGAGAGAGAGAGATTGAAATCCTCTGCCCTCAGATGGAAAAGGGCATCGGCGGCGGCGCGCTGCTCCGCCTCCTTCTTGCTTTTCCCCTCACCGACTCCGAGAGGTGTGTCTCCGAGGAGTGCTTGGACCGTGAACCTTCGGTCATGGTCCGGGCCTTCTTCGCGGACGACCGCATAGGAAAGAGGGGGAAGGCGGTGCGCCTGGGCGAGCTCGAGAAGGACGCTCTTGTAGTTCTCGTCGTTCGAGATGAGGAAATCGTCCGGGAGAGCGGAAAGGAGCGTTCGCGCGATGAACCGAATTGCCGCTTTGGGCCCGCTGTCGATGTAGACAGCGGCGATGACCGCTTCGAACGCGTCGGCTATAAGCGAGTCGTACCCCTTTGATACCGATGCCTTCGCCCCTTCGCTTGCGAGGATCATCTCATCGAGGTGGAGGTTGTGTCCGGCGGCCCCGAGCGCCTTGCGATTCACGAGGCGTGCGCGCCCGCGTGTGAGATCCCCTTCCTCCGCATTTGGAAACTTCCTGAACAGGTGTTCGGCGACTGTGAGGTTCAGAATTGCGTCGCCGAGAAACTCAAGCCGTTCATTCGAGGCGGCGGCGGTTGCTCCTGCGAACGGGAGGTACGAGCGATGAGTGAGCGACTCGATGAAAAGCTGCGGGTCTCCAATGGGACAGCCGACGATGGATTCGAGCCGTTTGAGGTCGATTCTTGCCCCTCCGGTCCGGGGCGACACCCCTGAAGCCCGGCGCACGTCGGGCCTCGGGGGGCGGAACAACCCGCGTAGCAATTCCGCGGCCGTCGACCAATACGAAATCAGGGTACGTGACCGACGCCGTCGCGTCATGTCACGGGTCACTCCGTGAAGCGAGTGAAGATGAGGGTCGCATTGTGGCCTCCGAAGCCGAAGGCGTTGCTCATTGCGGCTTCTACATTCTTCTTGATCGGAGTGTTCGGGACGTAGTTGAGGTCGCACTCCGGATCCGGGAATTCATAGTTGATGGTGGGTGGCATCTCGTTGTGCACAATCGTGAGGATGGAGATGACGGCCTCGAGCGCTCCGGCCGCACCAAGGAGATGCCCGGTCATCGACTTTGTCGAGCTCACGTGAAGCTTGTGCGCGTGCTCGCCGAAGGCGGTCTTGATCGCGGCCGTCTCGTTCTTGTCGTTCGGCGGAGTCGAGGTCCCATGCGCGTTGATGTAGTCGATGTCGGCCGGCTCGAGCCCCGCATCCCTGAGTGCGAGCTTCATCGCACGCGCTGCGCCTTCGCCCCCGGGTGCCGGCTGTGTGATATGGTACGCGTCGGCGGTAAGTCCGATGCCGGCGAGCTTGGCGAGAATCTTCGCGCCGCGGGAAAGGGCGTGATGCAGCTCCTCGAGTATGAGTGTCGCCGCCCCCTCGCCGATGACGAAGCCGTCGCGCTGAGCATCGAACGGACGGCTTGCCTTCTTCGGCGCATCGTTCCGCGTCGAGAGGGCCTTCATGGCGTTGAACCCCCCCACACCCATCGGGCAAATCGCCGCCTCGGCGCCTCCTGCCACCATGATGTCGGCGTCTCCGCGCTCGATCAGCATCATCGCGTCGGCGATCGCGTTTGCCGATGTTGCGCAAGCCGCTGTCGTGGCGTAGTTGGGCCCTTTGAACTGGTACCTCATTGAGATCTGTCCCGCCGCGATGTCAGAGATCATCATCGGAACAAAGAATGGGCTGATGCGCTGCGGGCTTCCACCGTTCTGGTAGATGGTTTCCTGCTGCCGGTGGTACGTCCACATCCCTCCGATGCCGGAGCCGTAGATGACCCCAGCCCGCTCCGCGTCGAACGCCCCTCCCTTGATCCCCGCAGCGTCAACCGCCTGGGCGGAGGCCGCCATGGCGAACTGGGTAAAGAGGTCCATCCGCTGGACCGTCTTCCTGTCCAGGTACTTCAGCGGGTCGAACTTCTTCACCTCGCAGGCGAACTTCGTATCGTGTTTCCTCGTGTCGAAGTAGGTAATAGTGTCGGCACCGCTGACACCCGCGAGGAGCGACTGCCACGTCTCCTCCACGGTGAGGCCTACGGGACTGACGGCCCCGACTCCGGTCACGACGACGCGCCGCCGGTTAGGATCCATGCGTGTCTCCAGTCAGAATAGTGAGAGTGCAAACGGACACGCTCTACGCCCCGAGCTTCCCCTTCAGGTAATTGATGGCATCGCCGACCGTCGCAATCTTCTCGGCATCCTCATCCGGGATCTGGACGTTGAACGACTTCTCAAACTCCATCACGAGCTCGACGGTGTCGAGGGAGTCCGCGCCGAGGTCGTTCGTGAAGGACGCTTCCGGCGTGATCTGCGATTCCTCGACGCCGAGTTTGCTGACGATGATTTCTCTCACCTTTGTTTCAATGTCTGCCATTGTTGTGGCTCCTTAGTGAATGATTGGATAGTGGGCGAATGAGAAACGAACACGTTCACATACCGAGCCCGCCGTCGACGGGGATCACCTGCCCCGTGATGTAACTTGCGTCGGGTCCGGCGAGGAATCGGACCACGGAGGCGATCTCCTCCGGCGACGACGTGCGCCGCAGGGGGATCGCTTCTACGAGGGCGTTCCGCTGCTCGTCGTTGAGCTTCCGCGTCATCGCGGTCTCGACGTAGCCGGGAGCGATCGCGTTCACGAGGACGTTCCGTGAGGCGAGCTCCTTTGCCATGGACTTTGTGAAACCGATGATGCCGGCCTTCGAGGCGGCGTAGTTTGCCTGTCCCGCGTTCCCCATCACACCGACGATTGAGGCGATGCTGATGATCCGTCCCTGTCGGCGTGAGATCATGGGGCGCATGGCGGCCTTTGTGAAATTGAAAACGCTCTTGAGATTCACCGAGATGACGGCATCCCATTCCTCCTCCGTCATGCGGAGAAGGAGGTTGTCCTTCGTGATACCGGCGTTGTTCACGAGGATTGAGAGCGTGCCGAAATCCTTTACGACTTCGTCGACGACCGCTGCGGATGCCGCGAACGAGGTCGCGTCCGCCTCAAACGCACGTCCCCGCCGGCCGAACGCCTGGATCCTCTCGACGACCTCGTCCGCGTCGGCACCGGTCACGAGGTCGCTGATCGCAACGTCCGCACCCGCCTCGGCGAGTGCAAGCGCAATAGCACGACCGATGCCTCGCGCCCCGCCGGTGACGAGGGCTACCTGGTTCACAAGGGGTTCCGGTGATACCGCCATTCCTCTTACCTCCTCTCAGTGCGCTGATGTATGATGGATAGAAGCTCGCGATAGTTCTCTTCGCCGATCGCCCGGATGAATTCCCTCTTCCACGCTTCAACCGCCGGACGTTCGCAGGCGGGCGAGAGGGTGCAGCACTCGTTGCTCCCCGCGTGCGCGTCGTCGTAGGTAAGGGTCCGCTCGGTGATGACAAGCGGAAACAGGGCGCAGTAGAACGGCTTCAGTGCAAACGGCTCCATCCCCTCGCCCACGGCGGCATGCTGAAGGACACACCGCCCGTCCTTCATCAGGAACACGCATTTCCCGTTGAAGCTCTCCGTCCCCGCGCAGCGTCCCGAGGCGAAATCTTTGTCCTCCTCTTCCGGCCCGAACCAGGCCGAAGGTGCCCTCGGCTGCGTCTCGTCCATGTGGCGGCTGATCAGTTCTTTCGCGGCGAGTATGGCGTCGCGCTCTCTCAGTTCGACCCACACGCCGTCCACGCAACATCTTCCGCGGCAGAGATGCGGACCTTTCGATCCGTTGTATCCGTCCGTGAGGAGAACGGGATCGACCTTCATGTCGTCTACGTAGATCGTCCCGTCGGCCTCGACTCGTACCGCCATCGGCTACGAGACCCTCTTCATGAACATCTCGACATCGTGAGGTGTATCGATCCCCACAGCGGTCGCTTCGGGTGCGATCCGCTTGAGAAGCCCCTGGAGAACCCTCCCCGGTCCAATTTCGACAAATGTCGTGACTCCCTCAGCAACCATTTTCTGCATGCTTCCCAACCACAACACTGGGCTTACGAGCTGCCGGTCGAGCAGCGTGCGAATCTCTTCCGCATCAGTCACCGGCTGCGCTGTCACGTTCGCCACAACCGGGATACGCGCATCGCGGATTGTTGCGCCTGAGAGCGCGGTCCAGAGCGGATCACGCGCAGGGAGCATGAGAGGCGAGTGAAAGGCACCGCTCACCGAGAGCTCCTTTGCGAGCCTTGCCCCGTGTGACTTCGCGAGCTCGACGGCACGCATCACCCCGGGGATGCTCCCGGAGATGACAACCTGCCCCGGCGCGTTGAAGTTTGCTGGCTGAACAATCCCTTCTGCCGCTGCTTCGGCACAGAGCGATTCCACTTCCTCGTCGCTGAGCCCCACGATTGCCGCCATCGCGCCCGGGTTCTCTTCGCCGGCCTGCTGCATCGCCTCGCTCCGAACACGGACGAGATCGAGCCCCTCTTCGAAGCTGAGCGCGCCGGAAGCAACGAGCGCTGAATACTCGCCGAGAGAATGCCCCGCCGTGAAGGCGACGCCGTCCGTCGCGGGAGCACTTCCATCGCCCATGACTGTGAGGAGTGCAACACTGTGGACGAAGATGGCCGGCTGCGTGCAGCGCGTCTGGCGGAGCGCCTCCTCGGGTCCTTCAAAGCAGACCCGAGAGAGGTCCGTGCCGAGGATTTCATCCGCGTTCTGGAAGACCGCGCGTGCAGCGGGAGACGACTCGTAGAGGTCGCGTCCCATGCCGACATACTGGGATCCCTGTCCCGGGAACATGAAAGCGGTGGCACACATTACGGTTTCCTGAGAACGACACACCCGGGAGATGCAGCCGCGGATTGACGCGAGAGAAGCCGCGGATTGACACGGATCAAGATCATGTGTGAAAGACCGTACCGATGTTCGATTTATTGTTGGACGTTGTTCTTCGACTCAGCCCCTCCTGGGCGGAGTGCATGGCTTAGAACGACCACCGAATGAGTGCGGCACCCCACGTATAGCCCGCGCCAAACACAGAGATGACGACCCGATGTCCCTTTTTCAGTTTCCCCGCCTTCCACCATTCGGAGAGGCAGACGGGGATTGAGGCAGTCGTCGTGTTGCCGTACCTGTCAATGTTGATCATCACCTTCGACGGGTCGAGCCCCATCCGCTGCGCCGTGGCGTTAATGATGCGGAGGTTCGCCTGGTGCGGCACAAGCCAGTCGACGTCATCACACGTGAGCCTGTTCCGTTTCATGATTTCTGCGGCGGCCTCGGCCATCTTCACGACGGCGATCTTGAAGACCGCCTTCCCATCTTGGTAGATGTAATGCATCTTCTTGTCGACGGTCTCGTGCGTGGGCGGGTTGAGACTTCCGCCGCCGAGCATATACAGGAAGGGGGCACCAGAGCCGTCGGAGTATTGGCTCTGGTCGATGATCCCGTAGCCGGGGTCGTCGCTCGGCTCGAGGAGAACGGCACCGGCTGCGTCTCCGAAGAGGATGCAGTTCGCCCGGTCGGTGTAGTCGGTAATAGAGCTCATCTTGTCCGAACCGACGACAACCACCTTCTTGTGTGTGCCGGTCTCGATGAACTTCGCGCCTGTGGTCAGTGCGAAGAGAAAGCCGGAGCAAGCGGCCGTCATATCGAATCCCCAGGCGTTCTTCGCGCCGATCTTCTCCTGCACGAGGACCGCCGTTGTCGGGAAGAACATGTCGGGCGTCACCGTCGTGAGGATGATGAGGTCGATCTCGTCTGGCCCAATGCCGCGGTTTGCAAGGAGATCGCGGACCGCCGCGGCAGCCATGTCGGACGTCGCACCATTCTCAAGGATCCGCCGTTCGCGGATGCCCGTGCGCGTTACGATCCATTCATCATTCGTGTCGACCATCTTCTCAAGGTCGGCGTTGGAGAGGATCTTTTCGGGGGCGTAGTGCCCGACGGCAGTGATTGCTGCTCGGAGATTGCTCATGTATCCCTCCTGTGAATCTTTCAGAGTTACGTGGTTGCAAGAAGAGCCTTCTGAATGCATGCGGGGATCTTTTTCGCGGCGGCTTCCTCCGCCTTCAGGATCATGTTCTTAATGGCCTTCGGAGAGGAGCGCCCGTGACCGATCACAGAGATCCCTCTCACGCCGAGGAGTGGGACGCCTCCGTGTTCCTGGTAGTCGAAGGTGCGGAGCGCCTTTTTCAAAGTGCCGTAGGCGAGTGCCATGGAGAGCTTGTGGAAGAGGTTCTTGTACGAGATCTGGCGGATCCGGTTCTTGAGAACGAAGAGGACGCTTTCTCCGAACTTGAGCAGGACGTTACCGACGAAGCCATCGCAGACGATGATGTCTGATGTCCCCAGGAGAATATCGCGTCCCTCAATGTTGCCGATGAAGTTAAGCTTGCTCTGCGCGAGGAGCTGGTGCGCTTCCAGTGTCCGCTCGTCCCCCTTGACGTTCTCCTCCCCGTTGCTGAGGAGCCCGACGCTGGGTCTCTCCACGCCCATCATTTCGGCATAGTAGATGCTTCCCATGATGGCAAACTCGAGGAGGTGCCGCGGCTTCGAATCGATGTTTGCCCCCGCATCAACGATGAGGGAAACTCCCTTCTCGGTGGGGAAGAAGGCCCCTATCGTCGGCCGGCTGACCCCCTGGAGTTTCCCGAGGATGACAGTTGAGGCGACGAGCATTGCCCCGGTGTTTCCTGCGCTCACGAAGGCCGACCCCTCGCCGCGTTTCACCATCTCGAGCCCGATGACGATCGACGAGTGTCTCTTCGTCCGCAGGGCGGCGATGGGAGTGTCCTTCATCTCGATCACTTCCGGCGCATCGACGACAGTGAGCCCCATCGGCAGTCCACCCCCCGTGAGAGCTCGCACCTGCTCCTCGACCACGACTCTTTGACCGACAAGGATGATTTCAAAGCGGTTCCGGCCCTCCCTCAGCGCCTCAAGCACCCCCTCGACCTCCACCCTGGGGGCGTGATCGCTCCCCATTGCATCCACGATGATACGCAGGCGCTGCATCAGGATCCGGACCTACGAGAAGAGGACACGGGCATCAGCGATTGTGAACGGGGCGGTCAGGACTCTTTCGGAACCACGATGGAAAGGCCGTTGTAATAGCCGCAGTTCGGGCATGCCCGGTGACGGAGTTTCGGCTCGTGGCAGTTTGGGCAGGTCCCGACGGAAGGTGCGTTGGCCTTGTAATGCGTGCGGCGCTTGTCCCGGCGGGTTTTCGAGCTCCGCCGTTTCGGGTTTGGCATAGTGGCGCGAACCTCCTACGATGTGCGATGGCATCTATTTCTGTGCACTCAGGCGAGCGAGGGGCGCCCAGCGCGGGTCCACCGTTTCTCGTTTGCATGAGCACTGTTCATTGTTCAGGTTCCGCCCGCAGACGGGGCACAGTCCCCGGCACTCCTCTTTGCAGAGGAGCTTCCGGGGGACGGCGAGAAGGATCTCCTGCCGGACATCCTCGCCGAAGTCGATGATGTTTGCCTCCGGTGCGATCACTGTCGCCAAATCGTCCTTCTCCTCCTCCTCTGCACCGGTCGTCGCAACAGAATAGAGGAGCGTGAATGTGGTCTGAAGGTCGAGGTCGAATTCGCCAAGACAACGGTCGCACGAAAGGTGCGCTGCAGTAAGCGCGGTTCCCCTCAAGGCAAACCCGCGTGTGATCCTGTCGAGATCGGCGTTGACACGGATCAGCCGTGTGAACTGCTCATCGAGGTTGATCTCCGCGGGGGAGCCTTCGAGGGCATACGAATGGGTCCCCGGCGAGAGATTTGATATGTTGATGATGAACGGAGTCATGTCTCTTGCAGGACTCCCCCGACTACAAAGAGAAAAAGCTCTCCTTCGGTCTCTCTCCGGGAGAGCAATGAACGTGACAAAAAATATAGGAAAACTGCACCTGAAAATCAAGCAGACGCCGTCTCCGGCTTCCTTGACTTTTTCGGCGGGTGCGGTTAAATTGAATTTCATTGAAGACATGTGACCGAGAGCGCACCCATCACCGGGAAGGATGAACGCTATTCCGCCGGATCCCCAAGATCAGCAGGCCCGAGAAGGGCTGATATCAAAAGGCGACATCCCCTGCCATATTGCGATCATCATGGACGGCAACGGCCGATGGGCGAAGGAGCGTGGACTCCCGAGGGCGGCCGGGCACCGGGAGGGAGTGAATTCCGTCCGCGATATCGTGGAGGCGTGCGGTCTCCTCAATGTGAAATACCTCACGCTCTACACGTTCTCCACGGAGAACTGGAAGCGCCCGAGAAACGAAGTGTCCACACTCATGAGGCTCCTCCTCAAGGCCCTTCGCGACGAAGCGGATCGCCTCCGGAGGAACAACGTTCGCCTCACGGTTATCGGCGATATCACTTCCCTTCCCCTGGAGGTGCAGGCGGAGTTGAGCGACGCAATTCAAAAGACCCGAGGCAATACGGGTCTGACGCTCAACCTTGCACTCAGCTACAGCGGCCGCTGGGATATCATCGCCGCCATACGCGCCCTTCTCCGCGATGCGCGCGCGGGGAAGCTGCCGTCCGACGATGTGAGCGAAGAGGTCTTCGCGGGGTACCTCTCGACGTCGTCGATGCCGGACCCGGACCTTCTCATCCGAACAAGCGGAGAACTCCGTATCAGCAATTTTCTTCTCTATCAGATCGCGTATGCCGAACTCTACATCAGTCGTCAATACTGGCCCGATTTCCGGCGGGCGCAGCTCTACAAAGCGATCAGCGACTACCAGCGGCGGGAGCGCCGATTCGGCCTTGTCAGCGAGCAGGTCGGAGCGCAAGCGCATCATAGGACGTCGTGACCCCGGCCGGTCATCAACGCCAAACATCAGGAGCGTATGATCAGGTATTCAAGAAGCGGTGCAGCAGTGGGAGCATCCCGTTATGGCCGCCAGGAAACGATCGCCGCACGCGGCGCGGCCATGAAGCGGACAGTGCCCCTCGGTGCGCTGCTCCTCCTCGCTGCGACCCTCTTCGGCATCCATCGTGCGTCTGCGCAGGTTGAGAAGCCGGAGATCTACAAGATCCTCAGCATCACCGTCGAGGGGAACCAAACCGCCGAGACCGGCGCGATCATCGCGAACTCCGGCCTCCATGTCGGTGACGAGATCGCCATCCCGAGCGACCGGACCCGCCAGGTCGTCGCTCGTCTCTGGGCCCTCCGGATATTCTCCGATGTCGAGCTCGTCATAGAGAACCGGGTCGGGAACGGCATCTACCTCCTCATCAAGGTGAAGGAATACCCCCGCCTCGAACGTGTAGAGTTCAAGGGGAACCATGAGTTCAGCGACGACGACCTGAAGAAGAAGGTCACGATCCTCAAAGGACAGGTTGTCAACCCGCAGACCGCCTATGAGAACGCCGAGGCGATGCGCAAGGACTATTCCGAGAAGGGATACCTCAACGCGACCGTGACGACCGACACGGTCGGGGATCCGCTTGGAAGCGGCAGGGTGGACCTCGTCTTCAACATCGCGGAAGGCGAGGAGGTGAAGGTCTCGAAAATCGAGTTCACGGGCGACCATGCCTTCACGGCTGACAAGCTGAAAGACCAGATGGACGATACGTTCGAGGACCGCTGGTGGAGGTTCTGGAAGAGCGCGAAGTTCGACCCGAAGAAGTTCAAGGAGGACGAAGAAAAGGTCGTGAAGTTCTACCAGAAGAACGGCTTCCGGGACGCCGAGATTCTCGGCGATTCGCTCTCCTATGACACGATGAAGACGAAGCTCACGATCCACATGTCGCTCTACGAGGGACCGAAGTACTACATCCGCAGCATCAAGTGGATCGGGAACACCAAGTATCCCTCCGCCGTCCTCTCCGCGCGGCTCGGTCTCCGCCCGGGCGACGTCTACGACCTCGAGAAGTTCGAGCAGAACCTCCGCGGGAATGAGACGCAGACCGACGCGCTTTCGCTCTACCTCGACACCGGCTACCTGCTCGCTAACCTCGAGCCCGAGGAGCAGCGCGTCGGTGCGGACAGCATGGACATCGTCATCCGCGTCGGGGAACGGAACCAGTTCCGGGTCGGACAGGTCTTCATCCGGGGGAACACGAAAACGAACGACAAGGTGATCCGCCGGGAGCTCTTCACCGTGCCAGGCGACTACTTCAGCCGTCAGGACATTGTGCGAAGCCTCCGGCAGCTCAATGTTCTCAACTACTTCAACCCCGAGAAACTGAAGCCGGACTACGTGATCGCGGGCGACAGCACCGTGAACCTCACGTACGAGGTCGAGGAGAAGTCAAGCGATACGTTCAACGCGTCGATCGGGTACAGCGCGGCATACAAGTTCATTGGCTCCATCGGCCTCACGTTCAACAACTTCTCGCTCACCGACCCGCTCTCCGGAGGCGGCGGACAGGTCCTCGGCCTCGACTGGCAGTTCGGCGAGGCGAACCGGTTCCGGACGCTGTCCCTCTCGTTCACGGAGCCGTGGTTCATGGACACGCCGACCACCGTCGGGTTCAGCGTCTACGATACGCGGCAGAGCTACTACGGCAACTATTCCCAGACCGGCACCTCGCTCCACGTCGGACGGCGTTTCCGGTGGCCGGACTACTACTTCCGGGGCGACTGGACGATCGGCTTCAAGAACATGGACATTGTCTCCGCCCCGCTCGGCTACGACGTGGGGAAGACGACCCAGCACAGCATTTCGCAGGTCATATCTCGCAGCACGATCGACAACCCGACGATGACGACGCGTGGCACCTCCTTTGCCTTTTCCGTCGAGCTCGCCGGCGGCCCCCTGCTCCCCGGCAATATCAACTATCAGAAGTACGGGTTATCCATCGACTGGTTCACGCCCCTCTCGGAACGGTTCACGCTCTACACGGGATCGCAGCTCGGCGCGATCTTCGGTTGGGGGAACGAGCTCTACGTGCAGTGGCCGGACCGTTACTTTATGGGCGGAACGGGGCTCGGGTACATCGCGACGACACCGCTCCGCGGCTACGATGACCGCGTCATCGGACCGGTGGACGCGAGCGGGACGCCGATCGGCGGTCGTGCAATGGCGAAGTACACGGCGGAGCTCCGTCTCAATGTGTCGCAGAACCCGATCCCGATCTACCTTCTTGCATTCGCCGAGGCCGGGAACGTATGGGACAGCTGGTCGCATACCTCTCTTTTCGACCTGAGGCGATCGGCGGGTGTCGGTGCGCGACTCATGATCGTCCCGATCGGTCTCGTCGGCTTCGATTACGGTTACGGTTTCGACGGCGTGGTTCCCGGCGGTCCGCCGTCCGGGTGGAAACTCCACTTCCAGTTCGGCCGCGGCTATTAAGTGTGTGTTGTTGTTCCGTTCACTACAAACGATGAGGATTACCGTGAAACAATTCCTTGGAGTGACTCTTTTCATTCTTGCCTGCGCGGCTCTCGTCACAACCCCCTCGGCGGCGCAGAAATCAACGACGCTTAAGCTCGGGTATGTAAGCTCTGACGTCATCCTCCAGCAGTACCCGGAGGCGGTTGAGGCCCAGAAGAAGCTGGACTCACTCGTCCGCGGCTGGCAGGGCCAGATCGAGAAGATGGGGAAAGAGCTGCAGGACAAGTACGACGCTTACCGGAAGAAGCAGGGGACGATGACCGATGCGGCGAAGGCCGCCGAGGAGCAGAAGCTCGTGCAGGAACAGCAGAAGGTACAGGAGTTCCGCGACCAGAAACTCGGGCAGGGCGGAGAACTTCAGAAGGAGCAGGAGAGGACGATGCGTCCCGTCCGGGACAAGATCTTCAGGACCATCGCGTCGATCGCCAAGGAGGAGGGAGTGAGTTTCGTGTTCGACAAGACCGAGCAGGCGCTCGTGCTCCTCTACGCCGACGAGAAGTCCGATCTTACGTTCAAGGTCCTCGATCGACTGAAGCGCGGACAATAACGACCTTTCGATCCCGGAGGGACGCATCATGATATCACACACAGTGCGCGGTCTATGCGTCGTTGCAGCGCTCGGATTCTTCGCAATGCACGCCGCCGCCCAGCAGAAGATCGGCTGGGTGAGCACGGAGGCGATCATGCAGAAGCTTCCCGAGGCACAGGATGCGCAGAAGCAGCTCGATGCGCTCGTCGCCGACTGGCAGAACGAGCTGAAGAAGACGCAGGACGGATGGCAGCAGAAGTTCAACGATTATGACAAGAAGAAGCTCCTCATGAGCGACACGCGCCGCGCGGAAGCGGAGCGGGAGCTCATGGACCTCGAGAAGAAGATCTCCGACTACCGGAACCAGAAGTTCGGCCCCAACGGCGAGCTCTTCCAGAAGCAAAACGAGATCATGAAGCCGGTCCAGGACAAGGTCTTCAACGCAATCCAGAAGGTCGCCGCAGACAACGGCTACGACTATATTCTCGACAAGAGCGGCGACGCGCTTCTCCTGTTCTCCAACGACAAGTACGACCTCACCGACAAGGTCCTCGCTGCATTGAAAGCACCACCCTCGAAGTGACGCCGGCATGAAACTCCGAGCACTCGCAGAGCTTCTCAACGGCGACATCGCTGGCGACCCGGAGACGGAGATCCTCCGTCCCGCGAAGATCGAGGAGGCACGGCCGGGGGACGTCACCTTTCTTTCGAACCCGAAGTACGCACGGTTCCTCGACGCTACACTGGCGAGCGCGGTCATCGTAGCCCGGACGCTCGATGCACCCCCGCGGCCGGGCATGAGCTACCTCCGGGTCGATGATCCCTACCTCGGCTTCCTCACCGCCCTTGAGGCGCTCGTCCCCCGGCCGGATCCCCTCCCGCCGGGGATCCATCCGACTGCCGTCATCGCACCGACCGCACAGATCGGACCGGGCGCGCGTCTCGGCGCCCACGTCGTCATCGGCGAACACGCATCGGTCGGGGCGCGCTCATCCATCTGCCACAATACAGTGATCGGTGATGGCTCTTCAGTCGGGGATGACAGCCTTCTCTATCCGAACGTCACGGTGCGCGAGGGATGCCGCATCGGGAGCCGCGTAATCCTCCATCCGGGTGTCGTCGTCGGGAGCGACGGGTTCGGGTTCGCCCCGAAACCCGACGGCTCCTACAAGAAGATCCCGCAGCTCGGCGGCGTTGTGATCGAGGACGACGTCGAAATCGGCGCGAACACCACGATCGACCGGGCGACGGTCGGCGAGACCGTCATCAAGCGCGGCGCGAAGCTCGACAACCTCATCCAGATTGCCCACAACGTTGTCGTTGGGGAGGACACGGTGATCGCGGCGCAAACCGGTATCGCGGGAAGCACGAAGGTCGGCGCACACTGTATCCTTGCCGGACAGGTTGGGCTGGTCGGCCACATCGAGGTGGCCGACCGGACGACGATCGGAGCGCAGTCGGGGGTATCGAAGTCCCTGACCGCTCCCGGAAGAGTCTACCTCGGAAGCCCGGTCAAAGAACACATGACGGCCCTCCGGATCGAAGGGGCCATTCGCCGGCTCCCGGAACTCGTGACCCAGCTGCGTCAGCTCCAGCGGGAGATCGAGAACCTGAGAGAGGGGCTCGCCGCCCGCGGCCCTGAACCCACGAACGAGAAGGGGTGATTGCATGCTTGTTCAGCAGCAGACAATCAAGCGCCCGGTGCCATACTCCGGGATTGGCCTGCACACCGGCAACCGGTGCACGATCACGTTCAAGCCGGCTCCGGTCGATTTCGGGATTCGCTTCCGGCGTATCGACCTCGGCGGTGAGCCCGAGATTCCCGCCCTTGCCGACCATGTCGTCGATGTGTCGCGTGGAACGACGCTCGGTATCGGCGACGTGCGCGTCCACACGGTGGAGCACGTCCTTGCGGCCGTTGCCGGACTTGAGATCGACAACGTCATCATCGAGCTTGACAACAATGAGCCTCCCGTCGGCGACGGGAGCTCGAAACCGTACGTCGAGGCGCTCCTCAGAGCCGGGATTGAGAAGCAGGATGCACCGAAGGACTACCTCATCATTGACCAGACGATCCACTACCACAACGAGGAGAAGGAAGTCGACATCGTTGCCCTTCCCACGGACGACTTCCGGATCACGGTCATGATCGACTACCACAACCCGGCGCTGGGCAGCCAGCACACCGGGCTCTTCTCCCTCGAGAAGGAGTTCGTGACGGAGTTCGCCCCGGCGCGGACGTTCTGCTTCCTCCACGAAGTTGAAGCACTTGCCGGCCAGGGGCTCATCCGCGGCGGGACGCTCGATAATGCGATCGTCATCATCGACGAGGATCTCACGAAGGACGAGCTCGTCGAGCGGGCGGAGCGCCTCGGCATCAGCGCGTCGGTCATGTTAGGCGCGAACGGCATTCTCAACAACCGTCCGCTTCACTACAAGAACGAACCTGCGCGGCACAAGCTCCTCGACCTCCTTGGCGACCTCGCACTCATCGGCGCCCCGATCAAGGCGCAGATCCTTGCCGGCCGCCCGGGACATGCGAGCAACGTTGAGTTCGTGCGGATGGTCCGGCGGCTCTACCTCCAGAAGAAGTTGGTGAAGAAGTACCAGTTCGAGAGGAAGGGGGGAGTGGTCTTCGACATCAACGCCATCAAGCGGATCCTCCCGCACCGCTACCCCTTTCTCCTCGTCGACAAGATTGTCAATTTCCAGCTCGATGAGAAGATCGTCGGTGTGAAGAACGTGACCGGCAACGAACCCTTCTTCGAAGGGCACTTCCCGGGGCAGCCGGTGATGCCGGGCGTCCTCATCATCGAGGCGATGGCGCAGACGGGCGGGATACTCCTCCTCAACGGCACCGACGATCCGCGGAGCAAACTCGCCTTCTTCACGAGCATTACGTCTGCGAAATTCCGCAAGACCGTCGTCCCGGGCGACCAGCTCGTGATGGAACTTGAGATGGTGAGCCGCCGTTCGAAGATCGCCGTCATGCGCGGGCGTGCCTACGTTGACGGCCAGCTTGTGTGCGAGGCGGAGCTTTCGGCCGCGATCGTGGACCGCGTGACCGGTCCCGACGGGGGCGATGGGAAGAAGAGTGTCGAACCTGACAAAAACTGACTGGGATCATGAGCACGTTTGTCCACCCACAGGCCATTGTCAATCCTAAAGCGGAACTTGCCGACGGCGTAACCGTCGGGCCGTTCACGGTTATTGAAGAGGGCGTCACCATCGGCGAGGGGACCTGGATCGCCGCGAGTGTCAGCATCGACCGCGGCGCTCGGATCGGAAAAGAGTGCAAGATCTACCAGGGGGCGATCCTTGCGACACCTCCGCAGGACCTGAAGTACAGGAACGAGCCGACGGTCCTTGAAATTGGTGACAGGACCACGGTGCGCGAATACTGCACGCTCCACCGTGCGACACCGGCGACGGGTGTGACGAGGATCGGGAACGACTGCCTCATCATGGCGTATTCTCACGTCGCACACGATTGCCACATCGGTAACAACGTCGTCATCGCGAACACCGTGCAGATGGGCGGGCACACGGTCATCGAGGACTACGCCATCATCGGCGGCATGTCTCCGATCCATCAGTTCGTCCGTATCGGATGCCACTCGATGATGGGCGGGGGATGGGGTGCCGGGAAGGATGTCCCCCCGTATGTCCTCGCCATGGGCAGACCGCTCTCGTTCGAGAAGCTTAACACGATAGGGCTCCGGCGGCGGGGTTTTTCTCCTGAGACCATCGCATCGATTGAAAACGCTTACAGGATCCTCTACAAATCGGGATTCAACGTATCGGACGGCGTCCGGCACATCGAGGAGGAAATCAAGGGTGTGCCCGAAGTCGACCACATCGTTGAGTTTGTGAGATCAAGCAGTCGTGGCATCATCCCCTGGCGCCGCCGCGTAGAGGGCGCTCCGGAGATCTAAAGGATGGAATGGTGGATTCTCGGGCCCCGCGCTCTGACGGGTCTCGAGAACATGGCGGTTGACCTTCACCTTGCCGACCTCCTTTCGCAGGGGGAAATCCTTCCGACGCTGCGCCTTTACACATGGGAACCGTGGGCGATTTCGCTCGGTTGTCATCAGCGCGCCGACAGCATTGACATGGATTGCTGCATCGCCGACGGAATCGACGTCGTGCGCCGTCCCACGGGCGGCCGCGCGGTTTTTCACGCTGAGGAGCTGACCTACAGCGTCGTGATGCGGACGGAGCGTCGGACCATTCTTGAGGTGTACAATGACGTCTCGCGGTCGCTCGCTCGCGGCCTCCGGTTTCTCGGGGTTCCGGCGGAGCTGGTGTCGGTGCAGGAGGACTTCCGCGGCGCCTACAGGAGGGCCTCTTCCGTGATGTGCTTCTCGAGCTCGGCGCTCCATGAAGTCCAGGTTGGCGGAAAGAAGCTTGTCGGCAGCGCACAGCGCCGGTTCGAGATGCCCGATGGGAACACATCACAGGTCATCCTCCAGCACGGCTCGATCCTCATCGGGTCCGCGCATCGGCGGCTTCCCGACTATGTGCGGACGGGCGACGAGCAGCGGTCGCGGATGCGGACTGAGATCGAGTCGAAAAGCACTGAGATTGAGACAGAGCTTGGCCGGAGTGTGACCATCCCGGAGGTCGCCGACGCCGTGCGGCGGGGCTTCGAAGATGAGTGGGGAATTCGGTTTTCGGTCCCGGAGCAGTGCGACGAACTCGTCGAGAGGCTTGCCGGGGTCGACGACAAAATGCTGATCCATGCCTGAACATGCCATCGTCTCTGAGACAACAGCACGTGACGACACAAACGCTCCGTGACATGAAGCAGCGCGGGGAGAAAGTCGCCATGCTCACCGCGTATGACTTCCTCATGGCGAAGCTTCTCGACGAAGCAGGCATCGACATCATTCTCGTTGGCGACAGCCTTGGCAACGTCGTTCAGGGGCAGGCCACGACCCTCCTCGTCACGCTTGATGAGATGATCTACCACACGAAGATTGTCCGCCGCGGCGTGAGCCGCTCTCTCCTCATCGTCGATATGCCGTTCCTGAGCTACCAGGTGAACATCGATGAAGCGGTGCGCAACTGCGGCCGTGTGTTGAAGGAAACGGGTGCAGAGGGGGTGAAGCTTGAGGGAGGGTTGCCGATCGTTGAGACGGTGCGCCGCCTTGCCGATGTCGGGATCCCCGTGATGGGGCACCTCGGACTGACGCCGCAGTCTGTCCACAAGTTCGGCGGCTACGGTGTGCGTGCAACAGGCGAGAGGGAAGCCGAATGGCTCCTGAAGAGCGCTCACGCGCTTGAGGAGGCGGGAATTTTCTCGATCGTGCTCGAGAAGATACCCGCGTCACTTGCGAAGAGAGTCACCTCGGAGGTGACCGTTCCCACAATCGGCATCGGTGGGGGCCCGAATTGCGACGGGCAGGTGCTTGTCCTCTACGACATGCTCGGCCTCTATGAGTTCCCCGGCGGCATGGCTCCGAAGTTCGTCCGCCGCTACGCCGATCTCGCCGGCACGGTCCGTGTTGCCGTGCGCTCGTACATCGACGACCTCAAGCACGGACGATTCCCCTCCGAAGAAGAGAGCTACTGAAAGCGGTTCTCGATCTTTGTACTTCCTTCGGTTTTCTGTCTGCACCCCGTCGCGTTGATTCCCGGCTTGTTTGAATCCCTTTCGATTCGTTCGTATATTACTATGATTCCTGCTGGTCCACACCGGAGCAAGACTCTGAAGAGTCAAACCGCACATGTATCAACGCGAGGGGGCGGCCGAACAGCAACCGCCGTTTCTCGAGGACGGCGTCCGTTGAGGCGGAAGCCGCTTCTTCTGATCTCAAACGACGACGGGATTGGCTCGCGCGGGATAAATGCGCTGGCACAATCGCTGAAAGAGATTGGAGAGATCGTCGTCGTCGCTCCCGACCGGCAGCAGAGTGCCGTCGGACACGCGATCACCGTGAACACTCCCCTGCGCGCCTCGAAGTTCTACCGTGACGGCGTGTTCTTCGGGTATGCAGTGACCGGCACGCCCGCAGACGCGGTGAAGCTCGCGGTCCGCTCGCTCCTCAAGCGGCGGCCATCCATTCTCGTGTCGGGCATCAACCACGGCTCCAACACGGCGGTCAGCATCCTCTATTCAGGGACCGTCTCGGCCGCAACCGAAGGGACAATCCTCGGCATCCCGTCCGTCGCGATCTCACTTGCGACATTCAAGAAGCCTGACTTCAGTTTCGCCGCAAGGTTTGCGGGGCGCATCGTGAGGCTCGTGCTCGAGCACGGGCTCCCGAACGGGGTGCTTCTCAACGTGAACGTCCCCCCTGTCCCGGAGGAGAAGATCCGCGGTGTGAAGGTGACACGGCAGGGGGAGGCGGTGTGGGACGACACCTTCGATGTCCGCCGCGACCCGAACAACAAGGAGTATTTCTGGCTCACCGGGAATCTCATCCAGGCCGATACATCGAATGATGCCGACGAGGTCGCCGTACGCCATCGGTACGTGTCGATCACCCCGATCCAGTTCGACCTCACAGCGTATACAAAGATGGAAGACCTCCGGGGATGGATCGAGCCCGCATTTGCGACGCGGATGCTCGACGGCCGGTCCGGACTCGAAGGAGGCGTCACGCACTGCACAGAGCGATCAAGGGAGAAGACGAAATGAGAATAGGCATACTCACTGGCGGGGGAGACGTTCCGGGTCTGAATCCGTGCATCAAATCCGTGGTATACCGCGCAATCGACGACGGTGCCGATGTCATCGGCATACGGAGGGGATGGGCGGGGCTTCTGAAGTACAACATCGACGACCCGTCGGAAGCAGACGAGTGCATCATCCCGCTCAACAAAGCGAACACACGGGTCATCGACCGCTCCGGCGGGACGTTTCTCCACACCTCCCGGACGAACCCTGGGAAGGTGAAATGGAGCGAAGTCCCCGATTTCCTCAAGGAACCGGACAATCCGCCGAAAGAGGGACACCCTCCGTATGATTTCACGCCGCACATCCTTAAGGTCCTCGAACACCTCGGAATTGACGTCCTTATTCCGATCGGCGGCGACGACACACTGAGCTATGGTGTTCGCCTCCACAAGGAAGGGTTCCCCGTCGTCGCGATCCCGAAGACAATGGACAACGACGTCTTCGGGACCGACTACTGCATCGGCTTCTCCACGGCCGTGACGCGCAGCACCCACTTCATCACCGCGCTCCGCACTCCCGCCGGCTCCCACGAGCGTATCGCGATCGTCGAGCTCTTCGGCCGGAATTCGGGTGAGACATCTCTCATCACCGCCTACCTTGCCGGCGTCGACCGTGCGATCATCTCGGAAGTCGCGTTCGATCCCGAGAAACTCGCAGGTTTCCTCATGCAGGACAAGAAGGAGAATCCGAGCAACTACGCGATCATGACGATCTCCGAAGGGGCGCAGATGGTCGGCGGGAAGATCATTGAGTACGGGCAAGAAGATGCATACGGGCACAAGAAGTTAGGCGGTATCGGCGAGATCACCGGTGAGGCGATCGAGAAGATCACCGGCTCACACATCATCTACCAGCCGCTCGCGTACCTCATGCGGAGCGGCGAGCCCGACGCCCTCGACCGGATGGTGGCGATCAGCTACGCGAACCTGGCGACGGACCTCGCCGTTCGCGGTGACTACGGGCACCTTGTCGCACTCCGCGAAGGTAAGTACACGACCGTGCCCATCATGACGATGACGCAGGGGAAGAAGCACGTTGACGTCGACGAGCTCTACGACGTCGATCAATACCGGCCAAAGATCTACCGGATGCTCGGCAAACCGATGTTCCTCTATTGAGTCTGCGAGTACCAAGTCTCGTGAGAGAGAAGCCCTGTCCTCCCGCTAGGGGGCACGGGGTTTTTCTGCGAATCGACGCACATATGGACGAGGAAGAAGCATGAGGCGCATCGGCGTTTTTACGAGCGGCGGCGACTCGCCTGGTATGAACGCGGCCATCCGCGCGGTGGTCCGCACAGGTATCCACCAAGGGGTGGAGGTCTGCGGCATCCACCGCGGATACGCCGGCATGATCCGCGGGGAGGTCACGCAGCTCGAAGCGCGATCGGTTTCAAACATCCTCCAGCGCGGAGGCACCATCCTCAAGACTGCCAGGTCGGACGAGTTTATGGCGAAGGAGGGGCGTGCGAAGGCCGCGGCGAAACTCAAGAAGAAGGGAATCGAAGGACTCGTCGCCATTGGCGGCGACGGGACCTTCCAGGGCGCGGTCGCCCTCAACGAAGAGCACGGCACTCCCATCGTCGGCATCCCCGGGACGATCGACAACGATCTCTACGGGACCGATTTCACAATCGGCTACGACACGGCGGTGAACACGGCAATGGAGGCTATCGACAAAATCCGTGACACCGCAGGGTCCCACGAACGTCTCTTCTACGTGGAAGTCATGGGACGCCAGTCGGGTTTCATCGCGCTCGATGTGGGCCTGACGAGCGGCGCGGAATACATTGCGATTCCCGAGACAAAGACCGATATCGATGAGCTAAAATCTCTCCTCAAGGGATTCCGCAAGGACAAGTCGAGCGCCATTATCGTTGTCGCGGAGGGGGACGAACAGGGTGGTGCCTTCACGCTCGCGAAGAAAGTGAAAGATGCATCCGGGTACGAGTACCGGGTCTGTGTTCTCGGCCATGTCCAGCGCGGCGGCTCACCGACATCGCGCGACCGGCTTCTCGCAAGCAAACTCGGCTACACGGCTGTCACGACGCTCCTGAGCGGCGCCTCGAACCTCATGGTCGGCGAAGTGAACGGGAAGATCGTGCTCACACCTCTGCGCGAGACCTGGCAGCACCGAAAGATCATCGACCCGGGACTCATCGAGATCGCGAGCATCCTGTCGTTGTAGACGCGTTTGGGGGGACCCAATGAAAGACCCCCCATTCTGTCCTTCCACCACAAAGGGAGAAGAAGCGCTCAAACAACGTGATTCCCTCGCCTGGGCAGTTCGGACGCCGTTGATTCTCACTTCGTCCCTCCATATATTCGTTACTATAAGAGACAACGACTCAATCCCGATTTCCGGAGGACGCTTGGTTCAAATTACCGAAGCCCGGCTGGAAGAACTGTTCCAGAGATTCAACGGGAAGCGAATCGCTATCCTCGGAGACCTCATGCTCGACCGGTATCTCTGGGGCACGGTCCATAGGATCTCCCCCGAAGCCCCGGTCCCTGTCGTCGAAGTCGAATCGGAGTCGGCCCGCCTGGGCGGCGCGGCCAACGTCGCGAACAACATCAAGTCCCTGGGTGGAGAGCCGATCTCAATCGGAACCGTCGGAGACGACGACGGCGGATCCATCCTCCGAGGCCTCATGGAGGAAGGAGGATTCTCCTCTGAAGGGCTCATACGCGACCCCTCACGCCCGACGACTGTGAAAACCCGGGTTATCGCCCACAGCCAGCACGTCGTGCGGATCGACCATGAGGTGAGACATGACATTGCGCCGGAAACCCGGCACCGGATCATCGATTTCCTCAGAGAGCGGTTCCCCGGCCTTGACGGCCTTATCATCGAAGACTACAACAAGGGTGTAGTGGTCAGGGACCTCATCGGCGCCGTCGTGACACTGGCGCGGAAGCACAACGTGCCGGTGACGGTGGATCCGAAGTTCAACAACTTCTTTGATTTTCGCGATGTCACGGTGTTCAAGCCCAATCGGCAGGAGGTCGAAGAAGCGCTCGGGCTCCGGCTCATAACTGATGCCGACGTGGAGGAGGCTGGGAGGGAGATTCTCCGCCGCCTCAATGCCGACTCCGTTCTCCTGACGCGGGGGGAGAAGGGGATGTCGCTCTTCGAGCCGGGCGGGGAAGTCACCCACGTGCCGACGAAAGCGCGAAGGGTTGCCGATGTTTCCGGTGCAGGTGACACCGTAATCTCGACCCTTACCATGGCAATCGCCGCGGGGGCCACCATCCGCGAGGCGGCGAACCTTGCGAACTTCGCTGGAGGCGTTGTCTGCGGCGAAGTGGGCATCGTCCCCGTTCAGCCTGCGCTCCTGAAAGCGGCGGTCCTCGACGACGAGGTCGACGAACAGCCATGATAGGCGCGATTCTCTCGCTCGCCGAGGCCGTTGCGTGGCGCGCTGAGCTCCGCACCGAAGGGAAGCGTGTCGTCTTCACGAACGGGTGCTTTGACATCCTTCACCGGGGACACGTTGAATATCTGAAACGAGCGCGGGTCCTTGGCGACGCGCTTGTTGTCGGGTTGAACTCCGATACGTCGGTCCGCCGGGTGAAAGGCGATCTGCGTCCGATCCTCCCGCAGGACGACCGCGCCGCCATCCTCGCATCGCTGCGGGCCGTCGATGTGGTAACGATCTTCGATGAGGACACACCGTATGCGCTCATCTCCGCACTTGTCCCCGACATCCTCGTGAAGGGGGCGGACTGGAAAATCTCCGATGTCGTCGGACGTGATGTCGTGGAGGGAGGTGGGGGACGCGTCGTCACGGTCGAGTATGTCCCCGACCGATCGACCTCCGTAGTCATTGACACGATCCGCTCCCGATACTGCTAAGTCCGCGGGTGCCCGATGGTGCAGCTGAAGAAATTCGTGCGCGCGCTGTTCACCGGCGCCTTCCTTCTGGCCCTTGTCGCCGCAGCCGTGGTCGGGTTCACACAGACGCAGGTTTTCCGCTCGTACCTCCGGTCATTTCTTCTCACTCAGCTCGGCGACTTGCCGCACGGCTCCCTCTACCTCGGTGAGTTCCACGGGAGCCTTTTTACCGGTCTCACAATCGACGGTGTGGCCCTGAAGGTCGACGGGACCTATCTGGCCGCGGCGGAGAAGCTCGAGCTCCGCTATGACCCGTTCGTCCTCGTCGAACACCGGATCGCGTTCGGGAAGGTCATCCTCTATGAGCCGCGCATACGGCTTGTCCGTTACGCCGACAGCACGTGGAACTTCGAGCGCCTCTCGACGGAGGAGGAAAAGCCGAAGGCGAAACGGTTCGACTGGACCATCGTCCTGCGCGACCTCGAAATCCGGTCCGGGGTGCTCGCGGTCGTCGACTCCACGGCGCTCCCGGCAGACACATCGAAGGAGTATCTGCACTACACAAACCTGACTGCACGCGACCTCAACCTCCTTCTCGAAGGGGAGATCGGCCCCGACCATCTCAGGGCTCGCGTCGAGAATCTTGCGCTCAGCATCGATACGCCTGCGGTGGCCGTCCGAAGGATCGCAGCCTCGATCCTCGTCGCCCCCCAGGGTATTGCCATCGACAGCCTGCGCTTCGACCTTGATCAGACGCACCTCACGGCGAACGCGCGGCTCGACGGCGTCGATCTCCTTGGCGGAGAGGTGACCCTCGCTTCCCTCCGGTCGAAGAGAGTCCACCTTTCATGCGATGCGCAGCCCATCTCCGCACGCGAGCTGAGGACCTTTCTTGGATCTCTCCGCTTCATGGACGGCGCTGCGACCATCCGCGGCCGCATCGAGGGGACGTTCGGCTCGATGGCGGTGCAGGAGTTGACGTTGAAAACCGGGGAGTCCGAGATCTCTCTCCATGGAAGGCTCGACAACGTCCATTCGCCGGCAGACCTCTACCTGAACGTCGAGACGTCGCGTGCTCACCTCGTCTACCGCGACGTGATGGACCTCCTCGCGGGTCTTCCGATACCGGACTTCTCCTCCCTTGGGGAAACCGACGCGTTGCTCCGCTTCGTGGGGCGGCCGCTCAATTTTACGGCATCGGTCGCGCTCAGCAGTCTCTTCGGGCACGCGGAGGCGGAAGCCAAGTTCGACCTGACGCGCGGACCGATGCAGTACGACGGGAAGATATCTCTCCGCGACATGAACTTCGCGTTCCTCCAGGATGGAATGTCCCCGAGCAAGCTCAGCGGGTCGGCAGCCATCAACGGGACGGGAACACGGCTCGACCAGATGAACGCGCATGCCGAGCTGCGCATTGACACATCGTCCTACGGGCGATTCAGCATCAGAAACCTCTCGGCGCGGGTGGATGCATCTCAGGGGTTCTTTCAGATAGCGGCCCAGGGAGCAACGGACGCCGGGACAGCCGACTTCGTCTCGACGCTCGATGCGACCCGGACGGCCGCCGACTCGGTCCCGTCCTATACCATCGACGGCAGCCTTTCCTCCGTAAACCTCGCGGATCTTCTACGCGACCCGTTCTACAACAGTTCGTTGAACTTCGGGCTCCATGTCGTGGGCTCTGGAACCGGGCTTGAGGACTTCCTCGGGATGGTCTCCGTCCGGCTCGCGGGCTCGACGGTTCGGTCAAAACCCATCGATGACATTCCGGTTGATCTCAACGTCGCGGGCGGACCGCAGGGCGGCCGCCATATCACATTCCGCTCGCCGGTAGCGGACGCGACGTTCAAAGGGAAGTTCTCCTACGGCGGACTCATCGAGGCGGTGAACCGTCTCGCATCGCGCCTCGCAGGCGAGGTGGCGGCACGAACGGGAGCGGGCAGCAGAGTGAACATGACAGTCCCCACGTTCCCGGACAGCGGGCGCGATTCAGTCCGGTACTCCGTCGACATTCGGGACATCTCTCCGATCGCCCGCTTCTTCACTGAGGACGAAATGGCGGGGAGCGGGACACTCACCGGAAGCATCGACCGCCGCGGACCGCATGTCGATTTCGAGGACACTCTCTTCATCGACTACTTCGCACGCCTCCTCGCTGAAGGAGGTTTGTACGTCCGAGGCGGCCGGCTCAGCTTCGGTGCGCACGACGACGCCCTGGGAGCGGACCTCGATTCCATGGTGCTTGCCCTCGAGGCGAACGCGGACCGACTGGTCGCGGGGAAAAGGGAGATAAGCACTCCGACCCTCGCCCTTGCACTCTCCGGGCGACGCGGCACAGTCTCCGGCTCGGCGATGGTCGATTCCGTCCTCAACTGCCGCGCGGCTGCACGCATCGATGCGCGCGATTCTATCGTGACGCTCGTAGACGTCGACACGCTTGAGGCGGCGTACCGGCTGTACCGCTGGTACCTCGCCCACGATGTTAACGTGACCCTCGCGCCGCGCTCTCTGGCTGCGCATGCGATCGACGTCGACGGTCCGTCCGGGCGCATCCATCTCGCCTCCGCAGCCGTCACCGGTGATTCAGTAGCAGGTGAGCTCTCCGCCGACCGTCTCCGGCTCGACAGCCTCGTTGCCATGGTGGTCGATACGTCCCAGCACGTTTCGCTCGATGGAATGCTGAGCGTCGGCGCGCGACTGACCGGCACGCTCTCGGCGCCCGAGGTCAGCGCGAACCTTCAGCTCGACAGCGTGACGTACGGCAGAGTGCGGGTCGGCGATCTCAAAGGTGATGCGCTTCTCGCATCGGGCCGTGTCTCCGGATCACTTGCACTTCGGGGAAGCAAGGCGTCGGTCGCACTGCCGCTTGTGTTGGGTGGATCATTTCCGCTCTCAAACGAGAATGACACCCTCGCCCTCAATCTGGGTGCCGAATCGTTCCCGCTCGCAATCCTTGCCCCGCTTGTCAGCGTCGGACAGGACTTCGGCGGTACACTCACGGGGAGCCTGCGTGTGACGGGGACAGCGAAGGCTCCTGTCTTCTCCGGGGGACTTTCCGCCCGCGCCGGGATGGTCTTTCTCCCGAACAACATCCCGTACGATATCACACTGTCAGCCGTAACCTCCGGCAGCAAATGGCTTATCGACAGCATCGTTGTCCGGAACGACCAGGCGGACAACCCCGATGGGAAGCTTCTCGTGAGGGGCGAGGTCCTCATGGATGGTTTCAACATGGGTTCGTTCGACGCAGCGGCCATCGGCCAGCTTCTTATCATGAAGGAGCCGGAGCATGCCTCGCCATACGAGATGCACGGGACCCTTTCCATTGGTACAGGCCCCGACAGCGTGTGCGTCTCCGGGACCTCACAGCACGCAATGGTGAGAGGGCTTGTGCGCGTGCGCCAGGGGAGCATCGTGTTCCCCGCAAGCGTCCAGTTCGGAGAGGGCTCCACGGAGAGCGGGACGAACTATGTGTTCGTTGACTCCACCGCAGCGCCGAAAGTCGAAAGCCAGCAGGCGCGCCTCGAGCGCCTCATCGGCGAGCGGCGGCGGCAGGCCAAGCAGGAAGCGGAGGCGCCGTCGTTCGTCGATCAGCTCTCCACCGACCTCACGCTTGAGACCTTTGGGAAAACGGAGATCCGCTACGTCATCAATCCGCTGACAGACGAGGAGCTCTTTGCCGTCCTCAACGGGAAGCTCCACCTCGTCCGTAGCGGCAGGGATATCCGCCTCGCCGGTGATATCGGGATCGGCGAACACTCCTACTACAATTTCTACAAGCGGTTCTCCGCCGGCGGGAAGCTCATGTTTACCGGCGACCCCGTGAACCCGGAGCTTGACATCACTGCGACCTATACCGGCATGCATACGCGCGCGCTTTCGGATTCGGTCGACCGCGTGGTCGTCACACTCCACATCACCGGGACGAAGGACCATCCCGACGTTGCGATGAGCATGACGGAGAACGACAAGCCTCGAACCGGCACCGACGTTCAGTCGGATGTGGTCTCGTTCCTCATCTTCGGGAGGTACAAAGACGAAGTGCTCGGGCCTGAGCGAGGACCGTACAACCCGGACATCGGGACGGCGCTGTCACGATCGATCATCTCGGGGTTCGCGTCGTCCCTTTTCTCAGCCGCGCTTACGAACTTCGCCCGCGAAACTGGTTTTATCCAATCTGCCGAGCTGAGCTACGGCGGAGGAGGGATGTCATCGGCCGGGCTGCGGCTCAGCGGCGAGATCCAGGGGGCGTACTGGAGGTACGAAGGGAAGGTGTTCAACGACGTGACTAACGCCGACATCGTTGTGCAATTCTCGGTGGGAGATATGCTGCGCGAGGATCGTCTGCGGAGCCTTATCCTGGAGTTTGCCCGGAGGAGCCGGCAGGCGAACGAGTTCCAGGAAGAAAAGCAGAACATGTACGAAGGACGGCTGTTTTACCGGATTACTTTCTAAGGAGCATATGAAACAGCAGCGATCGTTGGTTTCTCTCAGCCGCGAAGTGATTTCGCTTCTCAAGACTCATCCGGATGAAGCGTTCACCACGGCCGAAATTGCGGCTGCGGTCGGACTTCGTGGCGGGACTGCGCACCGCCTCCTCCACGAGGCGCTCTCGTCCTCGGTTGAAGAGAAGATCATCGAGCGCGTGAAGGGCAACCGCTACCGTTACCCCCGGCGCCGGGCTGTCCTCACAGGACGCCTTTCCATGATGAAGGGAGGGACGGGGATCGTTGAAGTGGAAGGGGAAGGCCAGCGCGTCTTCATCCCGCACAATTTTCTCTCTACAGCGTTGGACGGTGACCGCGTGGGAATCGCTCTGTTCGCGGAGTCCAGGAAGGGGAGGGACGACGAAGAGAAACGCCTCCCCGATGGAGAGGTCGTCGAGGTCATCGAAAGAGGACGCGTGCGGATCGTCGGCACGATGGAGAAAAGCCGCGGCTTCTTTTTCGTTGTCCCCGACGATTCCCGAATCACGAGAGATATCTACATTCAGAAAGGTTCGACGGAAGGAGCACGGCCGGGGGAGAAGGTCGTAGCGGAAATCACGGAGTGGTCATCCCCCGAGCTGAACCCCGAAGGGCGCGTCGTCGAAGTGCTCGGGAAGTCAGGCGAGCCGCTCGTCGAAGTCCGTGCCGTTGCCCGCGCGCACAGCCTTCCCCTCTCTTTTCCAGCGGACGTTCTCGCTGAGGTACGTGCAATCCCGGAGAGGATCCCTCCAGAGGAAGTCCGCCGCCGCCGTGACCTGCGGGGAGCTGTCGCGTTCACGATCGACCCGGAGGATGCGAAGGACTTTGATGATGCGGTCTCCATCGAGCCTCTGAACGGAGGGCGATGCATCCTTGGCGTTCACATCGCAGACGTGAGCTACTATGTGAAGGAGGGGACGCCGCTCGACCGTGAGGCGTACGAGCGGGGGACAAGCGTCTATCTCCCAAACGCGGTCGTCCCGATGCTTCCTGAGAAGCTCTCGAACAATCTCTGCAGCCTCCGCCCGCTTGAGGATCGGCTCAGCTATTCGGTCCTCATGACGGTGACGAAGCAGGGGGTGGTTGAGTCGGCGGAGATCGTGAGGTCCGCCATCCGGAGCCGCAGGCGATTCTCGTACGAGGAGGTCCAGCGGATCATTGAGTCGGGGAAAGGGGATTTTGCAGGAGAAATCAGCCGAATGCGTGCCTTGAGCGAGGTTCTCCACCGCAAGCGGCTGAGAGAGGGGAGCATCGACTTCGAGACGGCCGAGGCGAAGTTCCGGTTTGACGGGGAGGGGTATCCGGTCGAGATTCTCAAGAAGGTCAGGACCGACGCGACAAACCTCGTCGAGGAGTTCATGCTTCTCGCGAACAAGACCGTCGCTGAATCGGTCGAGAGCACGGGCCGCGGCCCGGCTATGAGCCCGTTCCTCTACCGGGTGCACGACGCGCCCAACACAGAAAAGCTCCGCGAGCTCGCCGACTTTGTCAAGCGGTTCGGCTTCAGGCTCCATGTCGACGGGGGAGTCAACTCGAAGGCGCTCCAGAAGCTCATCGAGCAGGTGAAGGGGAGCGAAGTCGAGGACCTCATCAATGAGATTGCAGTTCGCTCGATGGCAAAGGCGGTCTACTCCCCGAAGAACATCGGACACTACGGTCTCGGCTTCGCTCACTACGCACAGTTCACCTCGCCGATCCGCCGTTACCCTGACCTAATTGTCCACCGGCTCCTCGTTGAATACGGGGGCGGGATGGCCGCCGTGCGCGTGCGCCAATGGATGAAGCGCCTCGATGAGATCTGCCGTCATTCGTCGGAGATGGAGCAGAACGCGGTGGAGGCGGAGCGCGAGGCGGTTCGCGTGATGCAGGCGGAGTATATGAAGCGTCACCTCGGCGACGTCTTCAAAGGTGTCATCAGCGGTGTCACCAATTACGGGATCTACGTCGAGATCACCGACCTCCTCATCGAAGGGATGGTCCATGTCCGGGAGATGGGGGACGACTACTACGTCTACGACGAAAAGCGGTACGCTCTCGTCGGGAGGAGGAGGAAGCATGAGTACCGGCTGGGGAGCCCTGTCATGGTTCAGGTGGTCTCGGTCGATGTCGAGCGTCACCAGGTGAAGCTCGCTCTCGCGGAGGAATGACCCGGCGCGAAGGTTTGGTTTTCAGGCGTCGTTGTGATAAATTTTCTCCGATTGCGTCTCCGCAGTACTACGAACCCGAAGGAAAGGTATCAGAATGGCGGAATCTACCCTGCATGAAGGAAGGATTATCCAGGTGATCGGTCCTGTCGTTGACATAGAGTTTACCGACGGCACTCTCCCGCCGATTCTCAATGCCGTCCGCATTCCCCGCCAGACCGTCGACGGTCAGCAGGAAGAGCTCATCGTGGAAGTCGAGCAGCATCTTGGGGAGGACAGGGTGCGTGCCGTCGCCATGGACTCGACCGACGGACTTGTCCGAGGGATGCCCGCCATCGACACAGGCGGACCGATCATGGTGCCCGCGGGGCCTGAGGTCCTAGGCCGCCTCATCAACGTCATTGGGAAGCCGATTGACGGGCTCGGCGATGTCAAGGTGGCGAACTACCTTCCCATTCATCGCCCGGCCCCGGAGTTCGGCGAGCTCACGACTCGCCAGGAGATGTTTGAAACCGGGATCAAGGTGATCGACCTCCTCGAACCCTACTCAAAAGGAGGGAAGACCGGACTCTTCGGCGGCGCCGGCGTCGGAAAGACCGTCATCATCATGGAGCTCATCCACAACATTGCGACGGAGCACGGCGGCTACTCGGTGTTCGGCGGCGTCGGAGAGCGGACACGCGAAGGGAACGACCTCTGGCTCGAGATGAAGGAGTCCGGCGTTCTCGCGAAGACGGCGATGGTCTTCGGACAAATGAACGAGCCCCCAGGTGCGCGCCAGCGGGTGGGGCTCACGGCGCTCACACTTGCAGAGTACTTCCGCGACGAGGAGGGGAAGGACGTCCTCCTCTTCATTGACAACATCTTCCGTTTCGTCCAGGCGGGGTCCGAGGTCTCGGCACTCCTCGGCCGCATGCCTTCCGCAGTCGGATACCAGCCGACGCTTGCCACTGAAATGGGCGAGCTCCAGGAGCGGATCACGTCCACGAAGCGCGGGTCGATCACCTCCGTCCAGGCGATCTACGTCCCAGCCGACGACCTCACCGACCCTGCCCCGGCAGCCGTGTTCAGCCACCTCGATGCGACGACCGTTCTGAGCCGCCGGATCGTGGAGGTCGGGATTTATCCCGCCGTCGATCCACTCGACTCGACATCGCGCATCCTTGAGCCGGGTGTCGTCGGCATGGAGCACTATGCCGTCGCGAAGAGGGTGAAGGAGATCCTCCAGGCGTACAAAGACCTCCAGGACATCATCAACATCCTCGGGATGGACGAGCTCTCCGACGAGGACAAGCTCACCGTGGAGCGCGCCCGCAAGATCCAGAAGTTCCTCTCCCAGCCCTTCTCCGTCGCTGAGCAATTCACCGGCAGGCCGGGGAGGTACGTGAAGCTCGAGGATACGATCAAGGGGTTCAAGGCGATCATCGAGGGGGAGGTCGACGATATCAACGAGGCGGCGTTCTACATGGTGGGCACGCTCGATGAGGTGTTGGACCGGGCAAAAACTCTGAAAGAGGCGTAGGGATGCCGAGCGGCAAGTCGTTCCAGTGTGACCTTGTCACGCCGCAGCGGATCCTCTTCTCGGGCGAGGTCGTGAGTGTCACCGCGCCGGGGACGGTCGGGAGTTTTCAGGTGCTCTACAACCATGCCCCACTGCTGAGCTCTCTCGCGGTCGGGAAGGTCATCCTGCGGTTTTCGGATGAGAAAGAGTCGCTCTACGCAACAAGCGGCGGCTTCGCCGAAGTCCGCGAAAACAAGGTCGTGATCCTTGCGGAGACGGCCGAACGGGAGGATGAGATCGACGTGGCGCGGGCACGCGAAGCCCGAGACAGGGCTCTCAAGAGGCTCAAGGATCATGCCGCGGAAATTGATGCCGCGCGCGCCCGAGGCGCCCTGGTCCGTGCTATCAACCGGCTCAAAGTCGCCGGGGCTGGGTAGAGACGGAGACGGAAGCCGTGACTCACTTCGTTGGTCGGTTGACGAAGTGAGTTTTTTTGTGCTTGTGCAGGGGCCCGACACAGGTGGGTCCCATCGCCCGAAGGGCGGTTCATCACCGCGTACAATCTGAAGGGACGGTCCATGACCGACGACATAGGGCGGCTGAAGAAGGAGTGGGAGGAGCGGACGCTCGCTCCTGCTCTACAGAGATCGGAGGAACGATCTGAATCGTTCGAGACGAGCTCGGGCATTCCCGTGGAGCGGCTGCACCTTCCGAGACCTGCTGACTACGCGGAGAAGCTCGGATTTCCCGGTGAGTACCCCTTCACCCGGGGTCCTTACCCCACGATGTACCGCGGCCGCTTCTGGACGATGCGGCAGTACGCCGGATTTGCCACGGCGGAGGAATCGAACAGCCGATACCGTTACCTTCTCTCGCAAGGAACGACGGGACTCTCCGTTGCATTCGACCTCCCGACCCAGATCGGCTACGATTCGGATCATCCGTTTGCCGAGGGGGAAGTTGGGAAGGTGGGAGTCGCAGTCGACTCGCTGGAGGACATGCAGGAGCTCTTCGACGGGATCGACCTCGAGAAGGTGACCACCTCAATGACGATCAACGCGACGGCCTCCATCCTCCTCGCCATGTATGTGGCAATCGCGAAACGGCAGGGGGCCGATCTAAGGAAGATCTCGGGGACGATCCAGAACGACATCCTGAAGGAGTATATCGCACGCGGGACATACATCTTTCCTCCGGCTCCTTCTATGCGGCTCGTCACCGACGTCTTCGGTTGGTGCGGCGCGAACGTACCGAAGTGGAATGTCATCTCGATCAGCGGCTATCACATCCGCGAGGCGGGATCGACCGCGGTGCAGGAAGTCGCGTTCACGATGGCCGATGCCATTGCGTACGTGGATGCGGCAATCCGCGCCGGACTCGACGTTGACCGGTTTGCCCCATCCCTTTCATTCTTCTTTAACGCGCACAACAATCTCTTCGAGGAAGCTGCAAAGTTCCGCGCGGCACGGCGCATCTGGGCGAACATTATGCGCGACCGCTTCCGGGCGCAGAACCCCGACTCGATGCGTCTCAGGTTCCACGTGCAGACCGCCGGTGCGACGCTCACGGCGCAGCAGATCGACAACAACATCGTTCGCGTCGCCATCCAGGGGCTCGCCGGTGTCCTCGGCGGATGCCAGTCGCTCCACACGAACAGCCGCGACGAGGCCCTTGCGCTCCCAACCGAGGAATCTGCCCGGATTGCACTCCGCACGCAGCAGATCATCGCCTACGAGAGTGGCGTCGCTGACACGGTGGATCCGCTCGCCGGGTCGTACTTTGTCGAGCATCTGACGGATGAGATCGAGCGGCTTGTCTGGGAATACCTCGCCCAAATCGACGCGCTTGGCGGAGCGGTACGTGCCATCGAACGGAAGTTCTTTCAGACCGAGATCGCGAAGAGCGCCTACGAGTACCAGCGCTCGATCGAGCAAAAGAAGAGAATCATTGTCGGCGTCAATGCGTTCGAAGAGGGGGCCGGCGTTGCGCCGGCGATCCTGCGCGTTGACCCGTCCGTGGGCAGGAGACAGATCGAGAGACTCCGGGCGCTGAAGTCGCGCCGCGATAGCGGGAAGGTCTCGGAAGCGCTTGGCGCGCTTCGCACTGTGGCGGCCGGCGGAGAAAACCTCATGCCGCCGATTCTCACCGCGGTTGAATCATACGCGACACTCGGCGAAATCTCCGATGCACTCCGCTCCGTCTGGGGCGAGTTCAAAGAGTAGAAGAAGCGGCTCACCGACCGGAGGTCACCGAACGGGGGAGAGGATGATTCCGAAGAACCGGCTCAAGGCAATCCGTCAGCTCACGGAGAAGAAGGGGAGGCAGGAGCAGCACAGGTTCATTGTCGAGAGCGTGCGTGCGGTTGGAGAGGCAGCTTCCTCCGGTTGGAAGATCGATGCCGTTCTCTACGTGAGCGGGTTCGGAAGTGACGAAAGGAAGAACCTTCTGCTGACGTCGCTCCTTGACCGCGGCGCGTCGCTCTATGAGGTGAGTGAGAAGGAGCTCGAAGAGGTGAGCAACGTCGTGACGTCGCAGGGGATCGTGGCGGTCGCGGAACAGCGGGATATTCCAGTGGATGAGATCCTTGCATCGAAGCGGTCAGTCCCCGTCGTGCTTGCCACGGATGAGCTGCGCGATCCCGGAAATCTCGGGACCGTCATTCGCGCGGCAGATTGGTTCGGAATCCGCGGCGTGGTTCTCGGCAAAGGGTCGGTGGACCTCTATAACCCGAAGGTCGTCCGGTCGACGGTCGGGTCCCTTTTCCACCTCCCGGTGGCGCACGGAGTCGAGCTTCATGCCTTCATCACGCAGGCGCGCGCGAAGGGGTACAAGGTCGCGGCGGCGGATCAGCGGGGGGAGGTGGCACTTGACCGGTTTGCGCCTGAGGGGCCGCTCGTTCTCGTGATAGGGAACGAGGCGTATGGGGTTTCGCCGGCTCTTGCGAAATCAGCGGACGTGAGGATCAACATACCGAAGTTCGGGGAAGCAGAGTCGCTCAATGCGACCGCTGCGGCCAGCATCATCCTCTGGCATCTCGCTTCGCGCACGCGCGCATAAACTTAGATGGGACTCACCTTGAAAGGTGGGCTCCATCTCTCCACTCCATTTTCTTTGCCTCCTCCCACAGCGCCTCCATCTCTTCGAGCGTTGAATCGTGGACGGTGGTTCCGCGTTCGGCGAGCTTCCCTTCGATGTACCTGAATCGCCTCGAGAACTTGTCGATCGTGGAACGAAGTGCGTTCTCGGGTGTCACATTGACGAAACGCGCGTAGTTGACAAGTGCGAAGAGAAGGTCTCCGTACTCCTCCTGAAGTCGTTCGGCGTTTCCTTCTGACGCCGATTCCTGCATCTCTCGAAGCTCCTCCT
>Ga0066636_10000057_pt1 | contig 48319 bp, 46 predicted proteins | sample CryGeyCG2014_080_2_FD_62736 | JGI IMG/M metagenome (GOLD analysis project Ga0066636, IMG submission 62736) | Groundwater microbial communities from aquifer - Crystal Geyser CG07_land_8/20/14_0.80 | ecosystem: Environmental > Aquatic > Deep subsurface > Groundwater | place: USA: Utah: Grand...
GAACTTACGACGAGTGCCGGAAAGGGTGTGCTGAATGAATAGTGCAATAGGTGCGAGGAGTAAGTTCAAAACCACGGGAAAAATTTACTTAAGCCGCGAACCCCTATTGCTACCATATACGACCGCCCGCCGTTACGTTTTGACAAATACCCCATAAAATGATATAGTATTGGCCATGAATCAGACGCTTCTCTCTTTTAACAAAATCGGAAGATGTTTTCTTAATTTGATCTATCCATCGGAATGCCAGATCTGCAAAGCGTCGCTTGACCCAGTAAGGAAGGAATGTTTATGCGGCGATTGCAAGGCGAAGATACGTTTAAACCTTCCTCCTTTTTGCGCTAAATGCGGCAGGTCTCTAATTAATTCCGTTACGGCCCTTGAACTCTGCAATGACTGCAAAAGCAGTAACTACCATTTCCGGAAAGTGTGGGCTGTAGGCCATTACGAAGGGATATTAAAGGAGTGCATTCATTTATTCAAATTTAACGGGAAGCTTTCGCTCGCACCCCTTTTTAACGAGCTCTTCCTAAATTTCGCATCATCTTATATGAAAATCGCATTGTTCGACGCGATAGTGCCCGTCCCTTTGCATAGTTCAAAAATAAGGGAACGTACTTTTAATCAGGCTGAGCTGCTGGCAAAAAATTTTGGGAGAAAAACCAAGATCCCTATAAACACTTCTTGTTTGATAAGAATAAAAAACACTTCGCCCCAGACTGAATTATCTAAGAATAAGAGGTTTCTAAATATCAAAGGCGCTTTCGGGACAAAGAGATCTCCTCTTCTGAAGGATAAAAATATCCTGCTCGTGGATGACGTATTTACTACTGGCTCTACGCTCGATGAGTGTGCTAAAATACTCCTTGGCGACGGGGCAAAAAGCGTAGAATGCCTGGTTCTCGCAAGGGGATAAAGATTATGCGGATACTGCGAAATTACATACTGAAAGAATTAATAGGACCTTTTTTCCTATCGATCATTGTGTTCACCTTCGTTCTCTTGATAGGAAATCTCTTGAAATTGGCTGATCTAATTATAACAAAAGGCGTAGATGTAGTTTCCGTCGCTAGGTTGTTTTTTTACCTACTCCCGTATCTTCTGAGCTATACGATCCCCATGGCAACGCTTACCGCCTGCCTTCTTGGTTTCGGAAGGCTTGCCAGCGACAACGAGATCACAGCGATACGCGCAAGCGGCATAAGCATATTTAGAATAGCGACACCTGTGATCATTATGTCTATAATCATCAGCTTGTTTCTTATTCCTTTAAACGACCAGCTCATACCTAAGGCGCGATTCATATCAAGAAGCATCTTGAAGGAAATAGGGATGAAAAGGCCTACGGCATTTTTGGAGGCCGGAACTTTTATTAAGGATTTTGAGAACTATATAATCTTTATATATGCCATAGAAGGCAACAAGCTGAGGAATATACGCATATATCAGCCGCAGGAAGGAAAGCAAACCCGGACTGTTGTCGCGGAAGAAGGTGAAATCATACCGATTCCTGAAAAAAATATTATAAAATTGAAGCTAATAAACGGAACGAGCGATGAACCTGACCCGAGAAACCCTGAAAATTTTTGCAAACTTAACTTTAAAACTTATTACATGACGCTTAATTCAACGGAAGTAACCGATTCCGGTAAACTTGAAAAAAAACCGAAAGAGATGTCATTAAGCGAACTGGAAATAGAATGCGAAAAGATGAAAAAGGCCGGAATCAGCAAGGACGATCTCGGCCATATTTTTACAGAGATACATAAAAAAATAAGCCTGTCGTTCGCGCCTCTCGCGTTTGTGTTGATAGGCATCCCAATAGCTATAAAAACTCGGCGTGGAGAGCGCACAATAGGCTTTGGCATAAGCCTAGCAATAATAGTTATATACTGGGTAATACTTGCCGGCACCACAGCCTGCAGTTTAAAAGGCTCGATCCCAGCATGGCTCGCCATGTGGACGCCCAATATAGTGTTTGCTTCCTTCGGGATCCTGATGCTTTGTTTTACCGGAGACAAAGGGGCATGAAAATAATAGAGCGTTATATATTAAAAAATTTTCTCCCTTCTTTTATATGGTGCCTTACCATATTTTTATTTTTGTATGTGATAATAGACCTTTTCGCGAACTTAGACGAAGTTATAAGAGAACACATACCATTTGGCACTCTTGTATATTATTATCTTACGTTTTTCCCTCTTATTTTCGTACAGACGTCTCCAATTGCTATATTGCTCGCTACAATATACAACCTTAGCAATTTGAATAAAAATAATGAGATTGTAGCCATCAAGGCAAGCGGCATAAATATTTGGGGTCTTATACGGCCCATATTGATCACGGGCATTCTAATAAGTATAATGGTATTCATAGTAAACGATAAGATCGTGCCGCGCAGCGCCAATATATCCGCTCAGATGAGAGAAACGCTTATCGACAAAAAAGCGCCTGCCGAGACTAAAATCCTAGACAATGTGGCTATATACGGCCGAAAAAATAGGATCATATACGCGAGGCAGTTCGACACCCAAAAAAATGAACTATCAGACCTTGTAATACACGAGCATGACAAAGATCAAAATCTGATCTTGAAGATTAGCGCTCAAAAAGCCAAGTTTGTATACGGAAAATGGTATATTTACAATGCGCTCATCTCTCAAGTGAACAACCAGGGCCAATTCACAAACGAGCCTAAATTCTATAAGAAAACTCTATTAGATATGGAAGAACGACCTTCGGATTTTTTAAAAAGAGAATGGCGGCCGGAGTTCATGAGTTACAGGGAATTGAAAAGATACATAAAACTTTTTAAAATGGGCTCGACAAAATCATTAAATAGATTAAAAGTTGATCTGTGCTACAGGATATCCTTCCCGTTCATTAATTTCATAATAATACTTATAGGCGCGCCTTTTGCCCTGCATATAAGGCGCGGGGGCGCTCTGACAGGGATCGGTATAAGCATAATAATAGCCCTGTTCTATTATGCCTTTTCCGCTATAACATTAGCATTCGGCAAGGCAGGCATGCTCCCGCCTATCGTGGCAGCCTGGTTAGGAAACATAGTATTCGGCGTATATGGCTTTATTAAAATGCAGAAATTGAGGTAGGTAACTGCTACGTGGAAAGTATCTTTGTCAGCCTGTAAAGCTCTTTATCTAAAGCCACTTTTTCCTTGCAATGTTTTGAAGCGTAACTTAAAGGAGTGAGCACTGCCTTATTGGCGCACATTCCAACCATTTTATTGCTGTTACCTCTAGCAATCGCTTCTACTGCTGCAGCGCCGAGCCGCGAGGCCAAAATCCTATCATATGCGGTAGGGGAACCGCCTCTCTGAATGTGCCCTAGCGTGACAGACCTAACTTCATAGCCTGTCATCTCATGTATTAATTCTTCGACATCTTTGGCTGTAGCAACACCTTCGGACACTACAATGATCCAGCTGATCTTGCCTTTTTTTCTGCCCTTTTTTATGTCATCGCACATGCGTTCTATATCATATTCGGTATGGGGCACCAATATATCTTCTGCGCCTCCGCCCAAGCCTACCCGTATCGCTATATATCCTTCTTTCCTTCCCATTACTTCAACAACATAGATCCTCTCCATGCTAGTAACTGTATCGCGGATTTTATCAATAGCGTCCAAGGCTGTATTTACTGCGGTATCTGAACCGATAGACATATCGCTTCCGGTAATATCGTTATCGATCGTACATGGAACGCCTATTATTTTTATTCCGAACTCCGAAGCAAGAATCTGTGCGCCTTTAAAAGAACCGTTGCCGCCCAAGACAACCATGCCTTCTATGTCACGCTTTTTAAGATTGTACGCTGCCTTTTTACGCCCGGCCTTAGTTGTAAATTCTTTACATCTGGCGGTTTTTAAAATCGTGCCTCCCCTATTTATAATATTACTCACGCTCCTCAAGCTCATCTTAACAAAATCATCCTCTATAAGCCCTTGGTATCCTCTTAAAACACCATAAACTTCAATACCTAAATATAGAGCATACCGCACAACGCTGCGAACGGCAGCATTCATACCCGGGGCATCTCCCCCGCTGCAAAGCACGGCTATGCGATTAATCTTTTTCACGTTCCTAGCTCCCAACTCGCCAAATATTTTTTCTGCTCGGCAGTCAAAGTATCAATTGCGACTCCTAAGCTTTTAAGTTTAAGTCTCGCTATTTCTTTATCTATGACGGCAGGTACTTTATAAACCTTCTTCCCTAATTTTTTATAATTTTTGCATACATATTCGCAGCTTAATGCCTGATTCGCAAAACTCATATCCATAACAGAGGCCGGATGGCCTTCTGCGGCCGCAAGATTCACAAGTCTGCCCTCACCTATCAGATTTAATTTCTTACCGTTTATAAACGTATATTGGTCTACGAACTCTCTCATTTTACGTTTTCCTTTCGACATCCTGGAAAGCGCGGGAATATCTATCTCCACGTTAAAATGGCCTGAGTTACAAATGATAGCTCCGCTTTTCATCTGTTTAAAATGCTCTGCTCTCAAAACATTTATATCTCCGGTAAGTGTAACAAATACATCACCCAGCTTTGCGGCTTTTCCTATAGGCATTACTGAATAGCCGTCCATAACGGCCTCCAGGGCCTTCAATGGATCCACTTCGCAGATTATGACATTTGCGCCCATACCCCTTGCCCGCATTGCAACGCCTCTGCCGCACCAGCCGTATCCGCAGACTATAAATACAGAGCCTGCCAAAAGTACATTCGTAGCTCGGACAATACCGTCTATTGTTGACTGGCCTGTGCCATAACGGTTATCGAAGAAATGTTTTGTATCGGCATCATTAACTGCGATTATAGGATACATCAGGACATTATTTTCTTCCAAACTTCTTAAGCGAATAACCCCCGTCGTAGTCTCTTCTGTTCCGCCGAGTATATTTGCTACAAGACTCTTTTTATTTTTATGAATAGTGGCAACCAGATCAGCTCCGTCATCCATGGTTATATTCGGTTTGGTATCCAAGGCAACATTTATGTGCTTATAATATGTCTGGTTATCCTCTCCTTTTTTTGCGAATACACTCATCCCATAATCCTTCACCAAAGAAGCAGCAACATCGTCCTGCGTGCTCAGCGGGTTCGAGGCGCAAAGAATAACCGAAGCGCCCCCAGCCTTTAGGGTCAATGCCAGATTGGCCGTTTCTGTTGTAACATGCAGGCACGCGGCAACCTTTACGCCTTTGAGCGGCTTCTCTTTTGAGAATCTTTTTCTTATCAAAGAAAGGACTGACATGTATTCATTAGCCCACTCTATACGTTTTTTCCCTTCACCGGCTAATTTCAAATTTTTGACGTCGTATTTCATCTTCTCTCCATTGTTATTCTGCTTTCCAACTAAACGCTATACGCTAGCCGCTAAACGCTATTTTATGTATTTTGCTAAATCCTTGACCCTATCTCTTTTTTCCCAAGTAAATCCATCTTCTTCTCTTCCGAAATGGCCGTACGCCGCCGTATTAACATATCTATTTGGATAATATTTTCGCAATTGCAGCTTTTCGATTATCCCGCGAGGCGTCAGGTCAAAATTATCCCTGATCACATCTATAAGCTCTGCGTTTGTAATTCTGCCTGTGCCATAGGTGTCTACAAGTATTGACAATGGGTCAGGGTTTCCTATTACGTAAGCTAATTGAATAAGGCACTTATCGGCTATCTCGGCTGCGACTATATTTTTTGCTATATACCTCGCCATATAGGAAGCCGACCGATCGACCTTTGTCGGATCCTTGCCTGAGAATGCCCCGCCGCCATGCGGCGCCATTCCGCCATACGTATCGACAATTATTTTTCGGCCGGTCATCCCTGTGTCAGATTGGGGTCCGCCTATCAAAAATTTTCCTGTTTGGTTAACATAAAATTTTGTCTCTTTATCAAGGTAGTTTTTTAAGATAGGCCTTGCCACCTTATCTATTATCTCCTGCCTCGCCTTCTCCGTTATCATGTCTTTTTTCTTATCGACAATAACATCGGTGTGCTGGAATGCCAGGACAACTGATGTCACTCTCTTTGGTTTTCCGTTTTGGTACTCAACGGTAACTTGAGATTTTCCATCAGGCCCCAAATAATCCAATATGCCTTTTTTTCTAACTTCTGCCAGCCTTCTTGCAAGCCTTTGAGAAAGCGTGATAGGAAGAGGCATTAGTTCCGATGTCTCATTGCACGCATAACCAAACATCATGCCCTGGTCTCCGGCTCCGCCCCTATCAACTCCTTTTGCTATATCAGGCGATTGGGTATGAATAGCGTTCAGGACCGCGCAGGTATGGTAATCAAAGCCGTATTTCGGGTGCGTGTAACCTATGCGCTCCAGAAGCTTCCTGCACAGGCCGTGAATATCCACATAACCTGTCGTTGTTATCTCGCCTCCGACAATAACAAGGCCCATTGTAATATAAGTTTCGCACGCAACCCTTCCTTTTGCATCCTGCCGCAGCACGTCGTCCAACACCGTATCCGACATTTGGTCGCAAACTTTATCGGGGTGCCCTTCTGTTACGCTTTCAGAAGTAAACAAATATTTATTTGTCATTTCTTCCTCCGTATATTTTTTTGACTTCTTCATAGGATTCCTTACTGCCTATATCATACCAGGCCTCATCAAACGCAAAGGCGCAAACGCCGTCATTTTCGGATAACCATTTTATATAATTACCCGGGGCATCTTTCTTTTCGCTTGTATCCAGGTATTTCTTCACAAGATTAAGTTTTGCTTTCGGAAAATAATAAATACATGTCGAAATAAGCGTTGATTTCGGATTCTTGGGCTTCTCTTCGAAGCTTATCACTTTAGCATTAGTATCGATCTCCAGCACGCCGTAAAGGCCAGCTATCTCTTTCTTTTTTATGTCATAAACCGCTATTGATGAAACAGGAGATTTTCCTTTTGCGAATTTTAAAAATTTCTCCAAAGCAAAGTCAAAAAGATTATCCCCGGCAATTACGAGCAAGCTATCGTCTATTTTTCCTTCACTTATCGTAAGCCCTATGTCGCCTATGGCGCCGAGCCTGTCGTCATTCGAGAGGGTTTTATCGTTTACGACCTGTATCGGCAAGGCACATTTCTTTACCTTGGCCCACTCTTTAAATTGCTCAAAAAATTTCTGATTTGTTACGACATATATCTTGTCGATCTCTTTTATCTTTAAAATCTTATCAACCGTATGGTCGATCATTAATTTTTTGCCCACAGGTAAAAGCGGTTTTGCCGTGTTGAGGGTTAAAGGATAAAGGCGGGTTGCGTAACCGGCAGCTAGTAGTAATGCCTTCACCCCGTTAGAAATGCCTTGTTTATGATCTGATGAATCAAAATTTCTAACGGGGTTCATTATTCGCCTAGCCTCCTTTTTAAATATGCTATTCTATGAACCGGCGTGGGGTCCACCTTATTCATGACCGCAAGGTACAAGCTCACCCAGTCACCTATATAAATTGTCGAAAAAATCCTGGCCAAAACACTCTCCCCCATGGAGTTTACCTCGAGCAACTTTACCTTTTTTCCTTTTATAATATCTTTTATGATCGCCATTCTTCTTTTTATGCGAGGATGGTCGCCCTTATCTCTTAGATACAACGCTACAATATCCTTTGACACCTTTGAGAAAGGCTCAAACCCCTCGATCTCATTATGGTTCATCTCGGCAAAAATATGATGCGAGGCAAGCGACTTCGCGTTTTCTTCGATCTGTGTTCTCCACCTATAAGCAACCGGTTCAAAATGGTCGATTGACGCGTATATCAACGGGAATTTGCCGTATAGTTGTTCGGCTAATTTCAGCGAAATATTGGAACTTTTACTCGCCATGGGACTTAACCTGTCTTTGAGCTTTCGTAGCAACGCTATCGTCTCATCTATTTCATTCGCGCATGAACCGATAAGGCCTAATTTTGAAAATGCCATAATAATAGGGATACTGGAATAGCCCAACGCGCAGCGCGGAGGAAGCCCTTGTGGAATTACTATCAGCATATCGCCGTTCTTGACGGCCGCTTCGGCAAGCTTCCCTCCTGAAGTCATCATAAGTATGGTCGAGCGCTTGCTTTTAGCCTGGGCATAGCAGCTTCGCGTCTCTTCGGTATTCCCGGAATAGCTCGATATCAAGACAAGCGTATCTTTGTCAACATAAGTAGGTATATCATAATGCCTGTTTCTTATTATCGAGACATTTATTTTATCTTTTAGATAAGAGGCTATAACGTCTCCGCCGATAGCCGAACCGCCCATACCGCACCACAGAATAAGCTTCGGTTTCATGATTTTCTTTGAAGGTTTAAACCTTTCGCCGATTTCTTTGGCTATTCTGCATTGATTCGGAAAATCCAGCATGATACCCAGCATGTCGGATTTATCGAACTCGTTAAAAGAGCTTATCGAAACCATGATATCTATCCTTTCGCTAAAGTTAAACTTTTATCTTTAAATCTTCCAGGCTTTTCTTGGCCAGGTTTTCAACTTCCTTAGCCGTTGAAAGGCTCAAAGCCTTCACTGCGATTTTCTTCGCCTTGAAGTATTCCATGCTCCTGATTATTCTTTTTACCTCAGGTAATATTATAGGCGAGGTACTGAACTCATCCAGCCCTAATCCTAACAAGAGAACGGTTAATATTATATCCCCTGCCATCTCGCCGCACATGCCTACCCATATGCCGGCTTCGTGCGCGTTATCTATAATAGTCTTGATAAGCTTCAAGACGGCCGGATGGGCCGGTTCATATAGATAAGCGATCTTTTCATTAGCGCGATCAACGGCTAACGCATATTGTATGAGATCATTAGTTCCTATGCTGAAAAAATCGACTTCCCTGGCTAATATGTTACTTGTGAGAGCCGCGGAAGGAATCTCAATCATGGCGCCTACTTCTATATCCTTATTAAATGAGATCTTTTCTTTCTTAAGTTCTTCTTTAACTGACTCCAGGACCTGGTTCGCTTGAATAAGTTCTTCAACGCCTGAAATCATAGGATACATCATCTTAAGGTTCCCGTAAGCAGAGGCGCGCAATATCGCTCTCAATTGAACCTTAAAAACATCTTGCCGCGCAAGGCAAAATCTTATGGCGCGCCAGCCAAGGTAAGGATTCATTTCATGCGGTATTTCTAGCTGGGATAAAAATTTATCACCGCCAAGGTCTAGGGTGCGTATTATAACGGGATGGGATACCATTTTTTGAGCTACGGTCTTATATGCGTGAAATTGCTCTTCTTCGGTAGGCAAATCTTTCCTATTCATATAAAAATACTCTGTACGAAAGAGACCTATCCCCTCTGCACCGTGAGTGACAGCTGAAGTTGCCTCTTCGGGTAATTCTATATTTGCCGCGAGCACTACCCTTCGACCGTCAATAGTCTGGCAAGGTAAATGCTTGAATTTAGTCAGGTTTGACTCGAATTTTTTAAATTTTAATTTAAGGCTTTCGTATTTCTTTATCGTCTCTTTTTCCGGCCTTATGATAACTTCACCGTTGCTGCCGTCTATAATGATTACATCGCCTGGTTCCACCTCCCTGGTAATGGTTTCAAGCCCTACAACCGCAGGTATTTCCAGGGATTTAGCCATGATAGCCGTGTGAGAGGTCCTGCCCCCGATATCGGTCGCGAAACCGATCACATTTTTTCTATGCATCGTGGCTGTGTCCGAAGGGGAAAGGTCGCCTGATATGACAATAACTTCTTCTTTTAAATTTGAAAGGGCATGACTGGTAGTACCTAAAAGATTCCGCAATATCCTCTTGCCAACATCGCTTATATCGCTAAGCCTCTCTCTTATATATTCATCATCCAATTTAGCGAATGTTCTTATGTATTTTTTTAAGACCTCTAAGAATATATATTCCGCGTTTATTTTTTCATTCTTTATCTTGCCTATTACATCGTCGATGAGCATCGTATCTTCCAATACCAGGATGTGCGCGCTGAATATCTCGCCGTGTTCCAAGCCCATCTCCGCAGAAATTTTCTGTTTAATCTCTAATATTTCTTTTTTTGTTTTAAGTAGCGCACCTCGGAAACGTTTTATCTCTTTGGACAGGGACTTATCATCCAATTTCCTTTTATTTACACGGAAATCCTCCCTGTCTAAAACTAAAACCTTGCCTATCGCAACTCCGGGAGCGGCTGGTATGCCTTTAATAACCCTTTCTATCATTAAATTTCTCCTTAAAGAAAAATCAAATCTGCGGTTTCGGTGTGCCCAATTCGTCTATTTTTCCTGACAAAAGGTCTTCCAATTCTACCAAAGCCTTTTCCGCGTCTTCGCCGTCTGCCTTAATAATTATTATGCTGCCCTTCCCTGCGGCAAGCATCATTATGCCCATTATGGATTTTCCGTTAACCTGCTGCTTGCCCTTCTGAACGGTTATGTTCGAGGTAAATTTATTTGCCATTTGAACAAATAGCGCTGCAGGCCTTGCGTGAAGCCCCTGTTTATTTTTTATAGTTATTTTTCTTTCGATGATCATAGCGTTTTTTACTGTTTGGCTTCGTCTTCTTTTTCTATAATACCAAGAATACCTTTTACATCCTTGGCCGACATTAATGAGTCGCGGAAATACTTATCCTTCAGAAGCCTTGATATCCTTGCAAGGGCTTTGAGGTGAGGGCCCGCTGAATCTTCTGAGGCAAGCAATAAGAAAAATATATGGGTAGGCTCACCGTCTAAAGATTCGAAATCAATACCTTTTTTGGAAACTCCGAATGCCGCGACTAGTTTTTTTACGTAAGCTGCTTTTGTGTGTGGAATGCCTACGTTCTGGCCGATGCCTGTTGACCCTAAAGCTTCTCTTTCCAAAAGCGCCTTAAGAATTGCTTCCTTGTTGCCCTTTACTGCACCGGCATCATACAGTAGTTCCAAGAGCTCTTTTATCACCCCTTTCTTATCCGTGGCCTGTAAGTCGGCGCTCACAGCCTTAAAATTTAAAAAATCTGATATTTTCATCTTTCCTCCTAAGATATTTTTATGTTCTCAAGTTCTAAATCTGTTGCCCTTATGTGATCTTTTTAAAACCCCTTATCGGAAGGGGTGCCAGAGAGCGAAGCGAGCGTCCTAGGGGGAAACCTAGGTTTCCCCCTAGAAAATTATTCGGGCGCTAGCCCCGCCCTAGTTTTAACTCTTTGCGGGTCGAAGGCAGATGCGACCTTTATTTTAGGCATCTGCCGAAGACCGAATAATGGAGCGGGTGATGGGTCTCGGCGCCCTCATTCGGCCCGATTTCATCGGGCCAGGATATTCGGGTCGGCCGCTCGCCTGCTGACGCTAGCTTCTGCGAAATTGCATGTATGCGCTTTTCCTCGCTTCGCTCGGCGCAGGCTCACTTCGAGACCAAACATCAAGCCTCACCTTATCAATGAAAACAAATCATTCCTTCGAAGCTCAATCGTGAAAACGATTGAGCGAAGAAGAATGGAGCGGGTGATGGGTCTCGAACCCACGACAACAACGTTGGCAACGTTGTGCTCTACCAACTGAGCTACACCCGCGTTATTAGCAAATAGCTTGTAGCAAATAGCTAATGGTTTCGTTTTTTTGGCATATGCCATTGGCCATTTGCTAGTTTGCTAATCTTCATAAATTGTTAACAGTTTTTGTTTTTTATTTGCCATATGCCATTGGCCATTTGCTATATTGGTACCCCCATCAGGACTCGAACCTGAAACCAACGGATTAAGAGTCCGCTGCTCTACCAATTGAGCTATGGGGGCGCATCTCTAAATCGCTTCTATTAGCACAACAAAATTGTTGAGCCTAAACCCCACTTTTCGCAATTCATGGCGAAATCCCACGAAGCCAATCTTTCTTCTTCGCATGCACTGGCGAAGCGGGAAGCTATGGGGGCACATCTTCCATTAGCACAATATTATATCAAAAAGTTTAATTTAATTAAAGTATTTATTTACTGACAAAAATAACAAGAACATTCTCTTCCTATAAGGAAAGGAGGTACATTAAGGGGGAAAACTCCGTTTTCCCCCTTAACATTTTTCGGACGCAAGTCCTGCTTTAGTTTATGCCCCTTGCGGGTCTGCTTCGCTCTTAGACGCTTAAACTATGGTACGAGCTTCGCAGGACCATTCTTCTTCTTGCCCATTCCTTCGAAGCTCAATCGTGAAAACGATTGAGCGAAGAAGAATGGTGCGAGAGGAGGGAGTTCCCCGCCTAAACCCCACTCTTCGCTATCTATGTGCGGGGTCCCGCCATGCATAGTTAAAAGTTTTGCATAGGCGGGAGAACCCTACACTATGGTGCGAGAGAAGAGACTTGAACTCTCAAGAGGTTTCCCTCATACGGTCCTAAGCCGTACGCGTCTGCCAGTTCCGCCACTCTCGCGTATTAGCTTATTGCATATAGCTAATAGCAAATGGTAACTTCTTTTCTATTCGCCATTAGCTATTTGCAATCTAGCACATTTTAACAAATAGCTAATGGTTTTTGTTTTTTATTTACCATATGCCATTGGCTATTTGCCATTTGCTATGTTGGCGCGCCCGGGGTGAATCGAACACCCAACCTACTGGTTCGAAGCCAGCCACTCTATCCATTTGAGCTACGGGCGCTTTTCAATCCACCATTTTAGCACAAAAAATTTGTTGAGCCTAAACCCTACTTTTCGCTATTCATGGAGAAATCCGTCCGCCACAAAATCTTCAGCGGACGCCCGCTGTTCTATTATGGCGGGCGCCGAAGCTAATCTTTCTTCTACGCATGCATTGGCGAAGGCGGAAGCTACAGGCGCTGAAATTTTCGAAGAAAATTTCATCTCGAGACTGCACGTATAGGAGCAGTCGAGAGATCATTTTAGATTTACTAAATAATATTTCAGTGCTCCGTATTATACTTCAATTCTTACTATTAATCAAGCTGCGCTATAACCCTGTATGAAATACTAAATTTTAGGCACTACCGCCGATATAAGCAAAAGGATCATATTTTGCACAAAAATAATAACGGGGTCGAGTAAACCCGTAAATAGTAAAATAATTAATATGAAGAACCCGTATGGCTCAAGTCTCGCCAGGCGCCATTGCGCTTCTTTGGGCAGAAATCCCATAAGTATTTTAGAACCGTCTAATGGCGGAATGGGAATAAGATTGAACGCCCCTAGTATTATGTTAACCTTGGCTAAAACTACAAGTATGGATACTATGATAGTATTAGAAGTAACATATTGGAATTGTAATAGAAAAATAGCGACGGCTGCTATAATAATATTCGCGAGGCAACCGGCTAGCGAAACAAATATCAACCCTATCCTGAAATTTTTAAGGTTGTAATAATTAACAGGCACGGGCTTGGCCCATCCGAAACCTACAATAAAAAGCATAAGCATACCCATGGGATCAAAGTGCCGAACAGGGTTGAGCGACAGTCTGCCTGAATGTTTGGCCGTATCGTCCCCAAAAAAATAGGCCACCCAGCCATGCGCGACCTCGTGTATGATTACAGAATAGATCAAAGGTATGACCAATATAAAAAAGGCAATCGGTTCTTTAAATAAAAGCGAAATAAGTCCCATTATTTAATATTCCAGTATTTTTTAAGATCTTCATTTATTTTGAATGCAGCATCAGGAGTCACTTTATTCTCTCCTCCCTTTTTAGCAGACCTGGCGTGCTTTTTGTCCAGGCAAGCAGCAAATTCTCCTACCGGAGTAATGCTCGCGTTGTAGGAGCGGGAATTATTCCTGATAAAATTATCATCCGTAACAACTTCAACGTGATATTTTTTATATAGACAACTGACAACGCGCACAACTTCCTCGTCACCTTCACCAGTTCTAGAAAAAATCTGATTCGGAGGCGGCGTAAAAGCATTTTCCCTGTAAGCATCTTTGCCGTCAAATACAACATAAACCCTGTCTATGCCGCCGCATTTTCTCTGGTATTCCTTGGCCAAAGCTGTTATTTCTTTGCGCGCCTCTTCGGGGCTTCTGTCCATTATTTTCTTCAAATAGGCTATCTTATAAATAGCATTATACCCGTCGACAACAAGCGCCTTCATGACGGCCCTCCCGGCTTTATGTAGTTAGACACGAATAGGTAATACTACAAAAGGAATACCTTGCCTATACAGTCTTTTTTGCAGGGAAAATACTGTATAGTTGTGCAGCATGCGCGAAACAAAAGAATCTTTCGGGAAAATCAGCTGCCCGCCGAAGAAAACAGAATCCGGAAAGCGTTCCGATATCTTAGAAGCAATGGCATTTACCTCTTCGACGACATCTATACCTATCGCTGAAATACCTTCCGCGTAATATCCCTGCTGATTCATGAAGTTTACATAGCGGTATAAATCTTTTTTTACCTGGGATTCTAAGTTCTCCATCTCTTCCCGGCCTTTAAAATTACCGGCGTCTACAACACCTACTTGTATGAATATAAAATTCTTGAACACCCCGGCAAACATCCTGATTATACCGAAAAGAGTATGCAGACCCACTCCGTTAAACCCGCTGACCAGCAAAATAGCGGTCTTTGCCTTTGGATCGAATTCCCCGTGATCTTTCCCGTCGGTTGTGGTTGCCATAGTAGCCAAAGCCGATTGTTCAGCGACGGTAACCAGGCCGCTCAGCCTATGCAGCAGTGTTGCCGTATTGTAGTAATGCCGTTTTATTAAAAGAGCTAAAACGACAAGCGCAAATGTAATAACCAATGTTATCCATCCGCCTTCGTAAAATTTAAATACTATCATTCCTATAAGTATGAAAGCCGTAAGGAGTAATCCTATGCCGTTTACCAAAAGCTTTTTATGCCAGTTTTTAACTTTTGACCGCGAAACCCACCAATGTTTAACCATTCCTAATTGCGATAGAACAAAAGTAATAAAAACGTTAATACTATAAAGAACGACCAAAAATCTTACAGAGCCATGCGCAAGAACCATTATTATCAAGGATAAACCGGCCATAATTAAAACGCCGTTTTGGATGACCAACCTATCGCTGAGCGTAGAAAATCTCGTAGGAAACCACCTGTCCAGGGCCATATTTGATAATACCCTAGGACCGTCTACGAAACCTGTTTGGGCGGCGACAAAAAGAAGGAAGGCTTCTGACATGAGAGCGACAAAAACAAAAATATAACCCATCCTCCACCCCTGTGTTGCTTGTTCAAAAAAAATCGTGTTTAAAGTTTTTTCGGCCTGAGGAGTAACCTCATAAAAAAGATAAGAAAGCATTAAACCCATTACAATAAAAGCCAAAGAAATAGCCATATAAAGCATTGTTTTTTTAGCAGTATGGACTCTGGGTTCCCTCAAGACCGGTATGCCGTTACTTACAGCTTCGATACCTGTATACGTTCCGGCACCCATACTATAAGAACGCATTATTAAAAACAACATCCCGAAAACACCTACGCTTGAGGCTGTGCTATGCATATCACTTACCGTAGCGGAAGCAATATGGGGTAAGATTTTTAAATGAGTGGCAAAGGCATATATTATTATAAAAAGGTGAGTAGCAATAAAAATAAGGAAGATGGGCAGCATTGCTACTACGGATTCTTTAACCCCCCGCATATTTAATAACATCAAGATTATTACGACCGAGATCGCGAAAGCAAGCCTATATGAATGTAGGCCCAGGGGCAATAAGCTAAATATTGCGTCTGCGCCGCTGGTAATAGACACGGTGATTGTAAGCACGTAATCTATAAGAAGCGCGCAGCCTGAGATCATTCCCAATGTAGGAGATAATAATTTACTGGCCACAAGATATCCGCCTCCTCCTGTCGGGAAAAGTTCAACAATCTGCGAATAGCTTGTGCAAATAATAAAAATCGTCAAAACGGTGCCGAGGGCGACAAAAATACTCAAATACGCATGTCCGCTTAATGTAAGAAAGGCTTCCTGAGGGCCATAACACGAAGATGATAGCCCATCTGCCCCAAGCCCTACCCACGCAAAGAACGCTATCAGGGAGATCTTACGAAAGATCGTGGTATCCTGAGGGCTTCTAGAACGGCCTATTACAAGTGTTTTTGCACGTTTTATTAAAGACATTTAATGCCCTTCCTTTTAATAACAAGGCACAATTATATACTCAATAACCTATTATATCAAGAACTTTTTGGATATTAGGATATGCTGTTGAGATATTGGGAGTGGATTAATGCAACTTCTTATCTGACAATATGTTAATGACTTTTTAAGCGGTATAAACTATAAGCTGTGGCAGAAATAACTGCTGAGCATGGAATTGTTAATATCCAAGCCCATATAATAGTACCGGCCACACCCCATTTAACTGCTGTCAACCGCTTAAGCGAACCTATGCCCATAATAGAACCTGCTATTGTATGCGTAGTGCTAACAGGTATACCAAACCATGAGGAAACGAATAGAGTGACCGCAGCGCTCAATTCTGCGCAAAAACCATCCACAGGTTTAAGTTTTGCTATTTTCTGCCCCATAGTCTTGACAATGCGCCATCCGCCAAACATAGTACCGAAAGCGATAGCAAAATAACATGCGATCACAACCCAGAACGGAATATAAAATTTATCACCCAATAAACCGGCGCTAAAAAGGAGTCCTGCTATAACACCCATCGTTTTTTGAGCATCGTTACCCCCGTGGCCTATACTATACAAAGAAGCTGAAAGCAACTGTCCTTTTCTAAAAAAATGGTCCACCTTTGAGGGGGAGCTTCTTTTAAATATCCAATATACGACCAAACCAAACCCTAAACCTAAAATAAGCCCGGCTATTGGCGCAACAAATATGAATGTTACTGTTTTTAGAATGCCATGCCACATGAGAGATCTTGGCCCAGTTTTAACCAAAGCAGCCCCTATCATACCTCCGATTAGCGCATGGGAAGAGCTGGTAGGCAGGCCAAAATACCAGGTAAGTATATTCCACCCGCAGGCACCTATAAGCGTTCCAAAAATTATACCTTTATCCACAATCGCTATATCAATGATCCCCTTGCCGATAGTATTGGCAACGTGTAACCCGAAGAAAAGAAATGCGATAAAATTAAAAAAGGTTGCCCACATAACGGCCAGGCGCGGTGAGAGGACTCTAGTTGAAACAATTGTCGCTATGGAATTTGCTGAATCATGAAAACCATTCAGAAAATCAAAGGCCAAAGCAAGTATTATTAAAAAAAGTACGCTAAAAGTCATCTATTATGCATGTTTTACTAATATGGACCGCACCACGTGCGCTACGTCTTCGCAAATATCAAGGACTGTTTCGGCGTCCTGGTATATTTCCTTCCATTTTATTATAGCGATAGGGTCTTTTTCTGTTTCAAAAAGCTTTCCAAGCATCGCGTCCCTCATCGTATCGCCTACGTTCTCAAGGCGATTAACTTCTACGCACGACTCTGAGACCGATTTCGAGTTTTTCTTATTACGCATTCCTTTTACAGCACAAGCCAGTGCTAAAACCGAGTCTTCAATGACATTGGAAAATTCCACAAGATTTTTATCTATGCCTGTAACCCTATAAACTACCAATCTGCTCATAATAGTATTGATCATATCAATGACATCGTCTAATTCTTTTACTAAAGCATGGATGTCTTCACGGTCAAAGGGCGTGATGAAACTCTTATCTAATTGGTTCATAATATCGTGGGCAACGTCGTCGCCTTGATGCTCGATGGACTGCATCTTCTCAAGCGACTCCTGATTTATTTTGCCTTTCGACACTACTTCTTTAAAATGTTTTGCCGCGCTAACGGCATGCTCAACTTGCTTTTCAAAAAGGTCAAAAAAATTTACATCTTTGGGAAAGAAATTAAAAAGCATAGGTGTCTCCTTTGATTGTTTTGAATTACGGTTAGATTCAACAGGCATATTATATATATGCCTCATCATTAAGGCAAGGAAAATTTTTAAACTTTAAACCCGATATTACTGCAGGCGTTTTATTCTCGGATCACTTCAGCAGTGTCGTCAGAAAACTTTACTTCATACCTCTTAAAATGCGGAATGGGTCTTAATGATAAAACGGAATAAATAAAAGCATTGCCCAAGCTATAACAGTGGTTACTACCCCTACTGTCAACCCGATGCCGAACCATCGCATAAATGTTATGCGAACTTTTCGCTCTTTCTCCAAAATGCCTAAGGCAACTATATTTGCCGTAGATCCGACAAGCGTAATGTTGCCGCCGAAACACCCTCCCAAAAGAAGCGCCCACCATAAAGGCTCTAAAACCACATCCATCGCCTTGAAGCTCTGAATGACCGGTATAAGCGCCGCGACCAAAACCACGTTATCTAAAATGCTTGAACCGATAGCTGCGATCCATATGATAAGGCTCGTAAGAAACGTCCATCCTGTGCCTGTAACGTTCGTGAGGCTTCTCGCCAATACATCTGTTACACCTGTATAGCACAAAGTCCCGGCCTGCGCGAAAAGAAGCAGAAAAAATAACAGCGTCCACCACTCTACATCTTTTTCTATATACTTACGGGCATTCCTCCACTTCCATATCATCGCGATCCCGCTTGATATAAGCGGCATGGTGAGGAGAATCGTATTGGGTTGGAGATTCCATAAAAGCTCAAGCCGGCGATGCAAGGATATAAAAAATAACGTAATGATAAATATGCCAACGCTAACCTTTAAATCATGCGTGAAAACTATAGGGTGATGCTCAATCTTTAACCCTTTCGCTTTCGCTTTCTTTATGTTCTCATCCATTTGTTGGATAGGTTTTTTATACCATACCATCACTATAATTACGGCAACTATCAAACAAATTAGGCAAATAGGCGCTGATTTAATAATAAAGTCTTCGAAGGTAAGGCCGGATTTTGAGGCGATCAAGACGCCTATGGGGTTCCCTAACACCGTAGCCGCGCTGCCTACATTAGTCGCCAGAACCGACATAATAACAAACGGCACCGCATCGACTTTAAGGCGATCGCATATCTCAAGCACGATGGCGACCATAAATATAATAGAGGTAACTTCATCGACTGTCGCGGAAAAAAGAGCTGAAACGACGCACATTATAATTACGAATTTGCGGCCTGTTATATTTTCTATTTCTAAGAAAAGGCGCGTAATAAGCGCGAAAAATCCGCTTTCCTTCAATAGCCCGACCAAAACCATCATGCCTACGAGAAAGAGGATAACTTCCAGGGATGAGTACCTGACCAAGTGCTCCAGGTCAATGGTTCGGGTTATGAGAAGTACGGAAGTGCCGAGAAAAACAAAGCTTAACCTGAAATCCCAAAAGAATAATGTTCCCAATACGGAAGCTGAAAACACCGATATAGACAGCGCCTGCTGGCTATTAAGGCCTATGCTTTTTGTTAAAAAGCCTAATCCCGCTGCGATCGCTATTAATATTATGAATTTTTTAACCATTTTTTTCTATTTGTTTATAGAAATTATACACACAATATCTCGTTGTAGCAAGTTATTTTGTGCAATACGCTGTTAAGACGCCTGTGGTGTGCGAAAATGATGATTAGATTGAGGTTTACGGTACTTATTCCAATGCGGTTTATAATTGTGTTTATGGTATCTGTCGCTGGGTCGATGCGAAGATTGGACGAACTGTTCCGTAGAAATTTCAGGATGCCTAGATATCGGAAGAGTGGACCTGATAAGCTTTTCTATGTCTCGGACCTCATAGCTTTGATCTGGTGTGGCAAAAGAAATAGCGTGACCTTTATGCCCTGCCCTTCCAGTGCGCCCGATACGGTGGACATAGTTTTGAGCGTCCTGCGGCAGATCATAATTAAGAACTAGCTCTATTCCGATGACATCAATACCTCTGGATGCTATATCGGTAGCTACCAAAACTTTGTACCTGCCTGCTTTAAAACCTTCAAGGGCCTCGCGACGCTGGCCTAATGAACGATTTGAATGTATTTCTGCAGCGCTATAGCCTGAATCTCTCAGCATCCGCGTGACCCTTTTGGCATTATGCTTTGTGTGAGAAAATAAAAGAACCGCGCCGTGATATTGAGCGAGTATTTTAGTGAGAAGCTTGAATTTCGCTTCTTTTTTGACAATAAATAATTCCTGCGTGATACCTTCGGCAGTGGTCCCTGAAGGGGCGATTTCCATGCAAACCGGAAGTTTCATATATTTAGCGGCAATTGCTATGATTTCTTTGGGAATAGTCGCTGAAAAAAGCATGGTCTGTCTTTCTTTAGGAAGGAAACGTAAAATCTGCTCGATCTGCGGAGCAAAACCCATGTCAAGCATGCGATCCGCTTCATCAAGCACCAGCATCACCACATTATCAGGCACCACATTATGCTGCCATATGTGATCAATAAGCCTCCCCGGCGTTGCTATTATAACGCGAGGACTTCTGCGAAGCGCTTGTATCTGACTATACATAGGCGCGCCGCCTATAAGGCAGGCTGTCCGCATGCTGAATGAAGGCGCTATGCCGCGAAAAACCTCATCGATCTGAATAGCTAATTCCCTTGTAGGCGCAAGCACCAAACCTATCCCCTTTTGCTGAGCAAGGCGCTGGATCATAGGGATCACAAAAGAATGGGTCTTTCCGGTTCCTGTCTGGGCAATACCTATAACGTCCTTGCCTGCAATAGCCGCGGGTATGGCCTTTCGCTGAATAGGCGTCGGCACTTTGAATTTTATATGCCCGAGGAGCTCCAGGATCTTCGGAGCGATGCCTAACCCGTCAAAACTCGGTTCAGGGTGCACTACGCCTTGTGAAATGCTATTTTTATCTGTTGGTTTATTCATCATATCCTGTCCTGATAAGAAAAAAGCCGTTAAGGTTAGCTTGTTCCCCCCCCACGGCTTAAGGTTTTTCTAATCTGGGAAATATTATACCACTTTAGCCGGACTTGTCAAGCTTAATCGTCATTTCACTTTAAAAACAGATCCGTCATCCTTAGATATTTTTTACTCGTCTCTTCGACTATTTCTTTCGGCAGTTCTGGGCCCGGCGGGGTCTTGTCCCATTCCAAAGTCTCTAGATAATCCCTGACAAACTGTTTGTCGAAACTCATTTGAGGGCCGCCTGGCTTATATTCACTCATCGGCCAAAAACGCGAAGAATCTGGGGTAAGCACTTCATCGATAAGAATGATCTTGCCGTCGCAAAAACCAAATTCAAACTTCGTATCTGCGATAATGATGCCGTGTTTTTCGACGTAGTTCGATGCTTTTTTATAGATGGCGACACTAAGCTCTTTAAGTTTGCCAGTAGCGTCCTTGCCTAATTCCCCGGCCACATACTCCTGCGACACATTGATGTCATGCCCAGCTTCTTCTTTAGTCGAGGGAGTAAAGATCAGCTCGGGCAATCTGTCTGATTCTTTAAGCCCTGGCGGCAGCTTTATTCCACAAATCGATTGGCTCTTTTGATACTCTTTCCAGCCTGAACCGGATAAATAACCCCTTACGATGCATTCGACAGGTATTGATTTTGCTTTTTTGACGAGCATAGAGCGCTTCTTTAAGATGTCCCTGTACTGTGCAAGCTGTTTTGGGTATTCTTCAACATTGGCGGTAATAAGATGATTCGGGCAAATACCCTGGGTAAGATTAAACCAGAAGAGGCTCAATGCTGTCAGGACTTCTCCTTTGTGGGGTATGCCTGTCGGCAACACTACATCAAAACAGGATATTCTGTCGGTAGATACGACCAGAAGTTTATCCTGCAGGTCATAGACATCCCTGACCTTGCCTCGGCGAAAGAGAGGGATGTTCTTAAAATTGGTTTTCAAAAGAACGTTTTCTGTAGCCATGGATTTACGCCCTTTTCTTTTTCTTTAGGCGCCGTTCTAAAGATCGATACTCCTGCCATAATTCTTTCGGAAGATCGTCTTTGAACCGCCCAAAAAATGTTTTTATATCTTTCAACTCTTCAAGCCACTGGCCCGCGTCAACTTCAAGAAGTTTTTTTATGTGCGAACGCTGTATATTTAAACCCGAGATATCTATATCAGTATCTTTCGGTAAATAGCCTATGGGCGATTTTACGGCTTCAGCCTTATTGCTGCACCTGTCGAGCACCCACTCAAGAACCCTCAAATTCTCTCGGTAGCCGGGCCATAAGAACTTACCCTTGTCGTCAACCCTAAACCAATTAACATTAAATATCTTTGGCGGTTTTTTCATCTTTTTACACATGGTAAGCCAATGCTTGAAATATTTGCCCATATTGTAACCGCAGAATGGGAGCATGGCCATAGGATCCCGGCGCACTTCGCCTAATTTTCCAACCTGCGCCGCAGTCCTCTCCGACGCCATCGTCGCTCCGACAAAGACACCGTGCTGCCAGTCGAATGCCTCATAGACTAGCGGCGCCAGATGCGTCCGCCTGCCGCCGAAAACTATCGCCGAGATAGGCACTCCGTGGTGATGATCAAGTCTGAACGTCGATGACGGACATTGACTGATAGGTGCCGTAAATCGGCTGTTAGGATTCGCGCCCGGAACCGGCTTGCCTGTTTCATCTGTCATTCCGGGCTTCCATGGCCTGCCTTGCCAGTCAATTCCGCCTTCTGCCGGCGGAGCTTGATCGGCGCCTTCCCACCAAACTGTCCTGTCCGGCCTTAAGAGAACGTTCGTATAAATAGTGTTCTTCTTTATCGTCTCTACCATGTTGGGATTTGTGTTAGAATTCGTACCCGGAGCTACGCCGAAGAATCCCGTCTCTGGATTGATGGCCCATAGTTTACCGTCCGAATCGATACGCATCCAAGCTATATCGTCTCCGACCGTCCAGATGCGGTATCCTTTTTTCTTCAGACTATCCGGTGGACGAAGCATCGCTAGATTCGTTTTGCCGCACGCGCTAGGGAATGCCGCGGCGATGTACTCAATATGCCCGCTTGGATCTTCTACGCCCATTATCAGCATATGCTCGGCAAACCAGCCTTCTTTATAGCTCAAGAAGCTCGCTATTCTTAAAGATAAACACTTCTTGCCTAAAAGTACGTTGCCGCCGTAGCCGGATCCAACAGACCAGATCGTGTTATCTTCGGGAAAATGAAGTATGAGGCGCTTATTAATGTCAAGATCAGCCTTTGAATGGAGGCACCTTGTGAATTCTCCGGTCTTATTGAGCTCTTTCAAGACGTCACTGCCTATCCTAGTCATGATGCGCATGTTAAGGACAACATAGCGCGAGTCGGTTAACTCGACGCCTATTTTGCTGAAGGGCGAACCGACCGGCCCCATCGAGAACGGTATTACGTACATGGTCCTGCCCTTCATGGAACCGCTGAATATCGCCCTGGCCTTTGCATAGGCTTCCCTGGGAGACATCCAGTTATTTGTCGGGCCGGCATCCTTCTTTTTCTTGGTGCATATAAACGTCAGGTGTTCTGTCCGCGCAACATCATTTATCGCAGTCCTGTGCAGGAAACATCCCGGAAGTTTCTCTTGATTGAGCTCGATCAACTCTCCTTCTTCGACGCATTCTCTCTCGAGTTTGAGTTTTTCCTCCTCAGATCCGTCGCACCAGTGAATTTTGTCAGGCTTGGTAAGTCTTGCCTGCTCTTCAACCCATTTCTCAAGCGGTGTTGCCATAATATACTACCCCCTTTTTATTAGGAATCGCGAATAAAAATGCCAACGCTATTCCCGTCTCTCGCTTAGACTAAAACTAAGAAACCTAACGTTGGCTTATTCAGAACATTAAAAATTATCGGGGCCCGTTTAGGCGTCGGAAGGGAATGCATCTTTTTAATTTTTGGGCTCCAGAAGTTTTTTTATTCCTGTCATGAGCTCGGCCGTGTCGTTACTTTTAACAAAATAATCCGTAATGCCAAGCTTTTTCGTTTCTTCTTTTATCGCGTCATCCAACCTGGCTGACACAACTATAACCGGAAGGGAAAATGTTTTCGTATTATTTCTTATATTTTTAAGCACGCTGACACCGCCGCCTGCCGGAAGCATAATATCTAAAAGAACCAGCGCCGGATTGGCCTGCCTTATTTGCATCATGCCGCTTACAGCGTCAAAGGCAACATCTACATCATACCCTTCACTTTTTAACCTTATGGAAAGCATGGTAACCCAATCTTTCTCATCGTCGATTATCAATATCTTCTTTTTCGCTATACCTGCATCACCCATAAAACCCTCTCACCACGCTTATAGTATTATATTATATATGGATTATATCAATTAGCAAGAAAATTCGCTTCAATCGATAAATAAATTTCTTTTTTTCAAGAATAATACCTGAAACTTTTTTATCTCCTTCGCTACGTCCGGCTTCGTCACGACCGCCGAGATGGCGCATAACCCGTCGCAGCCCGCTTTTATCACTTCACCGGCATTTGATAAATTTATTCCGCCTATCGCAACAACAGGGACCGATACATGTTTTTTTATTTTTTTGATAAGTTCGACGCCTGTGGATTTTCCTGCGCCTATTTTTGTTTTTGTAGGAAATATGGGTGATGCACCGATATAATCCGCTCCGAGCCTTTGCGCCTTTTTTGCCTCCCTTACGCTATGAACTGTGACCCCGATGATTTTATTTTTCCCCAAGAGCTTTCTCGCTACTTCATAGGGCAGGTCATCGCAGCCTATGTGTATTCCATCCGCATTTACGGCCAAGGCTATATCCAGCCTGTCATTAATAAGAAATATCGCGCCCTTACAGATTGACTTCAATCGCAGGGCCTCTTCATACATTTCGCTTGCGTTGGAATCTTTATTTCTATATTGGATAATTTTTACGCCGGCAGTCACTGCAGACTTTACGTCGTTAATATTTCCTGCGCGGCTTAGGTTAGAGTCTGTTATAAAATAATAGCCTTTCAACATTCTACTTTCTGCATTTTTTCAATTGTTTTTTTATCCAATTTAAAAATGCTGTCAAAAAGCTTTTCCTTGAATGTTGCTGGGCCGGTTGATATTTTTGCGGCGCATTCTGCCGCGATCCCAAAACAGGCCAGCGCAGAAGCTGCCGCGTATGCTAAATCGCTCTCTACTGCGGCGAAGGTACCTATAATAGAAGCGGCCATGCATCCTGTGCCGACGACATGCGTCATCATCGAGTGGCCGTTTTTCACAATATACGTTTCTTTACCATTTGTGACAATATCTTCTTTCCCGGTCACAACCACAATACATTCGCGCGTCTTGGCGAGATCTTGGGCTATCGTCACCATATTCTTACCGACATGGCCGGCGTCGACACCTTTTGTCTTTACCTTCTCTCCGCCTATCCTCGCGATCTCAGAGGTATTTCCTTTAATAATATCTATTTTTGTCTCATCAAGAAGCTCAAATGATTTTTTATCGCGCAACTGTGTAGCCCCTGCCCCGCAAACATCAAGAATGACCGGTATGCCTTTTTCATTAGCGCTTTTTGCCGCGGTCTTCATCGACTCCACAAATTCAGGAGTCAGCGTGCCTATATTTAAAACAAGGCTTGAGGCGATCTTTGCCATTTCTCCTACTTCTTCTTTTGCGTGGGCCATCACAGGAGAGGCGCCTAATGTTTTCACGATATTCGCGCAATCATAGATCGTTACCCAATTCGTCAAGTGGTGCACGACCGGCTTTTGCTTCCTTACTTTTTCAAGCAAACTATATGCGTCAATCCTTATTTTTTTCAAGGTTTTCCTTACGTCCACCCCTCTTTTATAGTCCTAATAGCAATTATATAAGTAATAACACGCTATATCAAGAATTTTCTCAAGAAAACTCTCAATCGGCGATCCGGTTTCCGGCCTGGGCTATCCACCTTCTGCCGAAATAACGTTTGGATAAAAAGATCGCCTGAGTCAATATTGAAAAATTCATCGACCACCAGATCGCGATCGCGCCAAAACCGAAATAGACCCCAAAAATATAGCTTAAGGGAATACGCACGCACCAGATACCAAGCGCCGTAACTATCATAACGCTTCTTGTATCTCCCGCCCCGCTCAGTCCTCCCCCTAAAATAACCCCCCAAGCCATAATAGGCTCGAAAAGAAGGGCTATGTATATGTATCTAATGCTTTCATTGACCACTGTATCATTATTCGATAGAAATCCTGCTATGTGCCTCGCGTTAAATATAATTATTATCGTTAGAACTGTGACGATGGCGACGCCTATAATAGCTGTCGCCACTCCTCCGCGGAAAGCGTTTTCCTTATCATTTTTTCCCAAGAGATTACCTACGAGCACCGCGCTCGCCATATTAAAAGCGAACGCCGGGAGAAAAATGAACGATTCTATCTTTAGCCCGTTGGTAAGGGCGGCTATAATTTCAACATTGTGCGTAGGAAGCATACTCAAGATCAAAAATAAAACCACCGCGCCGATCTGCCAAAAAACCTGCAATAATCCTGAGGGCCAGCTTATATTCAGGATCTCTTTGACAATGCCCAAAGAGAATTTGAAACCTGTTACGAGTTTCCGGACATAGAATATACTTAAAATGCTCCCGGCAAAAAGGCTTATGACGGTAGCCGCGGCAATTCCTTTATATCCAAGCGGCGTTCCCAGCGCCAGCGCAAAATTAAGCGCCACATTCATAACGCAAACAACGCTCATTACCCATAAAGATTTTTTTATCATGGCGCACGAGCGCAATATCCCGTTTGTGCTGAGCAGAATATAATCAAAAAGAAAGCCGAGAGAATAGATCGTGAGAAATGGTATCGCGTAAGCCTTTAACTCTTGCGGTATGTGAAGAGTATTTATGAGGTCCCCCGAAAATAAGACACCTATTAAACTGAAAAACATCCCCGATACGATAGCCAAAGCCAGAGAAGAATTAACCGCGATGTTAAGTTTATCTGTTTTGCCGGATGTAAATAGTCTGGAACTTACCGAAACTATTCCCACGCCAAGCGCCATGCCGATAATTATAAAAGCAAAGTACAGTTGAAAGGCCAGGCCATATGCTGCCTGGATCTCTTTACCGAATTTGCCGGCGATATATACGTCTGTTAGGCCTATTAAAAACTCATAAAACATAATAAGCGCCATAGGCCAGCTCAGTGACCAGATCTCTTTGATCTGAAATTTATTTCGCAAAGTTTCTTTTAAGCTCATAATTATTTTTTCAAGAAAGCTAATAGTGCTTTTATAATTGCCATAGGCGTTGGTGGGCATCCAGGAATGTGCAGCGCGGCAGGTAATATATCTTTTACCGGGCCTTCGATGTAATAAGAATCTTTAAAAATACCTCCGTTCAACGCGCAATCTCCTAAGGTAATGACAAATTTCGGTTCAGGCATTGCCTCAAAAGTTTTTTTCAAGGCGACCAGCATATTTTTTGATACGGGCCCGGTTACTAAAAGGGCGTCCGCGTGCCTTGGGGAAGCAACAAAATTGATGCCGAATCTCTGAATATCATAAATAGGGTTATTGGCTGAAATTATTTCTGATTCGCAGGCTCCGCATGAGCCTGTGTCCACTTCGCGTATATAGAGGGATCTCGCGAACTTTTTCCGGATCAACGACTTCAGTTCAAGGCCCGCCGATTCTATTTCTCCGGATAGCTTCGGATCAATGTGTCTAGTCACAACGCCTTTTAGGATTCTACTTTTTAGTATATACATCATAGGTCATTTCCTGAATATGACAGGTCAAAACTTTTGTTGCAAAGCGGAAAATCCGGTATAATATTCCCCAATACAGCGTATGAAAGGGCCTGCCAGTTATGAAAAGAAGGGTCCACGATCTTGCATCTTTCGATCAAACCTGAGGAGTCGGTTTTAAGCCAGTATAATACCGGCCCCCTCCATCCTTCTACATAGCCCAAAGCGCTCCCTTCCTTTGGTTTTGGATCATTTTCGATTTTCTCATCTCCGGGCATCCTTGCGGCAAATTCTTCGATGAGACGGCATGATTCCTCAAATTCAAAAATTCTGACCCTGAGCCTGGCGAGCACGTCTCCTGCTCCCTGCGTTACCATTTTAAACTTTGCTTCCTTATAGATCCCGGGGAAATATTTTCTTAGATCTGTCGGGATCCCCGAGGCCCGCCCGGCAAGACCGACCACGCCCAGATCAAAAGCTGTCTTTTTCTTTAAGACGCCGGCGGTATCCACCCTATCCATAAAAGAAACGCTGGAATTTAATATTTTGACCAATTCGTCAAAATCCTGTTTTATTTTTCCGATAGACTCCTGAAGTATTGATTTTTTGGAGCCGTCAAAATCAACTGAAACCCTTCCCACCGAATTGATATTTTTAAGATACCTGCTTCCGGTAAGTTTTTCGTTCAATGCCAGAATAGACTCTTTTATGATCGAGGCATAAGCAGCCGGAAAGCTAAAACCGACATCTAGCGCTATGCCCCCAGCATCGTTGGCGTGATTATACATGCGCTCAAGTTCTAAAAATATGCCTCTTAGATAGGCTGTACGCAAAGAGACCGATATGCCTGAAATTTTTTCTGCCGCCTGGGCGAAAGAAAGACTGTGGGCAAAAGAAGAATCTCCTGATACGCGTTCTGAAAAACGTATCGCGTCAGAAATAGATTTACCTTCAAAGATCTTTTCCACACCGCGATGAGTGAAGCCAAACCTGATCTCTAAATTTATTATCGGTTCCCCGGCAACGCTGAATCTGAAATGGCCCGGGCCGATTATTCCTGCGTGCACCGGTCCGACCGGAACTTCAAAAATACCTTCCCCTTCTACTCTGCCAAACTTATACTCGCCTAAATTCCCGACTTTCATTTTTTGAAAATCCTTGCGCAGCGGATAGTTTCCCTGAGGCCAGACCTCGTCGTGTAAATAAAGCCTTCTTAAATCAGGGTTGCCTTTCGGCTCAATACCGAACATTTCCCATATCTCCCGCTCAAAAAGGTTAGCTGAATACATACTTTTCGCCAGAGAATCAAAGCAAGGGTTTTCTTGCGGAATATCCATAGTTAGAATAACCCACTGGCTTCTCCTGAAACTTGCGAACACAGCATTGATCACGAATTTACCCATCGCCTTGCGTTCGTCAAGCGCGAAAAGCATCATTACCGGAGAAGGAAGGATCTTGTGCAGCGCAAGGCATGTATCTTTAAAAACTTGGGGGTCCACTTTTATGCAGATCTCGTCTGAATAATTCTTCGAGACTGAAATCGCGTTAAAATCCTGCAGTTTCGTTTTTATCCCTGAAATAATTTCTGAACCATCCATATTAAATCCTTTTTAATAAACGGCAGCACAATTCCTAAGGCACAAATCTGAACGAATAAAAATAAAAACGCCATTTTCCCGCTTAATGGTTCTTTTACCACAGACATACCCTTAGGGATACTGCCGAATAAGATCTTGCTAAAATGATGCACGACTGCACCGAAAATGATAGCTATAAATCCCAATAACAAAAAAGTCACCAGATAATATCCTTTAAGAAAAACGGCGCATATTATCAAGATTTCACTTATAAAAATAGAGAACGGCGGCATACCTGCAAGAGCAAAGGCTCCCATAAGAAGCATAAATCCAGTAAAAGGCATTGTACCTATTACTCCTCGTATGACGTGCATATTGTGTGTCCGGTATTTATTTACAACATTACCGGCACCAAAAAACATCAATGCCTTTGTTACCGCATGATTGAATACGTGCAGTAAAGCGCCTCCTACCCCCAAGATTCCGCCGATCCCAAAACCAATTGAAATTATGCCGATATGTTCGATGCTATGATAGGCAAGCAATCTCTTTAAATCCTTTTGGACCAAAATAAAACCGCAAGATATAGCCAGAGAAATTATCCCCAGCAAGACCATTAGATTGCCAAAATACGCAAAACCAACGCCCTTGATTGTGATAATACCAAATCTTAAGATAGCATAAATAGCGGTCTTTAATAAAACTCCGGAGAGGAGCGCGCTTATAGGGGCAACTGCTTGACTATGCGCATCGGGTAACCACGTATGCATTGGAGCTAGGCCCGCCTTTGTTCCGTAGCCGACCAGGATAAAAATAAAAGCGATCTTTAGTATATTTTTATCCATTCTTCCGGCGTTAGCAACCATGTCTGACCAATTTAAGCTTTTCACATCTCCCAGAAGTGAAAAAGCATAAGAAAAAAGGATCGTGCCTAAAAGCGCAAAGATTATACCTACTGAACAAATAATGATATACTTCCAGGCAGCCTCTATCGATTCCTTGTTGTTGTAAAACCCTACAAGAAATGCCGAAATAAGTGTAGTCATTTCAATGGCAACCCAAAGCATACCTAAATTATTTACTGCCGGAACAAGAAGCATTGAAAAGCAGAATAAATTAAAGAGAATATAATAGATCTTTGCTTTTCGCTCGGATATTACTCCGCTATCTATATCTTTTTTAATGTAACTAATAGAATAAAGCGCAGCTGCAAAAGCAATTACTGAGATAACAAAAATAAAAAATGCGCTTAAAGCATCAAAATAGATAAAACTGAAATATGAATTGGCGCTCTCCGATAATACCATTTTTCTTAAAAGCATTACGCTGGCGACCAATACTGCGAGATACCCTATGGCATTAAGCGTACAGAAAATCTTTTGCTTCCCGATAAGGAAAGCTCCTGCCGCCAGGAAGATCGGAATAGCGAGAATAAAAAATATCTGCATAATTTGCCTTAACCTTTTAAACGCGAGAGTTTATTTACGTCAATATGAGTAAACAGTTTGTTGATCCTATAAACAAAAAAGCCCATAATGATCACGCTTACGAATACGTCAAAAAATATGGCTATCTCCACAAAAAACGGCATACCTCCCGAAACCGTTGAGGCCAAGAGAAATAAGCCGTTTTCCATCACCAGGAGCCCTATGATCTGGGCAAGCGCGGTCATCCTGAATACCATGAGGAACATCCCGGCCAGCACGACAAAAAATGCCACTGCCAGCATAATAGCCTGCGCTTCGTTACGCGGGGCAAGTATGCGTTCGGCAAAAACCCACGAAAGATACGTAAACCCTAAAACGCATAATAAAGATAACTGCGCGTTAACAAATAATCCCAGATCTTCGCTTACTTTCATTCTTTTTATGATACGGTTTAAAAAATATGGTATCGCACATACTTTTATGACAAACAAGAGCCCCGCAATTATGTATAGGTCTATTTGGCGCTCCTCGATCGCTACGGCAAAAGTTGCCAGAAACAAAAAGAACGACTGATAACGGAAGTAACGGATCAAAGCCGGCGTTCGTTTCGCGATAACCATTAGATACGTTGAAGCTAAGACGCCGAATAGAATTATTGCCTGCATATTAAACCCCCAGAATCGCGCAAATCGTCGCGATGATCGCCAATACAAACGCAAAACTAAGAAAATCTGCCACCCTGAAAAGGCGCATTTTCGCCACAGAAACTTCCGCAAGAGCTACTGCTCCGGCTATCATAAATATCCTGGCCAGATACCATAAGCACCAGGGAATGATTTGCGCTGTATTGATCGAGCAAGGTACAGCGATCGGAAAAATGATCTGCGCTATAAGGAAAAACCATATCATCTGTTTTATGTAGGAAGACATTTCTATTAACGCGAGGCGTTTACCCGAATATTCCAGGACCATTGCCTCGTGCACCATGGTTAATTCTAGATGGGTTTCCTGATTATCGACAGGAATGCGCGATGTTTCCGCGATCGCGACAAGAAACAAGGCAAATGAGGCGACAAGCGAAGAAATTGACACCGGATGCATCCCGCTGAAAGAGGCGATATTGGTGGAGCCAAATTGTAAAGAGACGGAAAAAACCACAAGGCAGGCGGCAGGCTCGACAAGGCTTGATATAAACATTTCTCTCGATGACCCCATCCCGCCAAAAGCGCTGGCAGTATCAAGGGCCGCAAGCGCTAGGAAAAAACGGCCTAATGCCAGAATAAATATCAGCGCTAAAAAATCTCCTATATAATACGTCTGGCCGGAAAATATGAACACGGGGATCAATAAAGCCGCTCCCAGCGAAGAAGAAATAACTATAAAAGGCGCGGCCTTAAATATCCATGAAGAGGTTTCTGAAATCACCTCGCCTTTAGAAAAAAGTTTTACAAGGTTGCAATACGGCTGAAAAACGCTTTGCCCTTTACGCATCCTCGCGTTATTCTTTATCTTGGTGATCACACCGCTTATAAACGGCGAAACCGCTATAAAGAAAATCAATTGCAGTAAAATTATCAATATTTTTATCATGTTAAAATTTGCGCATGAATATTATTAAGATCAATACGGTTACGAAAATATAAGACAGGTATAAATGAATGCTCCCCGGCTGGATCTTTCTCATGAATTTTGCTGATCTAAATACCAAACCAAGGATGGGCTCATATATGTATTTTTTGAAAACCATGGTCGTGTGCGTCTCGTACGCGAAGGATTTGACATGATAAAATGATTCCCTGATCTTCTGCGTTTTGCGGTAAGGTAAAAGAAAAAAGCTGAACGCGATCCTGAAAGGTTTGGAAAAAGCGGTCGCCGTATATTCATTTCGTGAGTCTAACTTGTAATACCCACAGTCCCAGGTCTTGTATATCACAGCCTTCTCCCTGTTAACCAACTTATATATAGCGAAACCGGCAATCCCGAGCGTCGCTAATACAGCGGCCAGTAGCGGCGTTGAAAGATAAACGCCCTTTCCCGCTTGCGGGCTCAATATGAAATTGTTCAAAGAAAAACTCATGCTGCTTGTATTGATACCAGTTGCAGCGCTTGCGACTTTTGCCAATAATTTTATAATAATAGCGGCAGCTAATCCGAAAACAACGATCAGGAAAGACAGAAAAAACATCCCTGCCCTCATAGATAAGGAAACTTCTTTTGCGTTCTGCGCGTAACGGCTGCGTGGCTGCGCCAGAAATGTTATTCCAAAGGCCTTTACAAAACAGGCCGCGGCTAATCCGCTTGTCAGGGCCAGCATCGCCGCGCACAGCCCTAAAAAAAGCCTATACCCGCCTTCTACGCTGAACGCGCCTAAAAAGAACGCCTGCAGGGTCAGCCATTCGCTTACAAAACCGTTCAGAGGCGGCAATGCGGAAATTGCCATTGCCCCTAATAGAAAATAAACCGCCGTCTGCGGCATTTTTTTAATAAGGCCTCCCAGCTTTTCAATATCACGCGTTTCTGTAGCTTTATATACGGCGCCGGCGCACAAAAATAAAAGGCCCTTAAAAATAGCGTGATTGATCAGGTGGTATAATCCGGCGATCAATGAAAATACGGCTAAATACGGCATATTCATGCTGATGAAGAGCATTGCGAGGCCCACCCCCAGTAGAATGATCCCTATATTTTCCACACTATGGTAGGCAAGAAGTTTTTTAATATCGTGCTCCATCAGCGCATAGATAACTCCTACGAGACAGGAGATCACCGCCAGCATCAGTATCAATACCCCCCACCAGGAAGAGTTTACGCCGAGAATAAATATCACAAACCGGATTATTCCATATATAGCTGTCTTGATCATTACACCTGACATAATGCTGGAAATGTGGCTTGGGGCCTGCGGATGGGCATATGGCAGCCAGATATGCAAAGGCACTATACCGGCCTTGGTGCCAAACCCTATTAAGAGAAATAAGAAAACTATATTCCTGGTCTGCGGCGGCATTAGCGAACACGCGCTTTTTATCGCGGCAAAATTAAACGAATGCGCGTATTTAAACATTATAAGGAACGCGGCGATCAGAAACGCCGTTCCTATATGCGTCATCACAATATAAATAGTACCTGCCTGAATGGATTTTTCATGTTTTGTATCAAAGACGACAAGGAAATACGAGACTAAAGACATGATTTCCCAGGCGATAAGAAAAACAAAGACGTTCCTGACCGATACGACCAATCCCATGGATATTAAGAAAAGCACTAACAAAAACCACGCTAAGGCGGTCTTTAACCCGGAACTCTCCCCTTTTAGATATCCGATAGAATAAACAGCCGAAGGCAGTGAAATAAGAAAAATTACGCAAAGGAAGAACGCTGAAAGCGGATCAAATAAAAATAATGAATCAATGTTAAGGTGTTCCATATTTATACCGTGGAAAAGGTGTTGGTAGGGAAGAAAATCGAGGTTTTTTTAAATTTACCTTCTATATATTTATAAAGGCCGCTTAAAAACTTCAGCCTCTTATATGTTCCCTAAACTGCCTAATTCCTTCTCTTTCTTTTCAATTATATATGGAATGTCTTAATATATCAAGGATTTTTTTGGTTTAAGGATAACGATTTTAGTTAAAATTCTACCTTTAACCCGCTCGTCAGGGAAAATCCGGGCATCGGATAATCTTTTATAACCTGATACTTCCGGGCCAGGAGATTATCTATTGCTGCAAAACAGGTGATCCCGGATTTGAATTTTTTTGACACGCTTAATCCTAAAACAAAGAATTTTTTTACTTCGGTCAAATTCTCGGCATCATGAAATCTTTTATCGACAAATTGTTCTTTGAGTTCACAGACAAAACCGTTCGAGGTTATATACTTCAAAGAAAGATCAACCTTATGCCTCGGCTGATAAATAAGATATTTATGAGAATCGGCGTCCTTAGCACACAAATAGGTATAAGAAGCGTCAAGACCCCAATTATCCGTGATTTTTATCCTATTCTCGAATTCTATGCCGTCGATCAGGGCGGAATTGACGTTCATCGGCTGCCATACGCCTGAGCTCTCTGCCCAGTTAATAAGATCTTTGTAGTCGCTCCTATAATACGTGATACCCGAGGTAAGATGTTTATTGATCTCCGATTCTACGCCTATTTCTTCTGTGATGCCCTTTTCCGGGCTTAAGTCTGGATTACCCTTGGCCCATCCTTCATCAGGCCAGTAAAGATCGTTAAACGTGGGTGCCCGGAAAGACCGGCTTATCAGGCCGTGAAACCTTACATTATCCCTCAACGCGTAGAGAAGGCTAAAAGAAGGATTAATTTCAGTGCCGAAGTTGGAATAATCATCAAGCCTTGAGCCGAAATTCAGTTTTAAGCGTTCGTTGAATAGATCAAATTTGTTTTCCAAATATACGGCGCGCACGTCGTATTCATGCTTTCCCGAAGCCGAGCTGTCATTAAAATTGGCCAGGTAGCTAAGCCCCAATATGCCCTGATAATAATTAAATAACTCTTTACTTAGCTGGAGATTACCGCCTCTTGCCTTGGTGGTATGGGCATCCCTGTTGTTGGCCGCATCGAATGCCGAACCGGAGGTATTCTCAATAAATTCCAACCGGTCATAATTCTGATAAGCCCTTACCGATAATGCCGTTGTATCATCAGGTTCAAAATTCCAGCCTAAATCCTGGAAATTTTTAATATTTACCTGTTTGTCATCTATGTCCGATGCGTTGATATTGCCCGGAACGCCCTGCTTATTCCTGTCGAACCCGGAATTTAGAGTTACAGTATTATTATCGTTGAACTCATATTCAAGTTTGGCGCTCAGATCCTTGGCATCGAATTCAGAATTTGCGCGATAACCTTCTGAATTTTGATACCCGCCAGTAATAAGATAGCCGAAATTGGAGATCCTTGCCCCATGCGAAAAGTTTTCGTTGTACGTCCTGAAAGTCCCGAAACTTGAAGTCAGTTCTGTTTCCTGTTTTTCTTTCGGAGGGTTCTTGGTAATGATATTCACTGTCCCGCCCATCGCCCCCGCACCATAGAGGCTTGAACCGGGCCCATGCATAACCTCTATCTTCTTTATATTCCCCAGCGGGATAGTGCTTAATTCCGCTGTCCCGTCCCGCGGATTATTTATGGGCCTCCCGTCCACTAAAACCAGGACCTGGCTTGCGGCTGAACCCCGCATCCTGATAGTTTTTGTGGCACCCGGGCCGCCATAATCGCTCATATTGACGGAGGTAAGACCGGTCAAAACCTGCGCTAAATCCTGGGCTTGACTTCTTTCTATATCTTCGGCTGTAATTACATCAATTTTTCTCGCGACGCCGGAGCTTTTCTCCTCCACCCTGGAAGCGGTTACCACAATTTTGCTCAACTCAACATCTTCTGCAAATACATTTGAAGAAACAACTGAAATAAAATATGATAAAATCAATAATTTTCTGATAAAATTTCTCATTTTCTCTTCCTCCGAGAGTACTTACCTGAACAGGTGGTCGACCGGACTTGCCTCTATAAGGCTTACCGTTGCGGGACAGCGCCCGGAATTGCACCGGGACTTCCTCCACCTATCCGGTTTTTAATACGAAAAACTCATTCGTATTTTTTGATGTCTAAAAACCAGTGTTTCCAAAAACTTTCTTTTATTACAGGCTCCGCTTCAACTATTTTGATCGGTTTGCTGAATATCGGCCCATCAACCACCAATGTATGGAATTCTCCTTTCTCCCCGCAGGGACAAACACCTTTTTTTTTGAGCTCTTCGACAAGGTTTTTATCGACATAGCGGCCCAAGAACTCCTTGCCCATCACGTCTGCTTTACAACTGACAATAATCGCTTTAAATCCAGCCTCTACAAATTCATCGATAATCTTTTCCGGGGAATTCTGCCAGAGCGGCTCCAGCGCATTAATATTTAATTCACCGCAGACCCGCTTGATCCAGTTTTCGTGTTCCTCAAGATAAATATCGCCGAAAACCATCGTCCCCACATCCTCACCTCTAAGCTCTGTAACTGCGGCCTTGAATTCATCCTCATATTTTTTCATATCGGGGCTCACTTCTTTCTGCACAAGCGGAATACCTACAAGACCTGCCTGGAATTTCAGGAGTCTAAACTCAATGCCGTGAAAGCAGCCCCTCTTGGATTCCCGGGACATAAAGTTCAATAGATACTTTATCCTATAGCCCTGCTGGATAGCCTTATAACAAGCCAGACAGCTGTCCTTGCCGCCGCTCCATGAAGATATCGCCAAAACGTTATCCATACCTCTCCTTTCTAACCGATGCAAACAGCGAATAGGGTAACAAGCTCTGCCAGCTCAATGGTTGCGCCCAGCGTATCACCGGTTATTCCTTCAATTTTTCTGCCTGCAAATTTTCCGATCAAATAGGTAAAGCCCGCTACAATTAATAAAACAATTAATCCCTTCAAACGCCAGATCGCGAATGCAAATATGATCACAGTCGCCAAAGAGATGAGAAAAATCTTTAAATTCATCCCCCGGATAAATGTTCCGGCCTTCCCGTCCTGGCGGGCGTAAGGAAATAAAAATATCGAAAACACCGCGGACCACCGGCTTACCGCGCCCATAAGAAACAGCGCGGCTGCTTTTGATGATGGTTCTACGGAAGAAAGCAGGCCTATCTTTAAAAGTATAATACTTATGATGCTTAAAACCCCCATTGCCCCAATATGGGGATCGCGCATGATCGCAAGCATCTCTTCTTTAGGTTTCCCGCTTAAAAAGGCATCAGCCGTATCTGAAAGCCCGTCAAGGTGTATGCCTCCTGTCATTACGATCAAAGCGATAACTAAAATCACATTCGCGGCGAACGGATAAAAATTAAAAAAACCCAACAACGCATTTATCCCGAAAAGCATAAGCCCTAAAAGGAGGCCGACAAGAGGAAAATATATCGTTGCGCCGGCCATAGTTCTTTCGCTATACTCTTTTATCTTAAGCGGCGCAACAGTCAAAAATTGTATCGCTAATAAAAAGCTATTCATTGTTTCCTCTCTGAAATATTGGCGCTTTTAAAAGTAGCCATCTGGGTGAGGATCTTGATCGCGGCATCGGCCAATCCTATGGCCAATGCCCCGCCCGTCCCTTCTCCAAGCCTCAAGTCCAGATCTAAAAGCGGCTCCAACCCTATATGTTCCAGGATCACCTTGTGCCCTTTTTCCACCGAGCAATGTGCCGGGATCATATAATCTTTCACCCTGGGTTCGATATAAAAAGCGACCAGCGCCGCAGCGCCTGATATAAACCCGTCAATGACTACCGGAACTTTCCTTGAAGCGGCTGCCAGGATTATTCCCGCGAGGCCTCCGATCTCAAACCCTCCGACTTTGGATAAAACGTCTATAGGGTCAGAGGGGTCCGGCTTATTTATGGATATGGATTTTTTGATGATATCTATTTTATTTTTTAGCCCCTTATCATCCAAACCCGCGCCCCTGCCGGTAATTTCTTCGATAGGCTTTTTGGTAAAGCAGGCGGTTACCGCGCTTGCGGCGGTAGTATTGCCGATACCCATGTCGCCTGTCCCGGCGATATCGATACCGCGCTTAAACTCATCTTCGAACATCTCGATACCGGCGCGGATAGCCTTTATCGCCTCTGCCCTTGTCATCGCCTGGCCTTTAACCATATTCTTTGTCCCGTAATTTATTTTTTTAATTACGAGGCGAGGGTCCGGCTTAAGGTCAACGGCAACGCCTATGTCCACGATCACAACCCTTGCGCCCACATGGTTTGCCAGCACGTTTATGCCGGCGCCTCCCGAAAGGAAATTATAAACCATCTGGGCTGTTACCTCTTGAGGGTAGGCGCTGACGCCCTCTCTTACTACACCGTGGTCCGCGGCTAAAGTAAAAATAACCTTATTACGCAACAGCGGGCTTTCTTTCCCAGTTATCCCGCATATTTGTTTTGCCAGCTCTTCAAGCCTCCCTAAACTTCCACGGGGCTTGGTTAAATTATCAAGTTTGACTTGCGTTTTTTTCACAAAGTTCTCATCGATAAGAGAAATATTCCCGGCCACCTTCTTTATTACTTCCACTTACTTTCTCCTTTTTATCCTTGTCGGTATCCCTGAGATCATAAAGAACACCTCGTCAGCCTCTTTGGCCGTTAACTGGTTCACCTTCCCTGCGATGTCGCGAAAATCCCTGCCAAGCTTGCTTACTGGCACTATTCCCAGGCCGACTTCATTGGATACCAATATTGCCTTTGCCTTTTTCTTCCTTAAATTTGCCAGCATTGACCCGATCTTTTTTAAGATCTCGTCCTCGTTGCGCCCGCGCAAAAGAAGATTGGAAACCAAAAGGGTCAGGCAGTCAACAACAATACAGTCAAAACTGTTATCCATCTTCGCCAATAAAGACGCGACATCCCTGTCTTCCTCGAGCGTCTTCCAATTTTCAGGCCGCGCTTCCTTGTGACGCCTGATACGCTCCTTCATTTCTTTATCCAAAGGCTGGCAAGTGGCGATAAAAGCCACTTTTTTAATAACCTTCCCCATAGCCAGTTTTGCGGCATACAGGCTTTTTCCGCTTCTCGCCCCGCCTAAAATAAATATAAGTTTTCCCATTTTTTGCTTCTCTCTTTTTAAATTCGATAATATTAATACCGGCTAAATCCGGGGTTCGGTCCCAGATGCTCCCCGGCTTCAGGATATCGCCTATAATTACCCTTATCGGGCCCGCATGGGTCACTATTACAAAAGTTTTATTTCTATTGAGAGCGATGATTTTCTTAAATATTTTCATGACCCTTTTCCTGAAATCATTTAAGTCCTCGCCCTCTGGTATAACCGTCTTAAAAGGGCTGCGCAGCCAATTGCTGTAAATTTCCGGATATTTTCGCATGATCTGCTCATACGTCATGCCTTCAAAGATCCCAAAATCCATCTCCTTTAATCCGGGCGCCTTCGTTATGGTAAGGCCCTTAAAGGCTATTCCGGCGAATTTTAAAGCACGCCTCGCATCGCTGGAATATACCTTATGGATCTTTTCTTTGCCGAGCCTCCGGCCAAGCGATCTTGCCTGCTTTATCCCTTTATCATTAAGGCCTATATCTGCGCGGCCGAGATAGCGCTTCTGTAAATTCCAGCTCGTTTCGCCATGTCTTATTAGAATTAATCTCGTCGGCATACCCGGTTCCCTGAAACCAAAACCACGTAGGGTTTAAAAGAAATAGGATTTTTGTTCACCACTACGATGGTTTTATAAACGGCTTCTATATTCTGGTAAGTCAGCACCTCGGAAGGCGTTCCCTCGCAGAAGATCCTGCCTTCATTAAGCAAAACTATCCGGTCGCAGTATTCGCTGACCAGGTTTAAGTCGTGCAAAACTATAACTATGGTAAGTTTCTTTTCCTGATTCAACTTCTTTAACAGATCCAATATCTGTATCTGGTGGCCTATGTCCAGATGGGACGTGGGCTCGTCTAAAAATAATAATACCGGCTCCTGCGCCAGGGCCTTGGCGATAATAACGCGTTGGCGCTCCCCGGAGCTTAAGCGGTCTATCTCTTTATCTTTTAGATACAACGCGTCGGTCAATGAAAGCGCGTCTTCCGCGGCAAGAAAATCTTTTTTTGTCTCGAACTGCAGCCTCTTAAGGTGTGGGATCCTTCCCATAAGCACGATCTCCTGAACCTTAAAAGAAAAGTTGATCAAGGTCTCCTGGGGGACAAAGGCGGCCTTGCGGGAGAATTCTTTTAAATTCATCCGAGTTATATCTTTTCCCTCAAGCGTAACTTTGCCTTTCTGCGGGATCAATACATGGGTCATTAATCTTAACAGGGTGGATTTACCGGAACCGTTAGGGCCGATAATGCCTAAAAAATCTCCCCGTTTTACCTCCAAAGAAACATCCCGTATCACCGCTTCCTTATTATTGTAGCCGCCTGAGATATTGTCTGCTTTCAATAAAACATCCATGGCCTATTTAACCCCCTGGCTTCTCTTCAATAAAATAACAAATATAGGCGCGCCGATAACGGCTGTAATGACACCTATGGGAATTTCTAAAGGTGAAAAGGCGGTCCGGCTAATGGTATCGCATAGAACCATAAATGTTGCCGCCGCTAAGCAGGAACAAGGTATAAGAACTTTATGGTTCGGCCCCACTATAAATCTCATAATATGGGGGATGATCAAACCTACAAAACCTATTATCCCGGAGATAGAGACGAGGCTGGCCGTAATCAAAGAAGTGATAAAGAATAATATCTTTTTTGTTGTTTCTGTTTTGATACCCAGGTGTATGGCCTCTTCTTCCCCGATGCTCATCGCGTTTAAGTCCTGCGAAAACACATATATCGCGGCGATCCCGGATAAAACAACGATACTGACCATAAAAAGAAGTCTTACGTCATAGACCTCAAGGCTTCCCCATAGCCACCACATAAACCCGTGCAGGGCCTCATTCGTCGACATGGATATAAAAAACACAATTATGCCTGAGAGCACTATCGATACAATGGCCCCGGATAAAATAAGCGATTGCGCCGGGATCCTGTTACCCTGTTTGGCTATCGCATAAACCAGGATGATACTTAAGATAGCGCCTGTAAATGCCGCGGCAGGAAGATAAAAACTGCCAACGCCCATAATTATGGCTATTACCGCCCCTAACCCCGCGCCGCTCGACGTGCCCAATAGATAAGGTTCTGCGAGCGGGTTTCTTAAGATACCCTGAAGGGCTATCCCTGAAACCGCTAAACCGCTGCCCGCTATTATGGCCAGGAAAATACGTAAAAGCCTGAGATAGAGGATTTGCCTGTTTTCAGCAAGGAATAATTCCAATAAAGGTATATTGACCGAACCCTTGGTGATCCCTAAAACAACCGCGAATGCCAGCATTATAAATAGCACTAATATTTTTATTCTTAAAGATGAAGTCATTTAAGGATATAACCTCTCATGGATCTCTTTTAAGCCCTCGACCAAACGCGGGCCCGGCCTGAGAAACAGATCGGGACTAATATCGTTATACACACGATTATTTTTAACGGCGGCTATACTGCTCCAGCCAAAGCGTTCTCCTGCCGTTTTTACTGGATCCTTTTTATCCATATAAGCCAAGATGATGCAGTCTGGATCGCGTTTTAATACCTGCTCGGGGCTAAAATAGCTATAAGGCCTTTTAACATCGTAGGCGATATTAATTCCGCCGGCCAAAGCAATCAATTCGCCGATAAAAGACCCTCTGCCGGCGGTCATCAGGGGGCTAGACCAGATCTCTACAAAAACTTTTACTTTTTTTCCTTCCGGGATAGATTTGGCCTCGGAAATTATCTCCTCCATACCTTTATTCATTCCTTCGATCAGGGAATCCGCTTCTTTTTCTGTATCGGTAAGCCTGCCTATTTCTTTGATGGAATTAAATAATTCCACGAAATTAGACGGATCGCTGACGTACACTTTCAAATTCAACTGCCGCAACCTCGTGATAACCGGTGCCTGCTCAAGCCCTGTGCAAAATATAATATCGGGTCTTAGGGATAAAATTTTCTCGACGTTTGGCTGACTGAAAGTGCCTACCTTTTCTTTGGTAAGCGCCTTTGGGGGATAATCGCAGAACGAGCTTACTCCTACGATCTCATCGTCCAACCCAAGCGCGAATAGGATTTCGGTAGTGGAGGGCGCAAGTGAAATGATCCTCGGTTCCGGAATGCTTGAGGAAAAAGAATGCGCAGCGCAGAAAAGAAACGATGCTAAAACAAAACTGGTAATTAAAAGCCGGTTTTTCATCTTTCCCTAGTGCCTTAGTGCTTTAAAAATAAAAAACCCCTGGCATAAAAATGCCAAGGGTCAGTTCCCTGTTCTACTGAAAACCCTACATTGATGTTCTGGCGACATCATTCATATATAGGCAGGTCTTCTGACTAAGGAATCAACCTACTCTTCGCGCCTTCTCACCCTGGATCTTCAGGATAATGGCTACTTTCGAATTTCGTCATCCTCTACAGCGGCGGGACCGTTTCCGTTTATGACCGGAATTCCCTATTAAGCTCTCTCGAGCGCCTATACAAAGCAATATGTTAAAGAGTGTATAAATTATAAACAACTCACGATGTCATGTCAAGGGAAATTTAAGAACGGGGCTTACCTTTCATATAAAACCTGAACCTGCCCATAAGACTCATTTTATTAAGCCGTCTCAACGCCTCTACGATGTATACTTTATTTTTCTCCTGCTTGTATTGCATAAGGGCCCTTTGGGTTTTCCTCTCCCTGAGCCCGGCCGCGACGTAAATGTCCCTTTCGGTAAACGGGTCTTTTTTTGTATAATACATGCATCCGGAAATGGTCATAGGTAACGGGATAAAATCCTGTATCTGTTCGGGATGTACATGTTTATCCATTAATTCGAGCGACAGCTTTAAAGCGCTTTCTAATGTGGCGCCCGGATGCGAGCTGATAAAATAATTCACAAGATACTGGTTTTTGCCGATACTTTTATTCATAGCATCGAATTTTTCGACAAATTTCTCATAAATTTTAAAAGACGGCTTATTCATCAATTTTAGGACCGATTCGTCACTATGCTCGGGCGCGACCTTCAACTGCCCGCTTATATGGTTTGCGCATAGTTCCTTCAAATATCCTTCTGACGACTTATCCAGCAACAGGTCGTATCTTACGCCGCTTCCTATAAAAAGATGCTTCACTTTTGGGAGGCGCATCACTGCCTTCCACAACTTTATAGTTTCGTCGTTCCCTAATTTTAAATTCTTACATTTGGAGGGCAGGAGGCATTTTTTATCTTTGCAGGCGCCTTTGTCTTTCCAGAATTCGCATTCTGCTTTATATGTATTCGCCGTCGGGCCTCCAATATCTGTTATGGTCCCCCTGAAATCGGCTCGCCCGATGAGATCTTTTACTTCTTTCAAAATAGACTCACAGCTCCGGCTTTGGATTATTCTTCCCTGATGCATATACAGTGAACAAAAACTGCATTCCCCCGGGCAGCCGCGATGCGATATTATGGAAAATCGCACAGCCTCAAAACCAGGAACGCCTCCGGTTTTGTCGTATACCGGATGAGCGGCCCTGGCGTAATTCAGGCCATATACCCTATCCATCTCTTCTGTTGTCAAGGGAAGCGCCGGTGGAAACTGGATGACAAACCTACTAGCATGCTTTTGAATTATAGTCTTCCCTCTGAAAGGATCAAATTCCGCATAAGCTAACCTGAACGCCTCATTGAATTTATTTTTATTGCCGGAGGCTTCTTCAAATGATGGTATCTCTATGTATTTTTCCAAGGAACCTATTTTATTCCTTACAACAACAGTGCCTTTTATATTATCGAGCGTCCGTATGTCACGCCCTCCTTTAAGCCCCTTAGCTATTTCCAATACCTGTTTTTCCCCCATACCATAGACTAATATATCCGCTTTCGCGTCCAGAAGTATAGAGCGCCTCACTTTGTCAGACCAATAGTCATAATGCGCAAGACGCCTCAGGCTCGTCTCTATTCCGCCGAGAACTACCGGTATATTAGGAAAAGCTTCTTTTATTTTGTTAGTATAAATTATGCTTGCCCTGTCGGGCCTCGCATAGGATCTGGCGCTAGGCGAATGTTCATCGTTACGGCGGCGATTTTTATTGGCCGTATAGTTCGCTATCATAGAATCAAGATGGCCTGCGGTAACTCCGAAAAATAATTTTGGTCTTCCTAAACTTCGAAAATCTTCCAGTCGTTGGCAATCTGGCTGCGGAATGATCCCCACACTGAAGCCGGCATCTTCCAGCACCCTCCCTATTACAGCGGCGCCGCACGAAGGATGGTCTACGTACGCATCTCCGGTCACAATAATGACATCGAGCTCTTCCAAGCTGCGTTCATTCATTTCTTCTTTACTAATGGGTAGAAATTTTTTATTCATTTTTTAACAAAGCTTCTCCTTCTTGCCACATTGACCAAAAGCAGCATAACCGGCACCTCAATAAGCGGGCCTATGACCGTGGCAAACGCTTGCGCGGAATTAATGCCAAAATCTTTTCTTAAAATACAACGAAACATTAACAAGACTTATAAGAACAGGGACTTCTACCAAGGGACCAATTACAGCAGCGAATGCCGCTCCTGAATTTATTCCAAAAACCGATACTGACACCGCGATAGCAAGCTCAAAATTGTTGCTTGCTGCTGTAAATGAAAGTGTAGCTGCCTTGGAATAATCCGCTCCTGCCTTTTTGCCCATATAAAAAGACACCAAAAACATGACTATGAAATAGATGACAAGCGGAATCGCTATGCGTACCACATCAAGCGGGATCTTAACAATATATTCGCCTTTAAGAGAAAACATAACTACTATGGTAAAAAGAAGCGCGATAAGCGTCAAAGGGCTAATCCGAGGAATAAACTTCTTCTCATACCACTCTTTACCTTTAATCTTAATCAAGCTGAAACGGCTGGTAATCCCAGCAATAAACGGTATCCCCAGATAAATAAAAACACTCCAGGCGATCTGCCCAATCGTAATCCGCACTATTGACCCTTTAAGCCCAAGCCATGTCGGTAATACCGTAATAAAAAGCCATGCATAAACAGAATAAAACAACACCTGAAAAACGGAATTAAACGCCACGAGCCCTGCACAGTATTCGTTGTCTCCTTTTGCCAACTCGTTCCAAACAATAACCATAGCAATACAGCGAGCAAGGCCGATCATAATGAGCCCAGCCATGTACTCAGGATACCCTCGCAAAAATACAACCGCGAGAATAAACATAAAGACCGGTCCGATTACCCAGTTTTGGATAAGCGAAAGCCAAAGCACTTTTGTGTTACGAAAAACGTCCCCCATCTCTTCATATTTCACCTTTGCCAAAGGCGGATACATCATAAGTATCAAACCGATAGCGATCGGAATATTGGTTGTCCCGGCCTGGAACTTATTCCAGAAGTGAACGATCTGCGGGTAAAAATAACCGGATAAAACTCCTAACGCCATGGCCGATAATATCCAAAGCGTTAAAAACTTGTCTAAGAACGATAGCTTTTTTACAAATTTTTCTGACATCGCGATCCTCCCCTAGCTGATTTTTATAAGATATATTAAGACGTAATACAGTCCTGCGAGAATAAATACTATCCCTGTGATCTTTCTCATGAAATATTCCAATTTAGTCAAACTATGAAACCAGCGGCTCAATGATGTCGCGCCTAAGGCAATGGCAACAGCAAATACAAGAACCGGCAACCCTGTGCCAATTCCATAAATGAACGGCAGAACAATGCTACTTTTGCTATTGATCGCTAAAGGAATAAGACTCCCAAAGAATAATGCCGCTGAAATCGGACAAAACGCCAGAGCAAAAATAAAACCAAGCAAAAAGGCGCCCGGGGCGCCGGATTCCGCGAGCCTGGTATGATGCTTTTGTGAAAGCGCCAGTCCGGGCAAACGAATAGTAATTATTTCAAGTAGTATAAGGCCCGTAAGGATCAGGATCGGGCCAAGGGCCTTGCCCATGTATTTCTCGAGGAATTGCGCAACCTGGGGAACACTTAAAAGAGAATTGATAATAACCCAGCCCAGAGCCGCGTACGCGATCATCCGTCCAAATGTATACGCCAATCCGGAAATGAATACAAGCGCCGGATGGACTATTTTCTTAGACAGAAAAGAAATAGCAGCCACGTTACTGGCCAAAGGACACGGGCTTATTGAAGTTAATATCCCAAGCCACAACGCTGACGCGAAACTTAAGAATATCTCTGTCATTGGGCTTCCCTTAATAGATCTGCGACCCCGCTCTTTACGTAATCAATAAATCTCTCTTTATTGCGGACATATTCCCAGATCTTATCCAGATTCTTCCATTTTGTTTCCTTACCGTCTTTGACTAACGACAATATAAGGGATTTGGTGTAAAGTTGATAGTCTTTCGCGAAATGCTCATTGCCCTTGCCTTCCACATTGACGGCCTTATACTCCAGTTTTCCGGCCGCAAGCGCGTCTTTAAAGTTGGTTTCTACGGCTTCCTTTGAATACTGCTCCAGCTTATGGCAGGTCGGGCAGCGCATTGTTCCGTGAAAATAATAAGCGATGACCTTTGTCGCTGATACCTGCTCGGCATACGCAAAATTGACGGTGAATGCAAGCCTCAAGCTAACTGCCGCAACAATTATTAGAAACGCGAGAATTGCTTTTTTCAATTTTTCCTCCTGTTACTTTACTAAGATATTCTTTATTTCATCCTTGCTCAACACCTTACCGGCTGAGACAACGGTGCCGTCAACAACTAATGCAGGCGTCATCATCACGCCATATTCGGTAATTTTGTCGATATCCGTCACTTTGGAGATCTCGGCGGCTATATTGAGCTCTTTTGCCGCGGCCTCTGCATTAGTAGTGAGTTGTTTACACTTCGGACAGCCTATTCCTAAAATTTCTATTTTCATTTCCTCGCTCCTCCTTACTACGATCTGACCGCATGAATTTTTATGCTCACAACTGAATTCGCTATATTGATTATATCCTTATCTTGCACCATCGCATCAACCGGATAACCGCTCTGACTTATGATTCGTATATCTCTGAAACCCGCGTTTTTAATGAAGCGAATATATTCGTCTTTCATCACAGCCCCAGCCAAACAGCCAATATAGGCCTCAACCGATTGTTTAACAGAATCGGGCAGATCTTTAACCAACACCAAATCCGAAACCATAAGCCTGCCTCCGGGTTTAAGCACCCGGAAGGCCTCTTCGAAGACCTTCTGCTTCTCCGGGGAAAGATTAATTACGCAATTTGAAATAATTACATCTATTGAGTTATCCTCTACGGGGAGTTTTTCTATTTCGCCTAGCCTAAATTCCACATTCGCGTAGTTACCTTTTTTGGCATTTTTGCGTGCTTTCTCGATCATCTCAGGCGTCATATCAACGCCGATTACACGGCCGGCAGGTCCAACACGCGGTGAAGCAAGAAAGGCATCAAAACCGGCCCCGCTTCCCAAATCAAGCACGACCTCTCCTTCTTTAAGAGATGCTATTGCAACCGGATTGCCGCAACCAAGACCTAAATTGGCTCCTTCCGGAACGGCATTCATCTCGTCTTCGCCATATCCAACAGCTTTGCTTATATCTTTCGCTTGGTTTGCGCTTCCGCAACACGAACCGGAAGAACAACAAGAAACGTTCTGTGCTGCCACCTTGGCATAGCCTTCCTTTACGATCTTTTTAATTTCCTTAGCTTTTGTTTTCATATTTATCCTATACCCTTTCACGTCTCATCCTCGAGGCGTTTTCTCTGTCGATTTGTTTCTTCACAACTTCCTTGACAAAATCCAACGCGCCTTCTTTATCGCGATCCATAATGATCTGCTCTACCTTAAGCAAATCGTCATCCGTAAGATTAATAGTTTTTCCAGTTATCATTCGCCCCTACCTTGTGATAAAACCAAAAATCATTCCACATATAGTCGCCATAACAACAACTAAACTCACATAGACAACCGTCTTTTTTGTACCCATGATACTGCGTAATACGAGCATGCTTGGCAAGCTTAAAGCAGGCCCGGCCAAAAGAAGCGCCAGGGCAGGCCCTTTACCCATGCCGGAATTTATCAATCCTTGAAGTATCGGCACCTCTGTAAGTGTCGCAAAATACATAAATGCTGTAACAACTGAAGAGAAGAAATTCGCCCACACGGAATTGCCTCCTACAAGCGCCACCACAAAACGAGAAGGAATAACGCCTTCATGTCCAACCCGCCCGAGCAAAAACCCCGAAACGAGTACCCCTCCCAAAAGAAACGGCAGTATCTGAAG
>Ga0066636_10000064_pt1 | contig 44854 bp, 46 predicted proteins | sample CryGeyCG2014_080_2_FD_62736 | JGI IMG/M metagenome (GOLD analysis project Ga0066636, IMG submission 62736) | Groundwater microbial communities from aquifer - Crystal Geyser CG07_land_8/20/14_0.80 | ecosystem: Environmental > Aquatic > Deep subsurface > Groundwater | place: USA: Utah: Grand...
GGGCCCGTCGGGCTGGCTATCGCGGCGGCTGTTAATAAAAAGGCGCGAAATCGGGAGCGAGCAGCGAGAAGAGCTTCCCAATCTGCAGGCCGAGCAGCAAGAAGAGCTTCTCAATTTGCAGGTCGAGCAACCACTACGGAACGGAGGGAATACCCCCAGGCGCGTTGGGAATACCCCCAGGCGCGTTGGGAATACCCCCAGGCGCGTTGGGAATACCCCCAGGCGCGTCGGGAATACCCCCAGGCGCGTTGGGAAGAACCGGCTGCCCAGGAACTCTCTGGTCTCGGGGCCGCAGCCCATACTCGCTCCCTCTCCGTCTACATGCCGAAGGGAACCAGCCCTGCTGGTCGGCAAGCTATTGTCAAAGCCGTTCAGCTCCTGGTCCAACTTGATCGGAATTTCAAACTCGGCAAGGATCTTACGATGACCAAGAAGATGCTGGCTGCTATCGCTCGCAAACCTGAGCTGCCTCAATACCATCGCGAGCTGATCGCCCGTGCTCTAGGAGTGGAGTAATGACTACTGTACGGCAGCGCGCTGTAGCGTTTAGGGCTGGTCTGGTTGCGTCCAGGCTGTTTACCAAGGCACAGATCGCCGAGCTCCGCAAGGCGTTTTCCAAGGGGCAAATCGCTAAGGCTCAGCACGGGCTCGACTTGAGCTCAGCTCAGAAAGCCGTGCTGAGTGCTATTAGGGTTGTTGTTCGAAATATTCACAACAGGCCAAGGATCGCTCAGTCCCCAAGCTCAGCGCCTTCCCTATCTACGAAGCTATTAGCTCGAGTACCCGCCAACCCCGCAACTCTAACTACCGCTATTATTGGCTTGCGCACTGCCCTGGCTAAGGCCAAGGAAGCACTCCAGGAGCAGGACCCCAATCTCATCGAAGAAGCTCAGCAACAAGGGGCTCAGCTTGTTGCTGCTCTTAAGGCACACCTTACCGTAGCCCGGCGTATCCTGAGCAACCCGAAGGCCATTGGAGAGGTCTTCGATCGTCTACGGGCAGCCGTAGCCGGAGAAGACGCAGCACCGACCACCGAACCCGCTGAAGACGGGGAAGGTGCCATAGCCGAAGTAGAAACCCCCGGGCTAACCAAGCGCGTTTGGAGTTGGCTCTGGCCCGCAGATGCCCCAATCTATCGCAAGCCACTTGCCTGGATCGGCCTTGCTGTTGTAGTCGGCGGGGTCACGGCTGGGGTGAAAAGTAAAGAGGAGTAAGAAGATGTTGTCAGGATATTTCGACCACGGGTTGGGGACGGTCACCTCCGTCACAGCAGATAATGCCGACTCGTTAGCAGCCCGAGACATCAGCATGATGCGGGCGCGCATCTATGCCGCGAGAACAGGGGCGCCCAACCGAGCACGAGCGCTGCAACATCTAAACGCAGGCGTGAGCGAAGTAAGCTCTCGCCTTCCGAGCTACCGAAGGTCACATGCCATTCGAGGTATGAAGGTACCTGAACTGATCTCTCTAAGAGATCAAGCAACTAATCTGCTATCAGCCGCCAGGACTGCAGCTTCTACCGAGCATGAAGGAACGCCGCCGGCAAGCGGTGTAAGACCGCCTTCGAACCACACCCCTCCAGCACGGGACAGGCCGGCACGGGACAGGCCCCCAGCACGGAACCGGCCCCCAGCACGGGACAGGCCCCCAGCACGGAACCGGCCGGCAAGCGGTGAGCATAACCTAGTAGACACCCTACTAGTTCCCGAGGCGCAGGGGAATGAAGAGCACTATAACCCCCCACCGGATCAAACGACTGGCGGATCCATCGTGCCCTACGTGCTCATCGGGGCCGGTGTGCTCATGGTTGGTGGGATCGTCATCTACGTCCTGACCTCAAAAAGGACCCCCCCGCCTCTGCCCCCTATGGAGGGCTAGTTTAATGCCACGCTACTTTAGAACCGCTGCTCTGGATATCGGGCTTGGCGCCAACGAGCGCAATGCTCCCTCCGAGAGCATGACTGCTGCTCAACTGGTGCAGTCGGTAACCCATGCGGTTACTGCTGTTCGTAACGAGCCCGGGGTTGAAGCTCGACGGCTCCGTTTGGAGTCCGCGATAACCGCAGGGCAGGTATGGCTGGAAGCTCATCCTGATGATCCTGATCGGCAGCTCGTGACTCGGGTGCTAAAACAGGGACGGAAGGTCTCCGGCTTTGGTACGGGGCTCTTTGACGCCATTATTCGAACCCCTGGAGCGATGATAAGCGGTCGGCAGGGGGCACTGATGCGTCTCTGGAACCCCCCCAGAACTGGCGTCTTCGATCGACCCGTTATCAGGGGTGTCATAGCCGGGTCAGTGATTTTTGGGCTAACCGGGCTACTCCTAGTCGCTGCCGAAGCGAGCACCCCGCCCCTGAAAGGAGAAGAGGCGTGATGCCACGGTACTTCCCGAGCATGCTTGCTGACGAATCCCTAGATGGTTGGTGGGAAAGCCTTACAGCAGACAATACCGACTCGTTAGTAGCCCAAGACATTAGCATGATGCGGGCGCGCCTCTACGCCGCGAGAGCAGGGGCGCCCAACCGAGCACGAGCGCTGCAACGTCTAAGCACAAGCGTGCATGTAGTAAACTTTCACCTCCCAACCTACCGAAGGTCACATGCCATTCGAGGCATGAAGGTACCTGAACTGATCTCTCTAAGAGATCAAGCAACTAATCTGCTATCAGCCGCCGGGGTTGCAGCTTCTACCGAGCGCGAAGCAATAGTAGTTGACCCGGGCATGGGGGTTATACGTGTTACTACGGCGCCAGCACCGCCGGTAACAAACGCCCCCACTGGGGCATCTGCCGAGGCCGCACAGCTAGCACCCCTCCAATCAAAGGTCGTGTTGCTTGAGAACGACGTGGTGCTGACCAACCAAGCTATCGATCAGTATCTACAAGCCAGGGGGAGAGGAACATCCGCTGGGCATGAGGACACCTCGCTGGACCGGCAATGGGCCAGACGGATAGCGCCCCTTGTCCAGCGCATGAAACAGAATCGGAGAGCGCTCGATACCGCAGTACAACAGTTTGGCAACCGGCATGCTCGATGGTCGAGTAGCATGCGTAGCCAGGCGACCCAGTGGCTTAGTCGAGCCTCGGATGCTCGTCAGCACGCTGATGCAGCTTTAGCAACTTGGAGAGAGCTGCGAGCATCTGCGCACGACAGCCTGAACCAAACCCCGTTGTCCAGGATCGATCGAGAGACTTCCCTAAATGTGCTCCGAGGTGTCCATTCTGCTACCAACCTTCAAAGCGGCGTCGCCCGGCTATTCAGCGGGCTTGCACTTCAGCATATACCCTGGTACTACTGGGCCATTGGTGGTGCTGCCGCAATCGGGACAGTTGCCGTGGCCGTTAAGCTCGGGACTTCCGCGATCAAACTCACCCCTCAATATCGGGCTGTGAGTATGATAACCGGTTTGGGGCGAAAGAACCCCAGGAAACGACGCCATGCTCACTAATCTCCTGTTTAGGCTCGCGCCTCCTGCTCAGCTCGTCTCGGTCTGGCGCCATGATCTCTTAAGGTACGACTACTACGTCGTACCGAAGAACGTAGCGCTCCGGCCCCCACCTCCTACCCCGGGGCGCCCAGCTTTTGGCGAAGCCCTCGAGGTGCTTATGCCGGGGCTGCCCCAGGCTGCAACGAAAGTCGGATTCGGCCCCCAAGCCCGCGGTACCCTCGTGGTTGATCGGAGTGGGCATGGCGGGAGCCGGGGACTGGGAGCTCTAATAGGCACCGTGTTAGACAAGTTGGAGGTATAACCATATCACGGATGGGGGTAAAGATGTCTGCACTGGCACAGAAGATAAGTTGGGCAGGTAGTGGGCGCTGGGCAGGTAAGCGTCACGACAACACCCAGGGTCCCTGGTTTGAGCGCCGGATCGATGCGGCCAACTGGCTTATCTACGGCGAGGAGAACTCTTTCGATACCTTTTTCGACCAGTATCTTAAGACGGCGCTTTGGTTTTTGACGGACGACGACGGGTATCCTTTGGATGCTGAGTTTGGGCCCGCTGACTTCTCGAAAAAGGGTTTGGGCGCTATGCGCCAGAAGGCCAAGAATTTCCTGGCTTATCCTGGGGTTACCGAGGCTATTGAAGAGACCGGTGGTGATTACAGCAAGGCTGGTCTCGACTTCTGGCTAGCGCAAAACGGGCACGGTGCTGGGTTTTGGGATGGTGGCTGGCCAGAACCCCGGGCAACCCTACTAACCAACGCAGCCGAAAGCTTTGAGAACGTTGATCTTTATGTAAGTCGCGAGAAGGTCCACGTCTTGTGATGAAGGGCAACTACTCTCTCTCTATGAAGCCCTTTGACCAAGACGGAATGTACGAAGTGGTGTCTTGGATCGTAGTGGAGTAGCCAATGATAAAAGCAAAGAAGCTATCTAACGTGCTTAGCCTAGACGATCTAGCTGAGCTTCTTGGCATCACAACCTTCGAAGCTCTGCGCGAGTTTAACGAGGATTACCTTGCCGAGAGTTGGGTGGAGGGATATCAGTACGCGCTTCAGGAGGGAGAATCTGAGGAAGACGCTGAAGAGCAAGGAGTTGTAGCCAAACAGAAAGCAGAAGCAGAGTTGTACCATTCTTGGGAACAGGCGTTGACCTACGTAGCATCCAAGCTCTTTGCCAAGCACGGGTTGGAGCTGGAAGATGAAGAAGGATGGGAACGAAAAGTTGTGCCCGTAGAGTCTTGGAAAGATGCAGCTCGCCAAATCATGAACACGATCAACGGGGCAACAACGTATGAGTTCAGCACCGTCGCTGATTTCCTGAAGAGCGGGCCATACACCCCTAAAGAAGCGGTCCTTCGCCACCTGCATTGGATCAGGCAGTACCCGGACATTCACGGCGGGGGTTCAGCGGCAAGGTTGTTTGAGCAGCGGTTTAGATAATGGTACGTAATCCCCTCACCCCCGGACAATCCCTGCACCTGGTCTACCGAGCTGGTAGAGTAGCAGGTATCAAGCGATCAGACTACGATGCCCGACTTCAAGAGTCCCTGATGCTCCTCGGCAGGACCCTAGACCCCTCCCTGGTGATACGAGCATTTGAAAGCGGGTATAACGAGGGGAGACGTGAGGACGTGAACGAGTGGGTAGGGGGTGAGGGATACGGCAGCGAGATCGGAACCTATCCTGAGGTGATGACGACCATGATACGGGATGGGCTAGTTGGGGCGGGAGCCTTGGGTAGGACAGGTGCTCCGACCTGCATGCTCGAGCAACGGGCAAAGCAGAACCCTTGTGGGCGTATGACGTTCGAGCAGAAGATGAAACGAGCTCGAAGGGCGCTTCGAAGGTAGACGTTATGAGTAAAGCCGCAGTGACCCTTAGGACGAAGCGCGAGCTGGCCGAGGCTGAAAAGGCATGGAAGTCCTTTACCTCGAGCTTAACCCACCCGCGTAAAACGGCCGACTGGGTTGCTGAGCTCCACAAACCCTGGCCGAAGCGGTGGGCCTACGTGGGCGAGGCGCAAGAGTCTCGTTACCTTAGCGACAAGTGGCACAAAAAGGGGGAAGCAGAGCGCTACTACCACGAGCACAAACCGGGTGTCCATGTGTGGCTGAGCGCAGAGGTAGCGGAGCAGGTTGGGCTGGAGAGGTGTGAGGTACCTGATAACGCCGAGCCCCCCGAGCTCCCGCAGGCCGTTGCTTTCCTAGCCGTAGCGCTTGCTGTTGATATCGTTACCCCTACCGGGATCAAGGGCACCCTTACCCCAGATCTTGGATCGGCCCTCGTTTGCTCCCCTGATGGGAAAACGCTCTATATCATTGAGGGGGATAGGCAATCCGGGAAAGTCATCACCGTAATTAGCGGTGGCACGTTGCACGTCGAGCCGCGCGGGATCGTGGGGTAGCTTCTGACGGGCTGCGACCTGTCCGCTTTGAGCGCGGGACGTAGGGTTTGATAAATGCCATGAGCTGGCTCCCCCGTATCCGAACCGATCCCCCTTCTCCATAAGTAACCGCTAACAGGTTCCCCCGGCGCAACCAGTGCCAGACCGTCCATTCTGAGACACCTAGCATCAATGAAATCTCCCCCACGGTATAAAACCGCTTGCGTATGATAGGGAGTACCTTCGGTTCCCGCTCCGGGCGTACTGTGAAATTCTGGGGGGGTTGAGATGCCATCTCCCCTTTTATACCCGTAATCTGGCAAGAAGTCATCAAAACACGGCTCCAGGCTTTGTTGAGGCATGGACCTTTTAGGGCTATGGTGGACCTCGAAGGTTGAACAAGGCCGACGGCGGATGCGCTTCATGCAAGAAAATCCTGCAATTCTGATGGTCGTCAATCCGGGGAAGCCCCCCAAGACGCCAAAGCCCCCGAAAGCAGCAAAAATCTCGAAGACTCCGAAGGCGGCCTCCAAACCAGCAAAGCGCATACAGCACAAGGAGAGCACAATGGCCGGAGGCAAGAAGCGCGGTACGCGAGCTGCCAAGCGGGTAGACGTAGCGAACCCCAAGAAGAAAATTATCAAGAAGGTGCCCAAGAAGGTTACCGCCGGTGGTAAGCTTAAGCGTACCAAGAAGGCAATCGCAGAGCAAAAGCGAGAGGTTCGTAGGCTCCGAGCCGAGGCCAAGGGGATCGCGAGTGTTCTTAAAAAGGAAGCGCGCCAAGGGAAGTTCGAGTCCCTTGCGGATTCTCTCGGCATTTCTGTCGACGACGTTAAGCGCAGGTATGGAACACTTAAGGAGGCGCGCCTTGCGCTAAAGCAGCAGCAGCGGTACGCACGTGAACAGGCTGCCGAAGCTGTCGCAAAGCGGTTGGGTATTACGGGTCACGGCGAGAAGGGCACCGCCCAGCAAGCTGTGTACGCACAGCTTAAGGAAATGACCGCCAGGCAGATTGCTGCTGCCGAGAAGCGGCTCGCCAAGCAACTCGCTGTGCCTGTCAAGCGAGCTGAGGCGAAGAAAAGAGCGGCTGCGAAGGTCACCGCTGCTGCGCGCAGGGCGCGAGCTTTGCCCAAGGGTACGAAGATTTCTTCGCTTCCCGGGTACCCCCCGCTGCCCCCGCCCGCTCCCGGTCCGCAGATGGAGAGGGGCGAGAAAGCTATATTGGTTCAGCCTTCTACCTGGCGCCCCCCGATCATGAACAAGTCCGACCCCGGCTGGTACATGGTCCCCGACAAAAAGGGTGGCTACAAGTGGGTTTCGAACCCCATCAGGGCCAAGAAGGGGTCCAAGAAGAGCCGCAAAGCCCCGGCCAAAAAGAGCTTTATGGCTCGGCTGCCCCTCATCGGTGGGATGTTCGGCAAGAAGTCCAAGAAGGGGCACAAGAACCCGGCGTTCTCGGTAGGCGAAGTTGCCAAGATCGTGGTTGCGAGCGGCGCTAGCTACTACGGTGCCGGGATCGTGTCCGGTTTCGGCGAGCGTGCCGTGGGTGCTATTGGTGTCAGCGGCATCTTCGGTCGCCTTGCTGGTGCCGCGGCGTCAATCGGCGTGGCTCACTTGGCTTTCAAGGACAGCGACGCTTACTACGTCCCCGTGATGGCCGGTGTGGGCGCTCAGATCATCAAGGGCCTCCTCAGCGGGTCTGCCATTCCGGTGGCTAGGGCTGCCGGCAGAGCTAAAGAAGCTGGTGACAGGCCTGAGGGTTTGCTCGGTCACGTAACCGGGATGTTCAAGGGTGGCATGAGTGATGCCTCTGACGACCAGCTCCTGGCCTCGATCGACGTAGCTCCTCTGGGCGAGTACGTAGACGTTGGCGCTGGCGTTGGCGAGTACGTTGGCGCTGGCGTTGGCGAGTACGTAGACGTTGGCGTTGGCGAGTACGTAGACGTTGGCGTTGGCGAGTACGTAGACGTTGGCGTTGGCGAGTACGTAGACGTTGGCGTTGGCGAAGACGAACTCGAAGACGAACTCGACGACGAGTACGAAGACGTTGGCGTTGGCGAGTACGTAGACGTTGGCGTTGGCGAAGACGAACTCGAAGACGTTGGCGAAGACGAGTACGAAGACATGGGCAGGTACGAAGACGAGTACGAAGACGTTGGCGTTGGCGAGTACGTAGACGTTGGCGTTGGCGAAGACGAACTCGAAGACAAGCTCGACGACGAGTTCGACGAGGAGCTTGAGGGCTACGAAGCGCTGGCTGATGATGATGATGAAGACGAGCTCGACGAGGAACTTGAGGGCTACGAAGCGCTGGCCGGATCCTGGGACGCGAGCGACCCCACCTTAGGCTACGACGGCGACGTCGAAGCCGAGCTGGATGAGTTGGACGGCTACGAAGCGCCGGCCGGCGACAGCGTCGAGTCCCTTCTGGCTGAGTACTCCGCGGACATCCCTGGCGTGAGCTTGGGCGGCCTCAGCGGCCCCGAGCAGCGAAGCTACGGCATGGTCGACGATGAGATTGAAGAGCTGGCTAATGGCTACGAAGCCCTAGCCGACGATCTTGATGAGGCTGCCGATCTTGGCGCTGTCCACCGATCCCGTGGTCAGAGGATGTGGAGAACCGCTCGTGCCATCCGCGGGCAGGGGCACCGTCTGTCCCCAAGATCCCGCAGAATATTGCACCGAAGGCTCAACGTTTCCCGGGCTGCCGTCATCTCCAAGCTCGACGCGGCAATGGCCTCGAAGATCGCCAGGATGACCTCAAAGTCCTTGCAGGAAGCTACCAATATCACCCCGGCGAAGGTAGGGACCCCCCAGCACATTCGAGCAACCTTCGGTGCTTTCCGCCGGAGGTTTGGCGCAACGGCTAACAACCGAAATGTCAAACAGGCATTTTTCGTGGCCTATCGGAAGCAGACCAAGGGATATAAGGCTGCGGCGCAAGCTGCGGTCAACGCTGGCGTACCGGCTCGGATTGCTGCTGCCATCGCCGCTCCTCTGCCTCTGCCTTCCTTCGCAAGTGTTGCGTCTGGTAAGGCTAGCCGCAGAAACCTGGTTCGAGGGCGCAACAGCAACCAGGCCCGGAAGATCAAGCGAGTTCCTCGGGTTCGGCACAATCGCCGGGTTGGTAAGCCCAGCCGCGATCGGTACCTCGGGATCTTTACCACGACCCTCTTTGGGCCACGAGGTCTATATAAATAGGGGGAAGGAAGCGCAAGAGTAGCGCAAAGGAAGCTCTTTAGGAAACATAACCAATCTCGGGTCAACGCGCCCGAGAATAAAAAACCGCAAGGCGGTAGAAAGAGGAGTAGGTTATGCCTGCACAAGAAGGAACCAAGGAACGAATCCACCAGCCGTTGTGGGACACGCTGATCTGTGGCACACCTGGTGCTTTCACTCCGACGACGACCCTCGTCGGCGGCCCGTTCACGCTGTTTTCGGGCACTCGCGGATCGAGTATCCAGCTTACCAACATGACCACCTCGGGCATGCTGCCGGGAGAGCAGACCTTCATGCTGCTCGCTATGCGTGTGTGGCTCTACTTTCGTGGCTGCACGGGGCCGGCGTACACCTCCCCCCCCATCGCCCTGACCGACACGGTGATGTACCACCACGCCCTCGTCAGCCTCTACTGGGAGCTGAACATCGAGGACAAGGCGTACTTCGTGGCGCCGACCGGCTACCTGAACGCGGGTGCTGGGCTGGCTGGTGACCTCGGAACCAACACCGATGTCATCATCACCAACGGCGTCCCCGGTGCCAACTCGATCATGAGCTTTGCTCGGCCTATCGCCCTGGTGAAGAACCAGCCCTTCATGGTTAAGGCAACCGTGGCGTCCTTGGGCACCAGCGCGATCAACCTGGGCACCAGCATCGCGGCCTTGGCGACTGGCGAAGTCGACATCAAGTGCATCCTCGACGGTCTCAAGCTCCGAGGCGTGCTCTAGTCGTCGGCGTGCTCTAGTCGTAATCCCTCCTTCACCATAGGCCGTGCCAACATCCTATGGGGCCCGTAGCCCTTTGATCTCCCCGGACGGGGGGCTACGGGTAAGTCCTTTCTCCCTCTTTGTTGCTTTCATCCCCTAGCCCCTATAAGATGGGTATTGGCACGGTCTGAATTGACGGGCGCTTAATGCGCTCGGTAGTTTCTATCCGGGGGATGACCCTCTTGCAAAGAGGAGAGGCCATGAGCCCAGAAGAAATCGGGCGGAGGCAGCAGGCCAAGATCGACCGGCTGACCAAAAACCAAGATCAGCTACGTGATTCGCTAACTAGGCTGGATGCTGAGCGTGCCCGAGATGCCGCCGCCATTAAAGAGCTAAAGGTCGGGTCGACCTTCCGTGATCTGCTGAGGAGAGCAGCAGCGTCAATCGTTCCTTTCCGTCAGATTATTCAGGTACCGTTACCTGCGAACTCAACCCAGCGGGTCGCGGTTCCGCAGCTCATATCTACCAATGGTTGGTTCATCGCAAAGTACGTGTGGATCTCCTGGATGCTCACAGGTGGCAGCAACCCCGGGCGGTTTATGCCGCTATGCTCTTCTGACGCGATTATTGCGACGGCAGCCACCCCACCAGCCGACCGGCTTGAGTTCATGTGGGAGTACTCAGAGGATGTTACCGGGCGGACGCGCCAGTCCCAAGGGCAGGTAATCCCAGGGGACTTAGCGTACCGCCATGGGGATAGCTTTGGCTGGCTCTTACAGGATGGGGACGCCTGGCATCCGGTCTCAACGATCACCGTAGCCGTGACCCCTACCGTAGCGCCTCCAACGGCCGGAACCGTTTTCTTTACTTTCTTGGGTGAGCAGTGCTTACAGACCCAAGAGGCTATGTTGGATCAGTGGATAACTCGAAAGGCCGCGCTGGGCATCTGATGGACAGTGCTAACCGAAGTGGCCCTTCGGTGGTGAGGGTTGCTGATAGCTTCTTTCAAGGGCTGCCCCCGGCAGGGATAGACCAGGGGTTCGTTTACTATAGCCAAGTAGTCGCGCTGCCTTCACCCCTAATTGCTGGGGCTACGGTTGATCTGCTCGTTCCTGCTTATCCAGTTCGTCCGTCTGACATGCTATTTTTGGCCTCATTAGAGTTCTTCTTAGCGGTTCCAATGGGGGTTACGGGGTACGTAGACGCTCCCGACGATGCTGCGAGGCTGTCCTTGTTCTTCGAGATCACGTCTAGTCCCTCTGCGCGCTGGTCTACAAGCATGGCCCCGGGGGGTCCAGCTTGGTTAGCCGGAGCGAACAACGGCTTCGACTTGCTGAATCGTAACGTTCTAACTCTGTTTCAAGAGGGGCCTCTACATCTGTTGTTTCCTGGGGGAACTAGCGTGCGCGCAAAATGTAACATTGCCAACCCTAATCTTCCCGTTGCGGTAGGGACGCTGGTAGGCGTAAGGTTCGCTGGGCGCCTGATCCCAGAGCTTCTGTGGCGAAACAAGGCAATCTGAAGTAGGCTGCAAGGAGCTATAGGAGCAACCTGAATATGCTGATGAACGAAAAAGGACTTCTTAATGCCCTAATCTGCCGAGACCCCCACGAGAAAGAGGCGGTCGAGGCCCTGAGAAAGCTTCGGCAGGGAACTGAAGAGCTAATTCGACTCTACATGCGCAACGAGGTAGCAGCTCGTGGGCACGACTCGTCCTGCCCCTTTGCGCCTGATGAACTTAGACAGCGCCTTGAGGTCCATCGGGACGCTGCCATGCAGCAGCGGTTTCGTGAAGAGCTGACCGGGCTGTTAGCAGCGTTGTACGGGAGAGAGCCGACGCCTGAAGAGCTTGCTGTTGGCGTGCCGGCCTCCGTGGGTCTCGGTGACGTCCCGCTGCCGGCTGGTAATGCTGCAACCGTGGCGGGGTCTGCTCAGAACCTCCTCTCCATCACCCGCTACCTCTCCGACTTGGAGCGTACAGTCCACGGCGGGGATGCTAGACCAAGCTTGGCTTGGAGAGCAATTAAGGGCGCCATAGTTCTCGGTGCCGTCGCCGGCGGGAGCTATGCGGCTTGGCGGGGCTACCATTGGGCGCATGCCCGGTGGGAAACTCGTCAAGAGAAAACTGAAGAGTTGGGGGCAAAGACCGAAGAGCTGGGGGCAAAGACCGAAGAACAGGTGGAGGAGCCCGAAGAGGAGCCCGAAGAGGAGCCTGAAGGGGCACCCGTAGAGGGAGAAGAGGAGTAAGTTATGCCTGTAGAGCCATCGTCGAACACAAGAGCCTCAAGGAGGGCCTCAAGGAGGGCCTCAAGGAGGGCCTCAAGGGAAGCCTCAAGGGAAGCCTCAAGGGAAGCCCCAAGGGGTCCCCGCATGAGCGGCCGGGATGTTTCTCAGATCGTTGGTTCATCCGCTACCGGCCTGGCAGCGGTTATCACCGCGATTCGAACCCCAGCGCGTGACCTTAATCCGCGTGTGGTGGATGCGCTTCCAGCACTCGACCCGGCACAGATAAATGCGGCTGGCGGCGTCAATCCATTCGGGGTTAACGCGGAAACTCCTTGGGGCAAAATCGCGATCGGGGGCGGCCTCGCACTCGTGCTGGTCGGAGGGATTGCTTACGTAATATCAACGAAGAACCGGCAGGCGGCTGCGTTTGTCCGAGCGCCTGCTCCTGTAGCAGTGTCAGCGTAAGGGCCACTACCCCCTATGCTTGCTGAGCAACTCGTTGCCGAGGTCAGAAAGCTCGACCCAGCCGATCGTGAGCCGGTGGTCAAGTCCATCCTGATGTCTGCTGGACCCGACGTCGAGGAGCGCGTGCTGCGAAAAGATGCTGAGCTGAGCCGCATGGGCATGCTGCCAGAGGATGCTCTCGTCCAGGCCCTGGAGCACGTCTTGAAAGGACCAGACGGACCCCGGATATTACGAGTGCTGGCGGTTGCCGGGGCCGTAGGTGCTCAGCAGCGTGGGCTCGTCAAGTCGGGGAAGCTCAAAGCAGCAATCCCGAAGCTCGAACAGGTTTTGCAGCGGTCAGATGAGCTAGGAGACTTCGACGACGGGTTAGGGTTTGGGTCTGAGCTTATTGGCCCGGCGATCACGTTAGGGACCCAGATACTGGCTTTCGGTATTGGGGCGATTAAAGCTGCTGTCCACAAAGCCCGTGACAAGCGGCGGAAGCAAAAGCGCCAAGTTAAGGAGCTTACCGACGAGGAGATCGCTCAGGTTATAGTGGAGCCCGTTACTCGGTTTGCATCTTTCACCGAGGCGCTCCCGGCTATTAAGGAGAACATCGCGATCCTACGCGAGGGACGCCGGGGCTTTATTATCAAGCCAGACCAAAACGATCCAAAGCACAACGTCGTTAGGGGAGCTCAAATCGACGAAGAAAAGCAGGTTGCGGAGGCGTTTTGGGGCCTGCGCAAGGTTTACCTCCAGCGCCAGCATGCAGCCGAGGTCAAAAAGAAGCAGATCAACGACGGCTTGGTCGTCGGAGGCATTGTCCTTGGTGGGGTGGCGCTCCTTGGCGTAACCTGGTACGCGCTGGGCTGAGTTTGGTGCCCGGTCCCCTGTCGCTATAAAATCAGTTGACGCTCCCCACTTCATGCTCTATCCTGCTCAGCATGGCACGGCCTTTAATGGGAGCCAGCTAGTATGGGTTCCTGGTTCGATACCCTGATTGACCGGGCCGGACCACTGGTCGGCGAGCTAGTGACCCGTGCTGCCGACGCTCTGCCTAAGTGCGCCTACTGTAGTGCCTCTGCTATTCCCATCCGTTGCCTAGCCTGCGGACAGTTTGTCTGCGGAAAACATGCTTACGTCAACGTGGGGCGCAAAGAGGTCTTTTGCCGATCCTGCCTTGTTGAACTCTTACGTGAGGTCGGCGACAGCGGAGTCGGCGATCAGTCCGTTTGGGAGATACTTGGGGTGCGCCCCGGGTGCTCCCGAGCCCAGATCGAACGAGCGTTTAGGAAAAAGGCGCCGAGCTGCCACCCCGATCGCTTCCCGGGCGATTCCGACAAAGAGCGGGAGTACCGTAGGCTGTCGATGGCCAAAGCGGCAATCCTGGAGCTGATTGCACGTGAAGATTCTGATGATGGCTAGAGAAGGAGCAGGACGATGGACCGAATTGAGCAGCCAAAGCCAGTAGGGTTGACCCAGTGGGCAGACGAATCCAAGGGGGAACGAGGGTTGCTTGCCAGCCACGAGACGCAGGACATCCCCGTCTGGCTAAAATGCCGGGAGGACTCCTTCAGGTTCTCCTGGATACGGGCCAGGTTCTACCCGGGGGGTGGGCCAAAAGAGGCTCAGGTATTGTTGCCCTGCCCCATGTGCGGGGGTCCTCTCTCCATTCCTGGAACCTATAAAACCTTCGAATGGGAGTTGCTCCCAGGCAGACGTGCGCTCATAGGCGTTCCTGGGCACCCCGAAGCGATGAACACGGTACGAGTCTCTGTACAAGAGCCTTGCGGGTGCCCCCACTGCAAACAGTGGATGCGCCTGGACAGAAACGTCTTGAGCAAGGCGTAGAGGGAGCGGGGGCACTAACAGGGGGAGAGGGACACATGGAATACTCAGAGCGGGCAATCTCATTTTCACTCGACATGCGATATCCGGGGGCAGCCATCACAGCGTCCCATCTAGCCAAGCACTTGTTCGAAGAGCACTTGGTCGACTGGGCCATGATGCAGTCCGGTGTTGTGAAGCCCCCCGACTGGCTCCGGAGTTCGTCATATACCGAGGTGACAACGAGCCAGGTTCTGTTTATCGGAGACCCGGTTGCCGGCATCACCATGGCTAACCGCAACCTGGTTATCGGCCTAGCCGTTGATCTGCTGGTCCTTGGGGTCACCGAGAACACCCCGCCCGTCTCCCAAGCCATGCTTCGTAACGTCGGGCTGGTCATGGCATTTCCGGAGAGCCTGCGGTGGCTCAAGCGCAACCGAGTATCCCGAGCAATCGGGGTAAGGATGGGTGAGGGCAGAGGGGCAGGGCAGGTGGCGCAAAGGGATCAAGAGGTTCGCATCCTATGGGAAGGTGACATCCCACGACTTCCCGGGAGCCTATCTTTTCCTTCTCGTCACCGGAAGCTCGCGTGGAATCAGCTCGAGGTACCCCCGAGTGCAGATGATCTGAATGCACAGGTGTTTTGGGCTGACGTTTGCGTACGTCAGTCATTGTGTACTCTGGACGATGGCTTGAGCGTAATTCTCTCGTCTGCTGGGGTTCTGGAGATCCCGCTTGAGCCTATAGGTAGCTTGCCTTTGCGGATTGCTGAGGCGGCTCGGTTGCGGCGGGCTGGCGTGGTAGGTCGGGGGACGGTTGTTGAAGCTCCTAGCGGAACTCTGCCCACCGTGGAGGACTGCCTGCGCAATCGGGAAGCACTCCTGCGCAATCAGGAAGCGCTTCTGCCCGAAGCCGATGCACCGGTAAATCTCGGGGTCGTCATTCCCTTTGGCGGGTTGCCAGTCGGGCAACTCGAGGGGGCGATAAGGGCAGTACAGGAAGTGGCAGGAGAGCTGCCGATCGTAGTTGCGCTACAGCAGCATGCGGGTAGTGGTTGGTGGGGTACTGAAGCGCCGGAGGTAGCGAAGCTAACCGGGCGGCTAGGGGTGGAGCTTGCCAAGCATGATGCTGTAGGCAAAGATGGCTGCTTGACCCCCTGGAATCCCAGCCGAGCTCGGAACGTTGGGGCCCATATTCTGCCTCCCCGGGTAACCCATGTTGTCTTCATGGATGTCGATATCCGGCCTACACCAGGGTATTTTACTGGCCTCGTCGAGACCTTGAGCTGTAACCCTAATCAAATCCCGGTGTCTTACGTAAGAAACGAAAGCGGAGACGTTCGGTTTGGGACGGGGGTGGCGACAATCCCTCGCTGGGCGCTTGATAAAGTTGAGGGTTTCGATGAGGGATTTATTGGTTGGGGCTACGAGGACCTTGACTTTCTGGTGAGGTGCGCTCGGGCAACCGGGGTCGGGGCCTCGGTCTTTGGATCACCCTCGAACCCCTACCTTACCCACCTTGACCACGAAAAGCGTCGGGTCGGGACCCGTGAGAGGAACCGGTATCGGTATCAACAAGTGGTAAAGGGGTAGAGTCATGGATCTTGAGAGGTGTAAGGACTGCCAGCACTTGACTATTGAGAGCGGTCCAAGGTGGTGCGCGATGTTCGAGGAGGTCCCTGGGCCCCCGGTATGCCCCTACCACCCCGCCATCGCAGCAAGGATCAAAAGGAGCGCTCAGGTTACCGCCGCGATCATCCTCGACGACGAAGCTAGGCAGATGACGGGAGAGATCTCGCTGCTTCACCTGGGGGGCCTAGGGCTGAACCCGGATTCTCCCGAGGTCCAGGAAGCGGCCCGCACCCTTCATGCCTTAGTAGCTCTGGGGCTTCAGCCTGCTAACATCTTTGCCCAGGAGGTCGCCGAGATGCGGGCCAAAGCAGCGGGGGATGCGCGGAAGGTCGGCCGGAACAACCCGTGCCCCTGCGGGTCCGGGAAGAAATACAAGAAGTGCTGTTTGAACAATAGCCTGGGTTGAACATGCCTGATCTTCGAGGACTTCAAGGGCTCCCCCTAACCTTTTATGGCCACTTCACCGGTTTCTCATCCTACCCGGTGGTTTGTTACGCCCTAGCCCAATGGATGCTCAACCGTGGCGTAGCCCTCCAGGTATGCAATCTGCGAGACGGAAAGCTCCCAACCTGGCTTGAGGAACACCAAATAAATACTAGTATCCGAGCGGGCGTCCTGAACAGCGCCTCCGGGGCTGCTATTAGCCGGAACGTCGGCGACCCGAAAGACCCCCCCGATCGAACGGATGCGATTGGGATGCTCTTTGGCTTTCCCTCGTGGCTCCCCTTTCTCCCTGCTCACCACCCGATGATCGGTTACCACGTAGCTGATGTTCAGCCGCTCCCGCCTTGGTGGCGCCAACTTATTGAAGAGAACACCGACCTTGTGCTTACTCCTTCGGCTTGGTGCCGTAACATGCTGCTCGACCTCGACATGCCTCAGGAAATCAATGTGGTTCGCCATGGTATTGACCCGCAGGTGTTCTGTTTGGGGGATAAACAAAAAGTGAGTGCTCGGGTGGATCTTCTGCACTTTTGTTCAGCGCAGCTCCTAGCCGTGCAGCGTAAGGGCACTGACGCTCTTGCCGTTCTCGCAAAGCAGTGGCTGAGCGAGCCGGTGGTTGATCATGATGGAAAGAAAACCTGGGTTGATCTTGCTCTGTATGCTGAGGCAGCAGTCAACCAGCACCTAAAGTCCTTCGAAGGTACCTACCCCGGGGGCCACCTTGGGATGCGTCTGGATAATCCCGGGCCTCAAGGCGTGCTGGCTCGAAAGCTCCAAGAAGCATCTGGGCTGATCCAACCTGCGCGGGCCGAAGGGTTTGGACTGCTCCCGCTCGAAGCCGTCGCTTGCGGAACTCCTGCTTTGATGCTCGGGCAAACCGGGGATGCCGAGTTTGTAGATGATCTGGGCGAGGCAGCAGTTCGGGTGGACTCCTCCGGTATCGAGCTGTGCGGCTACGGTGAGGCTCCGGCGATTGACATGGGTAGTCTGCTTGTAGGACTTGAGCGCATGGTCACTGAGCGTCGTGAGCTCCAAGAGGCTGCCCGCGTTGCTTCTCCAACGATCCGTGAGCAGTGGAGTTGGGATACCGTGCTTGATCGTGAGCTTGCTCCCGTGCTTCTACGGGTGGCTAGTATGCGCCCTGCCTGACAGCAACTCTCTTTGTTTCCCTAAAGCATAATTCGTGCTAATCTGGGCAAAATGTCCTGGGACAACCCCAACCGCAGATTTCTTATACCAGCAGCGCTGATAGGCATAATAGCAGGGGGAGTTGGAACTGCACTAGGAGTCTGGGCGGCAAAGCGAAGAGCTCAGGCTCGGCATTACGCCCGAGGGCTGATTGCGGGGGACAGCATAAACGCCTCACCCGTGTTGACGCGGGCCTTGACCCAACTAACTGGGTTCCCCTGGGATAACGTAGCCGTAGTCGGACGGAACACTTCGCAGATACTAACCCAGGTTCAAGGCGGACTGCGCCAAGCCCACTATGACGTCGTGCTCGTTTCCGCGGGCGGCAACGACGGAAACCGCGACCTGGGTGTAACTCAACGGAACATCCAAGCGATTGCGCGGGCAGTGCGCAGCGCCGGCGCTACCCTCGTGATGCTCAGCGAGCCCCCCTTCGGAGCCTATCGTAACCCGCTGGGCCCGGCAGCACTAGCTCGTAGCCAAGCCTCCCGACGTTGGGTGCTCAGTGGTAGGTCTGGCGCAAACTACGCGATTGACCTGTACCAGGTACTTGGTGGCGGGTCAGACCGTATTCGATCAGACTTTAATGGCGGAGACGGACTGCACCCGAACGTCGCAGGCAGGACAGCGCTAGCCCAAGCGGTGGCTCGGATTGTGATGGCGTGAGCAGAAATCGGAGCGGCTGTTATGCCGCAGCGGAGAAGGTTAAGATGCAAAGAGATAGCTACTATGTCCATTTTATCGACGATGATCCCCCAAGAACTTATGGGCCCTACGACCTTAAGGTGGCCAAGGACTTTGCCCGTATTGGCTCCCAGACCGGGGGGCGGCGCACAGTTACCGAAGGAGAGCGTGGGCACGTGGTCCGTCTATACGAGCGCGGGTATCGACGGCAGCCAAGGGGCTTGTCGCAGCGCCTACCCCCAGCGCTGCGAGAGGCTTGGACGCGACCAGTTCTGAGCAGGCATGCGCCTGAGGATCGCCTGGGGTGGATGGCTAATCCTACTGCTCCCTCGACCTTTCCTGGGCCCTGGGACCGCTCTGACTCCCCTGAGCTCCAGAACCACATGGCTGTGGTTATCTGGGGGAACGCGCTCACGACCTACGCCAACTATGTTGCGGAAGATCATCGGGTCCCCTTCGGTTTTGTGCCGAGCATAGTCGAGCAACTCTCTGATAAGGTTCCCAGCGCTGCTCGGATAGACGCGGCGCGCTACCTCACCGATCTTAAGAGGGCCAACGGTGGGCGGCCCTGGTGGGACATTGCCAACGAGCTAGGCGTAGACGATCTTGACGAGTTTGCCTACTACGTCGTGCAGCAGACAGAGGGTGCTGGCGTGGCCTGGTCCGACAGCCACGAGGAAACCTTGATCACCGGGTATGATGAGGCCATGAACGCTTCGGGCCCAGCCTCATCCCAGGTCGAACGTCTTGCCCGGCAGTATCCCAGCCGGAATCCGGGTTTCGATGGCAATCACAACCTCGCTCAAGACGCTCGGGTGCGCACTGTCGAGCGAGCTATGGGGATGCTCGGAGGAGAGATGCCCTATGAGGACCCCGAGGGCTGGAGGAACGTAGTCGTTAAGGGCAAGCGGGTTGGGGGGCACCAAGCAGAGGTCAAGCTCGGGTACAAGCGGCGCCGGGACGGGGAACAGGTGACCTTGAGCTACGCCGTTACCCAAAAGGGCGGTTGGTATCCCGGGGTTGAGCTGATTGAAGGCACTTTCGAGGAGAAGTGCCAAACATCGGCAGAGGGTATTGCTGAGCACTTTATTCACGTCCTGGGTGCGATCGGAGTGGAGTTGTCGGGCGCTGACGAGATACGTCAACGTCTTGAAGAAGGGGAAATTTGATGAGCCTCCTTGGGGATTTCCTAAAGTACTTTGGGATTACGGGATCAACCGTTCTTGACATCCCGGGAACTACTACACCAGATGCTACCAACCTTCGTCGCGTCCGATGCGATGCTAATGGGCGCTTGGAAGTAACGGGAGTGGGAGGAACGATCCCAGCCCTTATCTATGGGGTAGCAGGAAACGGCACCACTCAGCTTCCCATGCGGCAAGTTCTGTTTAACCCATGCGCGGGTGTAACGGTTGGAGGCTACCGGGGGGTGGTGGGAGCAGTGAGCGCCGTGGTGACCGGGGTAGTTGGGTTAAGGGCTAACCAGACTTATCATCTTGAGTCTACTGTTCATGCGTGGGTTGAGCGCGGGATTGTGGGGAGCACCCCGACTGCCCAGGTAGGAAATGAAGCTGGGGTTGGCTCGACTCATTTGTCCCCTGGAAAGGTATACGAGTACATCCCCGGGACGGACGGGAGGGAGCTAGCTGTGATTCGAGATACCTTGGAAACCTCAGATGGGGTGATCTTCATCACGCCGGTGGAGGACTAGCCATGTCAGGATCGCTACATGGGCCTACGCTACCAGCCGGGGGTGGGGGAGGGCTTGCTCAATGTATTACTGCACAGTACATTGCCGGGGCGATCAACAGAGCAGTGGTCTATGGGGACCCAGAAATAGTTTTGGGGGAGTTTACCTACGATGCCTTGCAACACGGAATCCTTGCAGTGGTATTCCGCGCTACACTGACAACCACTGCAGCCGGCGCGAACACCAGTTTGGTCAAGCTCTACGACGTCGGGCCCGCCGTAGGCCCTCCGGTAGCCCCCACCTTACTGGCTACTCTCACCTCGAATGCGGCGGGGGGAGAAGGTCCGTTGAGGAAGCAAAGCGCAGATCTGTCGGGAACGATGGATGCGTCTGAACGGGTGTACAGGATCACCGCTGAAGTAACGGTAGGAGTTGATGGTGATGAGATCTATGTGGGTTGGGCGGGGATTTACGTTGGGTGATACAGATGACGCTGCATATCTGCAATCCGCTCGTAACGATTCTAGACGGCGCGCCGGCGACTGACGGATGGGATACAGTAGATCTGACCAAAGATTCCAGCGGAAATTCGACTGGGCTTTCCGGTGTATGTCTGGTTATAGGAACAATCTATAGCAACACCTGGGCGTTTCATGCGATTGAGCCCGCTGGAGATGCCGGACATGATTGGTATTTGGCGTCTGGTTCCATCGCGGACGGGCAAGGCACTTGCCTCGTTACCCCCAATAAATCTAGGATTCGTATGCCGCCCTACCAGTCATTTATAGCCGTTACAAAGGCAGACGGTACTATCCGTATAATTCAAAAGCTTACTTCGGCGAACCGTTGGGTTTACCTTGAAGCATGGATTGATGCCCCAGATTTCATCGATGCCGGGATTCCTGGGGGGGTAAATCTACTCGGTCCAAGCGCTGCTCCGTTAGTATGGACCGCTGACGATATATCATCGATTATTGGCGTGACAAATGCGTTCTGCTTCTGCCGCGAAACGGGGTCTGCGGGAGGCAGTGGCCGATACTCAGTCCGGTACAGTGGTGACGTGTCCGATTACGGTGAAGCATGGATTTCGAACCACGCGCTCGGAGCATCGACGGTTGGGAGGCTGGCTGCAGCGAAGTCACGTGGATTATTTGCAATTACAGCGGCCGGAGTATATGAGGAATTCGCCGCTGGCGCGCAGAACCGAACGCTCGATTTACTCGGCTGGGTCGGTGGAGTAACCATCGCCGAGACCGAGATATTCGCCGCTGGTGCGTTACCCGTAGCTTGGGGTACTCCGCTTGCGACTGGGTTGACCGATGAGGCATTGGTTGCTCTCCGATTTACGCTCGTTAGCGGTGGAGGGGCTGAGCGGGCAGTATCCGTCAGAAAATACGGTGATACATTCGACTATTCTGGCCCAACAGACAACTGTTCTGCCGGTGTAAAACAAGCCGTTTGCCGGACCGACGGCCAGAGCGAAATTCTTGTCACCACGTGCGATTCATCGGGGCAGGTAGAGACTTGCATGGCCACCGGGGCAACGTGGAAGGTTGATCTGGTCGCATACCTATCGACCAACATCGGCCCGACGCTTACCCCAACTGCTCCGGTAGGAACGGTTTTTCCCGGGGCGGCAATCGAGTGGTCAACTTCTGATCCAGACGATGGCGACGACCAGACGAAGACAATCCTAAATCTGACCGACCCCCTCATGAATACCCACAATGCCGTAGTTGCGGGAGTGGTCCAAGCCGGATTCTCCGGGGGGGCAACCCCGAACACTTCAGGTGGATTCGACTGGTCAATAACCGTCGATGGCGGAATGGACCCCGGCACGTGGTCGGCTTATGCCTACTGCGAGGATTTCACCGGGGTTAGCGACGATGACACCTGGGAATGGACTGTCGAGTACGAAGAGCTGTATCGCAACCAGGTGTGGGATACAATTGAGGGTCGGTATGTGCAGTGGCTATCGTCGAGCGGGTACGACGTCGGTGGCGCATCCTACCCTTACCCGGCTCATTGGCCTGCTGATGTTAGCAATTATGTGGGCAAAGGAAGTTACCTGACAGGATTGACTCCTAGCCTGAGCTACCGCAACCAGGTTTGGGATGAGGTGGCCGTTGCTTTTGTGCTTTGGGCCACCGTTGGAGCTTACGATATCACCGGAGCTAGCTATCCAGGTCCGGGCGTTTGGGGGGTAACCACCAATAGCTACGTCGGCAGAGGCTACTATGGTTGATATTTTTGGGCGTAAAGATCGTCAAGGTAGTCGAGCTGGTTTTAGCGGCAATTCGCGAAACCCAGCGAAGAAAGTAGTGTTCATATGGGCAGCCCAATAAAAGGATCGTGGGAAGCAAACCGTGAGCTGATTGCTTCCCGCATTGAAGAGAACCACCGATTGGCGCTTGGGCTACAGCGAAGCTGGCGGGAGGTGCTGGACCTGCACCACACGAGTGCCCAAGAGACCCGGGATGCACTGGCAGCGATGAAGCTGGACTTGGTTGAGATGCAGCGCTGCACCAACGACACTCAAGCAGCCCGAATATCAACTGCCGTTGAACCGGTGGTCAAGGCGGTACAGGCGCTGCAAAAGGACTTTCAGCTTGAAGTTGCTAGCATCAAGCTGGAGATTGCTTTACTTAAGCAACGTGGGGGGTGGAAGGCTGCTCTGGTTGGAGCATTGGCTACCGCGGTACCGGCAGGAGTGGTGGCCTTGTATTATGCGCTGAGCCACACTGGAGTTCACTGATGAACACTCAGGGCTGGCTAGACGATCGGATCTCTCAACTGCCACCTGACATCCAGGAGGGACTGCTCCGGTTATATGTGAGCAACCGGGAGACTGCGCTGGCGCTGGCTGAAATGCGTATAGAGCTAAGCCAGCATCCGGTATGGGACGAGTGGTTTCGAACTCAGATGACCGCAATAGTTGATCCGGTTGTTGAGGAGGTTAGAGAGATGCACGGCAGAGTTACCCAAGATCTGGAAGCGATTAGGGCTGACATGAGGAAGCTGCACCGCCGAGAGATGTGGAGGGTAACTGCTTCTTGGGGAGTGGTGGTCCTGGCGCTGGGGAACCTTGGAGCGTTTGCATATTGGTTGGGGATGTGATGGGCGCTATGAGATGGATAGTAGGCGCGGGGATCGGGGTTAGCTTGGTGGGATTTGGCTTTCTGGCTAAAGCAGCGTCAAGAAGCCGGGCGAGAGGGGCGGCTGGTCAGGGGCTATGGGGGTTGGGGAGCCCAACGGGCTCGGGAGGCTCGACGCCTTCTTCATCAGTTTACGTCCGTAACCGGGTAATCTATGGGCCTGGGGGTTTCCGATACGCCCTTACTCAAGACGATCTGCTCTGGCTCGGGAGGGCGTTGGTAGGGGAGGCTGGGACAGATAACCCAACTGGGTGGGCAGCGGTAGCCTGGGCCATGGTTCAATATCACGCAACCGTATTGGGATCTAATGGGCAGCGTCCAGTGTTTAGTTCTTTTACATCTCTGCTCCGAGCATACTGCCAGCCAATCAATCCCAAGTGGGAGTCGGCTAGCACTTCGAGCTGCCACCAACACCCTGAGCGCTGTACGGAGGCTTTGATACAACGGCGTGCCCAGATAAGGTCGCTGGCCTGGGAACGGCTGCCTGAGGGGGTCCGGCAGACGATCAGCTTGTTGGGGGCCGGTGCGCTGACCAACCCCGTGCCAGGAATGACTGACTGGGCAGCCTTTTCATGGCAGGCCCGCTCACAGGTGCGCTTGATCAACATTAGGGGAAACAAATTTGGGGTTGGCTTACACCGACGGCTTTATCGAGGGTAGGGCGAGCAGCTCTACTGCTCCTGCCCGACCTTCCTGACAACGTCTACGAATTGAGGATTACACAGCGCGTTTGGACCTCGAGCGTCACGTATCATCTCGATTGCGTCATTTGACCCAAACCCGAGCTCGACTAGGGTGAGAGCTGAAAGCAGTCCGCTTCGGTTCAAGCCCATGTGGCAGGTCGTGAGCACCAGTCCCCCGTCGAGTATCCCTTGGGCAGCAAGCTGAGCTACGTAGATCACCCGGGACAGCCATTGCCGGCGCTTGCTCCAGTTTACGTTGGGGTCGTCGTCCAGCGGTAGAAAAATCGTCCGGCGGGCTCTGCGCGTATCGGGCAGGTGCTCTTCTGCACATGCTATGTGTATCCCAGAGCGTATAAGCCGGGGGGATCGGTAGTCACCCTGGTACAACGATCCCTCAAGCACTATGTTGTAAGGGTCAGAAGGGAATTGGATAGGGGAATCTTGCATGATATCCGGTGTTATCTTGGGGCGATCAGGGTAAGGGCGTTTGGTGTACCCGAGCGAACAATGCACTTACCGGCTGATACAGAGCGGACAAGCCGCACCACGTATCGGCCAGGGCGGAGCCCATGGAACTGGAGCGGGCGAGGATGTCTACCGGGTGTGACCGGGTGCGCGTATACCGGACGCGCCTTGCCGTCCTGACCCACACGCATGATCAAGACCATGTGGGGTGAGCTGACCAGGGGGTACCGAACGATTAAAACGCATGAAGGGCGATGGGTTCGTCGATGGGTGCCTCGATGATGCCTTCGAGGAGCCAGGGGCAAGGATTCAACCAATTTGGGCACGTCGTGGGCCTCATCGGAGCCTTCCTGATCCATGTTAGTCGTGGGGACGATGGGGGTTGGGTCGAGTTGGGGGGGCTTGGCGTTTGCCGATAGTGCCGATTTAATGTCCCCTTCGCTAAGGGCAGACTCGAAGCCCCGGTCCAGCATGCCGTCGGCCTCGGCCAGAAATTCATCTATCTCATTGTACCTGTTAGCAGATCTCATCGTTTTATGGCCTCCTACGATTTGAGGCTACCACAAAATTGTGAAGAAATCTAGAAAGGGGTTGGGGTGCGTGGGCAGCAAAGTCCTACCGGGTGGAAATTGCCGACTTGACGAGCCGTGCGACGGTCTCGTCAGAGACCTTGACCATGTAGCTAGATAGCTCATCCTGGAGCCTAGCAAGCAGCTCAGTACGGCTGTCCGGGTCGGCTTCGTCTTTCAACCACCGAGCTTCCTGTTCAGCAGCCGTTGGCAAGCGAAGGTGATCCCGATCATACTTGGTCGGCTCCTGGAAGAGCTTGGGGATCAAGTCACGTTTAACCCACTGCTGGAGTGCTTGGCTGTCTGGGAACAGGTAGTACAAGCCTGAGTAGTACTGCTGGAAGTAGGCTAGGGGGTAAGGGTAGGTCACCTCGACTCCCTCAGAGGTGACCTTGGCGTCGGAGTAGGGCACGGGTACGGGTGGGGTTCTTCGGTTCTCGGGATCCCAGACGTTGGGCGGCATTTCTTCGTAGCCCGGTTTGAGGTAGCGGAACGCGCCATCGGGTAGGGGGTGGACTCCGCTGCGCATGAGCCCCTCGGCCATCCACGAGAGAATCTGGGAAGCAGTTGCATGGATCGTGTTGGGGGGGCTTGCGCTATCGTATACCCGAGCGGCTACGAGTGGGTCGTGTTGGTAAAGCCGTAGCCACTCCTGGGTACCGCCGGCGGCCTTGACCTGTGCCCAGGCGTATCGGATGAGCAAATGGAGATCGGGAATGCCGAGATCATGAGGTGCTCGGTTAGCCTCGTCGGGGCCCCCCGCAAGCACGCCCTTAATCTTCTCGACTTCTCCCGGGGTGAGAATGCGCTTAAGGTTATAACGAGTCATGACGTTATGGTCGAGGGGTTCGGCAAAAGCCAGCGCGCCCCATTTAAACTCGGGGTGGCTAATATGCTCTTCCCAGCCAGAAGGGAAATTGTGGGGCCCCATGCGCCCGTAAAGGATGTACCCAGCGGGGACCGTGCTTGGGGGTTGCAGCGGGGGAGCAGGGGTGTAGTTAGGGTTGTCCACGACGAATTTGATCTTTTCGTTTTTGGTTGTGGCGAATACGCCGGGGATAGCCCGCCAAGCTACCTCGAGCAGCTTCTTGTCGGAGCTGTCCACGTCGACTTCTCGGTCCACGAAGTTGGCAAGGTCATTGGACTTGTTATCGTCCAGGGACTTGTGCGCCTCTTCATATCCCTTCCTAAAGATTTTAGCCCATACCTCCTTGCCGAGCTTGTGGTATTCCGAGGCATTGAAGTAGCCCTGAGTGGCCAAATGGGTGATGAGCGCTTTCGTCTCCCAGGGTCCGAGCGTTTTAGGGTCGGTAGCAACCCAGTAGTGCCTGAGAAGTCCTAGTACGATATGAAGCTGGCGTCTTTGGTACGTCCCAGGAGGGTCGACGATAAAGAAGCGCTCTCCATAAGCTGAGCGTGCTTCGGAGAGACTTCCGCCAATAGCGTACCCGAAGTCGCTCAGGAGCATCTGCTTCTTGTTGCTAGCGGAGAGCGCATATCGGACCACATAGAGCGTCTCCATGGTCTCAGGGCGAAATTCGTCTTGATAGACAGTAGCTAGGTGTCCATCCCACAGCGAGAGGTAGCCAGGTGGTTTGATTTCAGTGTCGGAAGGGAGTTCTCTAATGTGGAGTTCTAGCGTGGGCTCGGGGGCCTCGTCGGGCTCGGAGGGCTCGGGTGATTTGATCGGGGGTGCTAGGGCAGGCATGTCTCCTTTCTCCAGGAACAGGTCACGGTTGGCTGCCCAGTTCTGTTCGTCCACGGAGAAGTTGAGGCCCGAGCCATAACGGGGGAGCTGCAAATTAACCCGATCCTGAGCAATCGCAACTCGACGAACCTCTTTGCCCTTACGGGTTAACCCATGTCCCCGGTCAATCTCAAAGGTGCCAAAGTTGTCGTATTCAGGGGGAGCGTCGGTGTAGTAGACCTTGATGTCGCCTCGAAGCGCTAGCTCCCTACGCGCCTGCCCAAATCCTTGTCTGGCTTCTAGGAATGCTTGCTCGAAGGCGTCGAAGTCGGGGTAATGCGACTCGTGAATGCGCTGGAGGATATCCTTTTCGGGCTTGCCTTCCAGCGCTGTTTCCCGACCTACGGTAAAGGGGCAGTAGTGTTTTGGATGCCTCTGTTGCAAAAGCTGGGCGCGAGGGAGAACTCGGGTTCTACGCCTGCTCAGGTCGAACTTCTCCGGGCTCGTCCACGGCGCAGCTTCTACCCGTTCAGATTCCCAAAACGTTATCTGCCGAAATCTACCTGGGAACTGGCTTAGGTAGCTTTGCAGGCTTGGGACAATGAGCCATGCTCGCGCTTGGTAGTTATAGATCAAGAACTTACCGCTGGGGGTCTTGACCCACCAAACGCCCTGGTTCGCTTCTGAAGTATTGTCCACCGCGGGCTCATAGCCCTGTTCGAAGAGATCGCCGGTATCGGGGTCGAGGCCCATGTTTTCTTCTTCAGCGATGTAATGGAGCGCGGCGTTCTGGTCCTTGTTGGGGTTGGATGCCTCAATCATTGAGTCGAAGATGCGTTTAGCTGCATATTCTTGCCATCTTTCCTCTTCCGTGTTCGCGTCCGGCACCAGTGCAGCTTCAATCTCGGACATCGGCACCAGCATGACCCCGTAGGTGATGGCGGAGGAAACAGCAGCAGCGAGGCGCGCAGGCCCGGTGATCCCCGGGGAGTCTTCGATAGCAATATTCGTATCGAAGAGGAGGGACTTCTCAGCTTGGCCCTCTGCGTCTTTAAGTTCGGACTCCCCGGCGTAGTACGCGACGAGCCACTTGGATGTGGAGCGGGCTCTTTCGAAATTGTCGGCTACTTTCTGTCCGTACTCCCTGAGCTCTGCTGGACCCCGCGGCCCTTCCGGCTCGATGATGTAGGTTAACCGGTTCGTTCTGATTTCGGCATCGCTCAGCGGTTTCGGGTAGAGCACCTGGAACTCATACTTCTGGTCCGAGCGCTCTTGTAGCTCGAGGTAGCCCTTGGGCAGCTTGGTTTCGTCCAGGGGATCGATGGAGCCGTAAAGCCAGTGCTGGTCGGGGGCGGGCTCGGCGGTTGGTTCAGGCTCAGGCTCAGGTGCAGTCGCGACGGCCTGTTCAGCCTCAGGCTTGGGCTCAGCCTCAGCTTTAGCTTCGGCGCCTGCAACCGACAGCTCAGTTGGGGGTGGTGTCCCTACCGGAGCTTTTGACCCCCCGGCAATGCCTGCCTCGAACAGCCCCCGGGCGCTTTTGAGCACATGGGCCTTAGCGTTCTTCCAGAGGGACTCGACCGAGCGCGCCCCCTGGTCTTGGTTGCCCCAGACCCAGCCTAGTTGATAGGCCCAATGGCCCCCTTGCTTAGCTGGGTTGGGGGAGGAGCTTCGCTTTTTACTGGGTCTGATCTGGGCTGGTCGCATGCCATCATCTCCTTGGAGTTCTACCTTGAGCCCTGTTCACGTCCCTACTCTAGCATAACGGGCGCGCAGATTGAATAAGATGTTTGACTTGCATGGCGCATTCCGCTCGATGGCGCATTCCGCTCGATGGCGCATCCCGTTCGATGGCGCATCCTGCTCAATGGCGCATCCTGCTCAATGGCGCATACGAGCACCCATACACAGTGAACCACGAGGGGATCGCGTTCCACAGGTGCGACGTCACCACGCTGGAGGCGTCGGAGATCCAGAAGTGGTTCGGCGACGCCAAGGTGTGTGTCCTCGTGGGCTGCGCACCCCGCCAGCCGTTCTCAAACTGCGTCCTTTGCTACCAGAAGGAAGAGGATGGTAACACCGTCGAGGCAACGATGCCCGACATCGTCATGATGGAAAACGCGCCCACCGCTACGAAGCACTCGGTGTTCAAGAACTTCAAAGCCACGCTCGAGCGCCTCGGCTATGAGGTCTGGGTCGATATCATCGACTGCGCGAGGTACGGCCTGCCGCAGCGCCGCTACCACACGGTGCTCCTCGCGTCACTTCACGGTGAGATCAAGCTGCACGAACCCGCAGCACTCAAAGCCGGGTGGCACGTGGCGGGATTGGCTGAAGCACCTCGTTGCCGAGTGCCACAGGAAGAGGACGGGCAAGACGTACCCCGGCGTATACGGTCGCATGAAGTACGACGAGCCGGCGCCGACGCTGACCACGCAGTTCTATGGATTCGGAAACGGCAGGTTCGGGCACTCCTTTGTACGCGACGGGGATCCCATTTGATTTAAGGTGCTCGGGCACCTTATTGGCAACGCGGTGCCGGTGGAACTCGGGCGCGTCATCGGTGAGAGCATCATCAAGCATATCGACCGGTTTCAGCCGACGTCATACCATGAACCGGTATTGCAGGGGAGCATATGCGGTGGTAGAGTGGTCGCATGGCTAGCCCATTAGCCAGGACATGGGGGTCGGATAGGATGTAAGAGCAAGACTGGAGGGTATGATTTAGCCATGGACTATCGTTGGGCGTGGTCTCCCGAGCAACGACAAAACGCAGCGGAAACGCTTTGGCGCATAACGGGTTGGGGGCCAAGAGGGTTGAAAGGAAAGTCCGTTTTGGACTACGGGTGCGGTAACGGCAGCTATGTGTTAGTCGCTGCGCACGCGGCAGGAAGGGTTGTTGGCGTTGACTCCAGCCCCGACGCTATCAAAGCTGCACGAGCAGGGGCAGAGAACGCCCAGGGCATCTGCCCGATCTCTTTTGTCCAAGATAACCTGCTCTGTTTGGATCAAGTAGAACCGGAGTCGTTCGATTTGGCCTACGCTCTTGGATCACTTCACACGTCAGCGGATGCACAGCGTGCGTTCAACCAGGTAGCAGACGTGGTGAAGGTCGGAGGACAGCTTGCGGTGTGGCTTCGGAGCGCCCCCGTTAACTCTGACGGTCTACGGGGTCCCTTGGAATTTATGCGTGATCTGGCCAGGGCAGTCTTGCCTGAACAGCTCTACGAAATCATCCATAAGCACGCTGGTTCCTTGCGTGACTTATACCACGGGGTTTGGGGACCGCTGCAGCAGGTTTTGCGCGTGTCTAACAGCACTGATGACGCTGAGCGCGTCTCGGACATATATGCTTGGCATGCAACAAAGTACCGAAGTTGTCATACGGTAGACGAGGTTCAACGCTGGTTTGCCCAGGCGGGGTTCGAGGTTGATCCGTTCAAGGGTTTTCCTGTTACTGTACGGGGAAAGAAAAAGCGTAAAAGCTCGTCACGTTGGGTGAAGGAGATGATAGGCGCTTGTGTGCGGCGGGAGCAAAGAGCAAGTACGGGAAAACCCAAGATATTGTTGGTGTCTGACGTGAGAAGGTGGGCGTTTGACCGCAATGCTCATGACATGGCCAAGTACCTTGGGGACCGCTTCGACTTTGATTTTGCCTACATTGAGGATTGGGGTGCCGACCGTGCAACAGTTCCAAGTATGGAGCCGTATGACGTTATCTACATGCCTTATCATCGTTGGGGTGTAGAGCGCTATGTTCCGAAAGGGAGAATGATTGGGGCACTGCGCTCACAGTATTTCTTTCCAGAAGAAAACCGTGAGCGTATAGGTGAGCGGGAGCTAAACGTAGTTCGTCAGTATCAGAAGTTTGCGGTGGTTACACGCAATGGGCTTGAGGGGATAGACCATGTGGGAAATACACCTGTTTGCTACTTGACAAACCCGATTGACATGGAGCGATTTCCGCAAGCAGTAGCGGGGTGCAACAGGCTGATTGCAACATGGAATGGAAACGCAAATCATGGAAACAACCCGTATAAGGACATTAAAGGGTTCTATTCCATCATCTTTCCGACCTGCCAAAAAATGAAAATACCTCTAGTGTTTGCCGAGTACTCAACCACACGTATTCCCATGGACGACATGCCAAAGTTCTACTCTCGGGGAAATGTCTCTCTGAATATGTCGGCATACGAAGGAGCAAGTAACTCTGTTATGGAGGGAATGGCAGCGGGTCACGCGGTTATCGCAACGGACGTAGGAAATCACCGTGAGATGCACGAGTCGATGCTTGCGGAGTATGGAGACTCTGGCATTATGCTGGTTGAGCGGTCTCAAGAGGCACTTACGCATGCGCTAGAAGAGCTTAGAGGCAACCCCAAACGAATAGCCAAAATGGGCTGGTTGAACCGTAGGGAGATCAAGCGCGCTTGGTCGTGGCCTGTATGGGCTGACCGGTACGCAGACTTCCTGTCCCTGTAGGAAATTATGGTGATTGACCATGCCTAGACGCGAAGGTGGCTTTTTCCCCATGGAGAATTTACCTCTAGCCGAGCGCATGGCTATTGAAGTACACGAGTTTCAGGCACATTGGTACCAGCATGTGACTGAGATGGTTAGAGGGAAGAGCGTACTGGACGCCGGCACTGGAAGCGGCTATGGACTGAGTATCCTTCGGGAGGGAGAAGCAAGTAGGGTTGAGGGCTTCGACGTGGCCGAGCTTCCAGGGGTGAAAAAGGCGGCTATTCAAGACTACTCCGACCGATCCTTCGATTGGGTGCTGGCAATCGACGTCATCGAGCACGTTGAGGATGACCGAGAATTCTTACGGCAGCTATTAAGGGTCTCACGAGAGGTAGTGTTCTTGACGACTCCGAACTAGAGAGTGAGCCGTGCAAGGAATCGGTACCATGTGAGAGAGTACACCCCTGACGAACTGCGGGCGAAGTTTCAGCTTTTCTCTTTCGGCCATGGATTAAGAATACAGAAAGTCGAAGTAAAGTCAAGAGAAGCTGGAGGGCACAGATGGGTGTATCTTGCGTCCCGGCTGGCTGGCTGGCTGGCTGGCGGTAAGCTCTATTTAATGGGGTTCTAGGACTATTATGGGGCGTGTTGGATGCACGTAGGTAATGTTCTGCACTTTCATGCCTGTAGCAGTAGTTAACAGGGATGATAGCTCATCCAATGTGAAATTCCATGGGTGTTCCTGCTCCGTCTTCAACCATACCACGGACTTGACTGATAGGGGTACCTCAATGATTAACCGTTTGCAGCGACCTCGAAGTTTAGCTAGATCCTGCAAGGTTTGGGAAGCACCTACACCTATGAAGTCATGGTGCAGTACGGACAGCATGAGGATGTTATCAAACTCTTGGTCTGGGGGAAGGGCTTGCCACTTTACCTCACGCAGCTCTATTGGCGTGTTCTGCGTGATTGCCAGGTATCTTGCGACTGCGGCGCGCTGCTTATTCAACTCCAGGCTTGTAACCTTACGGCCTTCTCGTGCAAGTTGCCGGCTAAACCATCCACAGCTACAGCCTACGTCTAAGACCGAGCCTGCAACGGCTGCTTGACGAACCACCCTTAAGCGGGCTTCGCTGTCGGGGCGCCAGACCGTCCATCCACTAACTCGTGTATCTTCGCAAGGCTCATATAGATACTCTCCGCTGTTTAATTCTTTAAGCCGATCCGTTAATGGAAAGTCACCGCGCATGTCCTCACGGGTAGGATCGTAGTGGCTAATTGTGCAGTTACAGTCTGCTTTGATCCCCAAGTAATTCATAATGCTCAGCCGGTGAAAACCATCGTAGACATTAACTTTTCCTGTGTGCTTGTTGAAGTAGATACTTATGATGCTGCCATTGTAACCATCACGCTTAATGCTCTTAAACAACGTTATGATTTCTTGCTGGCGGAGGATAATGCAGGCTTTGAGCTCTTTACCTTGCTTGCCCTCGCAGCCATACCACCACCAACCCTCATTAACGGCACGGCGCCCCCACTTTACCACAGTTGAATTTGTAGTGTCACACCCTTTGGCGTAAAGGTCCAAGAAGGAGCGTATACGGCGTATATGGCGTTCGAGCAGATCAGTGTCCAAAAAACAGCTATTTATGATGTAATTCTCTGCCATGACCTGAGGATACCAAGGCGTAGTGGTACAAGCAAGAGGTAGATGGGTACGGGTGGCGTTTTCTTTCTCGGTCGGACGTTGCCGCTCACCGCACGAATAACCGTGCGACGTTCATCCCCGTGCCGTGCAAGCAGTCCGGGCTACAGCTCGGGCCGGAAGACAAGCTCATCGTCAGCCCCTCCCCCCCAAGTACCCCAAGCTCGAGATGGGGAGCCGAATCAAGGGTCGTCCTCCAACACTCGTTCGTCTCCGGGTAGGCTAGCTCGCTACTACTGTTCCAAAAGACGCACTGCATATAGGCACCAGTTGATGTATCAGGAGGGATATCTGTCCCATTAACTGTTATAGCGTGCGTTATCTGCCCCTGGATCGTGGCTAAGAACATCACATCACTGGCGGGGAAAGTAGACGAAATGGTTAGCGCAATTGTTGCAGTGCCACAAAGGTAAGCCAAAATTGTATGCCAGCCGGGCACGGTGCCGTGTGTAATCGCTCCGGGGCAGCCGGGGTGCGCATAACCCTCGACTGCTAACGACATCTCTAAGTCAGGATGTGTGCCGGGCAGCCTTGGATCAACTGGGTTGATCAGCGCTGTCCACCCGCCCCCGTCTGTTTCCATGTCGCAGTAGACATACACGGGTGTGATCCCATCGGCCCGCATCGCCCAGTACACCTCGCTTCCCAGCCCTGGCCGGCGTTCGTGAAGGTCAAGGCAGCTCCTCGCGGCACACCCGGCGCTCTCCCCGAGCTCCTCATCCACTTCGCCGTTGCAGTCGTTGTCGACCCGGTCGTTGCAAACTTTGGTGGCGCCGGGGTTGATCGTGGGGTCCCCGTCGTTGCAATCGGTGGAGTTCGAGATGAATCCGATAGGCGCAGCGCAGGCAAGCGCTCGTGATAGAGGGTTGCCATACCCGTCACCGTCGGCGTCCTCGTAGAAAGTCATCGTGACTCCCTCGTCGATCTCGCCGTTGCAGTTGTCGTCGGCTCCGTTACAGACCTCCTCGGCCCCAGGATGGCTGTACGGGTTCAAGTCATTACAGTCCTCCTCGGCGCAGAAGCCGTCCCCGTCGAGGTCCTGACAGTCTCCGTCGGCGTCCGAGTCGGCGTCTAAGTCGCCATCGCTGTCCGCATCACCATCCCCGTCCTCTTCGAGATCGCCGTCAACACCTCCATCGGGTACGATATCGCCATCTCCACCTCCCCACCCGCGGTATTCCACCATGCACCCGGGCAGACTCTCTATAAACACCAATACCAAGTAACCCAGCACCAGTTTGTTCAGTCCCATTTCTTTCCTCCCGAGCTCTCTGCTCTTCCTGATCCTACGCCGAGTATTCCCAAAATCCCCCTCCCAGCGCAAGCGATTTTTTTGGTATTTCGCTCCCCCATGGTATGGTAGGGCCAATGAGGTTTTCCATAACATGCCTTGGCTAATACCCGTCGCAGTAATTACCGGAGTTGGTGCTGCTGCGGTAGGATTGGGGCTCCGTGCGGCTTCTCGGGCGGGGGTGCGCGTTGCCGCGGGATCCTGGAACCCCTTCTCCAGCTCCCCCCGAGCCCTGGTTATGTACGCCGCAAACGTCCGATCGGACTCTCCGGGGGACGCCGGAGTTTTCTTAAACAACGCGACCCTTGCTGCCTGTGCGCTTGGAGCCGACGCTGTGCCAATTCGCTCTGGTCAGGACGTTATCAATGCAATTCGCCAGGCGCCTTCCGGTCTCACCCGGGTTGTGCTAATCGGTCACGGAACTCAGGACAAGTTCTTCGAGCCCCGGAGCTTCGGCTTGCGGACGGCACGTCGCGGTGGCGATCAGCTTCCAGCCTGGGTGTCTTCAGAAACCTTCTCGCGTGAGCTCGCCCGCAAGGCTGCCCGTGGGGTTATTGTTTCACTAGCGGGTTGCTCAGCAGGCGCTTCGCCAAGTGAGTACCGAAACCAAGCGACCATTACTGGTGACGGCGGGGCTGACAGCCTAGCTGCGCACATCCGAGATTACCTGGTCGCAGCCGGAGCTGGAGGGAACCACGGTGAGGTAAGAGCGCACACGACTCGGGGGACCGTACTGCAAAATCCTCAAGGGCGGCGGTTCAAGATCAAGACCGGATGGCAGGGGCGCCCTGGCGAGCACATCATGGGGCTGGTTTGGGGGAGGGCTGCGCTGGGGTCAAGAAATCCTGGGGACTGGGATCGTTATGCAAGGGGCCCAATTGCCTCGCGGTGGATGCTAGGCGAGGCACTGCCTCTGAGCAGCAACGAACGGAGTTGAGCGTTATGAGACTACCTCCGCACGCAGAAAACATACGGATTGAACCTAGAGCTGACGGGGTGGTAGTGCGCTTTGATACTTGGCTGACTTGGGGAGGAAAGGGATGCTTCCGTCTGTTTAGCTCGATGGAGGATGCTCAACGCTTCGTCCACGGCGAGGAGGTTGTCCCCCGGATAGAACGGGGAGAGCCGGTAATGGTACGGGAAGACGCGGACTATCCGGGGCAGTTCGAGCCATGGACGGAGCGGCGAACAGGTGGAGGAGTCATCGAAAAGGGCATGACGGTGTACCACTTTGGTCGACCAGTGACATCTTGGGTTCCGAAAGAGGTATGTGCCTACTCGAAGTGGCCCAAGCGCAAGGTTGATGTGCCCAAGGGGACCTTCATTATCAACATACCAGCAGGCTCCTGGGTGGACTTCTATGACGATGACGAAGTCAGGGTGGACGTGGGGCAGCCCGGGGTGAAGGTTTGGAGAGGAAAGCGGAAGTCAGAGAAGATCGCAACGACTATCCTGTCGGGGGTCGCGCCGGACCCGACCTCACACGCGATGGAGATGGCAAATCTAGCTCACGCCTACGCTAAGGAGGTGACCTATGTAGCGAACCCAGGTAAGGAGGGCGAGTCGGCCCCAAGCCCGCTCTACCACGTAACCTACCTCAACCGGATACCGTCGATTGCTGAACACGGCCTTGTCCCGAACGCGCCCCCGACCATGCAAGGTGCGTGGCTGCAGCGGTACTCAAGGGGCAAGGTCTTCTTGACCGAGGCTAAGGGGGTACCATGGTGGATCTACCACCTTGAAGAGCATGCTGGGGCGTCCACCGATACCCCTGAGGAGGGGTGGGCCCCGGTGGTGCTCAGGTGTTGGGATGATCGGGTGATGTCCCTTGACCCGGAAGGAACAAGGGATGCCCGTTGGAACAACGCTTGGTTCACGACGGAGCCCATTAGGCCAGAATGGTTTGAGCTATGGGACGGCTTTGAGTGGGTCGAGCTGGAAGACGCCGACCCCGATGGAATGCAGGCGCGCTGGATGAAAGCAGCCAAGCTCGAGAGCGACGACACGGCCGAGTGGTGGGTGATGGACTTTGGCTTCTTCTGCCCCCCAGATGAAGCGCTTGAAGGTGCTGAGAAGAACAATAAGGCATCCGAAGGAGACACCCCTAGCCTCATCGAGAACCCGCTTTCCTCCCAACAGCAGCTCGACCTGATCTACCGATCGGGGCGCTTAGCAGCTATGAAGCGGTTGGACTTCCAGGTGCAAGCCGCTGAATCGTTGGGAATGTGGCAGCGGAGCCTGGCGCAATGGGCTATTCTAAACGCTTTTGGGCGAGGCTATGCCGAGGGCCTGGCTGATCTCCATCGGGCTCCCCTAGGCGTGATCCCCAGATGCTCAAGACCTGGCGTCAGGGTGTGAAATGAGCTAGGATGGGCACATGATTAAGCCAAACTATCACCAGAACCCATTTGTGCAAACCCCCGCCGAGTTCTATCTTAAGATCCCGGACGGATACAGCGAGTGGCCGATTAAGTGGTGGAGGGAGGTGATCCAAAACGCCAGCGACGCCAAGGCCACTGAGGTACAGTTGGATTGCCGAAGAAACAACGATGGGACTTGGGTGGCGTCCTGCGAAGACAACGGACGCGGAATGGACGAGCGCACGCTGATCGACAAGTTCTTCGCGATGGGCGGCACGAGTAAGACCGGAGAGGAAACCATTGGCGGCTTTGGTATCGCTAAGGGTCTGATTGCCTTTGCCTGGCACCGTTGGGAGATACACACCCGCGACCTGATCGTGAAGGGTCGGGTAAACTATTACGACGCTCCTGAGCGAACCGCGATGCGAGTCGGCACTCGGGTCACAGCGTGGATGGACGTGGGTTATGATCGGCATACGACACCTGAGGCAGCGATGGAGCTGCTCCAGCGCTCCAACGTGACGGGCATAAAGTTCTTCATCAACGGAGAACGGTTTACCCCACGGTTGCGACCTGGAGCCCCAATCAAAGACGGGGCCACCGGGCAGGAAGCCGAGCTGGAGCTAGGATTGCTCGAGGGCGCCGAGGGGCACCGAGTTCGCGTTGCTGTCCCCATACATTACAACAAGAGCACCAAGTCCGGTGAGGTTTACGTCCGGGCAGCCGGGCTCTACATGTTCACCCAAGCTAACCTATGGGAACCAGATCTTGGTACGATCACGGTTGAGATCCCAGGGAGTGTTTCCCGGCAGGTGCTAGCTGATAACCGGGATAGCTTCCGAGACAACCGCATCGGGCAGCAGCTCAACCTACTAACCAAGGAGGTTGCAGTTGAGGGGGAACGCGCACTCAAGCACAAGAGTAAACTAATTGACCGGTCGTGGAATATCGCCGGGCTGATGTCCGTGGATAACGAGCGGAGCGCGACTGCCAGCGTGCTGGACGCAATGGCCCCGGTTGATCCTGGGGAGCTTTTGGAGATAGGCAAGCAGGAAGCACAGGAAATAATCAGGCAGGCGATGATTGCTGTCAAGCTGGAGCAGGATCGAGTAGACCGGATCGTGCAGTACGGCTCTGAAGGTCAAGCCGAAAAGCGCATGCCCATCACCCCTGAGATCATAACTGCGATCTTCGCGTCGCTCATTCCCGGGACGCCTACCCCGGAGACCACTGCCCAGCAGCTCATCTGGACCCCGGCTTACCGCCTGTTGAACAACCAGGAGGGGTATACCGTTCCTAAGCAGTTCTACCCGGCGACCATGTCCCCCACAGTAGAGTTACTGCTCAAAACCTGGGCTGAGGCATGCCGGTGGGTGTTTATTCAGCTTGGCTACCCTGCTCGCTACGGAGTTGGGTTCGTCTTTGACGCGGAGGTCGGGGCCATATATAGCCCGGACCTTATGGGGGTCAAGTGGTTACTGCTTAACCCGCTGGCTGACGGCTTTGGCAGGAAGCGCCTATTTTCCAAGGGAAGTCGAGACAACCTTAAGTGGATATACTCCTCTGCAATCCATGAAGCCACGCACATGGCCAACAACATCTCGCAACACAATGTTGCCTTCTCCTACGCGACTGCGCACAATGTAGCCACCTGTGCTGATGGGTTCAACACCTTGATCCGTATTGCCAACGCAATCGTGACGGACAAGGAAGCTAGAGAAGGGGTGGCTAAGAAGCGCCGAGAGATTAGGGTTGGGGAGGAACCAGAGCTTGTGCTAGATCGGGGCCCTGAAGAGGTTGAAGATCGTGTCCCAACCAGCAGAGCTCCCGATGAGCAGGCAATGAAGACCTTCGCTTACAACCTTGGGCTGTCATGGGGTCAGCAACGCCCAGACGACCCCCGAAGCGGTGAGGAGCTCTGGGGCGCTTCAGGTACCGGGGCGAAGGCATTCATCAAAAAGGTCAAGTACAAGCCGGACTTCCTTCGGGGGCTGCAAGGAGGTCGAGGAAGGTAGGGTTGGGGTGCGCGCTCTCTCAAAACCCTGTAATGTGTTCATGCGGCGGATCGAGGCATCGAGACATCAACCACCGTCATCTACCAAAGCGTAGTATGCGACGTTGGCAACGCCGGTTCCTAAAAGCCTGGCTTGCTGAAAGGAAATAGTCATGATTGGACGCCCGTGGATACCTAATGATACGCCTTGGGTCGGCCAGACGCTTAGGGACGTCATGGCGCGGTTGGAAAACGTTGTCGATCCTGACTGGCTGCCGCACCCGTCTTCGGAGCAGAAGAGGCGTCTGGCCTTTGCTGAGTGTGGCTGTGGCTCCTATAGCTGTGTCCTGCCCACTCAACAGCCGGGAGTGGTGCTGAAGCTCACTACGGACCTGAGCGAGGCGTAGCTGGTAGGGCTGCTGCTCAACCCCGGTGTGTAATCCTCATTGGACCTGGAGGGCATGGTATGCTACCTTGCCGTATACCTGCTTGCTAGAGAGTCGCGAAGATCAAGATCTATATGGGTAATTTGGCAGGAAGAAGCAACTCGCGTTGGCGCTTACGGGGTTTACGCCCGGTCAGAGGTAATCATATGGTACTAACCTCGCACGAAGCCGATCAGAACTCTGTTGTATACAAAGTTTTGGCCTTAGATAGTCGACGGGACCGCTCAGGAGAGCCCGAGGTGTACTGGCGGGTGCAGAACCTAGACGAGCCCTTGCCTGAGACCTCAGGGAGTGGTTGGAGCGACGAGGACGTTGCCTACGAACCCGGCCAGGTGTGTTTCTACGTTGAGTTGCAGCATGCCGTCTGGGACCTGCTTGGGAGGGAGTGGGACTGGCCTTGGGGGTCGATTGCTCGAACCATCATCGAAGCTGGAGGAAGGCCCGGGCTGGTATCAGCCATGTCAGACTACGAGGTTGTCGACGGGCCGGAGGCCGAGGTGACGTTATTCTGGCCAAAAGAGTTGGCGAGGTTTGACCCGAGCAAGGAAGAACTGGTGCAGTTATTAGAGCAGTTAGGGGAAGAGTATGAGGAGAACCCTAAAGGAGACGTGCCGATGTGGGCTGAGCAGACAACTTTCCGTGATGCTATGGAGGGCGGGAACACTACTGGGGTGCTGGGCACACTCTGGGACGGCGGAAGGAATCCCTGGAAGATTCGGTTGAAGCGAGACACCCACCGACTCTATGGCGACGCCCAGTTTCTGCTTCGCGACGGTGAGGGGCACACCGACCGGATGTACTTCAACCTTAATCCGAACGATACTATCGCTCAGATCCTGGAATGGTTGCAGGAGTACTTCCGTGCGGGAGAGCAGAGCAGCAAGGCTGACATGACTGGGCTGGTTCCGGTTCGCATAGAAGCAGCCGACACCTATGACCCCCCGGCGCACGCCAAGAAAGCGGCTGGGAAACGGGCAAAAGAAGGGATCGCCGTGCGGAAGGCACAAACAGTAGACCAGAAGGCTTTCAAGTCTCGATTTGGGCGTGTGATGCAAGATGCTGATCGAGCTGACTGGGAGACCATAAAGAGACTTGAAGGACCACGACACCTAACACACGGGGGCGAGATCACGTTGGACCGAGCACGTCGCCGACTGTCTGCGGACATGAAAAAGTGGAGGGTCGGACAGGGAGCGGGCTGGATGGTAACGCCGACTCAGACCAACCGAGGGTTCAGGATCGTTGAGCTGCGACCGGAAGAACGAAGCGTAGTTATCCGGTCCGTAGCAGATACGGGATTGACGGTAACTGGGGGGGATCGCGATTACATCAGAGATCAGGTGGTGAGCCTTATTGATCTCGTTAGGGACAAGCGTTATGATTCCAGGGAGTGAAGAAAGCGGCTGGCGGCCGAGGCTAGATCGTTTGGTGGGGGGTCGAACTGTGGAGATAGAACAAGGGGAGCCCTACATCCTCGAGGAAACGGGCAGTAAAGAGTGGAATAAGAACCCAGGTAGAACTTTGTATCACGGAACCGTGATTGACAATCGAGCGTCTATTGAACGCGATGGGCTGCTGCCGATCATTGGAGATTTCGTGGCCGACTTCTACGGCTCCGAGTACGCCCTGGAAGGGGACGATAAGGAGGTAGACTCTGAGGGGAGTCCTCCAGTAATCCGGGGTGTAGTGTTTGCCGCTGACAAAGGAGGGATTGACGCGGCGACCGGCGCGATGCAGTACCATGTCGGAAGGAAGCTCGGGAAATACAGGCAAGACGTCACCCGAGACGACCTGGTCCAGCATGGGATGCTCGTGATCATTAAGGATGTCGAGCCCGAAGAAGACCGATATGGTGTTGAAGAGGACCGGTGGTACCAGGCACGAAGCGAGGAGGACCGGGGGTTCTACGCCGAGTATCCCGGATCGGTAGAGCCTGGAGATTGGTTCATGACTGGTGAGCGCGGAAGCACTATTGACGCCGTCCTGACTGGGCGCAAGATGGTTCGGTTCCTCGAACGCCACGGGGCCTTTAAGCATGCTGCCTGGAATCAACGGCGCCAACTTATTAGGGAAAAGGTGAAGCAGCACGGGGATGAGAATCGCCGGAGGATCGTGGAGCAGGTGCAGAACCAAACCGACCAGCAAGTCAGTGAGGAGCTGTGGGCGGCACGAGCAGCGGGAGCGATTAAGAGCCCCCGTCAATATTGGGGCGCTGCGGGAGCCGGAGTTTTGCCCTTTGCCCGCTCCACCGGTCGATTCCTCATTGCCTATCGCTCTGGCGGGGTCATGGAGCCCCGCACTTGGGGGACCATTGGGGGCCGTATTGACGAAGGAGAGACGGCGGCCGAGGCAGCTTGGCGCGAGTTCGAAGAGGAAACCGGCCAAGACGGCAACGACCTTGGGCTGGAGCTCCAACCACTTTTTCGCTTTGTTGACCCCGAGGCTGGCTTTCAGTACTTCAACTTTCTCGGCTTGGTCGATGACGAGTTCGAGCCCGAGGCTAATTGGGAGACCGATGAGTGGAGATGGGTAACCCAGCACGAGCTTCGAGGGCTAAAAAAGAAACACTTTGGATTGAAGGCGTTGGTTGCCAAGGGGGTGCTGAAAGGGTTGAACAAATGTATCTTGCCTTAGTTGATGCCGAGGATCTACGGTGGGGGGGGGTGAACTCGCTGGAGCTGGACATCTTTTGGATGGTGAGGCTCCTCCTATCATTGTCGAATCGATCGAGGACCCCGACGGAGCCTACTATGACCTCATAGACGGTTATCACCGACTTGGGGCGTTGTTAGAGTCTAAAGTAGAGAAGATTACCGTAATTGTGGTTGAAGCTGAGGACTTAGTGCTGTGCCAAGAGTTTGGAGGAGACGAGGACAGCATGGACGAGGAAGAGTGGATCGAGTATCTCCAGAGGGAAGTAACCGAGCAAAGCAACCCAAATCAACGTTTTGATCCTATGTTGTAATTCCTGAGCAGCAGGGGTATGATAAGCCTTATGGCGTTGAGCTTCCGTAATTTCACCGACTGGCTCTTTCCCTTCCAAGACGTTGGGGTGGCATACCATCCGAACCCGACTGACCTGCCTGATGACGTCGGAGATATTCTGCAACAGGTCTCTGCGGACACTAAAATACCTTACGACTGGCTCGTTTCGGTTGCGGGCCGGTTGGTCAACGGGTTCGCAGGGCTCCAGTGCCTTTGGTACCTGCACGGGCTAGAAGGCAAGCTGGAGCTGGAAGATGACTATTATCCTGAGTGGGTACCATCTATCACTCTGTTTCTGAAAGAAGAGCTAGCCAAGGACCCTGACGAGGTTCGACGTGGTATCGTTGCTGTAGTCAATTATGGGTTGGACTACGTGAATTGGCAAAAGGGAACGGTGGAGGTGCTGAAGCGGTACCAGGATCGCGAAAGTCAGCGTCAAACCGTCAAGCTCGGTAAGTGGCTGGAACGTTACATCATGGCACAGGGCATTGGCAAGCAAGAGGCGCTTACGATGCGTTACGATCTGAAAAACAGAGCCAAAGACAAGATGCGTTGGGCGGTCAGTGCTCATCCTTATGACGTGCTGACCATGAGTTTCAACCGGCCCTGGTCGTCTTGTATGCGTCCTGGGAGCGATTACGACTGGCAATACGGCATTCTGACCGACCTCGCTGCGGGTTCAGCCATGATGTTTTTTTACTGCCCGGGAGCTGATACGCCTTGCGGTCGGCTTACCCTGCGTCCTGCTTTGGACGAGAACGGACAAAAGGTCATCGTGAGTGGGCGAACAATTTACGGGGTTGGACCTCGGAATCTGGCGCCCCAGACGATTGAGGTCATGCTCGCAAAAGCCGGTGCGCCCGAGATACCTGTAGCAGAATACGACTTGTGCCGCGTGGGTTCTGCCGGGCGCATGTTGTCGCGCATGATCTTCAGCGATGTGGGCCGCGGTGGTTGTGAACAGGATGACGAAGATTATGAGAAAGCCTATGTCAGGCTTGCTCAGTCTGGTTGGCCTGAGCCTCGTTTGGACGTCGGGCAGCTCCGAGCGATCGCCGAGGGGCACTTCGACGAGTTTGGTCATGATGTAGATGTACTGTGGTCTGTACCGAACTTTGACTATAAAGTAGCAGCGCACCGTTTTGTTTCCGCTACTGTCAGGCGTAATAGTAGCCCGATTGAGCTACTGGATTGGTTGAATTCTGATGGTCGAGATTTGTTTGAGGCGGGGTTTGCTTGGCTGCGGAGGGAACTATTCGGGGGGATGCCTAGCTCCGACATCCAGGAAATCCTTGGGGAAGATGCGGTTGGCGAGTTTGACTGGGCATGTCGGGGCCTTGTTGAAACCATGCTGTACAAGGCACTGGCAAAGTGTCCCACACTTCTTTTGGCCTACCGAGATTCCTGGGAAGAACTTCCTGGTAGTGTAACAGACTTCTTGACTGCATATAAGCGGGTCGCGGCAATTTGGGAGTGGGTTACGCCCGGTTTGTCAACAAAAACGCAGTTTTACCCTGAGCTACCGGGGTGGTACCCGGAATCGCCTGACTACGATGTTGCTTTTGACCTAGGGCTAACAAACCAGGTACGTCCCGAACGACTTTACCTTCCCCCTGACGATCCTCGACAGCTTACCCTGTTTACGCTTGATCCTTACGCGGTGCAAACGGTCGTGGCGTTGTGGCTCGACGAGGGTACCCAAAAGATGTTGGATGAGGATGCTAAGCAGCGGGAGGACGGGATCCCTGAGGTTATAGCGAAGGCAGACCGAAGCGTGCAAATCCCCCCGGGGGGTTGGGATTGGGACACATTCATTCAGCGATCGAGGTAAGGTCGTGGACCAAGGATTTGACAAGTTTGCTCATTGGCTCTTTCCTGAATTGGCTGAGGGTTCGATTCCCACCCGAAACCCCTCCGGCAAATTGCCTAAAGATGTCTCCGATTTGCTTGACGACGTGGTCCGTGCCGCCGGCGTTCAAAAAGCCTGGCTGGTGCGGTCGGCGCGGTTGGTGCTCGACGGTCTCGCCGGGTGCCGGTGCCTTTGGTATCTCCACGGAGCGGAAGGGACAATCAGGGCTGAAGTGGATGACCCGCCGGAGCTTCTCGCCCGCAACCTTTTCGATGCGTTTGTGGAATTCAAGTTCAACCCTGCGGCGAAAAAGGACCCGACATTTGACGGGTTTGGTAGCCCTGTGCTCAACTGGGGCGACGGCTGGTTCGAGGTCTCCTACCTGTACGCGGGTAAGCCCCCAAAGCGACGGAGGTTCAAGTTAGGTAAGCTGCTTCGTGAGCTGGGATACAAACCGGACCTGATCAAAGCCTTTGAGACCCGACAGCTTCCAGTTTGGCTTTGGAAGATTTCCACTCACCCCTTCGACGTTCTTACTATGTCCTACAACCGCCCATGGACATCCTGCATGCGGCCCGAAGGCGCTGCTGAGCTGGGCCCCCTGACCGATATGGCCGCGGGCTCAGCGATCATGTTCTTCTACCGTCCAGGGGCTGACGCGCCGTGCGGGCGACGGGTGTTACGGCCTTTGGCGATCTACTCGGAGGCAATCGGGATCGCAGATGGTGGGCAGACCTACGGGAACGGCCCGGCGCACCTGGGGGATCAAGCTGCCGTCTCCGACATGCTCAAGACCGCGTCAGGACACTACGAGCAGTTCTACGAAGCGTTGAGCTTGTGTCCTCAGGGCCAACGCGGAATTGCGCTCACCCGCTACATCTACTCCGACACTGACCGTGGATATTGCCAGCAGACCGACGAGCAGTATGCAGAAGCCTACACACGGCTTCTTAACGCGCCGTGGCCCGAGCCAAAACTTGATCTCGGAGATCTCGGCAACCGAGCCGAGAACCTGCATGAACTGGTCGAGCAAAACAGAGGGGCTGATCCGGTGACCGTTGCACGAGATCTGGCTGACGGTTGGATTGACGCAAATAATGAAGGGTTATCCGGGCTGATTAGCTTGTGGCGAGACAAAGGGGGAAACCTCCCATCGACAGAAGACATTGACTATGCCAGGGAGCAGGGCCTCACCCGCGAACAGATTTGGACACTTGGAGCTATGATGCACGGGGTATTCGAGGAGACAGTCCAGACAGAGCTTGCGGCATTGGATGCAGTAATCATCATTGCTATTGATCCTGAACGAAGCGAGG
>Ga0066636_10000065_pt1 | contig 44829 bp, 40 predicted proteins | sample CryGeyCG2014_080_2_FD_62736 | JGI IMG/M metagenome (GOLD analysis project Ga0066636, IMG submission 62736) | Groundwater microbial communities from aquifer - Crystal Geyser CG07_land_8/20/14_0.80 | ecosystem: Environmental > Aquatic > Deep subsurface > Groundwater | place: USA: Utah: Grand...
TCAGCGTTTACTCAGCGATAATACGCTGAACTAACGCTGATATCTACGCTGAACTACGCTGAATTGTTCAACAATCTGTTCTCTATGGTTTCTAAAGTCATACGGGAGTTCTTTTAAAATTTTTAAAATAAGGGGGCAAAATGAAGAGAGATATTTTTGAGTTTGAGTTTGGAATTTTTGATTGCGACGGCACTTTAATAGACAGCATGTCGTTTTATACTGAAACTTTTGTCGTAGTTTTGGAAGAAAAAACAGGCATTCCGAGAGAAATCGGAAGGAAGTTTTATAAAGAGAGAGCCGGGACGCCCGCTTTAAAGCAATACGAACAAATTTTGGAACTTTATGACAAGAACAAGTTAGCCGATGTTCGGGAAATAACAGAGCTCTTTTTTCAGAGAATTGATAAAATTGATAAAGAAAAGAAATTTAGAGTTTTTCCCGGGACCAAAAAGCTTCTAATGGAACTTTGCAGGAGAGGATTGAAGCTCTTTGTTACTTCGGGTTCAAAATGCCGGATATTGGAAAGGAAATTAGAAAAACATGACCTTTTGGTATATTTTGATTTAATAATGGGTTCGGATGAAATTCCCAAAGGAGTTGAACATATTAAAATTTTTGCCGATTGGTGTGAATTGCCAATTGAGAAATTTGCTAAAAGAGCATTTTTATTGGGCGATGGACCAAGCGATATGAGAATTGCCAGAGAGAGCGGGGTTTATGCCATTGGCATTGCCAATACCGTGGATGCCGAGATTCTTATTAAAGCCGGAGCAGACGATATTGTTAAAAACCTAAAAGACCTAATACATCGCTCTTAAAATAAACCAAAAGTCTGTGTTTTGGCACAGACTTTTTCTTTTGACAAAAGAGGTTCCGGGCGTTAAATTAGAATATATGGAAAAGAACATTTTAATAATCGGCGCAAGGGGAATGCTTGGTTGCGATTTAATGAAAGTTTTTCAAGGTTTAAATCCCCTTGGTATAGACAAGGAGGAATTGGATATTACCAGCAAAGAAGCAGTAGAAAATTTTATTTTGGAGTTAAAACCAATCCTGGTCATCAACGCCGCCGCTTATACTGATGTTGGTGGTTGCGAGCAAAATCAGGATTTGGCAATGAGAGTTAATGGAGACGCCGTTGGTTATCTGGCAAAAGCCGCAGAAAAAATTGGAGCCACTTTAGTTCATTATTCCACTGATTATGTTTTTGATGGCAAGAGTCCAGAGGGTCATAAAGAGGATAATGAGCCAAAAAATCCCATAAATTTTTATGGAAAGTCAAAGCTTTTTGGCGAAAAATTATTAAAAGAAAATTGCAGAAATTATTATTTAATCAGGACATCTTGGTTGTTCGGGAGGCACGGAAAAAATTTCGTTGATACAATTTTGAAACTTGGTAAAGAAAAAGAGGAATTAAAAGTGGTTAATGACCAGCATGGCAAGCCGACTTATACGATGGATTTAGCGAAAAGAACAAAAGAGTTATTAGATGGGAAATCTCCTTTTGGCGTATATCATATTACCAACGAAGGAATTACCAGTTGGTACGACTACGCGTTAAAAATTTTTGAAATTTATAAGCAATTAAATCCCGGTCAGAAATTGGCTAAAGTTGTTCCTTGCGCTTCAGCCGAATATTTGAGGTTTACCCGCCGAAGTTTTGTAAAACAAAATTTTTGCGGGTCGGCAAAACGTCCGATTTGGTCAATTTTGCTCAACACTAAACTTCCTTCAAGCCGTCCCTGGGAGGAAGCCCTAAGAGATTACTTAAAAAATGATAAAAAATAGAAAATGGATAGGTTGGTTTTTGGGTTTTTTAATTTTTTCCCGCATTTCCGCCTTTGGCGGAATCCGCCGTAGGCGTGATTTGCGGAATCCCGCCTTGGCGGGAAATTTCTAATTTTTTATGCGAATTGGCATTGATGCCCGATTTTTCGGGCCAAAACAAAAAGGGCTGGGGAGATATGTACAAAGGTTAATTGAAGAATTAACCGAATTTTCAATTTTTAATTTTCAATTTTCAAACTATAAATTTGTAATTTTTCTTCGGAAAGAAAACTTCAATGATTTCCAGCCGTCCAATCCGAATTTCAAAAAAGTTTTGGCTGATTGGCGGTGGTACACGATTGCTGAACAACTCTTTATGCCGTTTATCATTCGGCGAGAAAAAGTTGATTTAATGCACTTCCCTCATTTTAATGTGCCTGTTTTTTGTCCGACAAAATTTGTCGTTACCATTCATGATTTGGTTTTAAAAAAATTTCCAACCAAAAGAGCAACCACTTTAAACCCCCCAATATATAAGATAAAAGAATTGGGCTATAAAGTTGTTTTAAATTGGGCGGTAAAAAGAGCCCAAAAAATAATTACCCCCTCAAATTTTACCAAAAATGAGATTTTAAGTTATTTTAAAATTAAGCCAGAAAAAATTGAGGTGATTTATGAAGGCGCGCCCCAGCCAAATTTTGTTTTACAAAATTTGGCTGGGGAAATCCGAAATCCGAAATCCGAAATCCTAAAAAAATACAATATCGAAAAGCCCTATATTTTGTATGTTGGGAATGCTTATCCCCACAAGAATTTAGAAGGACTTTTGAGGGCTTACTCGCTAATATGCGCGAATAAAGACGCGAATATGTGCGAATATGAAGGCGATGTTCAATTGGTTTTGGTTGGTGAAATGGATTACTTTTACAAAAGACTCAAACAATTAACAATTCAACAATTCAACAATTTAACAATTGGCAAGCAGGTGGTGTTTACCGGTTTTGTCTCTGATGACGAACTTCCGGAATTGTATAAAAATGCTGTTTTGTATGTTTCGCCGGCTTTTTCAGAAGGATTTGGCCTGCCCGCTCTTGAGGCAATGAATTATGGCCTCCCGGTTGCCGCTTCTGGAACCGGCGCTCAACCGGAAATTTTAGGCAAGGCGGCTTTATATTTTAAACCGGAAGACATTGAAGATATGGCGGAAAAAATGTCTATTTTATTAAAAAACAAAAACCAGAGAAAAGATTTAATAGTCAGAGGATATGAACAGATTAAAAAATACAGTTGGCAGAAAATGGCTGAGGAAATTTTGAAACTTTACAAGACTGAGACCGTTGAATAATTTAGCGTGGTTTTGCTTAAAGCCTGCCCCGTAGGGAGGCGAAGCCTCTCCTTCGGGGTTTGGCGTAAGTTTTACGATTGGGATGGATTTTGAGCCAAACCACGCGAAACAGTACGCAAAACCCACGCGAAAATATAATTGTTCAACACTCTCAAGACTGTTATTTGAAAACATATTAAAAGTTCATTAAAATTAAAGGAGTGAATATGAGAAAAAACCAGTTCGTTAACGGTTCAAAGAAAATTATTTGCTTTGATTTGGAAGGGCCTCTTTCTCCTCAGGACCATGCTTTAAAGGTAATGAAATTGATACCGGGCGGAGAGAAAATTTTTGAAGTAATATCGCGCTACGATGATTTATTAACCCTGGAAGGCAAAGAAGGATATGAGCCCGGAGACACTCTTAAACTAATTTTTCCCATTCTCGTTTCCCATAAGATTTGCGAGAAAAATTTAACAGCGGCATCCAGGCGGGCTGAATTGGTTTTTGGCGCCAAAAAATTAATTTCCTGGCTTCAAAAAAATAAATGGAAGGTTTATATTATCTCTACTTCTTACCAGCAGCATGCCCTATCCATAGCTGAAAGATTAAAGGTTTTAAAAGAAAATGTTTATTGCACGAAATTTCCTTTAAATTCCTTTTTGGAAAAGTTTTTTTACGGAAAAACTAAGTTTCCCTGGCTGGCTCTAATTTATGAGGCCGAAAAAGTTATTGTAAGAGAATTATGGGAGGAAAATTTGGATTCCGGAGAAAAAGACCAAAAGCTCAAAGATTTTCTGGATGAATTTTTTTGGAAAAAACTTCCCGAAACCGAACTCTGGTCAACTTTTGACTCCATTAAAGTAATGGGAGGAGCGGCAAAAGCAGAGGCGCTAGGAGAGATCGCAAAGCAAAATAAGACCGGGCTAAAAGCTCTGGTGGCAGTGGGAGACAGTATTACTGATTTCAAAATGCTCAAAGCCGTAAATGAGGCCGGGGGACTGGCAATTGTTTTTAACGGCAATAAATATGCTCTGCCTTACGGGACAGTGGGTATAGCTAGCGCCAATGCAATGGATTTAAAGAAAATTCTTAATGCCTGGTCAGAAGGCGAGCGGGAAGCCGTAAAATCAGCAATTGAAAAAATGAGCTCTAAGAAAAATGTTCATTGGCTTTTAGCTAAGACCCGGGATGAGCTTGCCGAGATTCTTAAAATCCATCAGAGGTTTCGAAAAATAGTTCGGAAGTCCGCGGCAAAACTTGGCTGACCGTATTATACAAGATTCTGTAATTACTCACCCGCTTGAAGTTATTATCATAAATTTAACAATATAAAAGAATGGTTGAGACAAATTTTCAAATCAGTGAGTAATTACAGCGGTGGGTATTGACAAATTATTTTAGTTAAGGTATAATAGAAAGTCAGGCGTTTGGACATACCTGAACACCGGGCGTAATACTTTAAACCAAAAAGCTACAGGGAGGTGAGAAGAGAGAAGTTCTTTAACAAATTTCATGTTGGCTGAATGATAACCGGATGGGAGAAAAAATCAAATAAGGAGGAGATGAACAATGGAATTAATAAGGGGTCAAACTGTTTTTGTGTATGATGGAGCAAAATGGCCGGAGGTTAAAGCAGGAGATATAAAGATAGAAGAGGGTAAAGTATTGGAAATTTTACCAGGGGGAGAAACTGTAAAGATTTTATTTTCAGTTGGAAAAGAAAAAATATTCGGAAAAGGATGGATTGGTGAAAGCAGAGATGATTGTTTAAAGATTCGGGAAAGATATAAAGAAATTGAGAAAGAAACTAAGGCTGAAATAGGGCTTGGAAATCTAAAAGGCGCCGATTTTCCTCCGAGAGGATTCTGTAGGATATCCCGAGAAATTCCCATAATTAGGCGAATATTCGGTGTTCGATGCACTTTTATTTGTCCGAATTGTGGAATTAAGCAAAGCGTAAGGGTTCCTTATAAGGGTGTCTTCGATGGATATTGTAAGGGGCCTGCGTGTAACCAAGGAATCGTTATTAATCTTAAGAAATGGGAACACAAAAAAGGAATTGGGCATATCGCAAAATAAAACAATAGAAAGAAATAATATAAAAGAGTCCTGAGGTTATCAAACAGGCTCTTTTCTTTTGCTTAAAATTTAGTTAAGATAAAAATGAACACAGAACACAGAACACAGAATATAGAATATAGAATATAGAATATAGAATACAGAACAACATGTGTTATGTGTTTCATGTTTTATGAATGTAAATTTTCCGAAACAAGAAAAAGAAATTTTGGATTTCTGGAAAAAGGAGAGGATTTTTGAAAAATCAATTGAACAGCGCAATAAAGCCCGCGATTTTGTATTTTATGAAGGGCCTCCAACAGCAAATGCCAAGCCCGGAATCCACCATGTTTTAGCCCGAGTTTTTAAGGATATAATCTGCCGCTACAAAACAATGCGGGGCTTTAAGGTTTTAAGAAAAGCCGGCTGGGATACTCATGGCCTGCCCGTTGAACTTGAAATTGAGAAAAAGCTGGGATTTAAGTCAAAGCAGGATATTGAAAAATACGGAGTGGCTCAGTTTAATGAGGAGTGCAAAAAATCCGTTTGGGAATATAAAGAGGATTGGGAAAAGCTGACCGAAAGAATCGGTTTTTGGCTGGATATGGAACATCCCTATATTACTTATGAAAATGATTATATTGAAACCCTTTGGTGGGAAATAAAAAAAATCTGGGAAAAAGGCCTTTTGCGTCAGGATTACAAAGTTGTGCCCTACTGTCCGAGATGCCAGACCACTCTTTCGGCGCACGAAGTGGCTCAGGGATATAAGAAGATTGCCGAATCGGCCATCTATATTAAGTTAAAAATTCGGAATTGGAAATCCCGTAGGGGAAAAGGCCCGCTTTTAAATTTTATTTCAGAAATTTTTAGCGAATCTCAAACCAAGGATTCCGAATCTCAAAATTCTTATTTGCTGGTTTGGACAACAACGCCTTGGACTCTGCCGGCAAATGTAGCGGTAGCTCTCAATCCTAAACTTAAATATGTAGAGGTTCAGGTTGGGCCAGAAAGCTTTGTTTTAGCAAAAGAAAGATTATCTGTTTTTGAAGCTCATACCTATAAAATATTAAGGGAATTTAGGGGAGAAGAGCTTATTGGCCTGGAATATGAACCTTTGTATTTAACCTGTAATCCCGGAGTTTATACTTCGGCTTTTAAGGTAATTAAAGGCGATTTTGTTGTAAGTAGTGAGGGAACGGGTCTTGTTCATATTGCCCCGGCCTTTGGCGAAGATGATTTGGAAGCGGTAAAAAATCAGAACAGAAAAATCAAGGACGAGCAAAAACAAATTCCAATTTTAATGACCGTGGACGAAAAGGGAAGATTTATTGAAGAGGTTGGAAAATTTGCCGGAATGTTTGTAAGGGATACGGACAAGTTGCTCATCAAAGATTTAGAGGAGCGGGGTATTTTATATAAGGAAGAAAAGTATGAACACGACTATCCATTTTGCTGGCGGTGCGATACGGCTCTTTTGTATTATGCTAAAAAATCCTGGTTTATAGAGATGCAAAAAGTAAAAAAAGCTTTACTCAAAAACAATCAAAAGATAAACTGGATTCCCGACCACTTAAAAGAAGGGAGATTTGGCGAGTGGTTGCGGGACTTGAAAGATTGGGCAATCTCCCGGGAGAGATACTGGGGAACGCCCCTGCCCATTTGGTATTGTCCAAAATGTCAAAATTTTGAGGTTATCGGTTCCAAAAAGGAGCTGTTTTCTCGAAAATTCAGTAAAAACCGCTATTTTATTTTAAGACACGGTTATTCGGAAATGAACAAAAAAGATATTATAATTTCAACCCTGCCTGAAAAAGAAGAATGTTTTTTAACCAGCGAAGGGGAAGAAGAAATAAAGACAATAGCCGAATTTTTAAAAAATGAAAAAATAAAAATAGACCTGATGTTTTCTTCAGACCTTTTGCGCACAACCCAAACCGCCGGGATTATCAGTAAAGAGCTGGGAATTGACACGATTTATTTTGATGAAAGGTTAAGAGATATTCAAGCCGGAATTTTTGAAGGCAAAACTACAAAGGAATATCATTCTTTCTGGAAAACTCCAAAAGAGAGATTTATCAAGAGTCCGCCGGAAGGGGAGAGTTATAACCAGGTTAAAATGAGAATCTACCAATTTCTAAAAGAAATCAATAAAAAGTATGAAGGAAAGACAATTTTAATAGTAAGCCATCAAAGAACTTTGGATATGCTTCGGGGAGCGGTTGAGGGATTGACTCCGGATGAATTTTTAGAAAAAATAGAGCCGAATAAAACAAAAACAGGCGAGCTTCGGGAGATTGAATTTAGAATTTTTCCCTACAACAATGAAGGCGAACTTGATTTTCACCGACCTTTTGTTGACGAGATAGAAATTTACTGTCAGAGGTGCGGTTCGCGAATGAAAAAGATACCCGAAGTTCTTGATTGCTGGTTTGATTCCGGTTCAATGCCGTTCGCTCAGGGCAATTGGCCATTCGCTTCCGCCTTTGCCGAAGTTTCGGCCCTCGACCGACAAAGTCGCCTTCGGCCGACGAAGTCGGCGGACGAGCAAAATAAAAAATTAAGACCGCCAGAATTATTTCCTGCCGATTATATTAGCGAAGCAGTAGACCAGACCAGGGGATGGTTTTACACCCTGCTTGCAGTCTCAACTTTACTGGAGTTTGGGACGCCATATAAAAATGTTATCTCCCTTGGCCATGTTTTGGATAAAAAGGGAGAAAAGATGTCCAAGTCAAAAGGTAATACGGTTGACCCCACAAACATTTTAGAAGAATACGGGGCCGATGTTTTGCGATGGTATTTTTTCACCATAAATCAACCCGGAGATTCCAAAAGATTTGACGAGGCAGGCCTTAAAGATTGTTTGAATAAATTTATTTTAACCCTTTGGAATTCCTATAGCTTTTTTGAAACCTACATTTCAAAAAAGGAAATCCCAAATTCGAAATTCCAAACACCCGAATCAAAACTATTATTAAATAAATGGATTATTTCTAAACTAAATACTTTAACTGAGAAAATAACCGCTCGTTTAGATAGATATGACATTGTATTAGGGGCCCGAGCCATTGAGGAATTTACCATTGATGAGTTTTCTAACTGGTATATTCGTAGGTCCCGCCGACATTTTCAAAAGCCGAAGAGTGAAACAGAAAAAAATGAAGCTGTTCAAACCTTGGGTTATGTTTTGCTGACCCTGAGCAAACTTTGCGCGCCTTTTATACCCTTTTTATCCGAGACAATTTATAGAAATCTTGGCTTGGGAAGCGTGCATCTGGAAGATTGGCCGAAATTTGAAAAAAAATTTATTAACAGAAAACTTGAGGAGCAGATGGATTTAGTTCGGCGGATTTGCGCTTTGGGCCTAAAGCTAAGAGCCAAAGCAGGAATCAAAGTAAGACAACCGCTATCAAAATTAAAAATTAAAGAGCAAAAACCAGAAGCAGATAAGGAATTGTTGAATTTAATAAAAGAGGAGCTAAATGTTAAAGAGGTGGAGACGACAAGAGAAATATCGGAAGAAATAAAGCGGCAGAAAAATTGGCTGATAGAAACCGAGGGAGATATTACTCTGGCCCTGGATACAGAAATTACTTTAAAACTGAAAGAAGAGGGTCAAATTAGAGAGCTCATTCGTCAAATCCAGGATATGAGAAAAAAAGCCGCTCTAACTCCAAAGGATAAAATCATCGTTCAATATAAAACTTCGGCTGAACTGGAAAATTTAATCAGAAACAATAAAGAGCTTATCAGAAATGAAACTTTTGCCGAGGATTTGATTTTGCCGGAAGGAAGTGCTTTAATTGAAAAAGAGAGTGAAATAGACGGAGAAAAACTCTGGCTGGGATTATCCGTAAAATAGTTCATTGAAAAAGAAATGGGGGTGTAAAATGCCGGTTACAGCAGTTATTGGAGCTCAATGGGGAGATGAGGGAAAAGGGAAAATTACCGATTACTTAGCTCAGAATATGGATGTAGTTTTGAGGGCAAACGGCGCTGATAATGCCGGTCATACAATTATAAACGAATACGGCGAGTTCAAACTTCACCTGGTGCCGTCGGGGATTTTTAATCCGGAGGTTATATCAATTATTGGCAGCGGGGTTGCCGTAAACCCAAAAATTTTAATTAAGGAAATTGTTGAACTTCATTCCCGTGGAGTGGAGACGAAAAACCTGAAAATTAGCTCTAGAGCGCATCTAATAATGCCCTGGCACATTCTTCTGGATGAGCTTCAGGAAAAATCTTCAAAAGAAAATGAGATAGGCACTACCCGTCGAGGAGTCGGTCCGGTTTTTTCTGATAAAACAGCCAGATTTGGTTTGAGAGTTGGCGACTTTTTGCAAAAGGAAAATTTTAAGAAAAGATTTCAGACCCTTTACAAAATGAAAGAAATCCTTTTGCGTAAGGTTTACAAATTCAAAGATTTAGCCAGTTGTGAGGAAATTTTAAGGCAATATCTTGAATATCGGGAAATCCTGCTGTCTTATGTTGATATTGTTGAGAGCGAGATTCTTGTCTGGGAAGCGCTTGAAGAGAATAAAAATATTCTGCTTGAGGGCGCTCAGGGAGTCCTTCTGGATGTTGACTTCGGAACATATCCTTATGTAACTTCTTCAAACTGTACTTTGGCCGGGTTGTGCCAGGGCTCTGGTATTCCGCCGACAAAAATAAATGAAGTAATTGGCGTAGTTAAAGCTTATACTACCCGGGTGGGTTCAAAAAATCAGCCGTTTCCAACCGAGATGCCGGAAAATTTAGCTAAAACTTTGAGAGAAAGAGCTCGGGAATACGGAGCTACCACCGGACGGCCTCGCAGAATTGGCTGGCTGGATGGCTATTTTCTCCAATTTTCAGCAAAACTTAACGGTTTTACCTCGCTTGCCGTAACCAGGCTTGATAATCTTGCCGGTATAGAAATTCTTAAAATCGCCAATCCGTTTTTGGAAAAAAGCCCGGAAACCAAAGCTGGATGGTTGGAAAACAAACCTCGTCAATATACCCGGCTTTTTGGCTGGGATAAAGATATAAGCAATTGCGAGAGTTTTGAGGAGCTGCCTTTTATTGCTCAGTTTTATGTAAAATTTATTGAAATTTTAACCAATGTTCCGGTAAAATATGTTTCTATTGGGCCCGAGAGAAACCAGACACTAATAAGAGCGCAAAACTTAAAACCCTGATTTTATCAGGGTTTTTTTTCTTGCCAAAAAAATTCTTGCCAGAATTCTTGCTAAAATTCTTGCCAAAAAATTCCTGGCCGGGGATTTCTATGCCGGCCGGCGCTAACTCTCTCGTTTTGATTCCTTTTCAGAATTAAAGAATTAAGCTAAACCCCCATACCAAACTTGGGCTTTTTCTTGTCGTGCGGTGAAAATTGATGAAGTCCAATAAAAAATAGACCAACTTTTCTTTTCGGCAAATAGTGACTTTTACCAATGGAGTCAAGCATTTGCCTAAGTTGTGGTGTGGGGGTAAAATGAATTAATGGCATTAGACGAAATAAAAAACACAAGGTTTGAAAAACTGAAAGCTATTCAAAAGACCGGAGTTAATCCTTATCCCCAGAGCACCAAAAGAACTCAAAAGATTGAGGATGCCCTGAAAGATTTTAGTAAACTTTCCAAATCAGAAAAAGAAGTTATTTTAGCTGGCAGGATTATGTCAAAAAGAGAGCATGGCGGTTCAACTTTTTGTCATATCAAAGATGATTCGGGACAGGTTCAGGTATATTCCAAAAAAGACAGACTGGGGGAAAAAAGCTATCAAATTTTTCTTAATAATTTTGACATTGGCGATTTTATTGAGGCAAGAGGCATTCTTTTTAAAACCAAAAGAGGGGAGAAAACTTTATTGGTTTCTGATTTTAAGATGCTGGCAAAAAGTTTACTTCCTTTGCCGGAAAAATGGCATGGACTTCAGGATGTTGAGGAAAGGTTCCGAAAACGATACTTGGATTTGATGACGAACGAAGAAGTTTATCAGAAATTTGAGCTGCGAAGCAAGATAATTGCAGAAATCAGAAATTATCTGGAAAAAGAAGAATTTTTAGAGGTTGAGACCCCGATTTTACAATTGCTTCCCGGCGGCGCTCGGGCCAAGCCCTTCAAAACTCATTTGAACGCTTTAGGCCTGGATTTATATCTTCGAGTAGCTCCCGAACTTTATTTAAAACGGCTTTTAATAGGAGGATTTGAAAAGGTCTATGAAATCGGCAGATGTTTTAGAAACGAAGGAATGGACTGGGCCCACAACCCCGATTTTACAATGCTCGAGCTTTACTGGGCCTACAAAGATTATAAGGATTTGATGAAATTTATTGAAAGGATGTTTGGAAGTTTAATTAAAAAAGTATTTGGCAATCAAATTATAAAATATGAAGGAAGGAAAATAGATTTTAAAACTCCCTGGCAGAGAATAGAATTTTCCTCGTTAATTCAAAAATACACTAAAATCAGAATTGAAGATTTATCGCGTGATTATCTGGCAAAGAAAGCCGGGGTTTTTGGCCTAGAGATTGAAAAGAATGAGAACAAGGGAAAAATTGCCGATGAAATATTTAAGAAAGTTTGTTTGCCAAAAATTTGGCAGCCGACTTTTGTAATTCATCATCCCCTTGAATTGTCTCCTCTGGCTAAAGCTCTGGACAATAATTATTTTTTAGCCGCTCGTTTCCAGCTAATAGCGGCTGGCTGGGAATTGGTTAACGGATTTTCCGAGCTCAACGACGCTTTCGAGCAGAGGAAACGTTTTGAAGAGGAGGAGCGGGAAAGAACCGGAGGCGATGAGGAAGCTCAACGATTTGATAGGGATTTTATTGAAGCTTTGGAATATGGAATGCCGCCGGCCGCCGGACTGGGAATTGGCATTGATAGATTAGTGGCTCTGCTGACCGATTCCCATAGTTTAAGAGAAGTAATTTTATTTCCAATTATGCGACCCCGTTAGATACGAAGTTATCTAACGGGGCGAAGAAAACAGGGAGCGAGCGACTATGTTTTTATATAGGAATTTTGAAAATTTTTAAATTTGGGTTAAAATAGAATTAGGAAAGTAGTTAAATTGCCATGCAGGATAAGTTTCAAAAAATATATGTGGGAACCAATGAAGGGATAACTTCGGTGGTTGATTGTTTGGTGAATTCCGTAGAGAAGGATATTCTTTTGATAATTCCGCCGGAAAATAAAAATTTCCAGAATTTAATAACCCTGAAGCTTTTAAAGCGCGAAGCCAGGACTCTTGGTAAAAATATTGTTCTTATTAGTTCCAGCTCCATAGTTAAAAAATTAGCCTCTCGGAGCGGTTTGAGAGTGATTGATTATTTTCAAGTTGAAGAAATTGAGCCGGAAATTTTTTATGAGAAATCCTCGGAAACCGGAAGGGTTTCTGATATTTTATCCCCACCCAGACGTCCTCATTTTCCGCCTTCTCCAGAAGAACCCTCCCTGGGCGGGGCTTTAGAGGGCAAGGAGGAAAGTGAAAAAATTAAAAAGGAAAAATTAAAATTTCTGGAAAAAATAGCCTTAAAAAAAGAACCCTCTTTTGTTGAAACTGCCAAGGTTGAGGAAAAGGAGAAAAAGGAAGAGGGAGAAGAGGAATCGGTTGAGGAAGAATCTCCAAAAAAAGGATTATCGTTTTTTGGCAACAAGTTTTTTGTTGGAATTTTTGTTTTAATTGGATTGGGAGTTGTTGGTTTTGCTTTTTTGTCTTTGCCGAAAGCAAGGGTGGAAATTACGCCCAAAATCAATACAATATCTTTTGACCTTGCGATAAAGTTAGATAAAGAAATTTCCGAACTTGACCTTTCCCAGAAAAAAATCCCCGCCCAACTTATCCGAATTGAACGAGAGGTTCAGAATTTATTTTTAAGCTCAGGCAAAAAATTGAAAGAGTCAAAGGCAGGAGGTACAATTACGGTATATAATAATTACAATTCTTCTCCTCAGCCCCTGGTTGCGACCACTCGTTTTATTTCAGAAAATGGAAAACTTTTTAGAACAACTTCCACCATAACTGTTCCGGGAGCCGGAGTATCCGGCGGCAAAACAATTCCCTCAACTTGCGATGTTAAGGTAATCGCAGCTGAAACGGGGGAGGATTATAATATTGGACCCTCAACTTTTTCTATTCCCGGATTTGCCGGAACCCCTAAATATACCGGTTTTTATGGAAAATCAGTTGCTCCAATGAGCGGTGGTTTTAGGGGAGAGGTAAAGTTTGCAACCAAAGATGATGTTGAGGAAGCAAAAAAGAGTTTAGAAGAGCAACTCTCGGTTCTTGATAGAGAAATATCAAGCAAAATTCCTCAGAATTTAAAATTAGTTGAAGGAGCTTCTGAGCTTAAATTTGAAGAACTTTCCTCACCCAAAGCCGGTGACGAAAACGAGAAATTTGAAATAAGTATCAGGGGTATAATTTCAGCTTTAGTTTTCAACGAGGGAGATGTTAAAAAACTAATTGAGGAGGATATCGCCAACAAAATTGTTGTTGATAAAAAGTCTTTGCCCAAAACTCAAAAAATCAGTTATTCAGTAAAATCTATAAATTTAAAAGATGGCAAAGCTGATTTTTCCATAAAAGTTGATGAAGGAATAGTCTGGGCAGTTGATATTGAGAGTATTCGGAAAAATTTAATTTCAAAAAACATTCCAGAGGTTAAAGAATATCTTTCTTCACTTGTCTCAATAGAAAATGCCAAAGTTACCCTTTGGCCATTTTGGGTCAAAGAATTTCCTTCCGATTCGGATAAAATAGAAGTGGAGATTGTATTATAGAATTAATGAAAGATATACGTAAGAGAGCGTTGAATAATTATTTTTTCAGCGTATCGGCGTTAACTCAGCGTAGATATCAGCGTTTACTCAGCGATAATACGCTGAACTAACGCTGATATCTACGCTGAACTACGCTGAATTGTTCAACACTCCTACGTAATTCCATTAAATTTTCGGGGTTGACCCCGTTAGATAGAGATTCGCTCATCTAACGGGGTTGACTTTATTTCCCTTTTTGCTATTATTTATAATTAGTTGAGGTTATTTTTTTATGCCCAAAAAAGAAGCTTTACGTAAAGAGGGTACGGTTATTGAAACCTTGCCGAGTCTTAATTTTAGAGTAAAACTTGGGGATGGCGAGGAAATTTTAGCCCATCTTTCCGGGAGACTAAGGCTCAATAGAATAAAAATTTTATCGGGTGATAAAGTTACGGTAGAAATAAGCCCTTATGACCAAAAAAAGGGCAGAATTGTGTATAGGGGCAGATAAAAACCTAAAAAACTAAAATTCTAAAAAAACTAAAAATAATTGTTTTAAATTTTTATATTTTTATATTTTTAGATTTTTAAAGTTATGAAGGTTCATTCTTCGGTTAAAAAACGTTGTAAAAAGTGTAAAATTGTCCGACGAAAAGGTCGGGTTTATGTAATATGTTCCAACCCAAGGCATAAACAGAGACAAGGGTGAACGCTTTGAAGATTTTTTCGTCGGACAATTTTTCACAGAGGGGGTCGGGGAGATTGGGTATCTCCCCGTGGTGGAAAAACAGCGAGCGAGCGAAGCGAGCGAGAGCCAGAAACCGAAGGTGTCTGGGGAGCGACGAGTGAAAGCGAGGAGCGACAAAATTGTCCGACGAAAAGGTCGGGTTTATATAATATGTTCAAATCCAAGGCATAAGCAACGTCAGGGGTAAGCGCTTCGCCAAGCCAGACTTGGCTTCGCTAAAATCAAATATCAAAAATCAAATATCAAAAATAATTAAGTATTTAAAATTTTCTTTCAGAAAACTTTAAGACTATATGGCTTTTTTATTTTTTATTTTTAATTTTTGATTTTGACTGAACCGCCGGAGGCGGTGAGGGAACATGCCGCGTATTGCCGGGATAAATATTCCCGAAAATAAACAAATAGGAACTGCTTTAACCTATATTTATGGCATAGGCAGGTCTTTGGCTGGAAGAATTTTAGTTCAGGCCCAAATTGATAAAGGTATTCGAGCAAATAAATTAACAGCCGAAGAAATTAACAGACTTAGAGAAATTATTACGAAAGATTATAAGATTGAGGGAGAGCTTCGTCGAGAAAGATTAATGAATATAAAAAGGATGAAGGACATCGGTTGTTATAGAGGGAGTCGACACATTAAGGGTTTGCCGGTTAGGGGACAGAGAACAAAAACCAATACCGGGACAGTGAGAGGAAATGTTAGAAAGACAATGGGTTCTGGTCGCAAGAGAGCGGCCGAAAAGACGTAATATCGCCCGAATATACAACGAATGAAAACGAATATTTAAACGAATAAAAAAACATAGTATCGCCCGAATATACAACGAATGAAAACGAATATTTGTTATAAATTCGTTGTAATTCGTTTAAAATTCGGGCGCCAAACGCGTGGGGAAGAAACATATAATTAAAAAAACTGAAGAGGATGTTTTAAGGGAAGGAGAAAAAATAGAAGAAGCAGTGAAAAAAGGCGCCAAGACCTCCACAGCTTCTTTGAGGGTAACAAAAGCCAGAGCGTATATAAAGGCTTCGTATAATAATACAATTATTACCCTAACGGATTGGCAGGGGAATGTTTTGGCTTGGTCAAGCGCCGGCTCGATTGGATTTAAGGGCACAAGAAAGAGTACTCCTTTCGCCGCTACAAAAGTGGGAGGGATTATTGCAGAAACCGGAAGAAAAATCGGTATTAAGGAAGTTTCTATTTTTGTAAAAGGAGTGGGGTCTGGACGAGAATCGGCTGTTCGGGCTTTAGGCACCCAGGGTTTGAACATCGTCTCAATTAAAGACATTACCCCCTTGCCCCATAATGGATGTAGGCCCCCAAAAGTTAGAAGAGTATAACCTTTGCTTCATAAAAGGGAATTATAAGCAGGAAATTCGAAATCCTAAACAAATTTCAATTCCTCAAATCTCAAATTCAAAACCGGTTTGGAACATTGGAAAATTAAGATTTAGAATTTGTTTAGAAATTAGATATTAGAATTTAGAATTTAATGATAAATAGTAAATGTAAAATTTGTCAAAGAGCGGGTCAAAAACTTTTCTTAAAAGGAGAACGTTGTTTGGGTCAAAAATGTTCAATGATTCGCCGTCCTTATCCCTCTGGAACAAAAAAGAAGCGAAGGAAATCTCAAGTTTCCGAATATGGAAAACAGCTTCAGGAGAAGCAAAGGGTTAAGTTTAGCTACGGAATAAGAGAGAAACAGTTTAAAAAATATGTAAAAGATTCTTTGAAAAAAATTTCTAAAGAAGGAAAGGGTTTTGTTGATTTTTTGATTGAGAAATTAGAAAGTCGGTTGGATAGCGTGGTTTTCAGAGCAGGGTTGGTGAATTCCAGATCTAAAGCTCGATTTCTGGTGAGCCACGGTCATTTTTTAGTGAACAAGAAAAGAGTTAACTTTCCCTCCTTTCAATTAAAAACAGGAGATGTAGTTTCAATAAGCGAAAAAAGTAAAAATAAAACTCCATTTAAAGATTTATCCACTATTTTAAAAAAATATCAGCCGTCTCCCTGGCTTGAGCTGGACCCAAAAAATTTTGAGGTAAAAATTATTGGGACACCCTCAAAAGAAGAGGTTTCCCTTCCCGGGGACTTGCAAAAAGTCGGCGAATTTTACTCTAGATAAAGCCGCTGATATAACGCCGATAGCCACGCCGATAAACGTTGATATATTTAAAATTTTCAGCGTAAATCAGCGTTGATATCAGCGTAAATTTAGCGTTTTGCGAAGCAAATATGATATTATTGCCCAAACATCCAAAAATAATTGAAAAAAAGGAAAATTTTGCTGTTTTTGAAATTGAAGCATTGTCTCCCGGTTATGGAATCACTATCGGCAATGCTTTGAGAAGAGCCCTGTTTTCTTCTTTAGAAGGAACAGCAATATCAATGGTGAAAATAAAAGGAATAACCCATGAATTTTCTACTTTGCCCAATGTTATGGAGGACATAGTTGAGCTGACTTTAAATCTCAAACAGGTAAGATTTAAGTATTTTACTCAGGATTTTCCTCAAAAGGCGGAATTAAAAGTAAAGGGAGAAAAAGAAGTAAGGGCTAAAGATATAAAAGTTCCCGCTTCTTTGGAGGTGGCTAACCCCGAACAGTTTATTGCTACCATAACCGACAAAAAAGGCGAGCTCGAAATGGAAATTTGGATAGAAAAAGGGATTGGTTATGAGCCTGTTGAGCAGAGAAAGAAGGAAGGGTTGGTGGTTGGAACAATTCCATTGGATGTTATTTTTAGTCCGATAAGCAAGGCAAACTTCAGGGTGGAAAATATGCGAGTGGGAGACAGAACGGATTTTAATCGTCTTTTTGTTGAAATTGAAACAGACGGAACCATTGCTCCGGAGAGCGCTTTTTTAAAAGCCTCGGAAGTTTTAGTTAAGCATTTCCAAATTCTTCAAGAATTGCCTTTTGAAAAGAAGAGTAAAAAAGTTTCCCCCCAAAAACCGAAAGTTAAAGCCGGGGAGAAAAAGAAAGTAAAGAAAAGTAAAAAAGTAAAAAAAAGTAAGAAGATTTAACAAAATTAAAGATAGATTGTGAAGTTATATTGGGTTTGTCAGAAAAGCGAAGTTAAAATAAGGGAATGAGAATGAAAATTTGACTGCCGAAAAACTTCGGGAGTTAAGAGAAACTCGCTATGAGTTCTGTAAATATGAGACATAAAAAGAGAGGAAGAAAATTCGGCCGAAAGAGAGACCAAAAACGAGCATTTCTAAAAGAGCTTTCGCGAGCTTTATTTTTGGAAGAGAAAATTACCATTACCGAACCTCGGGCCAAGGAAATAAGAGCCTTTGTGGAGAAAGCCATAACCAGAGCAAAAAAAGGGGACCTGGCTTCAAGAAGATATTTAAGAAAATATTTTTCAGAAAACCTGGTTAAAAAAATAGTGGATGATATTACTCCAGGGTATCAAGAAAGAAATGGAGGTTATACGAGGATTACAAAATTAGGCCGAAGAAAAGGAGATGCGGCCAAAATGGCAATAATAGAACTGGTTAAATAATAATTATATTTATTGTCAAATTGTTATATTGTTAAACCGATTTACTCAATTTAGCAATTTATCAATTTAGCAGTTTAGCAATGGAGACAAAAAGGGATATTCATACCATTGATGCCGCAAATAAAGTTTTGGGTCGTCTTTCTACAGAAATTGCAATACTATTGCGGGGCAAGCATAAACCGGATTTTGCTCCTTATAAAGAAGGGGAAGATTTTGTTAGGATAATAAATGCGTCTAAATTGAAATTAACCGGGAAAAAAGCGGCAAAGAAGTTTTATTATCGGCACTCCGGTTACATGGGAGGACTTAAGTCAATCTCACTTAAAGAACTTTTTGAGAAAGACCCGGCTCGGGTTTTAAGAAAAGCGGTTTATGGGATGCTGCCAACCAATAAGTTAAGAGATAAAATGATAAAAAGACTGATAATTGAACCTTGATTGGAGTATGGAAAAAGAAGTTAAAAAGGTAAAAAAAGAAAAGAAGGGGGAAGACAAGAAAGGGGATAGGCCTTCAGACAAGAAGGAGATTTTGGTCAATAAAAAAAAGGCGCCCACCTCCGCCAAAACTGCGGTTGGCGAGGAGAAAACGGTTGCTAAAAAAGAGAAAGCTAAATTAGCGCCGGAAAAAAAGAAGAAAAAAATTGCTTCCAAAAAACCTTTTTTACCCAAACCTCCAAAATATTGGGAAGCTGTTGGCGGACGAAAAACTTCAGTAGCCAGAATTCGCCTTTTTACCAAAGGAGAAAAAGCTATCTTGGTAAATAACAAAGATTATAAAGTTTATTTTCCGGGATTAGAACTTCAGCAAATTATTGTTTCTCCTCTCCAAAAGATGAAATGTTCCGACCGTTTTAGCGCTTCAATAAAAGTAAAAGGCGGGGGCATTCATTCACAGGCTGAAGCAATCAGACATGGCATAGCCAGGGCCCTTGTTAAATTTAACCCCGATTTTAGAAAGAGACTTCGCAAGACCGGGTATCTAACCCGCGACCCCAGAATGAAAGAGCGAAAGAAATTCGGCTTAAAGCGCGCCCGCCGCGCCCCCCAGTGGCGGAAGAGATAGGGTAGCGCTTCCCAGTGGTCAAAACAATAATTTCTGACAAATTGAAGTCTGTTGAAGCCTGATTTCAACAGACTTTTTTTGAAACTATAGAGGTTGAACCTTGATAGTTTTAAAAAGAATGATTTTTAGATATAAAGCGGCTTGATTTTCCAGTCGCCTTTTTGTTAATATGTAGAAAATTTATGACAAAAAGAGTGGAGCGACAATTTTATACTCAGCCAACTTTAACCGTTGCCAAAGACTTGCTTGGCAAGTATTTGGTTCGTAGAATTGGTAAGAAAAGATTGATTGGAAAAATTGTAGAAACCGAGGCTTATATCGGGCCTGAAGACAAAGCCAGCCACGCTTTCTTGCCCCGTAGGGATTTTCGGTTTCAATCCAACAAAGATATTAAGAGGATTTTTGGAAATAAGCTGTTGCAGGATAAAAATTTTTTAAGAAATCTCCTGCGGGGCGGCGGCAAAATAACAGAAAGAAACAAAGCCGAATATTTAGAAGGCGGCCATATTTATATTTACCTGGTTTACGGGATGTACTGGCAGTTCAACATATCTACCAGCAAAAAAGGGAGGCCAGAGTGCGCGCTGATTAGGGCGTTAGAGCCCATCATAAAAATCAAAAATCAAATATCAAATATCAAAAATACAAATCAAAATTCAAAAACATTAAAATTAGCGAATGGGCCGGGGAAGTTGTGTAGATGGATGAACCTGGATAAATCTTTTTATGGGGAGGATTTAGTAAAAAGCAAAAGAATTTGGCTAACCAAAGGAGGGAAAATCAAACCAAGCCGAATCGTGGCGGCAAAAAGAATAGGCATAGATTATGCCGGTCCAAAATGGGCCGCCAAGAAATGGCGATTTTACATCAAAGACAATTTTTTCGTTTCACGGAAGCACAATAATTTGACAAATATGAGAAATGGGGGTATAATAAAATGTACTTTGAAAAATAAAGAGGTAAATGATGCTTAAACCAGCATACTCAATAGACGACCTATCATTAGAAGAAGTTTTTAGAGATTTAAAATTAGCGGCATTGGCATATAAGAAAATAAGAAGATGGAATTGGCTCAAAAATTTTTATATACACTTTTTGCCAAAGTCATCCCATATCAAATTAAAGGAAAAACAATTAAATGATCATCTTTTGAAAGAATTGCTGCCAACTGCAAAATCCTTATCATACTTTAGAATTATTCACTGTGAGCCGAAAGAAATATATTTTTGTAATCTGGGAGAAAATAAATTTGCTACCCATTCTATGTTTTCAATAAATATTCAGAAAGATGATTTCAATGATGATATAGTGCCCTCTGCTTTATCACATGAAATAGTTCATACATTTTCACCCAGCGCCGATGAATCGGTGACTACAATTTTGGGTTGCGAAATTGACGCGAGAATGATTTTGCTCGGGCACAAGATTCATCAAATATCATTGTGTAAACTTTTAAGAAATCTGGTACGTCATGTGGTTTATCTTAAAGCAGAGCAGGTGGGGCAAATAGCAAAATGGAAAGATTTTATAAAATCTCTTGAGCCCAATTTGATGACAGAAGATTATCTTGCCGAACTGATTGATGATTATGAAAATGGTGGGGTATTTGGTAAAGTTTCCGATTACACTCTTTTGCCGTACCTTTCTATTAAGACCGCAATTAAAAATAATATTGATTTTGCGATAGATGAATTTAGGTTTTTTGGTTCGCTGAAAAGAGAAAAAGTAGAAATTCCTACTCTAATTCAAATCTGGAAAGAATTAATAGAAAACCGAAAGGAGAAATAATGCCGATTACCAAAGTTTCGGAAGAGTTGAAGGATTTTTTAGAAAAGATTGATTCTGAAGAGTTTATGCCATCCGCTAAGGATTTTCAGGTATCGGTTTCGTTAAGAAAAATAAAAGCTTATGCCGATTCCGAGGGAATTGAATTCAGATTTTACCAAAAACCCTTTGGACCCTTTTTAAAATATGAAGAAAGAAGACTTTCGAAAGATGGAATATTGGCCCTAACATCTTTATCTTTTGTAGTTCTTTTAGACAAAGGAGTGAGAAAAATTATCCTTCATCCTAAAAAGTATTTTGAGTTAATCTTGAAAGATAAAAAAAGATGGCTGAAGGAATTCATTTTCATTAATCTTCACGAAATAGCTCATTTAGAAAAAGAAACCATGAAGGCAGCTATGATTCAGGAGGGTAAGGGAGAGGTAATAGAATGTCCTTATGGCGAAACTTCCTGCATCTGGGAAGAGATTGAAATAACAAAAAATATCCAGGACTTATATAAAAAACTCAAAATCAGAAACTCTAAAGAATTTTTTATAAGGTTATCCTTGAAAGGAATTTTTGTTCCCACCCACCAGAATTGTTTTGAAGCTCTGGATAATGATGTTTGTCCCCTGAAAGATTTAATAAAAAAAGATGAATATTATCAAAGTTATGCAGAACCCCTTTGGAACAGGGTTAAAGTTGAAAGAATTAAATCGGAGCAAAACCCGTGACCAAAATAACGGGTTTTTCTTTTTCTGGAAAAATTGCTATACTAAAGTTAGTGCGTAATAATTTTCGTGTGGGTTTTACGTAGGCGGCTTCTTCGAACTTTATATTGCCACAAAGCTTTGCAGCCGCCCTGTTTCGTGTTAGTTTCGCGCAAAGAACCTGCTATTTTTATTACGCATCGAGTTTTATGAATTAACTTAGAACCCATAGCGAGTTTTTCTTAACTCCCGAAGTTTTTCGGCAGTCAAATTTTCATTCCCATTCCCTTATTTTAACTTCGCTTTTCTGATAAACCCAACATAACTTCTTACTTTAATTTTTTGAATTCATGAAAATTATTTGCGATTTTCATCTTCATTCAAAATATTCCCGGGCTACTTCCAGAGATATGGATTTGGATAATCTTGCGAAGTGGGCAAAAATTAAGGGAATTAAAGTTTTGGGCACCGGAGATTTTACCCATCCTCTTTGGCTGAAAGAAATAAAAGAAAAATTAGAACCCTTGGGCAGCGGACTATATAAAATCAAAAATCAATCCGCCGGTTGGCGGACAAAAGTCAAAAATAGCGAATACGGCATTAGCGAAAATAGGATTAACTTTATTTTGACGAGCGAGATTAGTTGTATTTATTCCAAAAATGGCAAGACCAGAAAAATTCATATTCTTGTTTTCGCTCCAGACCTTCAGACAGTTGAAAAAATTAACACCCATCTCGGTTGGATTGGAAATTTAAAAGCTGATGGCAGGCCAATTCTGGGATTGGACGCTAAAGAATTAACTAAAATTGTTCTGAATATTAATCCGGATTGTTTAATTATTCCGGCTCACGCCTGGACACCCTGGTTTTCAGTTTTTGGCTCAAAATCCGGTTTTGATTCAATTGAAGAATGTTTTGAAGAGTATTCAAAGCATATTCACTCAATAGAAACCGGGTTAAGCAGCGACTCAGCAATGAACTGGCGGGTATCAGCCCTTGATAAAATCACTTTAATTTCAAACAGCGATGCTCATTCCCCAAGTCGCATCGGAAGAGAGTCCAATGTTTTTGAGATTGCTCCCTCCCAAATTTCCTACCAAGAGATTGTCAGCATTATAAAAGAAAAGGATTTAAACAAATTCCTTTATACCATTGAATTTTTTCCCGAAGAGGGCAAATATCACTATGATGGGCATCGGCTTTGCAAAATAAGTTTAAGTCCGGAGGAGTCAAAAAAACATAAAAACATTTGTCCAAAATGCGGCAAGCCTTTAACCATTGGAGTGATGGCGAGAGTTGAAGAGTTGGCTGACCGACCGGTTGGAACGAAACCTGAAAACCCCGTTCCTTTTAAAAATTTGATTCCGTTGGAAGAAATAATTGCCGATACCCTTTCCCAGGGAGTTGGGACAAAGGCTGTTCGGGAACATTACAGAAGCCTTATAAATAAATTAGGGAGTGAGTTTAATATTTTGCTTGATGCCAGCCGTTTCTCTATTGAGGAAGCTTCTACTCCGGAAATAGCCGAGGGAGTAATTCGAGTTCGCGAGGGAAGGGTGAAAGTTGAGCCGGGTTATGACGGCGAGTACGGAAAAATAAAAATTTTTGAAAAAGGCGAACAAAAAACTTTATCAAAACAAACATCCTTATTTTGAATTCATCAGCGAATAACGAATCTATGCGAATATACGATAACCCATTTCATTTGTTCATCAACGAATAACGAATCCTATATTCACCCCGTTAGATGTTTACTATCTAACGGGGCGGGTATACGAATCCTTCAGCGAGTTCGGGATGGTGAGCTTGCCGAATCCATTCGTAAATTCGTTGATTATATATGAGTATCTTAGAAACAATCAGAAATCGCCGGAGCATTCGGGAATTTCAGGCAAGGCCAATTCCCGAAGAAGCTATTGCTAATTTGATTGACGCTTTGATTTGGGCACCCTCGGCCGGAAACCTGCAAAGCAGGAAGTTTTATTTTGTTTTTAATAAGAAAATTAAGGAAGAATTAGCCAGAGCGGCCAATGAGCAAAACTTTGTTGCCCAGGCCCCCCTAATTGTTGTTGGCTGCAGCGATGACAGAATTGAACAAAGATATTATGAGCGGGGGAAAAAACTTTATTCAATTTGCGATGTGGCTATGAGTATTCAAAATTTGATGCTTCTGGCTAGCGACCTTAATTTAGGAACTGTTCCGGTGGGAGCTTTTGATGAAGCTCGGGTTTCCAAAATTTTGAATGTCCCCAAAAATCTTCACCCCATATTAATTGTTCCGGTTGGGTACCCGGCTGAAAAACCCGAAGCTCCATCCAGAGTTTCGCCGGCCGAGGCTCTTGAGATAATACTTTAGCGAACCCGACATAAATAGTTTTAACCTCAAAAAAGATTGCCCCGTTAGATAAAATATCTAACGGGATTGACCCCGTTAGAAGTCTTTGGCAGAAAAAATTTTTCCAAAATTTTTTCTGTTATCAATAATGTCAGGCTGACTTTAAATTCTGTATTTTAGCTCTCAATCTTGCTTGGTTAATATATGCGCCAGACTTCTAACGGGGTTGACATTTATTCTTTGACGATTAAAATAAAATTAGCACTCAAGAGCCGAGAGTGCCAGAACGTATTGGATATTGGATATTAGATATGGAATTAAAAGAGAGGGAAAAAACAATTTTGGGAGCGGTAGTGGAAGAATACATAAAAGAAGCTCAACCAATAAGCTCCAATTTTTTGGTGGAAAACTATAATTTCGGATTAAGTTCGGCTACCCTGAGGTTGGAGCTTCAAAAATTAACAAAGCAAGGGTATCTTTGCCAACCCCACACTTCAGCCGGAAGGGTACCAACCGATAAGGGTTATAGATTTTTTATTGATGAATTAGCAATTCCTCATTCGCTTGGACCCGAAGAAGAAGATTTAATAAAAAATTTTTTTGAGCAAGTAAAGGTTAATTTAGACAGCGACATTTCGGCATTTAACAGAAATTTAATAAAAATTATGGCTGAAATTTCAAAAGATTTGGTAATTGTAAGTTCTCTGGACGAAGAAGAAAACGAAGTTTATTATGAGGGAGTATTGAACCTCTTTCAGAAACCGGAATTTCAAGAGATTAAACAAATTCAGGGAATTTTCAAAATGCTCGAAATTTTCAGGGGCCTTTCAGAAGATTTTTTAAAAGAGAGCAACGATTTAAAAGCTCAAATTCAGGTTTTTATCGGGAAAGAAAATCCTTTTTATAATACCGAGGATTATAGTATAATAATTTCAAGGTCGGGATTTTCTCTTCAGCGGATTTTGGATAGGACTGCCCGCATCGCTACGCGAAACGTTGCAGGCGGGCCTGAAAAAGAAACAGAAATTTTTGCAATTCTTGGTCCAAAAAGAATGAGATACGATAAAAACATAAGCTTATTAAATTTTATCGCAAATTTAAAATGGAGGATGAAGAAGATAAAAATTTAGAGCCTAAAGAACTCCCGGATGATTTAGAAAAGTGCCGGGAAAATTTGGCAAAGCTCGAAAAAGAGCGCAGCGAATATCTTGCCGGCTGGCAAAGAGAAAGGGCTGATTTTTTGAATTATAAAAAAGCTCAGACGGAAATTTTTGAAGGATTCCAAAAAATGACAAATCAAATGTTGATATTGGAAATACTGCCGGTTTTGGATAATCTTGAGCTTTCTTTGAAACATTTCCCTCAAAGCCTGAAAGATGATGAATGGGTAAAGGGATTGATTCAAATTTATGAAAATTTTAAAGATATTTTGAAAGAGCAAGGGGTGGAAGAGTTCAAAAGCCGGGATGAAAAATTCAATCCCGAATTTCATGAAGCAGTAGAAAAGGTGGAATCAGAAAAAGAAGAAGGTATTATTGTGGAAGAAATTCAAAAGGGCTATACCTTAAATGGCGGGGTCATAAGGCCAGCCAGGGTTAAGGTGGCGGCGAGGTCAGAAAACTCAGATGAGAAAAAACAAGAAAAAGAAAATAAATAACAATTTTCAAAGGTCGAAAAAATCTATTGCAGTATTGTTAAATTGTTAAACTGTTATATTGTGAAAACTAAAGCAATTTAGCAATTTATCAATTTGGCAATTCAGTTAAAAATGGCTTTAATTCCATGGCAACCCTTCGGGGAGCTTGATAAATTTTTTGATGAAGAACTTAACTGGCATCCCATTGTTCCCTTCAAGAGATTCAAGGAGCCGGCAATGGATGTCTATCAAACAGATAAAGATGTTATAGTCGAAATTTCGGTACCTGGATACGATCCAAAAAAAGTGAATATAGAAGTAAAAGACAATGTTTTACATCTTGAGGGAAAAATGGAAAAGGAAGAGGAAGAAAAGGGCAAAGATTACTATCGAAAAGAAATCAGGCGGGGAAGCTTTTTTAGAGTTATTAGTCTGCCGGTTGCGGTAAAGGAAGATAAGGCCGAGGCGCACTACGAGGATGGAATTTTGAAGGTTGTTATACCCAAAAAAGAAGTTGCTCCCGAAAAGAAAGGAAAGAAAATACAAGTACAGATAAAGAAGAAAAAGGATTAAGATTTTAAAGTCTAAATTGAAGTTTAAATTGCCGTTTCCCTCGTGTTTTGAGAGGGAGACGGAATTGAAACTTTAATTTAAAAATCCTAAATCCTAAATTCTAAATCCTAAACAATATTTAAATTATAATTTTCCAAATTCCAAACATGAGTTTTTGACATTTGAATTTAGAATTTGCCTGTCCCGTAGTAAGCCGACCTGCCCCATAGCTCGCCGAAGGCGATGGTATGGGGAGCCTTTCCTTCAAGGTTTAGAATTTAGATATTAGAATTTAGAGTTTATCATTTTTATGCCAAAAATATTAGGTATTGATCTTGGCACCACTTTCTCGGCTATGGCCAGTGTCCAGGCCGGTGAGCCAAAAATAATAGAAAATAAGGAAGGAACCAGAACAACTCCTTCGGTCGTTGCTGTTTCCAAAACCGGGGAAAGACTAATTGGCGTGCTTGCCAAACGTCAGGCGGCAACCAATCCAGAGAATACCCTTTTTTCAATCAAGCGGCTCATTGGCCGTAGATTTTCCGACAGCGATGTTCAACACGATAGAAAAATTTTTCCTTTTGATATTAAAAAAAGCCCTGATGGCGGCGTAGAGGTAAAAATGGGAGGTCAATGGTACCGTCCTCAACAAATATCAGCTATGCTTTTGCAAAAATTAAAGCAGGATGCCGAGGATAAATTAGGAGAAAAAATTACCGATGCCATTATTACCTGTCCGGCCTACTTTGACGATTCTCAAAGAAAAGCGACAAAAGAATCGGGAGAGATTGCCGGTTTCAATGTCCGGAGAATAATTAACGAACCAACTGCCGCCGCTCTGGCTTACGGGTTAAATAAAAAGAAAAACGAGCAAATTGTGGTCTATGATTTTGGCGGAGGAACTTTTGATATTTCAGTTTTGGAGATTTCCGAAGACACAATTGAAGTTAAAGGTACGGGAGGGGATACCCACTTAGGAGGAGATGATTTTGACCAGAGAGTTTTTGATTGGTTGGTTGACGAATTTAAAAAGGACCAGGGAATTGACCTTTCCAAGGACAAATTAGCTGTTCAAAGATTAAAAGACGCTGCCGAGAGGGCAAAATGCGAGCTATCTACGGTTATGGAAGCTGAAATAAATATACCTTTTATCACTTCTGATGCTGCCGGGCCAAAACATCTTAATTTTACTTTGTCTCGAGCTAAATTTGAAAATTTGGTTGAAGAATACATTAAACATTCAATTGAGCTTACCAAAGAAACAATTAAAGAAGCTAATTTTAAAATTAAAGATATTGACGAAGTGGTTTTGGTCGGGGGCCAAACAAGGATGCCGAGAATTCAGGAAGAAGTTAGGAAGCTTTTTAACAAAGAACCTTGTAAAGAAATTAATCCGGACGAGGTAGTGGCAATAGGAGCGGCTATTCAGGGTGGAATTTTAGAGGGTGAGGTAAGGGATGTTTTGCTTCTGGATGTTGTCCCCCTGTCTTTGGGAATTGAAACATTGGGAAGCGTCAATACTGTTTTGATATCAAAAAATACCACTATTCCTACCGCCAAAACCCAAACTTTTTCAACTGCCGCCGACAATCAGCCATCGGTTGAAATTCATGTTCTGCAGGGCGAAAGGCAAATGGCTCAAGACAACAAAACTCTGGGCAGGTTTATTTTAGACGGCATCCCCCCGGCTCCTCGAGGACTTCCTCAAATTGAGGTAACTTTTGATATTGACGTCAACGGAATTTTGAATGTTACAGCCAAAGATAAAGCTACCGGCCGCCATCAATCAATCAGAATTGAAGCCTCTACGGGTCTTTCCAAAGAAGATGTGGAAAAAATGAAAAAAGAAGCAGAGCTCCATGCTGAAGAGGACCGTAAAAAAAGAGAAGTAATTGAGCTCAAAAATGCGGCCGATAATTTAATTTATTTGAGCGAAAAAACCTTGAGAGAGGCGGCTGACAAAATAAGCGAAGAAATTAAAAAAGAAATAGAGGAAAAGGTTGAAGCTTTAAAAAAAGTAAAAGAAAGCAATGATATGGAGGAAATCAAGAAAAAAAGCCAAGATTTGTCATTAGCCATTCAAAAAGTTGGACAGGCTATGTATGGTCAGAAAGGTCAGCAGAACGAAAGTCAACAGAATGAGGGTTCGCAGTAACAAGAAAAAGGGGGAGAAGAAACGGGAGAAGAAACTGAAAAGAAATAATAGTACTTATAAATATTCACATATTTGTTTTGTGGGTCAGAATGCGAAAAAGCATAAAGGAAATTATTTTAAGTCTGGTTTTTGTATTAGCTGGTTTTTTTAGCTGGTATTTTTTATATCTATTTTTTTATAATGGTTTTGTCAATTTAAGAAGCCTGCTTCTTGCCGCCATTTTTTTAATTTTATTTGGAGCGACCTACAGTATTTTTTTGTTTTTGGTAAAACCAAAGAAATTTATATTTTTGGGTTTTGTCCTGGTATCAATTTTCCCAATTTTCATTTTCGGAAACAATCTTTATTTACTTATCGGAATAGCCCTGTTTTTTATTTTGCTCTTTTTTGGTTTTTTGCTCTTAAAAAGAGAAAGGGATTTGTTTTCTTTAAAACTTCGACCAATGTGGATTTTTCGCAGAGGGCTTGGTTATTTTTTCCTCGGTTTGTCATTAATGCTTGCTTTAATTTTTTATGTTTCCCCTTTGTCGGAATTCAAAATGGAAATTCCCCGTTTCTGGTTTGACGGAATTTTTGACAAACTTCAGCCTTTAATTTCCAGTCAGCTTCCGGGATTTGACCAGGAGATGACCGCCGATGAATTTTTAACCGCTCAATACCTTTTTCTTTCTAAGGTCCAGCCGAAAGGTCAAAAAATCCCGGAAAGCGCTGATTTTTTTGAGTTTCTCCGGAACCCGGCATTTGCCGAAAGCCTCAAAATTGCTCAAAATTCAAACCAAAAATATTTAGAAAACCTGATTGTTCGAAATAAAAAAGTTTTGGAAGAAAACAAAAAAGAGTTTTCCGAAATTTTAGGAGTTGGAATTGAGGGCGAGGAAAAGATGAAAGACATTCTTTATTATTGGGTAAACAACAAAGTTTTAACCATAAGCAAGCCCTATCAAGAATATATTTCTTTGGGATTTGTTTTAGCTGTTTTTTTGGCTTTACAGGCTTTAAATTTGCCCTATAAATGGTTCGTTGGTTTTTTTGGCTGGTTCTTATTTAAGCTGCTTGTTTTGGCTGGAGTTGTTAAAATTCAAAAAGAAATGGTGGAAAAAGAAACAGCCACATTGTAAAAATCCTAAATCCGAAATTCTAAATCCCAAACAATATTTAAATCACAATTTTCCAAATTCCAAACACGAGTTTGAAGCATTTGAATTTAGAATCTAAAATTTGTTTAGAATTTAGATATTAGAGATTAGTTTTATGCGTGATTATTACGAAGTGTTGGGAGTTTCTCGGGGGGCCTCTCAGGATGAGGTAAAGCGGGCCTACCGAAGCCTGGCTCACAAACATCATCCCGACAAAGGCGGGGATGAAAAAAAATTCAAGGAGCTCAATGAAGCTTATCAGGTGCTTGGAAATCCCCAGAAAAGAGCTCAATACGACCAATTTGGTCGGACCTTTGAAGGAGGGGGTCCGGGTTTTGGGTTTGAAGGATTTCAGGGATTTCCGGGCGGTTTTGATTTCCGGAGTGGATTCAAAGATTTTAAGGGATTTGAGGATTTTGATTTTTCCGATATTTTTGAAGATTTTTTTGGTTTTACTTCCGGCCGCAAGGCAAGGAAAAAACAAAAGAGAGGGCAGGACATTGCTATAGATTTGGAAATTTCATTAGAGGAAGCTTTTTCAGGTATGGAAAAGAAAATTGAACTTCAAAAAATGGCAACTTGTCCTAATTGCCAGGGAAGCGGGGGCGAACCCGGAACAAAAATGGTAGAATGTCCAACCTGTCAGGGCAAGGGAGAAGTTTATGAAATGCGCCGGTCTCTCTTTGGAACTTTCAGCAAGGTAAGGATTTGTCCTCAATGTGGCGGGGAAGGGAAAAAACCAGAGAAAAATTGCAGTGAATGCAAGGGCAAGGGTAGAGTCAGGAAAATTGAAAAAATATCCCTCTATATTCCCGCCGGGATTAGTAATGGCGAAGTAATAAAACTTGAGGGAAGGGGAGAAGCTGGAGGAGTAGCTTCCAGACCAGGTGATTTATATATTAAAATTCATATTAAATCTCACCCAAAATTTAAAAGAAAGGGAGACGATATTTATTATGAGCTGTCTTTAACTTTTTCTCAGGCCGCCCTGGGAGACATTGTGGATTTGCCAACCTTAGAAGGGAAAACTTCTTTAAAAATTCCCTCAGCTTCCCAGTCCGGCGAAACTTTAATTTTAAAAGGGAAAGGAATGCCCCGGGTTTATGGGAGCGGTAAAGGCGATCAAATAGTTATATTAAAAGTTGAGACGCCGAAAAGATTAACTAAAAAACAAAGAGAGCTAATGGAGGAATTGAAAGGGGAAGGCTTGTAGGCATAATGCAAATAATGCGAATTCAACGAAAATAGAAAATAGTTGATTCTAATTTTCAATTTTTCCGGACAGAAGCGGGACCCCGCCCCGCATTTCCGCCTTTGGCGGAATCCGCCGTAGGCGTGATTTGCGGGACCCCGTCCCGCATATTGCGGGATCCCGCTGTGGCGGGGCTGCGGCGGGACAATTAATTTTCAATTGAAGATTGGAAAATTGAGACTTGATTGATAATTGAAAATTAACCAATTTCAAATTTCAGAGTATTGGCATATTGGCGGCATTCGCATAAAATTTGTAGATTAGCATCATAATTTTGTATGACGATGCAGCAGCTGTCTCAATACGGAATTCTGCCGACTTGGGACCTGGGTTTGGTTGTTTTTTTATTTATTCTAATTCTTTTTTACGAGATAAGTTCGGGAAAAAGCCGATTTTTACTTACCCTGCTCAGTACTTATTTTTCTTTTGTAATAGTTTATTTTTTTCCTTTTTGGCGGTGGTTTGAAGAGGCCTTCGGATTAAAAGAATTTTTTTACCTTAAAATTTTATTTTTTGGCGGATTGGTTTTTCTTTTTACTTTGCTGCTTTCCCGTTCAATTTTGGGTTCTTTTTTTTCTTTTGCCAAAAGAAAAATCGGTCATTTTTTCCAAACTTTGTTATTTTCAATTTTGCAGACCGGACTTTTAGCTTCAATGGGTTTCTCTTTTTTGCCGGAAGAATATTACGGCGATATTTCTCCCCTTGTTTTTAAAATTCTTTTGGAAGATTTTTCCAGATTTTTGTGGATTCTGCTTCCGATTGCCGCCCTGGTAGTTGTTAAAAAAAAGAAAGAGAAAATTTTCGATGAGCCGCGAAAAAAAAGATTTCGTTGATTTTTGTCCGTAATTGATTATTATAAATAAATGGGTCCGTAGCTCAACTAGGCAGAGCAGCACCCTTTTAAGGTGATGGTTGCACGTTCGATTCGTGCCGGACCCACTTTTTATGGAAGGCACTAAAGAAAAATGTATAAATTTAAGAAATAAGGGATTTACCCTCGGAGAAATTATTAAAAAAACAGGTCTTCCCAAAACCACGATTTATTACCACATTGAAGATATTTCTCTACCCATTAAAATACAAAAAAGATTAGCCCAAGAGGGCATTGCGCGGCTTATCGAAATTAGTCGAAAGAGAAAAGGAAAGCGCATACCCGGAAGGGTGATTCCCAAGCCAAAAGGCTGGATGTCCAAATTAATATTTCTTGCGGCTCATTTTATGTTTGATGGAGAAATTAGATATGGCGGTTGTATTTACCAAAATAGAAACACCGAACTGATTAATTCTATGAAGCATTTTATGCAGGATAAAGAGGATATCAACATAATTTAGAAATTCTAAAATTAATTAGAAAATTATTAAAGGATTTTGACATAAGAAGCAGAATTGAAGAAAAAGGTCAAGAAATCGTAATTTCAGGAAAAGAAAATCTTCTAAAATTCCGAGATAAAATCAATTTTTCAAAAGGCGTTTATATAAATCCCAATCGCAAAAATAGTATTTGGAAAAAGAAATTGGAAAAAAGAGAAATATTAAATAAAACCATTGTTTCTTATAAAAAATAAACTGCCAAAAAACCTTCGGCTCGAAGCACATTTTGGAAAAGAAATTTTTTCATATAGGGGTTAAAAACACCCTTTTTATCTTTCATCAACACCGAGCGGGGGTTGACAAATTAGACTAATGGGTGTATAATATAAGCAGAAGCGAAAAAGTGAAAGAGAAACTATAAAGCTCTTTCACGGAAAGGAGAAAAAATATAGAAGAAGATGCAATGCATAGAAGCGCCAAGTAAAGAGTAACCCAGGTTTAAATCTGGATTTCTTGCCGGCGGGATAACCAATTATCCGGATTGGCAGGCATACGTTCGTTGTAGAGAAATTGGTAAATCAGAATAAACCCAAAGGAGGCATATAATGGCTATTAAGAAAGAGGAGGCAGGCAAATTCACTGAACAGCAATTGGCTGAGGTAAGGTCGCTGGAGCAAAAGATAGACGAAATTATCACAGAAGAATATTTTCCCGGTGATTTCAGCGAAAATATAATAGTCGAATTAGACTGGTTGCCTGATTTGAGGGTCGTAAAAGAGGTGATAAGACTTTTTGAAGAAGCAGGATGGGAAATTTCTTTAGAACATGGTCAAAGAGAGGGGGGTTATTGGTTCTCACTTACATAGCTTCAATGCGCCTTATTCCAAAAGCGCGGCTCCTAAAGTAAAAAGCCGTAAGGTTTGCTCCTTACGGCTTTTGTCTAAAAAAATTAATAGATGAGAGATTTCATCTTTCTTTAACTTCTATTCAAAAGCTGGATTATTTGGCTGAAAACTGAAAACTTTCTCCTTTTCAACCCCATTATTAACGGAAAGCTCTGAGCATCAATTTGAAGATTTTTTTGGTAAAATTCGTAAAGGGAAACCACCAGAATTCTCGATTTTTGAAACCAGGCCAGTCCCACTTATGGGTTTCAATGGTTTTTTGTTCGCAGTACTTCTGGATTCCCTCCCGGCCGTGGCGCCTGCCAAAACCTGATAACTTTACTCCACCCTGAGGCGCTCCAATAATCATATAGTTAGTCATAGCATCGTTAATTGTCACTACTCCCACCTGAAGATCTTTTGCTATTTTTTTTGCTTCCCTTGTGTTTTTTGAAAAAATAACTCCGTTTAATCCAAGCGGTGAATCATTAGCCAGAGTCAGCGCTTCTTTTGGGCTAAAAACTTTCACAATAGGAAGCAGCGGACCGAAGGTTTCTTCCTTCATTATTTTCATCGCGTGATTAACATTAACCAGGACCATGGGGTCAAACCATCTTCCTTTCGGCCTCGACGCTTTTTCTCCGCCGCACAAAACCTTTGCCCCTTTCGCTATAGCATCGGCAACCTGTTCTCTAATTTTTTCTAACTGGAAAGCTGTGATAACAGGGCCGTAATCAATCCCCAATCTTAAATTCTTTGTTTTTTTAACGACCCTGTCAACAAACTCATCGTAAATTTCATTCATAACATAAACCCTTTCAGCTGATTTGCAGTAGTGGCCGCAGTTGGCAAAAGCGTTCCAGACTGCGCAGTTTGACGCTCTTTCTAAATTAGCGTCTTTCAAAATAATGAAAGGTGTTTTCCCTCCGAGCTCCAGGGAAGGAAAAGTAAATTTTTCGGTTTCCCGGCAGGCTTCCAGACAGGTTTTGGTTACCATCTGGCCGGTTTTAACCGAGCCGGTAAAAGCCACCTTATCAGCCAATTTTATTAACTCTTGAGTGGCTTTGCCGCTGCCAGGACCAGTTACTACCTGAACTACTCCCTCAGGAAATCCTAATTTTTGACAAACTTCAGCTGCATAAAGAGAGGTCAAGGGAGTCTGGCTTGAGGGTTTGAGAATGACGCAGCAGCCGGCAACCAGAGCCGGAATGGCTTCGCCGAAATTAAGGTCAAGAGGCAGGTTCCAGGGACCGATTATTACCACTACCGGTTTTGGATGATAAATACTCTCACATTCTTTATTCATTAACAGCCAATGGGGCTTGATTTTTTCAGATAAATAACCTTCGGCATTTTTAGTCCAATGGTCAATAGCCATGGCGATATAAAGAATTTCTATCATTGCTTCGTGCCAGACTTTGCCTGTTTCGCTCTGGATAACTCTAATAAATTCTTCGTGATTTTCTCTGATATATTTTTGGAATGATTTTAGATATTTTATTCTTTCTTTCAGTTCCAAACAACCCCAGGATTTTTGAGCTTCCTTAGCTTTTTTAACGGTTTCAGTCACCATCTCTTGGCTAAAAATTGGAACTTCTGCCACTTTCTCTTGAGTCGCCGGATTAAAAATTATAATTTTTTCCATCTTTGCCTCTCCTTTTTAAGGTGTTCTCTTGTAATTAAACGATTTTAAAACTCAAAGCCAATATGGAAAACTTGAGTAATAATAGAATAAGAATAAAACAAACATAGCCCGTCAAATTTTGCGAAGCAAAATTTGACGGGCTATTAAATAACTATTCTCACCAAATTTTTTCTCTCAGATACCATTCAATCGTTTCTTCCATTCCGATTTTAACATCGGGATAAAGAAACTCAAACCCCAAAGCCTTAATTTTTTGATTATCCATTACAAAGGGGTTAAAGATGTAATCAATTGAGTCTTTTTCCACCTCCGGTATCCTGCCATGTATTTTACGCGCCCAGCTCGATTTCATTTTTGACAGATGAGCGATTGCCCTGTTTATCCATATCCACTCTAAACAGCTAATCAATAAAGAAATTATAAAAAGGGGAATATGGATGCGAATTTTTGCGCCGGGAATTTGGGCGGCAATACAATAGAACAATTCTTTAATAGAATATCTTGAATCATCGGCAATATTATAAATTTCACCAACTGCTTCCTGGTTTTTTGACAAAAATTCAGCTGCCCGCGCAACATCTAAAACATGGCAGGTGGCGCCGGGTTTGTCACCCTTGCCAGGGACAAAAGAAAGCTGTTTCTTGCCAATCAGCAGAATGACTTGAGCCGCGCCATACTGGTTGCGCTGACCATAGACAGTAGCCGGTCTAATAACAGTGACGGGAAGCCCGTATTTATGAGCATACTTTAAAGCTATTTTTTCTTGTTCAAGTTTTGAGAGTTCATAATAATTTTTTGGCTTAACCGGGCTTTCTTCCGTAAAAATCATTTCAGGAAAATCTTTCAGGTTGTAGGCCCTTGAATCGTAAAAGGCACCGGTGCTCCAGATAATAATACTTTGAATTTTAGGAAAATCTTTAGCTGCTTTAAGCAGATTTTCCGTTCCGCCAACATTAACCTTGTAAAGAATCTCCCTCGGACAGGAAAAATTATAGATAGCGGCAACATGGAAAATAACATCAATGTTTTCAAGAAGGGGGTGGATTTGTTCAATTTTGGTTAAATCAGATGGCAGAAATTCTGCCTCTTTGTTTAAGTAGGTCTTTTTGGCATTAGGCAGGTCGGTTGCTCTAACTTTATACCCCTCTTTTATCAGATAATCCACCATGTGAGAACCAATAAAACCGCCGGCTCCGGTAACCAAAGCGCGTCTTTTCATTTTTTCCTCCTCCAAAAAATTTCCTCTCGGATTGTTTTTCTTTCAATCAGATAATTAGATTTGGTTTCTTCTCCTTTTTCGAAAAAAAGAGCATAAGTAATGTGTCTTCTTTTTTCAAAGTCCGAGCGTTTTGTCCGGTAAAATTGAAAGAGCCAGGCGCCAAGATTAATATAGTTGTAGTTCTGCTGGTTCCTTTGAACAACTGATTCTTCATAATCGTGAGTGTGGCCGAAAACGGCATATTTCAGGTTTTTCGCCCTTCTCTTCAAAGACCTTGAACCAAGATGTCTTTTGTGGGCAGAATTTCCCTGTTCAAGGGTATCCAGGGAAAAGGTGTTGAACATCTTGACCAGAGTTTTATCAAATTCCGAATTGCGGCCAATGAGTCTCAAAACTTTTATTATCGGAACAATAAAGAGACGACGCAGGGTTATCCGGGGACTTGGAATGGTATGGGTGTTCAACCAATCTTCAACAAATTCATTTGAGAAAAATTCTTCGCCGAGTTGGCGGGTGATGGCTGACAAAACTTTAAGTTTAACTCCCTCGGCTTTTAAAACTTTTCTGCTAAAATTAAAAGCAGTTTTTCTTGGCCTGACCTCTTCAATTTCTGCCAATTTCTCAAAGCAATTAAGACTGCCGGTTTCTTTTAGGACCTCGATTGGCAGGCGATTCAAAAGTTCAATAATCACAGCGTCGCCAAACAGGGCTACAAGGGCTCCATTTGAATCGTGTTCAAAGTTATAGACATCGTATTCATTGCCGTGAGAAATATAAAGACCCAACTCCTCATCGTAAAAGTATTTCTCAAAAAAGATGCCTTTATTTTCCTCCAGATTAAAGGCTTTAGAAACCCGTGAGCGCAATTCGGGAAAAGCGTCAATTAATCTATCGTGGTTTCGGGGAATATAGCGGATTTCAACCGGTAGAGGAGAGTCAAGAGAAAAGGCGCGGAAAGCTTCCAAAAACCCTTTTACTTTTTGATTGTTTAAAACCCCTTCCAATATTTCTTTAGATTTTTCCAAAATCAGACCCTGGTTTTCGCTCCAGGGCTTTACTCCCTTTGGATTATAGAGATATTTTCCATTTTCTATCTTATAGTTCCAGAGAGCGGTGTAGAGGAGGTCAAGGATGTCACCATTAAAGACAAAAACCACCCTTTTTGCCCTTACTCTTTCTGCCATATTTTTAACATCTTTCAGAAAGTCTTCAAAGAATCCAACCGGAATATTCTTTTTCCCCATTGTTTCATCGTTTAAGTGCCAATCATTGACAACCACATACATTTCTACTCCCCCTGTTTTCAAAGAACTAAACTTTCATTTTATTTTAATCCGGCTTTACTCCAATGTCAAATGTGCTTACTATAATACAAGATTTTCACTTGCTTCTTGATTTAAAATTTGTTATACTATAAGTAGTCCTGCTGTGAGGTGTCAGTAAAATTTGGGTCAAACTTTGCTTACAGGGAATCCTACATTGTTCCGGCCCGTGGGCCGGAATTGCGGACAACCACTTTGCGATGGTTTGCCGAATAATTTCTGATTTCGCCTCTGGCAGGACGCTAAAAGACTCTGGGCAGTTTTGCCCGGAGTCTTTTTAGTGCTACAATAAAAGAATATGCATTTATCGGTTATCATTCCTGTTTTCAATGAAGAGCGTCGAATTTCCAAGACTCTTCTTGATATTGACAGATACCTGTCAAAACAAAAATACGGTTATGAAATTTTAGTTGTTGATGACGGCTCAAAAGACCGAACATGTTTTGTGGTAGAAAAATTTCAAAGTTTGATAAAAAATTTAAAGTTAATCAGAAATCAGAAAAATCACGGCAAAGGTTATGTGGTAAGACAGGGAATGCTTGAATCAGAAGGCGATTTTCGGATATTTAGCGATGCCGATAATTCCACCAGCATTGAACAGATTGAAAAGTTCTGGTCTCTTTTTGAAAAAGGAGAAGGGGTAATAATTGGTTCTCGCGATGTAAAAGGGGCGGTGATTGTCAACCCCCAGCCCTTTTTTAGAAGAGTAATTTTGGGAAACGGTTTTAATCTATTGGTTCAGATAATCTGCGGCCTCTGGGGAATCTGGGATACCCAGTGCGGTTTTAAAGGATTTAGCAGAGAGGCGGTAGAAAAAATTTTTCCGAAGTGCAAGATAGACCGTTGGGCTTTTGACCCGGAAATTTTGGCGCTCGCCAAAAAAATGGGTTATAAAATTAACGAAGTTCCGGTTACCTGGATTAACGACCCAGAGAGCAAAGTAAAATTAAAAGGAATGGTCAAGATGTTTTTTGAGCTGTTAAAAATTCGCCAGAATCTGATGACCGGCAAATACCAAATTTAGTATATCTCTATATGCAAGATTTTTCGAAAAAAAATAGTGAGTCTAAAAAAATTAAGTTCCCATCCGAACTTCGGTTTGACCTGGTTTCCAAGGATTGGGTTGTGATTGCCACGGGCCGGGGACGAAGACCGGAATCCTTCAGTCAGGAAAGAAGAAGGGCAGAAAAGATTTCGGAAAAGAAATGTCCATTTTGCAATATTAAAGCTCAGGAAACCCCAATTTTGGAATACAAAAATAAAAAAGGAGAATGGAGCGTAGTTGTTATTCCCAATAAATTTCCCGCTTTTTCAAAAGGAGAATTTCTTAAACAAAGGCAGGTTGGACCATATCGGGTAATGGATGGAGTTGGTCATTGCGAAATAGTAATAACCAGAGACCACTATCGCCAATTTGCGCAACTTTCGGTTGGAGAAATGAGGCAGGTTTTAGATGCCTACCATGAAAGATATTTGGACTTAATGAATGAGAAATTTATAAATTATGTTTCTATTTTTCACAATCACGGAAGGGAAGCCGGCGCTTCAATAGCCCATCCCCACTCTCAAATAATAGCCCATCCCCTTATTGACCCCGATTTAAAAAATAGTCTTGCGGGTTCAAAGAATTTCTGGAAAAAGCACAAAAAAAGATGTGTTCATTGCGCAATGCTGGATTGGGATAAAAAAGACGGCCAAAGAATAATTTTTGAGAACAAAAAGTTCCTGGTTTTGGTGCCCTTTACTTCCAGGATGGCTTTTGAAACCAGAATTTATCCCAAAGAGCACCTTGCTTATTTTGAAAGAATTGAGATTGATGAAAAGGACTACTTAGCCGAAGCTTTTCAAACCGTTCTTTATAAACTTTACAAAGGACTTAACAACCCTCCTTATAATTTCTTTTTGCATACCGCTCCCTGCGATGGTCGGAATTACGACCATTATCATTGGCATTGGGAAATTTTACCGAAGACTTCGGTCTGGGCCGGCTTTGAACTGGGAACGGGAATTGAAATTTCTACCATTGAGCCGGAAAAAGCGGCAGAATACCTTAAACACATTTAATAAATCCAAATATCAAAATCCAAATGTCAAAATGTTATATTATTTTGGATTTTGAGCTTTGAGTTTGATTTGATATTTGAGCTTTGATATTTGATGTTTGGACGTGGTAGCCGATATTCTCACTTGGCTTGGTTCTCTAATAATAAGTATTATTTCCAGCACGGGATATTTTGGCATAACAATATTAATGGCTTTGGAAAGCGCCTGTTTGCCCGTTCCCTCGGAAATTATTATGCCGTTTTCCGGATATTTGGTGGTTTTGGGCAGGTTTTCTTTTTGGCTGGTGGTAATCTGGGGAACAATCGGTAATCTCTTGGGTTCTGTTGCTGCTTATTTTGTTGGGATTAAGGGCGGCAGGCCCTTTATTGAAAGATACGGAAAATATATTTTAATCAGTCAAGAAGATTTAGAAAGAGCTGACAGATTTTTTAAGAAATTCGGAAATCTGAGTATTTTTATTTCCCGGCTTCTGCCCGTAATCAGAACTTTTATTTCTCTGCCGGCCGGCATTGCGAGAATGCCGTTTTGGAAATTCTGTTTTTATACTTTCATCGGTTCTTTGCCCTGGTCCGCTCTTCTTGCTTACTTCGGAATTTTATTCGGAGAAAACTGGCAATCAATTGAAATTTATTTTAGAAAATTTGACTGGCTGCTCGGAATTTTAATTATTTTTGCCATAGGTTGGTTTATATACAAAAAAATAAAAAATAAAAAATAAAAAATGAAGCTATTAATAGTTGCCAATTGGAAGTGCAATCCCCTAAGCCGAACTGAAGCTAAGCGGCTTTTTGATGGGATAAAAAGGGGGGTAGAAAATATTAAAGATGCCTGCCTCGTTAGAAGTCAAAGACTTTCTAATGGGGTGGAGGTTGTAATCTGTCCGCCATTTACATTTATGTTATCCAATATCCAACATCTAATATCCAATATCAAAATTGGTTCGCAGGATTGTTTTTGGGAAGAAAAAGGGGCCTACACCGGAGAAATTTCCGCTCCGATGCTTAAAAATTTAGGCGTTGAATATGTAATTATTGGTCATTCGGAGAGAAGAAAATATTTTGGCGAGACCGATGAAATGCTTAACAAAAAATTGAAAGCCGCAATAAAAGCCGGACTTAAACCGATTTTATGCGTCGGCGAAACCGAAGAAGAAAGAAAAAAAGGAATAACAAATAAGGTAATTAAAAATCAATTAATCAAAGATTTAAAAGATATCCGATATCCAATATCCCCCGAAGCAGAACAAGTTCGCTACGGGGCAGGCAATATCCAGTATCCAATATCCATCGCCTACGAACCCGTTTGGGCGATTGGAACGGGAAATTCTTGTTTGCCAGAAGACGCAAGAGAAACCGGTTTGTTTATTCAAAAAATTTTAACAAAAATTTATAATAAAAAGACGGCTCAAAGAATCAGAATCATTTATGGTGGAAGCGCAAATAGTAAAAACGCCGCCGATTATATTTTTAAAGCCGGAATGCAGGGACTTTTGGTCGGAGGAGTAAGCCTGGATGCCAAAGAGTTTGTCAAAATTGTTAAATTATTAACCAGGTTCTAACATCGTCCAATGCCCGGAGCCCCGAAAAAAAATCGCCAAGAAGGCGGTTTTTTGTTCTTGACTGAATTCCTCGATGTTTTAAAATGAAGTTGGAGATATTATTAATTGAAACCCTGAATTACAAAAAAGACAAAATCTTCATAATGGCGTAAAATGATAGTGGTAGAAAACTTAACAACTTTATGCCGTGATGAAAACCGTATGGCGCCAGAATGTTAATAGAACTCAACTTCAGAAACTTAAAAATGTTTTACGGATTGGTAACCAGTTTACCAGAATCAGCAGGCGGATATTTGACTAATTATATCTATAGCCTCTCGGCTTATCAAATTGCTTAATAATCTGTCTTAATGTTTGTAAATTTTACAATCTGCTCGCTAACCCCGTTAGATGTTTACTATCTAACGGGGCTATTAACTAAATTTGGGAAATCCAAAGAAGTTTTTGAATTGCCTGAATTTAGCTGTTAGATTTGCATTTTGTAATTCAAAGCATGAAAATAAATTTTATGCCCAGACATTCAAATAAAAGTTATAAAAAAAATCGGAAAAGAAAGGGCTATCCCAAAAAAATTACCAAAAAAAGAGGCTGGAAGAAAACAGTTCCTACGTTGCATAAGCCCCCAAAAAATCCAATAATTGTTCCAATAAAGGAACATGGATGGGAATCCCGACAAACATTTAACCCAGCTGTTTTATTTGAAGACGGCAAAGCGCGCCTTCTTTATCGAGCCATTGGGGAAGATGGTGTTTCGCGGCTGGGATACGCAGGAAGTTATGATGGTATAAATATTGATGAAAGATTGAAGGAGCCGGTTTTCACTTATTCTTCCAGCGCCCCCGATTATTTAAAGGCTCAACCTTATCGTGCTTTTGAATATGTATCAGGAGGCAGTTGGGCCGGCTGCGAAGACCCCCGCCTTACTAGGATTAGAGATACGATTTATATGCTTTTTGTTTCTTTTGACGGTTGGAATATTCCCCGTTTGGCAATCACTTCCATCGGTTTGGAAGATTTTCTTAAAAAACGCTGGAAATGGGGTGGGGTTAAAATTATCTCTCCTCCAGGCATTATTGATAAAAGCGGCTGCCTTTTTCCGGAAAAAATCAAAGGGAAATATGTGATTTTGCACCGCATTTTTCCAAATATTCTGATTGATTTTGTTGATGATTTGGATTTTAAAGAAGGTCAATATCTTAAAGGAGAATATTCCATAAAAGTTAGAAAAAATTACTGGGATTCGAGAAAAATAGGAGCAGGAGCGCCTCCTATCAAAACAAAATACGGCTGGCTTTTAATTTATTATGGAGTTGACAACCGCGATCCCTCAAAATATAAAATTGGCGCAATGCTTTTGGATTTAGAAAATCCCGTAAAGGCGCTTTATCGAACAGATGAACCAATTTTGGAACCAATAGAATGGTATGAGCAAGAAGGCCACAAGGCCGGCATAGTTTACCCATGCGGAGCGGTTGTTATTAAAAGCAAGCTTTTTGTGTTTTACGGTGGCGCGGATACGGTAGTCTGCGTTGCAACGGCGAATCTTGAAGAATTTTTACAAGCATTGATGCATACAAAAAAACCGAAATTAAAACCCGTTAAAAAATAGCCCTCCATGTTTAATATTGAACGTCATCCCCAAAATCCCATTCTTAGGGCGGATTTAACTAATTTCTGGGAAGCAGAGGCAGTATTTAATGGCTGTCCGGCAAAAGACGGCGCTTCTTTTCATTTTGTTTATAGGGCAGTTTCAGCAATGCTCCAACATTCGGGCGCGGAATTACAGCTTTCATCCATTGGATACGCGCAGAGTTCCGATGGGGTTAATTTTAAAAATCGCCGGCGATTCATTGAACCGGAGTACGACTGGGAGTTGTTTGGCTGTGAAGATCCGCGAATCACAAAACTCGGCGGCAAATACTATATTTTCTATACCGCCCTTTCCACTTATCCGCCATGTGCTGATGGCATCAAAATTGGGCTTGCCATCACGAAAGATTTTGAGCGAATAGAAGAAAAGCGCCAAATTACATTTTTTAATTCAAAGGCGATGGCATTATTTCCCGAAAAAATCAATGGGAAATATGCCGCAATTTTGACCGTTCATTCGGACTCGCCGCCCGCTAAAATTTGCATCGCATCATTTGACTACGAAACAGAGATTTGGTCCAAAGAATACTGGGAGCATTGGTACGCCCTTCACGATGATTATGTTGTGCCGCTCCAAAGAGACAACAATGACCATATTGAAGTTGGGGCGCCTCCAATAAAAACGCGCTACGGCTGGCTTCTTATCTACGGTTATATTCGCAATTTTTTTTCTTCACCCAGAATTTTTGGCATTGAAGCGGCTTTGCTTAATTCAAAAGATCCTTGCAAGATTTTAGAAAGGACATCAAAGCCGATTCTGGTTCCAGAAAAGCAATATGAAATATGCGGGAAAGTGCCAAACGTTATATTTCCCTCCGGCGCGTTTATCAAAAACGGAAAACTATTCATTTACTACGGGGCAGCGGATACTGCATGTTGCCTGGCTACCTGCAAAGTAAAGGAACTCTTTAAAGAGATGAATCCGCAATTTTCCTTCCGGGTGCCAGCCCTGCAGCGAGGCAAGGCGCCGGAATTGAAGCGGTTTGAGGATAACCCCATTATTCGGCCCAGGCCGGAATATCCCTGGGAAGCGAAAGCGACCTTCAATCCCGGAGCATTCTTTGCAAATGGAAAGGCGCATATTATTTACCGTGCCATGGCAGAAGATAATAGTTCGGTATTCGGATATGCAACAAGCAAAGATGGCTTGCATATAGAGGAACGAGCAGAAGAACCGATTTATGCGCCCGGAGAAGATTTTGAAAAGAAAATGGCTCCCGGAAACTCGGGTTGCGAAGACCCAAGGTTCACAAAAATTGATAACCAAATCTTTATGACCTATACGGCAGTTAATGCCGCCGGCTCTGTCCGTGTCGCTCTTACCTCTATTACATTAGAAGATTTTTTGGCAAAACATTGGAACTGGAAAAAACCGGTTCTTATTTCCTCGCCCGAATATGACGACAAAAACGCCTGTATTTTTCCCAGAAAAATAAGTGGGAGATACGCAATGCTCCATCGGATTGCGCCCGATATCTGGATTGATTTTGTTGATGATTTAAATTTTGACGGCACATCGTGGCTAAGGGGTCAGGTCCTGGCTAGGCCTCGAGAAAATTCCTGGGATAACAAGAAAATCGGTATGGCTATGGCGCCGTTTGAAACTCCGAAAGGCTGGCTGCTTCTTTATCACGGCGTTTTCGAAGTTGATAATTCTTATCGCGTTGGCGCCATGCTGTTAGATATTGAAAACCCGGAAAAGGTTATCTCTCGGCTTCCTGAGCCGATTCTCGAACCCAAAATGTCGTATGAGCGCGAGGGACAAACGTCGAATGTCGTTTTTCCGTGCGGCGCGGTGGTTATTGGAAAAAAATTGTTTGTCTATTATGGGGGTGGAGACAGCGTAATAGGAGTGGCTACAATTAATTTTAACGCTCTGCTGAAAAAATTGCTTCAATGCCGTTTTTAAAAAAAAGAAACCTGAATGCCCCTTGTCTTATTTTCCGAATAAAAGTCCCGACCGAGACGTCTCGGCAGGGGAGTCTCAATCCCGCCATGGCGGGACTACTACCGGGGTAAAAGAAAATTTTTCACATATTAAGGCAGAAATTCATTGGAATTTCTGTTTTTTTTGTCGCTCCTCCTCTTTACATTTTTGAATGTATAGATTTGACAGAAAATTATAGGGGATATATAATAAAAATGTATAGATTTAATTTAAATGCATGGGTTCAGAATTAATAACAATTGGACAGGCCTCTAAAATGCTTGGCGTTTCCATTCAAACTTTGCGTCGTTGGGATGATGCCGGAAAATTATCTTCAATCCGCAAGGCAGCAGCAGGACATAGATATTACAGAAAAGAAGATATTGAAAATTATAATATAAAGGATTTATTTAAACTGGCAAGGAGGTGGATTGCAGGCGACTTGGGATCTGAGCCTCGTCAGAGTTTTTATTGTCCC
>Ga0066636_10000071_pt1 | contig 43354 bp, 49 predicted proteins | sample CryGeyCG2014_080_2_FD_62736 | JGI IMG/M metagenome (GOLD analysis project Ga0066636, IMG submission 62736) | Groundwater microbial communities from aquifer - Crystal Geyser CG07_land_8/20/14_0.80 | ecosystem: Environmental > Aquatic > Deep subsurface > Groundwater | place: USA: Utah: Grand...
TTTTTACCTCCGTCAGGATTAATTTCAGCTCTTCATATTCTCTTTTTCTTTAACCGATCACCCCCCTAGCAAACCGTAATAAAAGTTATTTTCGGATCCAAAAATCGTTAAACCGCGTTTCGCCCTCATATATTATCACTATATATTATCACTTAAACAATGACATCATATTCCACATCGGCAAAAATATGCCCAATGCCATGAATAGCACGCCGCAACCTAAGGCAAGTATGAGCACGGGTTCGATCAATGTCGTAAGATTTTTTACGGTATGGTCCGTTTGTGAGTCATAGTAATCAGATACGTATAAAAGCAACTCATCTACTTTACCCGTCGCCTCTCCGGAAGCGACCATTTGCACTACGATCGGAGGGAACATGCCGCACATTTTCATGGGCTCAGACATACCCTTACCTTCATTCACGCTTACTTTTATAATATTAATGGCGCGGGCGATAACAACATTCCCTATGCTTCTTGAGACGAGATCCAAGATCTGCAATATGGGCACGCCGCTTTTTGTGAGGGTCCCTGTGATACGCGCAAACCTGGACATCGTGATCTTTGTAAAAAGCGGCCCGAAAACCGGAATTTTTAATTTCAGGCCGTCCCACCAGAACCTGCCGATCTCGGTTTTTACAAACCTGCTGAAACCGAATACAAAAGCTCCTATAACAGTAAGAATAAGCCACCAAAAATTGATAATAGCATAATGTATGCCTATAAGAACGCGCGTCGGCAAAGGCAGCTCTACATTAAACTGGCTGAATAAGCTCGCAAACCTGGGTATTATAAACGTGGTCAAGATCATGAACGCTACTAAGAGCGCCGTTACTACCATAAGAGGATAGCGCGTAGCGGTCATTATCTTTGCCCTTGTCTCTTCTTCGTGCTCGCCAAGTATAGCGAGCCTGCTCAAGATCTCATCAAGCGTCCCGCTGACCTCTCCGGCCTTCACCATGCTGACATACAGACCATTAAAAACTCTCGGGTGCTTAGCCAAGGCATCCGAGAAATGCGAACCGGCTTCGATATCTTTTATTATACTCTCGATGGTTGCCTTTAAGATATCGCTACTACTCTGATCCCTGATGGCGCTAAGGCTTGTCAAGAGCGGAAGGCCTGATTTCTGCAAAGTCACCAACTGCATCGTGAACATATTCAAGTCAGAAAATCTGACCCTTTTAAATCTCATAATAAATTTATCTAAGCCGATCTCTCTTATTTTTTCTTTGATCGAAATAGGCACATAATTCATTTGCTTCAATTTGGAGCCGGCTAATTCTGCGTTATCGGCTTCTATAATACCGATCGCCTGTTTTCCGAATTTGTCCCTGGCCTTATACTCAAAAATAGCCATCTTATTCCTCTTCTGTCTTAGTTACCCTTAAAACCTCTTCTACGGTCGTAATCCCTTCTTTTGCCTTTGATATGCCGTCGGAAAATAATGTGCCCATGCCTTTAGAGATCGCTATTTTTCTTATTTCGTCAGCCGAGGCCTTGGCGACTATAAGCTTTCTTATATCTTCGTCCATGATCAATAATTCAAATATGCCTATCCTGCCTGCAAAGCCTGTCCCCCTGCAAGACGCGCAGCCCTTTCCTCTATAAAATATCATTTTACCTTTAAGGCCCAGGTCTTTCAGCACTTCATCTGAAGGCGTGTGGTTTTCTTTGCATTTGGGACAAACGGCTCTTACAAGCCTTTGGCCCAGGATCCCCATAACAGAACTTGAAATCAAGAACGGTTCCACGCCCATATCTAAGAGCCTGGCAAGTGCGCTTGGGGCGTCGTTTGTATGTAGGGTAGAAAACACGAGATGCCCCGTAAGCGCCGCCTGGATCGAGATATCCGCAGTCTCCTTATCCCTTATTTCGCCGACCATAACAACATCCGGGTCCTGCCTCAATATACTTCTAAGCCCTGCGGCGAACGTTAATCCGGCCTTTGGATTAACCTGCGTTTGCCTTATAAGAGGCAGCTCGTATTCTACCGGGTCCTCAATAGTAATTATATTTTTTTCCATCGAATTGATCGTTGATAACGCGCCGTATAGAGTTGTCGTCTTGCCGCTGCCGGTAGGGCCTGTAACCAATATTATCCCGTTTGGTTGATGAATAAGCTTCTCGAACTTTTTTAGGTCGCCTTTTGAGAGGCCAAGTTCGGGCAATCCCAATAGCGCCGTTGATTTATCCAACAATCTCATAACGACATTTTCGCCGTGTATCGTCGGAAAACTTGAAACTCTTATATCGATATCGCGGTCTTCTTTCTTTAATTTGATCCGCCCGTCCTGCGGTTTTCTCTGTTCCGCTATATCCATCTTGGCTAAAATTTTTATCCTGGAAATAACCGCGCTCTGCAGGTGTTTCGGTATAACGTTTATCTCGTGCAAAATGCCGTCTATGCGATACCGTATCCTCACAGCCGTATCATCCGGTTCAATATGTATATCGCTAGCCCTATCCTTTACTGCCTGGGTGATCATCAAATTAACCAATTTTATTATAGGCGGCTCGCCGGCCACCTCGCTTATATCTTTCAAGCCGCCCTTTGCCTTCGTTTCAAATTTCGCCTTATCGATATCTTTTATTAATTCATCCACAGTTCCTATTACCCCGTAGTATGAATCCAAAACTTTCTGGATCCCCCGCTCACTCACCAATACGGTATCTACGGAATCTATTTTCGCCTTTAATCGTATTTCGTCAATCGCGATAATATCCTGAGGGTCAACCATTGCTAATGTAAGAGCATTGCCGATCTTAAATAACGGGACGGCCTTATGTTTTTTTGCCAGGGTTTCCGGAACAAGCTTTATCACCTCTTGATCTATTATGTAATCGGTCAGATCTATATAAGGAATGTCTAAGGTATCGGCAATGGTGCTCGCTATCTCTTCCTCGGTAATATAGCCTAATTTCTCGAGCGCCTTTTCCAGGGGAAGGCCCGTCTTTTTCACTTCCTCTCTGGCGCGTTCGATCTGGTCCCTAGTAATCAGGCCTTTTTTTATAAGTAATTCCATAGCTTCTTGGGTTTTTGCCATTTTGGTCTCCCAATAACATTTGATGCTTCGATGTTTCCCGGATCACATGTTTTTCGGAAGCGTGAAAATAAAATTCGAGAATTTTCCTTTTTCCGATAAAACCCAGATTTTCCCCTTGTGGGCGTCAATAATGTTTTTCGCGATAGCCAGACCAAGCCCTATACCTGAAGATTTGAACTCTATATTGCCCGATGAATGTTTATCTATGTCGCCGATACCGTAGAAACTCTCAAATATGCTCCCCAATTCATCTTTTGGTATACCTATACCGTTATCCTCTACCTCAACGCGTATATTATCTTCCTCATCTTTCGCCCGTATGGTTATTCTGCCCTTGTCCGGAGTAAATCTTATCGCATTAAGCAGAAGGTTTACCAACACTTGCCGCATACTGTTCCTGTCCATCATAACATGCGGTATGTCCCTTTCAATATCGACAATTATTTCCTGATTTCTTTTCTTAATAAAAGACATGATATCGCCGGCTGTCGATCTGATAATCACTTCTATAGATGAGGGCTGCAATCTTTTATCAAATCCGCTTGGAATGTCCAGATATATTTTCGAGAGATCGCTTTTTATTTCTTCCAATCTATTGCAATACTTAACCATTACATCCAGAGCGGTTTTCTGTTCTTCTGTCAGAGGCCCCAGCGATTTATCCGTGATTAAATTAACATAACCTTTTATAATAGTAATCGGTGTAGCGAGTTCATTTGAAATTGTAAAAGCTGCTTTGGACTTTATTTCATGCAGCTTTTCTTTCTCGCCGTAAAGCCGCAGAATATTATATTTTTCTTCCATACTATCAAGCCAAAACAAAAAGAGTAACACGATCGCAAGCGCGACAAATAAATCCGCAGGCATGATTTGTACCTTTTGATAAACGAATATACTCGTAAGCCGAACCGTTAAAAGCAGGACGCCAACGGCAACTAACGCTACCTTACGTCTGGATTTTATATGCATTTTATCATCTCTGGCTATTTTCCTATTAATTCATGTATCTTAGAGATCAATACCGAAGGCTCAAAGGGCTTCGTTATATACCCATCGGCCCCGACCTCTTCACCAAGTTTCTTATCCGATTCCTGCGCCCTGGCCGTAAACATAAGTATGGGTATTTTCTTATATTTTTCATCAAATTTAAGCATGCGGCAAACCTTGTATCCGTCAATTTTAGGTAACATCAAATCCAGTATAATCAGATCGGGCTTCTCTTTACGCGCCTTTTCAAGTGCCTCTTGGCCGTCGCCGGCTGTCAGCACAATATAGCCATTAGCCTGGAGCCTTAACTTAACCATTTCAACTAATTGAATTTCATCGTCCACTACCAAGATTTTTTTACCCATTATTTGTCTCGTTTTTTGGCCCCTTTATACTTATCGGCCATCCTTGAAGCACTAAATATATTAGCAAGTTCTTCTTTCAGGTCATTTGTCTTAACAATGAAACCTGAGGCATCCAGCTTTTCGGCCAGATTAAATCTTTCCTCGTTGGAAAATGCCGTTACTATAAACACCGGCAAATTTTTGTCGCGCTTTCTTATCTTTTTTAACACCTGCAACCCGTTAAGGCCCGGCATCATTATATCAAGCAGCACGGCATCCGGTTTTTCATCTTTGATCTTTTCCAAAGCGCCTTTCCCGTCGCTAGCCGTAATCACATCATACCCGCTAGATTCTAATCTTAACTTTATCATTTCTACAAAATCAGGCTCGTCATCCACTACTAATATTTTTTTTCCCATGTTCACCTGCTTTTTTTATTTTTTAATTCCCGTTTACCTTTTCCCGGAATTCCCGTTCTGGCCTTATGCAATAACGCCTCATCCGTTATGGCGTCATCCGGATAAGTGGCATTACCGAGCAGGACACGAATTTTCCCAAACCATTCTTTTTTGTTCTCCGATAAATAAGCATTGATCGCTTTTTCGATCCTATCCCTCACGACTTTAACGTTCTCTTTTGAGGTATCAACTAAAAAAACCATCAACTCGCCCGTATCTCTTAAGACGGTATCCGCCTGCCGCCTAAGCGAGCCGGCAACAACCTTTTCTATGCCCTTAAGTAAACTATGAAACTTATCGCAACCTAATCCTTTTTGCAACTTATCAAAATCTTTTATTCTAATAATTACTACCGACAGAGGAATGTTCTTTTCGGATGTTTCCTTTATTTTATTATTAAGATACTCCCTGAACACGGACTCTACTTCCATTTTTGGAAGGTTAAAAGTAAATTCAGAGCCTTTATTAACTTCGCTCTCAACCATCACTGTTCCTTTATGCAGCTCGACGAGCTGTTTGACAATGCTAAGGCCGAGGCCCGTTCCTTTGGCCCCGGCGCCGGCAGCTCTATTAAACTGCTGAAACTTATTAAACACCCTCGGCAGGTCTTCTTTGGCAATACCTACGCCCGTGTCCGAAACCGAGATCTCCACTTCATCCTTCTTGTCTTTCAGCTCGATTATAATCTTGCCTTTTTCAGGGGTGTATTTTATGGCATTCGAGATCAAATTATTCATAACCTGCGCTATTTTATCAGCGTCAATATACATGTTCACCTGTTCGTCGGGCACTAAAACTTTGAGCTCTTGGCCTTTCTTGTCAAACTCGGATTTCCATCTAATACACATATCCCTCATCATAGCTGCAAAATCCACAAGGGCCCTTTTCAACTCGATCTTACCAGTCTCTATTTTTGATATGTCCAATAAATCATTTATAATACGCGCCAGTCTGTCAACATTCTCTTTACTCATTGAAAGGACGTTTTTTTGTTTTTCGTTTATTTTTCCCAGCACCTCATCAAGGGTAAGCGCTAGGCCTTCTTTTATAATAGACAAGGGTGTACGCAACTCGTGAGAAACCGTAGAAACAAAATCGGACTTCAATTTATCTATTTTTTGGAGCTCTTTATTCTTTTGTTCCAGTTCTTTATAGAGAAGCTTTATGCCTTCGTTTGCCTTTTTAAGGCCCCATGCCTGCACTTCTAATTCATCCTTAGCGTCTTTAAGCGCCGTCATAGCATTTTTTCGTTCGGTTATATCTTCGGCAACTTCAACGAAATGGGTAATTTCTCCTTTTGAATTTGTAATAGGCGAAATTGAGGCCATTTCCCAATATAATCCGCCGTTCTTCATCTTATTATGAAATTCTCCGCGCCATTCTTTACCCGAGATAATAACTTCCCATAATTCTTTATATACTTCGGGAGGCTGGTCGCCTGCTTTTAGAACACGCAGGTTTTTCCCCTTAACCTCCTTAAGCGCATAACCTGTCAGTTCGGTAAATTTAGGGTTCACGTATTCAAGATTGCCGTTTTTGTCTGTAATAACAACGGTGCTCGGGCTGTGCTGAACGGCGCGGGAGAGGATATAAACCTCTTCATTGAACTTATTCTTTTTAGAAAGGGCTGCTTCGAGCTTCCTTACCAGTTTTTGAAGAGTTTCTATTCTTTTGATAGGTTTTTTGTCTGGCTCTTTTTTATTTTTACTTTTTACCATTTTTTAAATAAATTTCTTGGCCGCCTTAAGCAGGCACGAACAATCGCTTGTTTTGACGCAATAATCGTCTGCGCCTGCCTTCCGGGCTTTTACAGCATCTATAGCGTCTATAGAACCGGTCGTCACTATGATCTTGGGCTTAGCGCTGCCGTATTTTTCCCTGATCTTGCGGCAGACATCAAAACCTTCTCCGTCGGGAAGCATCGTGTCTATTATTACCAAATCCGGATTTACCGATTCCGCTCTCTCGATACCCTCTTTACAGCTCTCTGCTGTAAAAATCTCTCCGTAATTGGCTTTGGTGAAAAATCTTGTTATAATTTTCCTATCCTGCTCATTATCGTCTATAACCAAAATCTTAACTTTCATATATTACGCTCCGCTTGGCAATCTATTTATATGGCACCAGTAGAAACTAAAACCGTCGACAATTTTGGCGAATTCTTTATAGTCCAGCGGCTTTTGGATAAAACTATTAGCGCCGCTTTTGTAGCTTCTCAATACGTCATTTTCATCCTTGGACGAGGTTAGCATGATTATAGGTATAAAATTATACTTAGGGTCTTTTTTAAGCTTTTCTAAAACTCCGAAACCGTCCACCCCAGGCATATTAATATCTAAAATCACAAGGTGCGGCGCGGGAAACCTATATCTGTCCTGATACTTTCCGCAATTATAAATAAAATCCAGGACTTCCTGGCCGTTTTTAACCACATAAATATTATTTTTAAACTTCGATCCGCTAAATGCCCTTAGGGTTATTTTAACATCGGCCTCATTGTCTTCGGCCAGAAGAATATTCATAGGTTTGCTCGTTACTTTTATATCTGAGTTTTTGTCCATGATTATTATCTGCTCTAAACTTCTATCTTATCTGGCGGAGTGCCTGTTTCTTTTGCCTTTTGTTTTTTAAGCTTCTCCTCGAGCTCCGCTTCGGTGATAAGGCCGTCTTCGACAAGTATTTCTCCGATCTTTTTCTTTTCGACCAGGTCTTTCGGTATCGTAAAGTAAAAAGCGGCACCCTTGCCGACTTCCGAGTCGATCCAAATATTGCCACCATGATCGTCAATTACCTTTTTCACAATGCTCAAACCCGCACCTGTTCCCTCGTACTCATCCGAGGAATGCAGGCGTTTAAAAAGGCCAAATATCTGCGAGTGGTACTTGGGGTCAATACCTATACCGTTATCTTTGACGTAAAACTTGTGGAATTCGCCGCCATCCAAATACCCGACTTCAACTTTAGGATTTTCTTTGTTATTTTTAGATGAAAATTTTATCGCGTTATTTATCAGATTCAAAAATACCTCGCCAAGTTTAATACGGTCGCAATGCACTATCGGTATATTTTCATGAATTTTTAAATCTACCTTATTATGGGTGATGTCAAATTTGATGCGCTCCGTAATGGAGCTTATCAGTTCATTTATATCAACATCTTCGTAAGGGTTTTTAATTCTTGAAACGCGTGAAAGTTTAAGCAAATCTTCGATAAGTCTGTTCATCCTGTCGGCGCCTTTGCGTATCTCATTCAAATAATCCTTGCCTTGCTCGTCCAGTTTGCTCTTATAATCCTCCTCCAGAAAACTAGCGAAAGATGAAATACCCCTTAAAGGAGCGCGGAGGTCATGGCTAGCTGTATACACGAAGGCGTCGAGTTCTTTATTTACCTTTTCTAAAAGTACTTTTTGCTCCTCCACCTTTTCCTTCTCTAATTCGACATTGGCCTTTGCTTGAACAAGGGCATCTGTCATCTTATTGAAAGAATTAGCTAATTCTCCGATCTCATCTTTTGTATTTGATTTCACGCGAGCAGAAAAATCGCCTCCGCTTATTACGCCGGCAACCGCCGTCAAGTCTTTGATCGGTCTTGATACCGAATTTGCTATAATTGCGGCAAGCAACGTAATAAGCGCTAAAAGCGCAAGCCCTATTTTTAATAAGGTATTTCTTAGCTCTCTTGCCGAAGTAATGACTTCTTCTGTGTCCATTTTAACAACCATGCCGAGGCGAAAAGAAGGTATATTACGCCATACGCCCAGGGTTTCTTTACCCATGCAATCAATAGTGGTACCAGAGCCTTCTTCTCCCTGGACGGCTTTTTGTATGCCTAAACCCTCTTTAGATCCAATAGTAATTTTTCTTGTGAAAGCGGCATTAGGATCGAACCGTGTAGGCGCGATGAATACAGCATCATTGCCGATCTTTGAAGCGATTATCGTTTCCCCTGTTTTACCCAAACCCGCATAGTCCTTTACAAGCTCGCAAATGCCATCGTTATTCATCTGCAATATAACAACTCCGACAAGGTCTGCGCCCCTAAAGACAGGGGCAGCAATAAAAGCCGACGCCTTTTGCGTTTGGGGGTTATATTCAAAATCGGATATTTCCGTCTTTGAGCTCTCTTTGGCCCTCATGAATACTTTTGCCAGTTCAGAATTTTTATTAAACAATACTATCTCATAAAGCGATTTCTGTTCTTCTTTTTTCTTTACGGAGAAAATAGCTTCGCCGTTAGGACGGATAAGAACGAGGTCTTCATAGCCATATGCCTTTTGATAGTACGCCAGAAACGGCCTGAATTCCTGGTCAACGGCTGTATATTCCGGGGAATTCATTCCTCCGGCGTAAAATGCTTTATCAAATTTCTCTATAGCTATCACTATATCCGACATATAAGATAGCGTGGTTACATTTTTCTCTTTTTCATGCAGGTATGATTCAACCCGATTGGCCTTATCGTCGGCAACAGCCAGAAGGCTATTAGCCACTTCTTTTTCAAGTACCTTTTTAGAAGTGCTATAGCTTATATAAGTAGCTATAATTAATGGTACTAATGCGATAAATAAAAACCACAGGATGAACTTGGCGGTTATCCTAAGATTATTAAAATATGCTAATTGGCGCATGTCGTACCCTTTAAATTAAATAAAAAACCCAGGTGCCTATGTCCCGGGTGTTAATTATTTTGTGTATTACCGTTCACATGGCTGCTTCTAAACCATTCGTCAATTTCAGTCTTTTTAAATCTCCATAAATGCCCAACCTTCGAAGCTGGGATCTTTCTGTTTTTGGCAAGACGATACACCGTCATTATGTCGACCTTTAGGTAGCTTGCCAACTCTTCTGCGGTAAGAAAATCTGAAACCAACCTGCAACTCCTTTATATGCGGTATTATACGCTAATAATATGCAACTTACTTTATTTAACAGAAGTTTACATTAGTTTCTGCTATTTGTCAAGTTAGGAGTTTAAAAAAGTTAACCTTTTCTAAGCGGATTTTCTATTGGTCAAAAAATCTTGTAATGGCGCGTTATACTTTATTAATTATATGGATCATGTCGCAAAGTCGGCCAAATTTGGATTTATTGAATTTCATGATAAGCCTGGGAAGGTAGGGGTATTCGTTTCTTTTAAGCTCTTCTTCCAGAGGGCCGGAATTCTTTATATAGCCGCGTATCAGAATATCGCTAAAGTCTTTTTTTATTTTCCGCAGCAGCCATTTGGGTAACGGGTGCTTTAATCTCATCACTGTAAGACCTCTTACATAACGGATCGAATGATAGACCCTATAAAAATTTTCTACGTAGTCTGCCGCCTCTTTAACATCATTAATGTAAGTAAAAAGCTTCAGATCATCCTCGGATATGTAGCCTCTCTTTAATAACTGCCCTTTAATAAAGCTCATCCAGCTCTTCCAGTAAATTCCGCCCTTTGGTTCCATAAGCACAATAGGCCTGGGGCGGCATTTGCCTGTCTGGATAAGCGTTAGATTTTCAAAACCTTCGTCATGCGTTCCGAATCCGCCAGGAAAAAGGACGGTTGCGTCAGATTCTTTTATAAAAATGAGTTTTCGCGTAAAGAAATGTTTAAAGCCAATAAGATAAGGACTATTTTTTATGAACTTATTTTCTCTCTGCTCGAACGGAAGCCGGATATTTACCCCAAAACTTTTTCCTGGCCCTGCACCTTTGTTTGCCGCCTCCATTATCCCTGGGCCCGCTCCGGTGATAACCATGAACTTGCGTTTAACGATCTCTCTGGAAAAATTTTCGGCAAGCTTATAGTCCGGGCTCTCTTTTTTAGTCTTTGCCGAACCAAAGACTATTACTTTTCTAACATCGCGAAAAGGGGAAAATACCCTGAAGGCGTATCTTAATTCTTTCAAGGATAAATTTATTAGCTTCAGATCACCGTTATCCCCGCCCTCCCTGCCGAGCTTGATAGCGGTTGTTATGATTTCCCTCAACAGTTGGGCAGCTTCTCCGGACCCGTAGCCATTTGCAAGTTGAGTTATAATTCTGTCGATCTTTTCATCGCCGACTATATACGGTCTTCTCGTTTTAGTTTTTGACTTCATTTTTTAACCACTCAAAAAAAATTTTATTCGGCTCTGTGTAAAACTTTAAAATACACGGAACCTTGTAAGGATGGACACGTTCTACTTCTTTTTTCACCTTTTTAAAATTAGTTAAAGTCGTTTTCGCGATCAGAACGAATTCGTCTTCATCCGCTATTTTCCCTTCCCACCAGTATACACTATTTATCGGAAAAATGTTGGCGCACGCTATTAATTTTCGTTTGAGCAAGCGCCGCGCTATTTCCTTTGCGACCTTTTTCGTAGGATTTGTTATGTAGATAAACTCAATTTTCATCCTTATTTTTCAAATACCTCAACTGTCTTGTTCGGGCGCTTCCCGCCTGATACGATAATGACCCTAGATGAAAAATATTTCGAAACGAGTTTTATGCATGCCTTATTTGCCAATCCCCTGGAGGCGGGTTCCTTTACTTTTACTATCAAGGGCCTACCCTGAACGATCTCTTCTTTTTTTGAATCCGGTACAACCCTTATTTTTAAAAGCCTGCCCATTTTTTAGCTCTTAAGAAAAACTATATCGTTCTTAGCCGGAACCTGTACTTTTATATCCAGCTTCTTGATGTTCTTCCTTAAAATATTCGATTGCTCTTCCTCGCCGTGCACTATAAAAACCTGCTTTAATCTGTCGCCGCAACTTTTAACGTAATCTACCAATCCGTTCGCATCGGCATGCGAGCTAAAAGAATTTATAGCGACTACATTTGCCTGCACTTCATGCTGCTGCCCGAATATTTTTATCTTTTTCACTTTTTCAACCAGACGCCTCCCCAGCGTGTCTTTCGCCATGAACCCGACTATGAGGATAGTATTATTCGGGTTTTCGATATTATTCCTAAGATGGTGCAGAATGCGGCCGTTTTCACACATCCCTGACGCAGATATGATTATCATCGGCTTTGTTTCAGTATTCAACTTTTTTGAATCTTCCACATCTGTTATATAAGTGATATTATCGCACCCGAACGGGTCTTCGCCGGTTAAAAAAATCTTTCTTGTCACATCGTCAAAGTATTCCCAATTTTCCCTGAACACCTTTGTAATATTAACGGCTAGAGGGCTGTCAACGAATATCGGGATTTTTTTGATCTTTTTCTTTCTCATCAGCTCGCTTATGCAAAATATGACCAGCTGAGTTCTTTCAAGGGCAAATGAGGGAATAATTATTTTCCCTCTGCGCTTTATTGTCTCGTTTATAACGGTAGCTAATTCTTTTTCTGCTTTTTCCATGCTTCCATGCGTTCTGCCGCCATAAGTGCTCTCAATGATCAGATAATCTATATCTTTAGGCACTTCGGGGTCCCTTAAGAGCGGTATGTCATACCTGCCGAGATCTACAGCGTAGGCTATCCTCATACTGCCCTTCGATGTTTTTAAGTCAAGGATCGGTATTGCGGAACCAAGAATATGCCCCGGGTCAAAAAAGGTCAAATCGACGTCATCGCTAAGAGAAAATCTTTTATGGTACTCAACGGTCCTAAAATATTTGAGGCATACCTCAGCTTCGTCTTTGGTGTAAAGAGGAAAACGGGGCGGTAATCCTTTACGTTTGTTTATCTTATTTACATACTTTATATCTTCCTCTTGAATGTGCCCGCTATCAGGCAGCATATACCGGCATAGGTCCCGCGTAACGGATGTAGAATATATCTTTGCCCTATACCCTTTTTTTATCAGGGTGGGGAGGTTTCCGCAATGGTCTATGTGGGCGTGGGAAAGAACGCAGGCGTCCAGATTTTGCGGGTCAAACGAGAAATTTGAATTGACAGCATAAAATTCGTCCCTGTGGCCTTGAAAAAGCCCGCAGTCCAGCAGTATATTAGCTTTGTTGGTAGATACTAGGTGCATCGAACCCGTAACGGTTCTGGCCCCTCCGCAAAATTTGATTGTTACTGTCAAAACTTTCCTCCTGTCTAAAAATATATTGTTCTAGATTATACTACTAGAAGAAGAAAAATAAAATAAATTTCACCTGCTATATAAATTCGATACTTACTTAAAAATAAAGCCTGTCTGGTTAGACCAGAATAAAAGATCGAGTTCTTCGACCGGAATATTTAAAGAATCGGAGAATTTTCGCATTTTGCTTTCGATTTCGAGATAGGTTTTTTTCGTTATGGCGCGCGGTATTTCTTTTATAACTTTATATCGCTTTAAATTCTTCAATATATGTACGTCCAGTATGGACATATTTCTGCCAAGGCCTATATTCCTCAAAAAATGGCTCGCTTCTTTATATCCGAGGCCCTTTACGTTCTTAACAAGCCATTCCCTAACTCTAAAAGTATCATTTATATCTAATATTTTCTTTATCTCTATCCTTTTCCCGTGTTTGAAAATATTACGCGCGCCTATCAGGTAACCTGTCTTATTATTAGGGAACCTGACTTTTTGCAGCTTAGACCTCACGGCGCGCTTGCCGCCATTAAAAAGCAGTCTTGATCTTTTCAGTTCTTTAATAGCCTGGCCGCAATAAATTGCTTTTGATTGAGGGGTCAATAAACAAAAACATAGTTCTGAAAAAACATTTTCATCGTCGGATTTGTGAATATTTTCAAACTCTTTTAGCCTTTGTTTTATGTGATGCTTTTTATCCTTGTAAACCTTGATCAGGTCTTTCGCCCCGTTAGAAATACAAATTTCTTTACAATTATTATAATTATAGCGTTCTGCCATTATCTACTCTGATTTAAGTATCTAAATGCCGAAAGAGCGGCCTTCGACCCTTCTCCGGCTGCTATTACAATTTGTTTTTCGGGCACGTTTGTGACGTCGCCTGCGGCGAATATACCAGGCACATTAGTGCTGTTATGGCAATCTACTTTAATTTCACCCAACTCGTTCCTATCCACTTCCTTTGCAAATCCTGAATTTGGTATAAGGCCGATTTCCACAAAAATACCCTGGACAGGCAGGGTTTCTTCTTTCCCTTCTCTTTTTACCCTTATGCTCCTAACCGCCTTATCGCCGGTTATGGCCGTAACCTCGGCGCTGTTCAAAATAGTTACCTTATCGCTTTCTCTTATCTTTTCCTGCATTATCGGATCACCTGTGATGTTGGGCGTGATATTAATAAGGTATAAGCGCTTGGCTATTTTGATCAATTGAAGGGCGGCATCTAGGGCAGAATTCCCGCCGCCTATGATCGCCACATCCTTACCTGAAAATAACGGACCGTCGCATGTAGCGCAGTAGGTAACGCCTCTATTTTTAAATTCTTTCTCTCCCGGAACGCCCAATTCTTTTGATTTTTTGCCTGATGCTATAACTAAAGTCTTTGCCTCGTAGAGGCCCCTATTGGTTTTAACCGAAATAATATTATCTTTCCTTTTAACTTCTATAGCTTCTTCGCCTTCCCTTACATTGTTTCCATATTTTTTCATATGCTCTTCAAATTTACTAGCCAGTTCCGGGCCTGTTATAAACTGATACCCTGTATAATTTTCTATATCCCCGCTCCATGCCGCCTGGCCGCCTATATCCTTCGTGACAACTAAAAAAATTATTCTTTTACGGGCCGCGTATACGCTGGCAGTTATGCCGGCAGGGCCGGCGCCTATTATTATAAGATCGTATATGTTTGACATGTTATGATAAAATTCCAAAACACAAATTCCAAATTACAATCTGAATTCGAAATCCGAATATCGAATATCGAAACAATATCAAATGACAAAAATTCAAATGATCAAAACTATTGTTTTGGTAATTTGAACATTCTAGTTTCGAATTTGTTTCGGATTTCGTGCTTCGAATTTCGTATTTTATAACTTTGGTCATTGTTTATTGTATATTGTAATTTTTTCACTATATTCCCAACGCTTTCCTTATACTTTCTTTATCAAAGCCTACTATGATTTTACCGTCTATAATCAAAACAGGGACACCCATCTGGCCCGAAACATCTATCATCTCTTGGCCCTTTTCCGGGTTCAGGGATACGTCTATATCCTCAAATTCTACATTGTTGTCCTTTAAAAACTGTTTTGCTCTGATGCAGTAGGGACAGCTTGGAGTGCTATAAACTCTAACTTTTCTATCCATCAAAACCTCCGTCAGTAAACTAAAAATCCTTTTTTAAATCCAGCAATTGGCGCAAGTGGCATTGTTCCTGTATAATTAAAGCTTCTAGCACTTTGTGCTCATCCTCCGGCACGGACCTCTTTATGCCTTCATAAAAAATAATGGAATCTTTTTCAAATCCTACGCCGGCTTCAATAGCCTCTTTATCGCTTTCCATCTTTTTTGCCATTTCGGCACCTTTATTTTTCTTAGTAAAAACATAATCTCCGGCCAATGTATTCATATATGCAGCATATTCGCCGGGATACGATTCGGAAGGTTCATATTTTTCGAGCGATTCCAATATTTTCTTAAATACGGCTATATGCTTTTCCTCCTCGCCTGCCAGATACCTAAACACATCGCGAGCCTTTTCGTTTTTCGATCGCTTGGCCAGCGCATTATAGAAGTCTCCTCCGTTTTTCTCTATCTGGATACCTATTTTGACAACCTCGCTACCGGAAAATAAATTTCCCATACCCATAACCCCTCTTTTTCTCTATAAATCCCGGATGATATTTTAACCTTATAACTTTTCCATGGGCTCGCCGCAACAAACAAGCTCGCCGCCGCCTACCTTTGTTACCGTAACCTCGTTACCGCAAATATTGCATTTATATTTTTCTCCCACTCTTTCTACTGCCATTTTACGCCTCCTTTCAAAATCATTCCATTATAAATTTTGTCAATGCCATAAAAACAAGGCCCAGAACAAAAGCTACAAAGGCTGCGCCTGATCTCTTAATATTTTTTTGTTTGTGAAGCTCGGGTATTAAATCGGACGCGGCGATATATATAAAACCCCCTGCTGTGAAAGAAATAAGAAATAGAGAGGTATCTTTCATCAAGCTCGAGACGATGTAGCCTATTATGGCTCCCAATATCGCTGTCAATGAGCATATGAAGTTGCATAAAAGCGCTTTGCGCTTACTGAAACCGCCATATACTAAAATTCCAAAATCCCCCATTTCCTGGGGAATTTCATGAAAAATAACCGCAAGCGTCGTTACTACGCCCAATCTCAAATCTGTTACAAAACTGGCCGCTATAACCAGGCCATCGACAAAATTATGCATGCCATCACCGATTAAACTAAGATAGGTAAAGGTGTGTATTTCACATTTGCCTTCGTGACAGTGCCGCCAATGAAGATATTTTTCCATCAAGAAAAATATGCTAAAACCTACTATAACATAACAGAAGACATGGTTGCTTCCCCCTTCCGCTATAGCCTCAGGCAGAATATGCAGGAACGCGCCACCTATTAAAGCGCCTGCCGCAAATCCTATAAATGAAAATACTACTTTATCAAAAATATTTGATTTAATTACAAGGGTAAGCGCCCCTACCAGCGAAATAAGGCTGACGATAAAAGTAGCCAGCAAAATCCATATAAAAACCATTTTAGCTCCTTAAACTATTTATTTTTCTTTTTCATTTGGTCTTTGTAATACAAATAGCACTTTTTGCACACCCCATCCGATTCGGCCCATTCCGGATGTTTCTTTTTAATAGCACCCACTACGTGCCCCTCCGTATGGGAGATCATCATGAGTAGATCTCTTGGCATCGCCTTACCGCATGTAGGACAGATATAGTCCATAATGATTTCCTTTTATAATTTTATTTTTCTGATTATATCTTTTAAAGTCTCTACCGAATGCTTAAGCTGTTTTTGTTCTATATCGGAAAGTTCCAGGTTCAGGAACCTCTCAGCCCCGCGAGCGTTGACAACCGAAGGAATGCTGAGGCAAACATCGTTTATGCCGTAGTAACCGTTTATTAAAGTCGAAACAGGAAGGACGGAATTTTCGTCCCGTAATATGGATTCTACGATCTTTACAAGAGCTAAACCTACAGCGTAATAGGTAGAGCCTTTTGCTTCTATGATTTTATATGCCGCATTCTTGACTTCCTTAAAAATTTTATCAAACTCCATTTTGTAATCGCAATGTTTGCCGCAGGCCAGGCAATACTTATCTAAAGCGATCCCGCCTATATTTGCGCGGCTCCAGACCGGAAGTTCGGTATCACCGTGCTCCCCTAAGATGTAGGCGTGGACATTTCTCGGGTCCACGCGGCAGTGCTCGCTTATTAAATATCTCAACCTTGAACTATCCAAAACTGTGCCTGAACCTATGACGCGGCTTACAGGAAAATCTGATATTTTCAATGTTGCATAGGTAAGGATATCTACCGGATTTGTAACAATTAAAAAGATGGCGTCTTTAGCGTACTTCGAGATCTTGGGTATTATACTTTTAAAAATTTCGGTATTTCTCTGGACCAGATCTATCCTTGTCTCGCCGGGAGCCTGCTTAGCGCCGGCCGTTATGACTACGATACTGGCACCCTCGCATTCCTCATATCCGCCTGAAGCCACTTTAACAGGTTGAACAAAACTTGCGCCGTGGTTTAAGTCCATCGATTCGCCTTTAGCGCGTTTTGCATCCATATCTATCATGGATATTTCCCTGGCTGATCCGCTTATCATCAAAGCGTACGCGAAACTGCTGCCCACGCTTCCGGTGCCGATTATAGCGACTTTAGACCGTACATTTTGCATTTTCACTGCTCCTATTTCACTATATTTTTTAATTGCGCCAGATCATCGATAATATAATCCGGCTTGGCTTTGACTATGTCCTCTTTTTTGCCGATACCGTATGTAACGGCGCAGGTAAAAACGCCGGCGCCTTTTCCGGCAAGCACATCTATATCCATATCGCCTACCATTATAGTCTTTTTTCTGTCAGCTATCTTAAACAAATCTATGACCTTATCCAAAGGGCATGAAGAAGGCTTCTTGCACCATAGATCGTCCCCGCCAAAAACGCCTTCAAAATAATCATATATCCCTAATTCCTTCATAGTGATCGCCGCGAATTCGTAATTCCTGTTCGTAGCTACGGCCTTCCGTTTATTTTTGAAATACTCAAGCACCTCCTTGACGCTCGGATACAGGTAAGAAGCGTCTGCGGCGTGCTTTCTATAATATTGTTCGAATATTAAAAGCGCCTTTTCTAAAAGATGGTTATTTTTCATCTCGAGGGATTTTTCTACCAGATCCTGGACCCCGTTCCCTATATACGAAGAGATCTCGGATCCTTTTTTTTCTTTAAGACCCAGTTCTCTAAGCGTAAAATTGACAGCGTTCGATATGTCTTCCCGGGAATCTACAAGGGTGCCGTCAAGATCAAATATAATAAGCTCTGTGTCTATCATGGCTTCAATATCCTATAAAATTTTCTGTCTTTATCATATTTTTCTGAATGTTCAACTTATCTTTTAAGATCTGCGCTAAGCCCTCAACCATCTTTGTCGGGCCGCAAATATAAAATACCCTTTCGGAAAAGTCGGGAATCTCTTCTTTTATCATTTGATCGTTTATATAGCCTACCCTCCCGCGGTATACTTTTTTATCTATACCCTGCGCGGTTAATGTATGGACCACTTTAATGTTCTTATGGGCAGCACACATCTCGTCTAAATCTTCCTTGAACACTATATCAGACTCGGTATTGTTGCCATAGAGCAATACTATATCCGTGGGCAATTTTGTATCTGCGACAAATTTACACATGCTCCTTATGGGGGTTATTCCTATTCCGCCGGAAAGAAACGCTATTTTTTTATATTCTCCTTCGAATGTCATGGAGCCGTAGGGCATTTTCATATGCGCCGGATATCCGATTTTCACTTTATTCAAAGTCTGCGAAAACGGGCTTTGCGTTATTCTTTTGGTGAATTCCAAATATCCTTTTTCTGTGGGGGAGTTGGAAAAAGAAAAATACTTTGATTCGTCTTTCCCTTCAACTTTTATTGTAAAAAGAAAGAACTGCCCGGCCTTAAAATTAACGTCTGATGTAACTTTAAGCCTGAAACTTTTCACGTTGAAGGTTCTTTGTATTATATCTATTATTTCGGTATCGAATTCGATCATATCAGAATATTTTGTTTGCCAATATACCCAAGGCGACTACTTGCGGTACGGTAACTAAGGGAAGGAAGATTGCCACTCTTTTCCCGACATTGAACCACAAAAGCCCTATCTCCGTATAATCCGTTACCACACCTGCCATCAAGAATACAAATGCGTTTCCGAGCGCTAACGTTTGTCTATATATCTCAAAAGCAAGCGGGGCTGTACCCTCCGAGCAAACTTCAAGCACGGTAGCGAGCGCAAGCGTTACAAAAAGCCCCATTGCAGTAGGCCCCATATATTTGTGAAATATATCGTGCGGAATATACGCTCCGGCTAAGCTCGCCAACCCTATGCCTATCAGTATCCACCATAATACCATATTGGCCAGTGAAATTGAACCAGAAAATACACCTTTTACATCTTTTTTTATTGTTTCCATATTAAATTTATATGCTGCGAAATTCTTTTTAATCTCTTCAAATATGAAAAAATCTTCTCTTGTTGTTTTGATATTTTTGTTGCGCTCGATAAGGTCTTTCGAATCCAGGAATTGATATATAAACCCTGTTGTAAGCGCGATAATTAATGCGGAGATCACGATATAAAGCCCTTTCCAACCAAAAAGACTTACAAGCATTATGGTAAGCGGAAGGTTTGCCCATGGGCTTGCTAAAAGAAAGGCTACCACGGCAGGATTCGAAGCCCCCTTTTTGTGTAACTCAATAGAAAGCGCCAGGATACCATGGCTGCACGCGCTCATAAAGAACCCCAATATTACGGAATAAAATATTGTTCTCTTCTTTGGCCTGGAAAGAACATGGGATACGTACTCTCTGGCTACAAAATGGTCTATAACACCTCCCAAAATTAAACCTAATAGTACTGCGAACCATATTTTTTGAAAATACATTACAAGCGTTTGTCTAAACGGAGTCAAAATCGAAAATTGGTATGAAAAAATAACGAGCATCGCTAACGCCGACACTGTTATTAATAGCTTATTTTGATACCATTTGGTATTTGGCTTAACTAAACAGATGGACAGCTCTTTATTATCGATGTGAGCATCTTTTGCGAATTTAAGAAGGCAATGTTTGCTGCAAAAATAGTAAGTCTCACTACCTCTGGTAAGCCTCAAGGCCTTGGCCTCATCTACGTTCATCCCGCATACAGGATCTTTTGCCATTTAAACCCCTACAAACAAAACCCCCTTTTAGAATAATTACCGGGCAATTTTTTCATAAAGGGGGTTTTGTCTTTTTTTAATAATTTTCGCAAAGTAACTCGTAATAACTCTGAGGGTGCGCGCACGCCGGGCATTCGGCAGGAGCCTCTTTACCTTCATGCACATATCCGCAGTTACGGCATTTCCACTTAACTACCGTATCTTTTTTGAATACCTTGCCGTCTTTTATATTCTTCGCTAACTTTCTATATCTTTTTTCATGCTGCTCTTCTACTTCTGCTATTTCTTTAAATTGCTTGGCTATTTCTTCAAAACCTTCCTTGCAGGCTGTTTCTTCGGCTTCTTTATATAGCTTTGTCCACTCAAGGTTTTCTCCTGACGCCGCGGCTCCGAGATTTGACATCGTATCCTTTATGATCCCGGCAGGATATGAAGCGATGATCTCTACTTCTCCGCCTTCTAAATACTTAAAAAATCTTTTCGCATGCTCCTTTTCGTTCTCGGCTGTCTCAAGAAATATCGCTGATATCTGTTCATAGCCCTCCTTCTTCGCGGCAGACGCGAAATAGGTATAACGATTCCTCGCTTGAGACTCCCCTGCAAACGAAGCCAGAAGGTTCTTTTCTGTCTTTGTCCCCTTCAATCCCTTTGTTTTTGTCAATGCCATTTTACCATCCTCCTTTTTTAGATTTTTTCAAACATATCTTTTGCAACATTGCAAATAGGGCAAACCCAGCCATCCGGCAGATCCGAAAATGCCGTGCCTGGCTTTATCCCATTATCCGGGTCACCTTTTTCCGGATCATACACATAATCGCACACTGTGCAGCGATATTTATCCATGATCTTACCCTTTCTTTTTTACAATATCCGCAAAACTTTTTCCGTATTCATAGCACTTTTTTAATTCATCCTTATCAGGCGCGAATCTGGCCACAATAGCCTGTTGCGCTATTTCTACACCTGCTTTCTTAAGATATCCCTCGATAGACCCTGTAGCACCGCCTGCCCAGCCATAGGATCCGAAACTGCAGCCGATCCTGTTCTTAGGCCTTAAGCCTTTTAAGAACTCCAAAAAGCCAGCGATATTTATAAGAAGGTCATTGTCATGCGTTGACGAGCCTATGATATAACCTTTGGCATCGAGCATCTCTTTGATCACCGTTGTGCGGTCAGTTTGATTGACATCAAAAAGTTTTACGCTCACGCCTGAATCCGCCACACCTTCCGCTATTTTCTTTGCCATCTTCTCCGTAGAGCCCCACATTGTCTCATAGACAATAACAATCTTTGGCTTTACTTCATTCTTTGCCCAGGAAACGTATGCATTCACGATTTTCATCGGGTCCTTCCGCCATATTATGCCGTGACTGGGCGCTATTATTTTTATAGGAATACCCATCTTTTGAACTTCTTCTATTTTTCTCAGAACAAGAGCGCTTAAAGGCCATAAGATATTACCGTAATACTTCGCCGATTCCTCCATAAGTGAAGGCGCGTCAACCTCATCGTCAAACCTCTCGGATGACGCGTAATGTTGGCCAAAGGCATCATTAGGTAAAAGTAAGGCGTCTTCGGCGATATAAGTAAACATACTGTCAGGCCAATGAAGCATTGGCGCCTCCAAAAAAGTAAGCGTTCTCCTGCCCAATTTTAATTTGTCGCCCGTTTTAACAACCTGGAAATCCCAGTCACCGTAGTAATACCTATAAAGGCCTTCTTTACACTTAGATGTCCCTATAACCTTAGCCTTCGGGCAAAGTTTCATTATTTCAGGAAGCGCTCCGGAATGGTCCATTTCCACGTGATTGGCAACAATGTAGTCTATTTTTTCCGGAGGGACGATTTGCCTGATATTTTCTATCATCTCCTGAGCAAAGGGACCGTAAACGGTATCTATGAGGGTGATCTTCTCGTCTACAATAAGATAGGCATTATATGTAGTTCCTCTGCTGGTCGTATATGTGTGCCCGTGAAAATTCCTTATGTTCCAATCGACTGCTCCAACCCAATAAATGCCTTCTAATATCTTTACGGCGGACATTGTAGCCTTCTTTTCAGTTAAACTATTATTAGCCTTCCACTTCGATGTCTTTGGTGCCTTGCCACAAACCGTGCATATTGCACTTTGCTATTGCTTTTAAAGGACCGTGGGCATGGCTAAGCTTTACTTTAAACAAAGCAACGGGATAGCTTGTCCCACCGCTATATTGCGCCCTTCCCAAGAAGGTATTTCCGCAATATAGCTCGACCCATTCTATAGAATGAGCAGGCTCATTAGGATGCGCCAACAAAGTCCCAACTTCAACTTTAACGTCAAAAGGCTGGTCCTTATTAACAGCGCTCGGCGCGCTTATAGTGGGAATGTGCTTCTTTTCTAAATCCGACAAATTATTTTTGTCCTTAGGCAACTTTACTCCGCAAAGTATATCGTCGTCACAAGTCCATTTATTTTCCATTTCATACCTCCTTTTCTAAATATTACATTCTACTATATATAGTTAAATTCCAGTTTTTTGCTCGGTCAATATTATGTGGTCTGACTCTATTTCCGTAAGGGCCTTGAAAAACTCCTTAATTTCTTCCTCAGACACTTGCCGCATCGCCTCTGTGTAGAATTTAACCGCCCTTTTCTCTCTTTTGTTAGATTCTTCTATGTTCTCCTTATCCGAGTCAAGGGCTTTGTCGCTTCCGACATTAGAATCGGGTTTTTCTATTTTTAAGTGCTTACATATCGTCGAAGCATGCTCTCTCTCGATTTTTGAGAGGCCCTTAAACATGCTTGACACGTAAACATCTTTGCTTTTTTCCGATACAGCCTTATAAAAATTAGTATTATCTATTTCAAGCTCGAGGGCCTTTTGCAGATGCTCTTTCGATGCGCCTGATAAGGTTTTGCTTTCTAAGAGCTTCCAATCTTTTGCCAGAACAAAATACTTTTCATGCGCCCCGCAAAAAGGGCATGTATTGGGTCTTTCTCGTCCTATATAAACCTCGCCGCATATTCTGCAACGATATACTTTCATAAAATTCTCCTTATTTTTTCTTTAAAAAATTTATGATCTCTTTGCAGAATGCGGGTAAGTCATATGGGTTACGTGAAGTAATGAGATTACCGTCTACGACAACCTCACTATCTACAAATTTCGTCCCTGCATTTATTAAATCGTCTTTTATGGCAAAAAACGATGTCGCCTTTTTGCCTTTTAAAATTCCGGCAGAAGCAAGCACCCATCCCGCATGGCATATGGCGGCAACCAGCTTATCTTTTTGGTACATACTTTTTACAAATTCATTAACTTCTTTATATCTTCGTAAAATGTCAGGCGCGTACCCGCCGGGGATAACCACGCCTTGGAAATCGTCTACTTTTATCTTCTGGATAGCTTGCTCCTCTTTGGCTGGATAACCTTCTTTACTTTTATACTCACCTTTTCCCGTCCCAACAAGAACTGTTTCCACGCCTTCTTCTCGTAAACGCAAATAAGGATACCAGACTTCCAATACCTGATAATTATCTTCCACCAAAATCGCTATTTTCATAATAGCCTCTCTTTAATGTTTAGTGAAAATACTCTGCGGCCAATCTGCCAAGGAAGAAACCCGCGCCGCATGAAATCGCCCCTGTAATTAAAGTTTCCAATCCGCTCATGAGCCAGTGCGCTTTTGTGATTTTGGTCTTTATTATACCTAAAAAAAAGAGAAACGTCAAAACCGATATCACGGAAGCGCTTAAGGCCCTATTTGTATTATCGAAAATAAAAAATGGCAACAGGGCAGGAAGTGTCCCGACGAAAAACGAAACCGCTGATATAAAACCTATTTACAAGGGATTATCAATAGACCCCGGGGTTATTCCTATTTCCTCCTGTGCCATAAATTCAAGCCATCTTTCTTTATTTGCCGTAATACGTTTTACAGCTATTTCTTGTTCGTCTTTCGCGAAACCCATTTCGTTAAAAATATATCTTATTTCCTGCCTTTCTTTTTCCGGGTCTTCTTCTATTTCTTTTCTCTCGCGTTCGATTTGACTTTCAAAAAAATGCTTTTGCGCCCTGGTCGAAACATATGCCCCGAAGAATATGGCCAGGGTACCCGCCGTTACCTGGATCATACCTGCTAATATCACTTTATTTATCGCTATCAAAGAAACAGAAACGCCGGCAAGAAAGGAAACCGTGGTCACCAGGCCCGTATCAATCGAATAAACAACGTCTCTTATAAGCCTTCCTTTTTCGGTATGCCATTCCTCGCCGTGCCAGGCCTTAAGCCTTTTTTCTAGCGGGCTTTTTATCATTCGCCTCATCTTTCTTCATTTTTTTAGTCTTATAAAAATCTCCGCCTATGCATTGCGGCGCGTATTTACACCAGTCAATGCAGGAAGGCATATTTTTTCTATAAACGTAATTCTTGCATTTGGGGCATTTGGTTTTAACTTCATCGGAAAAAATCTCTACCTTGTACCCGCAATTCCCGCATTTTACGAGGCTAACCTTGAGGTAACGAGAATCTGTGCCGGGGCATTTGATCATAGCAATTCACCTCTTATGCTAACGGTTACTTCTTTAAACGGTATCTTTTTCCCCGATCCTGAAATAGCTGTTTTGATAACACCTACTAAACCGAAACAGCAGGGAACTTCCATATGAGCGTAGGTTGCGGATCTTATATTATTACTTTTTAAGATTTGTGTTATTTTTTCTTGGTAGGCTCCGGTATCGTCAAGCTTTGGACATCCTACCAAAAGAATCTTTCCTTTTAATAACTCATCATGAAAGTCCGGATACGCAAAAGGAACGCAGTCTGCCGCGATTAATAAATCAGCTTCCTTAAAATAGGGCGCATTTACAGGAACTAAAGAGATCTGAACAGGCCATTGTCTTAGCCTGGATATTCCCTTATGGGAAGATTTTTCCTTTTTAAACGTGCCTTCTTTTTCTCCTAGATCCATGACCCTTGAATCAGGGCAGCCGGAAAAACCATGCGAATGGCCCGGGGCTTCGGCGCTTTCTTCAAGAGACGGGACCTTTATGCCCTTATTCTTTAAAACATCAACAGCTTGCTTCAGATACGCCTCTTCATTATGATCTTTCAGGTGCTTGAGATGGGCTTTTATAACGTTTTTGCCCTGTTTTATTATATTTTCCATAACTTTTCGCTCATCATACTTCTCCGCTTCTCTTTCTTCTATATTAATAGCGCCCTCGGGGCAATGCCCTATGCAGGCTCCTAACCCGTCGCAAAAAAGATCGCTGATAAGTCTGGCCTTATTATCTATTATTTGCAGAGCGCCCTCAGGGCAATTCGGTATGCATAATCCGCACCCCGTGCATTTTTCTTCATCTATTTTTATTATTTTTCTTTTCGCCATATTATTTACCCCTCATAATAAACATTCAAGCGTAATATCGCTTAGTTGCGAGAGAAGACCTTTCTCTATGTTGTCCAATTTTTTCTTAAGTTTACATTTACCCGTATCAGGACATAGCCTAGATTTAAACAAATGATCGCTGACTTTAAGCGAACCCTGGCATGCCGTTATCAGGTCCACTAATAATATCTGAGCAGGCCTTTTACTTAATTTAAAACCGCCGCCTTTACCCTTGTAAGATTTAAGCAGCCCCTTCTTGCTCAAGACCTGGAGTATCTTTCTTAAGAACGGTTTCGGGATCTTTAATTCTTTCACCAGCTCCGATACAGAGGTCAGCTCTTTATCATTTTTCGCTATAAAACGCAGGGCCCTCACCGCATAATCCGTATCCCTTGTGATCAATTTCATACTGTCTCCGGTTAATATAATGATACTGTATTAGTATCTTTTTGTCAAGGAAAAAATTTCCACAAAAATCAGTTTTTATCTGAAAAATATTCTGTCGACGTCCTCTTTACTGACGGCCTTATGTAATCGTTTGGATATTGTCTTATCGGGCCTCTTGTGATTCAACAGTTCGCACTTTATACTTGATAATTTAGAGGCCGCTACGCTGAAACTGCGCAGCCCAACGCTCAGCAGTAAAGGATAAAATTCTTCGAAACTGGCAACTTCGCCGCACAGGCAAACCTCTTTCTTGTGGGTTTTTCCCGATTTAACGACAAGTTCTATAAGTTTCACTAGAGAAGAATGTAAGATGTGATATCTTTTTTCTATTAGCGGATTGCCGCGGGAAGCGGCAAGCGTGTATTGCAAAAGGTCATTTGAGCCTATATTGACAAAATCAACATTCTTTATAAGCGAATCCAATAAGAGGGCCGCTGACGGAGTTTCCACCATAATGCCTTCTTTAATACTTTTCTTGAATTTTTTACCCTCTTTTTTAAGGCTGGTTTTCGCGGACACGATCAATTTCTTGAATAAGTCTATATCGCTCATATCCGATATCATAGGATACAGGACTCTTAGGTCTCCAAAAACAGCTGCCCTAAGGATCGCCTTGACTTGCACCAGATATATGTCATAAAAGAAATCCAGCGCCCTTACACCCCTTATGCCCAGATCAGGATTTTCCTGCGGCGGAAGATTTAAGTAAGGCGGCAACTTGTCAGGACTAATGTCCAAAAGTCTTACAGTAACGGGGAGGCCTTTGGCTTCTTCCAATATATGTTTATACATATTAAATTGCTCTTCTTCTGACGGAGGTGTTTCTTTGTTTAAAAAAAGAAATTCTGTCCTAAGCAAGCCTACCCCATCGTATTGAAGTCCTCTCAATAGCTCTATTTCACCCGGCGTGCTAATATTGGCTTTTAACTTAATTCTAAGGCCTTTTTGAGTCTTGGAAGGCGCGTCTTTTACTGAAACACACACGGCTTTCCTTTTTTGAATATCCGATATCTTATTCGAATAGCGATCAAGCGTGGCCTGATCCGGAGAAACAAATACTTTACCGTCAAATCCGTCAACTATAATCTTATCACCGCATTTAATATTGACCTCTACGCTAACGCCAAAAACTACAGGCACATTGTAACCTCTTGCCAGAATAGTCGCATGAGTAGTGAAGCCGCCTTCTTCGGTTACAAATGATAAAACATGTTCCTTAGGGATATTCAGCACCATTGAAGTGGTTAATCTTTTAGACACCACGATAACAGGCTGCCTCTCGCCCACCGGGCATTCGAAATGACCTGCGAGATTGCCAAAAGATACCAAAAGCCTATTTCTAACATCTCTTACATCATGGGATAACTCTGAAAAATGAAGCTCACTTTTTTCATATGTTTTTACATATTCTTCAAAGGCATCACTTACCGCGTGTTCGGCATTAACCAATTTGGTGTTTATTAGATCCTTCATTCTTTCAAGTAGTACAGGGTCATCTAATATTAAGACGTGAGCGCTAAAGATTTCGCTCGCGCGTTTATCGAATAATTTTTCCGCAGCACGAGCCATGCTTCCCATTGTTTCTTTGGCCTTCTTAATAGCTTCTTCCAGGCGAAGGATCTCCCCCTTAGTCCTATCTTTTTCTATTACATAGTGGGGGATCTCTTCTTCGACCTTTTCGGCATACAAACAGGCCGTTCCTATCACTACGCCGGAAGATGCCACCACACCTTTTAATATCTTCATAAAAATACGCTCCTTAGATTCAAGCAATGACTTTCTTTAAAGCCGAAAGTGCGGCCTCATAATTCGGATGGGAAGACAGCTCAGGCACATATTCGACATACCTGGCTATATTATTTTTATCTAATATAAAAATTGCCCTTGCCAGGAGCCTTAATTCCTTTATTAAAACTCCGTATTTGGATCCGAAATCAGCGTCTCTATGGTCAGAAAATGTTTTCACCTTTTTGATATCATTATCATGGCAAAATCTTTTTTGCGCGAAAGGCAGATCCATAGAGATAAAAATAATGACCAGGTCTTTTGATAATTTGCTCGCTTCATCGTTGAAGCGTTTTATTTCCAGATCGCAGACAGGCGTATCCAGGGAAGGCGCCGATGCGATTAATTTTATCTTGCCGGCAAACTTATCCAGGGAGACTTCGGCCAGTTCATTGTCTAAAACGGTGAAGCCTGGCGCCTTTGTCCCAAGTTTTATTTCTTCCCCGATCAATGTCAACGGTTTCCCTTTCACGGTTACCGCGTTTTGTCTTTCCATAAAACCCCCTTCTATACTACCCTGCTGATAATATCCGATAAAACCACTATATCCTCCGTGCAGAAGATTTCTTTTACGCTTTGATCAAAGAGTATGTTCGCTTCGGCTGAAAACTCGTCATCCTGGCCCCATACGGTAACAAGCACGGGCACGAAATCAAAAGCTTCCAATACTATTCCGCCGTCTCCGTATTGAATGGCTTTTCCCGGTAATCTTTCCAGGCAAGAAACAATACCTTGAGGCATTTTGCCGTATTTACGGCCGATCAACTCAAGGGATCTTTTTTTAAATGCATCATAATAACCCTGGCCGCCAGGCAACTCCTGGAAAGATATCCACTTTCCGGTAACTTCGGGTAAACCCTGTATTTTTTTAGCCAAATAATGCAGTATCAAAATAGAAACGTGTTCATGCGGAGGAATGTTGCAGGATAATGAAACAACCTGATGGGAGGATAAATCAATACTATAATTGTCAGCTAAAAATTTAATATCAGAAATATTATCTGCTTTAAATTCTTTAAGCTTGACCCACGCCTTTTCCAGCGCATCCTTGTAGCTCATGTTAACTTCTTTTAGACCATCCCGGCTATTGCCTGTTCCAAGGAAATGGCCGGTATCGCATCTGGTTATTTAGGCTTTGGCTTCTTCTTATCCTGGCAACCGCAGGTTTTGCACATACTTTCCTCCTTTTTCATTTAATCGGGCTATCTTATTCTACCAATAATTCTTATATATATTTTAGCATACAGCAAGAAGCTTGGAAACTTATTTTTGAAACATAATTAATAAAAATAGTGGGCAGTTTACCCCGTTAGAGATTTATTCTCCAACGGGATAAACCCCAATCTCTAACGGGGTTTAACGTCGTGCCCGGGACTTAATACCGCAGCCCTCTTTACAATGGGCGACTGGACGTAGCATGTATCTAACATTTACCCACATATATCCTCCTTATTTTCTTAATTTGTTTTATCTTCAAAAGTGGAAAACTCTACTTTTCCTTAATTGGATGCTGCCTTCAGTTTTGTCGAATATTTCTCAGGATCGGCTTTAAAAACATCTGCACATGACGGGCAACAGAAACCCACTGTCTTACCTTTATACTCAGTCGTATAAGGAGTATCTCCCGAAACCTTTCCTCCCAAAACCGGGCATTCGGTATTATAAACCTTGCCTTTCTCTACCGTACTAGCCGCGCCTGCGGCGCAACTAACTCCGGTTGCTCCTTGGGGGCCGCTTGATCCGCATCCTGCGTAGGCCCCTGCGGCAAAAAATGTCAACGTTATGATCGCTATCAGAGCTATTAGTATAGTCTTATTCATATTGTTCACCTCCTCTTTACTTACTATGTAATGATACCATATTAGTATCATTATGTCAAGAAGAAAATTATTTTTTTTCCAGGATGCATTTTGACATTCTACCGCAGGGTTTGGCCGGGTAATTCCCATCAAAACAGGCCGTGCAGAATTCCTCTTTCGGGATCGGCATGGATTTGAGCATACCTTCTTTGCTTAAATACTCAAGGCTATCCAGACCGATAAAATCTTTTATCCATTTTATGCTGTGATTCGACGCTATTAATTCCTTTTTAGTCGGGAAATCTATACCGTAAAAACACGGGAACCTAAGCGGCGGACAGCTTACCCGCATATGGACTTCTTTAGCTCCAGCTTCCCGCAGTGTCTTTACCCTGACCCTGCTCGTTGTCCCGCGGACTATAGAATCTTCTATAATAACTGTGCGCTTATTTCTTAGGACATCTTTTATCGGATTAAGTTTTACCCTGACTCTGAAATCCCTTATAAACTGTGACGGCTGAATAAATGTCCTCCCAACATAATGGTTCCTTATCAAGGCTGCTTCATATGGGATCCCGGATTCTTCTGAAAAACCTAAAGCGGCGTAATTCCCCGAATCGGGCACAGGCATCACGAAATCGCCTTTAGCGGGAAATTCTTTTGCCAGCTGCTTGCCCAAACGCTTCCGGGTTAAATAAACATTCTGGCCAAAAATATTGCTATCGGGCCTGGCAAAATATATATATTCAAATATGCAAAACGAATGTTTCTTTCCAGAAAAAGGTTTTTGAGACTCTATGCCTTTCTTGCTTATAAAAACTATCTCACCTGGCTCAACTTCCCTGATATATTCCGCATTTATCAAGTCTAGCGCGCAGGTTTCGCTCGCCAATACATAGGCATCGTCCAATTTACCGATACAAAGCGGCCTCCATCCGCCCGGATCCCTTGCTCCGGCCAAGTATCCGTTAAGCATGAGTACAAGCGAATACGCCCCTTCAAGCCCGGATAAGGCGTCAACAAGATTTTGCCTGTGGTCCGGGCTTTGTGATTTAGCTAAAAGATGAACTATTGTTTCGGAATCCATTGTAGTCTGAAAGATAGAACCCCTACCTTCCATATCATGTCGCAGCTTGAAAGCATTTGTAAGGTTACCGTTATGAGCGATAGCTATATGCCCCTTACTATGGTTTACAGAGAACGGCTGGATGTTTTTGGAAATGCTTGAACCTGTCGTTGAATAGCGAACATGTCCTATCGCTACGTCGCCGCGCAGCGACTTTATGCTTTTTTCATCAAATACATCTCCGACCAGGCCCATACCCTTATGGGACATGATCTTTTTTTCGCTTGAGACAACTATGCCTGCGCTTTCTTCGCCGCGATGCTGGAGCGCGTAAAGGCCCAGATAAGTAAGCCGCGCCGCGTCTTTATGCCCATATATACCGAATATCCCGCACATACACTTATATCCTCACAGGAATGCCTCTATCCTTAAGGTATTCCTTTGCCTCTCTGATCGAATATTTCCCGTAATGAAAAATAGATGCCGCAAGAACGGCATCAGCCCTGCCTGTTGTTAGCGCCTCATAAAGATGTTCTAAATCCCCTGCGCCGCCCGATGCTATAACCGGGATATTTACGGTTTCTGATATAGCCTTTGTCAGCTTCAGGTCATAACCCGCTGTCGTTCCGTCCATATCCATGCTGGTAAGCAGGATCTCGCCGGCCCCTGATCGTTCTGCCTTTTTTGCCCATTCGACCGCGTCAAGGCCGACCGGTTTTCTACCGCCGTAGGCATATACTTCCCATTTCTTTTTTTTGCTATGGACTATGGACTGTGGGCTGTGGACTAACTTCGCGTCTATGGCAACCACTATGCACTGGCTGCCAAATTCCTCGGATGCTTCTTTAATCAATGTAGGGTTTTCTATTGCCGCTGTATTTATAGAAACCTTATCGGCCCCAGATTTCAAGAGCTGTCTTATATCGCTTATATTTCGAATGCCGCCTCCAACCGTCAAAGGTATAAAGACCTGCTCTGCTGTTTTTATGACCACATCTAAAAATGCCTGGCGTTTTTCAACGCTTGCTGTTATGTCTAAGAATACTACTTCGTCCGCGCCTTCTTTGGAATAGAAGGCTGCTGTCTTGACAGGGTCTCCCGTGTCTTTAAGGTCCAGGAAATTAATACCCTTCACAACTCTTCCGTCTTTTACATCCAGGCATGGTATTATTCTTTTAGTCAGCCCCGTTAGAAACTTAGCTCTTTCTACCATAATATTTATTCTCCATCCCCATTAAGAAAACATAAGCCATATTCAGCAAACCAAAACGTTTCTAACGGGGTTAGCATAGTTTGCAAAAATTCTCCAAAAATTTAAGGCCCAATTCTGAGCTTTTTTCTGGGTGAAACTGTACGCCCCAAATATTATCCTTATTTACTGCAGAGGCGAAATCTTTCCCATACTTGGTCGTGCCGATTATAATTCCTTTATCATCCGGATCAACATAATAGGTGTGAACGAAGTAGAAATATGAATTATCAGCTATGTCTTCAAACAGCTGTGGACTGTGGACTGTGGACTGTGGACTTTTTATTTTAACCTCGTTCCATCCCATATGCGGCGTCTTCAATTGCAGATCAAATCTCTTAACTTTTCCTTTTAATATATCGAGGCCTCTATGAGTGCCATGCTCCTCGCTTTCCGTAAATAATAATTGCAAACCAAGGCATATGCCTAAAAAAGGTTTGCCGTCTTTAATGATCCTGGTTATAGCAGGCAGGATATCTAATTCCGTAAGGTTAGCCATGGCCCTGGCAAAGGCGCCTACCCCGGGCAGAACAACGGCTTTAGCGTCGCTCAAATCATTAGGATTATCCGTAACCTTTGCCTGGGCGCCTACCATCTGGAAAGCTTTACTGACGCTTTTCAGGTTTCCCATGCCATAGTCGATTATCGCTATCATATATTACTCCCACTCTATCGTAGAAGGCGGCTTGGATGAAATATCATAAACAACCCTGTTGATGCCTTTGACTTCATTTATAATACGGCTCGATATGGTTTCAAGCAACTCGTAGGGAAGCTTGGCCCAGTGAGCGGTCATTGCGTCTTCGCTCGTCACAGCCCTTACCGCAACCACATTCTCGTAAGTCCTCTCATCACCCATAACCCCTACTGTTTTTATAGGTAACAATACGCAGAATGACTGCCATAATTTTCTATAAAGGCCACTTCGTTTTATTTCATCTATCAATATCCAGTCGGCTTCCCGTAAAAGGTCAAGCCTATTCTTAGTGATCTTGTCTATTACGCGAACCGCAAGGCCCGGCCCCGGGAAAGGCTGTCTATAAATAGCTTCTTCCGGCATACCTAGTTCTTTTCCGAGTAGCCTTACCTCATCTTTAAATAAATCCTTAAGAGGCTCTATCAGTTCAAAATCCATGCGGGAAGGAAGTCCTCCTACATTGTGATGTGTCTTAATGGTCGCCGAAGGCCCGCCTATCGGGGATTTTGATTCTATTACATCAGGGTATAACGTGCCCTGGGCTAAAAATTTTATTTTCCCCATTTTTTTTGCTTCTTTCTCAAAAATTCTTATAAATAACTTGCCTATGATCTTGCGTTTTTTCTCAGGGTCCGTGACCCCTTTTAAACCGTTCAAAAAAACTTTACTCGCGTCGATTACTTTCAGGTTTATACGAAAGTTTTTTCTGAATCTTTTCTCGACAAGCTCGGACTCATGTTTGCGCAACAGCCCGTTATCGATAAAGATGGCGACAAGATTTTTACCTATAGCCTTATGAAGAAGCACTGCCAACACCGAAGAATCCACGCCGCCGCTTAACCCGCATAGAACTTTTTCACCGTTTATCCGGTTTCTTAATTCTTTAATCGTGTTTTGCGCAAAAGAATACATATCCCACGATGGCTTGCATCCTGCTATATTAAATAGAAAATTTTTCAATATGATCTTCCCTTTTGGCGTGTGAACGACCTCGGGATGGAACTGAACCCCGAAAAAGTTTTTTTCAGGATGTTCCATAGCGGCGACCGGAGAATTTGAGGTGGAGCCTATTACCCTAAAGCCCTTTGGCAATTTTGTTATCCTGTCTCCGTGGCTCATCCAGATCGTCTCTTTCGAAAGTAAATCTTTAAACAATGTCTTTTTTGATCTAATGCTAAGGGTCGCCTTTCCATATTCCCGTGTCTTAGCCTTAGCAACATTCCCTTCCAATAATTTGGCCATAAGCTGCGCGCCGTAGCATATGCCGAGAACGGGTATGCCCATATTAAAAATATCCTTATCACATACGGGAGATTTTGCTGCGGTAACGCTGGCAGGGCCGCCTGACAAAATAACCGCTTTTGGTTTGCGAGCCGAAAGTTCATCCGCCCCTATATTGTAAGGCACTATTCCAGAGTAAACCTTATGCTCGCGTATCCTGCGGGTAATAAGATGGGTGTATTGAGAGCCAAAATCTAAAATCGCTATCCAGTCTCTATCCACGGGACTCGTCCTCCATTTCGTAAGTAGAGTAAAAATACGGCGTATAAGCTTCGAACTCGGCGCCGCAGGTATCAACCAGCTTATATGTTGTTTTTATGCCAAATTTGTTGCGCAACTTTCGAATATTATCTTCTTTTGTGCTGACTAAATTTGCGATCTGCTTATCGCTAAAACCAAACTGTTTTGCTTCGAAAAGCAAGCTCTTAAACATATTGGTATTATATTTACTTTTTGCTTTTTTGATCTTCTTCTCAAGGTCCACTATCTCTTCAATGTTATGAAGGAACCATCTGTCTATTTTTGTATGCTCGTAGATTTCATCTATATTCATCTTATTTTTTATGGCATATTTTATATAAAAAATCCTCTCCGCATTCGGGGTTTTTAATCTATCTATAAGTTGTTCGCGTGATACATCAAATTTTAAATCTTCCAAACCGGACACGCCTATCTCAAGTGACCTTAACCCCTTTTGCAGCGACTCTTTAAAAGTCCTTCCGATAGACATAGCCTCGCCTACGGATTTCATAGATATCGTGAGCGTTGAATCCGCCTGGGAGAATTTTTCAAACGTAAAACGAGGAATTTTAACGACACAATAATCGATAGTAGGCTCAAAACATGCCGGCGTTTCCTTCGTAATATCATTCGGGATCTCATCAAGCGTATACCCCACGGCCAGTTTCGCTGCTATCTTTGCAATAGGAAACCCCGTTGCCTTGGAAGCCAGGGCCGAACTCCTAGAGACCCTGGGATTCATTTCTATGACTACCATTCTACCACTATCGGGGTGAACGGCAAACTGAATATTTGAACCTCCGGTCTCTACGCCGATCTCTCTAATGCAGGCTATCGCGGCATCGCGCATCTTTTGATATTCCCTATCCGTGAGGGTCTGCACCGGGGCAACTGTAATTGAATCGCCGGTATGGACCCCCATTGGATCAAAGTTTTCTATTGAACATATGATAACAACATTATCTCTTTTATCTCTCATCACTTCAAGCTCGAATTCTTTCCAGCCGATAACCGATTCCTCTATTAATATCTCGCTTATCATGCTCGACTCAAGGCCTCGTTGGGCAATTTTCTTAAACTCCTCTATATTATATGCCACGCCGCCGCCTGTACCGCCCAGTGTGAAGCTCGGACGCACAATTACGGGGAAACTGATCCTGCTTATTATCTCGTATGCTTCTTTTAACGTATGGGCTTCTCCGCTTTGGGGCAGATCAAGTCCGATCTTCTGCATTGCTTCTTTAAAAAGCTGCCTATTTTCGGCCTTTTTAATAGCTTTAATGTTTGCGCCTATAACCTCTACGCCATATTTATCAAAAATTCCGTTTTCGGCCACTTTCACGGTGACATTCAAGGCCGTCTGGCCTCCGAGCGTAGGCAAAATAGCGTCCGGTTTTTCTTTTTCTATTATTCTTTCAACTATTTCCGGAGTAATAGGCTCAATATATGTTTTATCCGCCATAACCGGGTCCGTCATTATGGTAGCCGGGTTACTATTCAATAAAACCACTTCAAATCCTTCCGACCTTAATACCTTGCACGCCTGGGTGCCGGAATAGTCAAATTCGCACGCCTGGCCTATTATGATAGGACCGGAACCGATTATGAGAATCTTTTTTATGTCTGTACGTTTTGGCATTTATTTTAGCGTTTAGGGGTTAGCGTCTAGCGTTTAGTACTTTTACTAATCGCTAGCCGCTAATCGCTAGTCGCTGATCCTTTCACTTACGCTTTCTTGTTTTCTCCATCAATTTGACAAACTCATCAAACAAATACTCCGCGTCATGGGGGCCGGGCGAGGCCTCGGGGTGAAATTGCACGGAGAAAATCGGAAGCTTCTTATGCCTCATCCCTTCCGATGTTTTATCATTCAAATTTATATGCGTAGTTTCCATCTCTTTTTTATTTAAAGAATCTATATCAACACAAAAACCGTGGTTTTGTGCCGTAATAGCTATTTTGCCTGTCTTTAGATCCTTTACCGGATGATTGGCGCCATGATGCCCGAATTTTAACTTGTATGTTTTTCCGCCAAAGGCCAATCCCAGTATCTGATGTCCGAGACAGATACCGAATATCGGACATTTCCCTACCAAGTTTTTCACGGTTTCAACTACGTAAGGAACTCCTTCCGGGTCCCCGGGGCCGTTTGAAAGCAGGATCCCGTCAGGCTTAAAAGCCATGATATCTCCTGCGCCTGTCTTTGCCGGGACAACTGTGACCCGGCAATTTCTTCCAGCCAGCTCCCTTAATATATTAAATTTAACTCCACAATCTATTACCACAACTTTATATTTTCCTTTGTTGCTCCATTCCCTTACTTTATTAAGGCTGACTTCTTTAACCAGATCCCTGCCGATAAGACCTTTGGAGGATCTCGCCTTCTGTATCAAACTTTTATCATCCAAGTCTTCGGTGGATAAGACCGCTTTCATCGCACCTTTTAACCTTATATGCCTTGTAAGCGCGCGGGTGTCTATGCCTTCAATGCCTATTATGTCGTTTTGTTGAAGGTATTCCTCCAGATCCAACTGGGAGCGCCAATTGCTTGAAATGCGGCTACGCTCTCTTACTACAAATCCTTCCACAAACGGTTTGCGCGATTCCATATCATCGCTGTTAATGCCGTAATTACCTATCAACGGATATGCCATTGTAACAATCTGGCCCTTGTAGGAGGGGTCCGTCAGGATCTCCTGATAACCGGTCATTGAGGTATTAAAAACCACTTCTCCGTATGTGGTTCCTTCGGCCGCGAACGACTTGCCTTTGAATATCTTGCCATCTTCTAAAACCAATATAGCATTCATATTATTTTTTTATTTTTAAAGCTGCGCTGACAAATTCCCTAAACAAGGGGTGCGGTTTGTCCGGTTTGGATTGAAATTCCGGATGAAACTGCACCGCGATAAAATAAGGATGATTTTTTAATTCTACCATCTCTATCAAATTCTTTTTTTGATATATGCCTGAAAAGACCATACCCTTTTTTTCAAATAACTTTTTGTATTTATTGTTAAATTCATATCTATGACGGTGCCGCTCCCCAATCAGCTTCTTGGCATATACCCTGTATGCCAATGTATTTTTCTTGATCTTGCACGGATAACTACCCAGACGCATGGTGCCGCCCAGATTTTTGATCTTTTTTTGTTCTTCTAATAAAGAAATAACGGGGTAGCTGGTCTTTGGTCTGAATTCCGTAGAGTTTGCTTCCTTCAAAGCGCAGACATTTCTGGCAAATTCTATCACTGCGCACTGCATCCCTAAACATAAACCCAAAAAAGGAATTTTGTTTTCCCTGGCAAATTTGATAGCCCTGATCTTGCCTTCGACGCCCCGCAAACCGAAACCGCCCGGTACAAGAATTCCAGAGGTATTTCTTAGTAATTTCTCTGCGCTTTTTTTCCCAAAATCCTCCGAATCTATTTTTTCTACTTCCACCTTTGCGTCATTAGAAATCCCTGCATGTATCAATGCTTCATAAATGGACTTATAGGCATCCTGTAAAGCAATATATTTACCAACTATAGCGATGCTCACCTTGCGGGAGGGTTTAAGCGCCGGCTCTACAACATTTTTGCCCCAATCCTTTAAATCCGAAAACTTACAGATTAAATTAAAATGGCTCAAGATTATTTCATCCAAAATCTGATTTTTGAAAACTAGCGGTATCTGATAGATCGAATCTGCATCTATCGCTTCGATAACCGCTTCTTTTCTCACATTACAGAACAAAGATATCTTTTCTTTGACATCCTCTATTAAGGGCTTTTCGGTGCGGCAGATCAAAACATCAGGCTGTATTCCTATTTCCCGCAACGTCCCTACGCTGTGCTGTGTAGGCTTGGTTTTTATTTCACCTGCGACCTTTATAAAAGGAATGAGCGTTACGTGAACATAAAGTACGTTATTGTGCCCGGCGTCTAATCTAAACTGCCTGGCTGCCTCTAAAAATGGTAACCCCTCGATGTCTCCAACAGTTCCGCCGATTTCCACAATGATGACATCGGCACCAGAAATCTCCGCAACCTTTTTCACCCTTTGCTTTATCTCATCCGTAATATGGGGAATGACCTGAATGGTTTTACCTAAATAATCACCATGCCGTTCTCTGGAGATCACTGCATTATAGATCTGGCCGGTAGTCACATTGTTAAATTTGGTCGTTTTAGCGCTAGTGAATCTTTCATAATGACCTAAATCCAAATCCGTCTCTGCCCCGTCTTCAGTGACGTAAACTTCGCCGTGCTGATAGGGATTCATCGTTCCCGGGTCTACATTAATATAAGGGTCGAGTTTCATTAAAGTAACTTTTAATCCGCGCGATTCAAGAATTCTACCGATCGAGGCACAGGTGATCCCTTTGCCCAGGCTCGATATAACACCTCCTGTAACAAAAATATATTTAGGCATAATTACAACCTTTCTCCGGCGCATCCTTGGAAATCTTTTCACTATTTTGCGTAACAATATATCTTTCCAGCGATTCGCGCCATTTTTGAGATAATTTTTCAAGACCCAGCCCAATTATTTCTTTATCTTTATTCAAGATCCTTAATTCTGTACCGCCCGTGGCACCGATTATGCGAAATGGTGCCTTATTTTTCCCCGCAATTATCCTAAGTTTCTCAACATAATTTTCATGGCAGGAAAGAATAATTCTAGACTGAGATTCACCGAAAAGTAAGGCATCCGTTCTTATCTTGAAATTTAAATTGTCAATAATTGCTCCCACAAACTTATCTTTATTAGAAATACAGCATTCTGCCAATGCTACTGCCAATCCGCCTTCAGAACAATCGTGCGCAGAACTAATCAATCCTTTTCTTATCGCCTCTCCAGCGGTACGCTGAACCGCCTTTTCTAAATGTAATTCCAGATCTGGGGCATCGCCTTTAATTAATCCATGTATTTCTTTTAGATACTCGCTGCCTCCTATTTCTTCCTTAGCGTTGCCTAAAAGGACTATTATCTCTCCTTCTCTCTTAAAATATTGCGTACAAATTTTACTCACATCATCGACTATACCAATCATGCCAATGGCAGGTGTGGGAAAAATCGCTCCTTTCGGGCTTTCATTATAAAAAGAGACATTTCCGCTTACCACCGGAATATGGAAAAACCTGCAGGCAGAGGCTATACCTTCGACACAATTTTTAAATTGCCAAAACCTGTCTTCTTTCTTAGGATTACCAAAATTAAGACAGTCTGTGACTGCGGCAGGCTCTGCGCCTGAACAAACTAAATTTCTTGCCGCCTCTGCGACTGCGATTTGCGCTCCTCTATAAGGATTCAAATAACAATACAGGCTGTTGCAATCGGTTGTTGCCGCGACAGCCTTAGCCGTGCCTTTTAATCTCAATACCGCTGCATCCGAGCCGGGCAATACTACACTGTTAGTTTGCACCATATGATCATACTGCTGGTAAGCCCACTCTTTACTTGCGATAGAAGGAGAACCTAAAAGTTTAAGCAAAATTTGGTTAAAGTCCTTGGGTTGAATGATTTTGTTTATATTCAATTTATTTATCTTACTTAAATAATCCGGTTTTTTAAAAGAAACGCTGTACATGGGGGTATTGGTCAAGGCATCAGCCTGAACTTCCACCACAACCTTACCCTTATCCTTAATTTTGACCATATTGTCAGTTGTGACCCTGCCTAAAACCGCGGCAGTCAGACCCCATTTTAAAAAAATATTCTTAATATAGTTCTCTTTTCCTTTCTTAATACACAAGAGCATTCTTTCTTGTGATTCAGACATCATTACTTCCCAGGGCGCCATGTTTTCTTCGCGGCGGGGAACAGATTGAAGTTCTACCTCTATGCCGGAATTTCCAGCAGAGGCCATTTCACTCGTAGCACAGGTAAGACCGGCTGCCCCCATATCTTTAATTCCTAGTATATAGCCCGTAGACAGGGCTTCTAATGTCGCTTCTATTAAGCACTTTTCCGTAAAAGGGTCTCCTATTTGCACTGTAGGTCTTTTTTCTTCGCATTCCTTAAAGTCTTGAGAAGCTAAAATACTGCAGCCTCCGATTCCATCGCGGCCTGTGCTTGAGCCCGCATACATAATATAATTTCCCGCCCCAAATGCGCGCGCCCTTGACAGCTTATCCTTTTTCGCTACGCCGATGCACATTACGTTTACTAAACAGTTCCCGCTATAGCTGTCATTAAAATATATCTCACCACCGACCGTGGGTATTCCCACGCAATTCCCATAGAACTGGATCCCGTCTACTACACCATTAAGAAGGAATCTATTATACGGGTCACTCAAGGGGCCAAAGCGCAAAGAATCTAACAGCGCTATTGGTCTTGCGCCGGCCGTAAAGATATCTCTGATGATCCCGCCAACCCCAGTTGCGGCACCCTGTCTTGGTTCAACCTGCGAAGGATGATTATGGCTTTCCATCTTAAAAATTATTGCCAGATCATCCACAATGATCCCTCCGGAGTCCTCGCCGATCAGTGTTTGGTATTTTCCGGTTTTTGGCAAAAGTTTAAGCATCTTCCGGGAGTGAATGTAACCACAGTGCTCAGACCATTGCACGGAAAACATGGCTAATTCCGTAGGCGTAGGCTCCCGCTTAAGAATATCTATGATCTTTCTATATTCCTTTGCGTTTAAGCCTAGCTCTCTGTAATTTTTAGACGTTACCATATTATTTACCTTTCAGCCATTTCAGTGTAGATTTAAAAATTAAGGAGCCGTGATCGGACCCAAGTAGTTTCTCAGCGCTTCTTTCCGGATGAGGCATCATCCCTAATACATTACCCTGTTTATTTATAATACCGGCAACATTGCCTATGGCTCCATTTGGGTTAAATCTATCGCCAACCTCTCCTTGTTCGCTGCAGTAACGAAAAACAATCTGCTTATTTTCTGTAAGGTTTTTAAGCCCTTTTGTATCGATATAGTAGTTACCCTCATTATGGGCTATTGGGATCTTTAAAATTTGATCCCTTTTGCCCAAATTTGTAAATGGCGTAGCATTGTTTTCTAACTTTATATGTACATGCTTACAAATAAAATGAAGGTTTTTGTTTCTTAGCATCGCGCCGGGTAGCAGGCCGGCTTCCAGTAATATTTGAAAACCGTTACAAATTCCAATAACCAACCCTCCTCTATGGGCAAATCTAGTCACCGATTTCATCACAGGAGAAAATCGAGCCACCGCGCCAGTTCTCAGATAGTCGCCATAACTGAACCCCCCCGGTAATACCAAACAATCATATGCATCCACTTTGGTATTTTTGTGCCAGATATATTCCGCAGGCTGCTTTAAAATATCTCTGATCGCATAGAAGCAATCTTGTTCGCAATTAGAACCTGGAAAAACTATAACACCGAATTTCATTTATCACCTTTCATCTTAACGTTATAATCTTCTGTTATTGGATTAGCTAATAATTTCCTGCACATATTATCGATTTTCTTTTTAGCCTTCTCTTTATTTTGGCAATCTATTTTAATAGTAATAAATTTACCGATTCGGACTTCGTCTAAACCTTTATACCCCATTGACTCTAATGCGTGTTTAATGGTTAAACCTTGCGGATCAACTATTTTTTTCTTCAAAGTAATGTAAATTTCTGACTTTAACATATTCTACTCCTCCCTATGTGTACTAAAAGAACAACCCTTAAAAAATTTTTCTGTCTTCAAAGGCTGTTTTTGCCTTCATATGGATATTCTCTTCTAACCTGAAAAACATACAATTTTTTGCGATACTACATCCGATACTATTTTTAAGTCCCTGCCTTCTGCATCGTAGACGCTGACAACGTCGTTATATGCGGCTGCCTTAGGCATTAGTTTCATAAATAAATTTTTAGACTTTGAGAACCATTTATTATTCAATGCGACTTTTTCTTTTTGAGGAAATAACGCAACATAGAATATGTTCGTCTCCACAAGGTCCTGGAAAAAATGCGTTCCGAAGGATAATTCAGGCATGAGATTTCCGCCGGAAAAAGCGACTTCCACAAGCACGGCTATATTGTTTATCTCGGCAAACTTGACCGGTACGCCCAGGGACGGGGTTGTCGTGCCCCATCTCCCCGGCCCCATAAGAAGTGTTGGTAATTTTTCTCTGTCTTCTATATTTTTATTCAGCGTTCCTACTATGCGCGCGACTTCATACTGGTCGGACAATACAAGCTTACCGTACTTCTCCGGATCGACACATATAATTCTTTTGATTTCCTGAGATATATTGCCGCCTAAAAAATATCCGTGCGATTCAAAAAGTATCTTTTCCCTGCTTATGCTGCCAGGTATATCAACCTTACAGCCGATCCTTCTTGTCTGCAGGGGGCGGCATTGCAGCAGGTTTATCTTGAAGGCGTTGTTCTTTGTAAAGTTTACGGTAAATTCTATTTCAATAGGATAGCGGTAATTCTTTTCGATCGTCACAAGTATTTTCCTGAAGGAATCTGCCAACGTATTATAGTCGAATACCTTGTCGAGTGTCAATATCCAATATTCCTTATCTCCCGCGCCTCGATCGTTCATCATGCGCATGGATTCATAATCTTTTACCGCCACGCGGCTTGTATCTCTGTAAGTCTTCTCGCTTACAAGTCTTTCGAACGGAACAGTTTGGAAAACATTTTCTTTTGTATTTATGAGATCTACTTCGTGCTGTGAGAATTTCCTTAAATCATCCTTCTCCGCGTACGGCCTTCTTAAAGGATCGTCAAGCGCAACCATTCTCGGGTAATCACCCTCTACGCGATTGACCGCCCTTGTGCCTAACCCGAACACCAGTCTAAGCATACCTGCCTTCGGGTCCATATTTTCATTCCAGACATATGTATTATGGGACACGCCGACGCCGGCAAGGTCCGGAAAAAAATAATTTTTATGATGGGCCCCGGAAACGCGCTGCACCAGGAGCGCCATCTGTTCATCTAATTTATCCAAACCCCTCTGTTTTCTGTATACGAGGGCATCTTCGCTCATCGTGCTTGCATAAATTCTTTTTACGGCCTCTGCAAACTGTATATATCTCTGCTCCGGCGTGCCCTGATTTGCCAAAAATATGCTTTCGTATTTACCGGCAAATGCGTTCCCGAAGCCATCCTCCAGAAGAGAGCTCGAGCGTATTATAATAGGAGATGAGCCGAAATACTCCACGATCTGCTGAAAGCTTTCCATTATATCATCGGAAAATACGCCGTAAAGCATCTTTTCTTTTAAGATCTTTGCGATATTAAAATATCCATCCTCGGTCTTCTGCTGCATACGCAGTTTCCACCATCGATTTTGCACTATATAAGAATAAAATATATCCGAACCTAT
>Ga0066636_10000073_pt1 | contig 42954 bp, 54 predicted proteins | sample CryGeyCG2014_080_2_FD_62736 | JGI IMG/M metagenome (GOLD analysis project Ga0066636, IMG submission 62736) | Groundwater microbial communities from aquifer - Crystal Geyser CG07_land_8/20/14_0.80 | ecosystem: Environmental > Aquatic > Deep subsurface > Groundwater | place: USA: Utah: Grand...
TTGAGGTAGAACTAATAACACCCATAGCAATGGAAAAAGAACTCAGATTCGCCGTAAGAGAAGGCGGACATACGGTTGGCGCCGGAGTAGTCGCCGAGATAATAGAGTAAGAAAATGGTCCAAGAGATAATTACTTTTGAATGTTCCGTGTGCAAGAATAGAAATTATTCCAGCACAAAAAATAAAAAGCAAAACACGGATAGGCTAGAGCTGAAGAAATACTGTAAATTCTGCAGGAAGAGAACGGCTCATAAAGAGTTAAAATAGCTCGTGAAACAGCAAAGGCCTGTAGCTCTAATTGGTTAGAGCAGCGGTCTCCAAAACCGCGGGTTGTGGGTTCGAATCCCTCCAGGCCTGCCAAAATAAAAAAGGAAGAACGGATAGATGCCGAATAAGTTCGCAGGTTTTTTTAAAGATGTTAAGGTCGAAATGACGAAAGTTTCTTGGCCTACCAGAAATGAACTTACAGGCTCCACATCTGTGGTAATCATTGCGGTTATACTCTTAGCTATTCTAATCGGATTATGGGATTTCGTATTGTCGTCGCTAGTCAATGTTTTAATAAGGTAGGAACGGGTTGGATATCTGCATGGCAAAGCAATGGTATGTGATTCACACGAAGACAGGTTACGAAGACAGGGTAAGGACGAGCCTCGAGAATTTTGTAAAACAGGAACATAAAGAAGAGCTTATTTCAAATATTTTGATACCTACGGAAAAGGTTTCTGAAGTTAAAGACGGCAAAAAGAGGATAATGCAGCGAAAATTTTTCCCTGGGTATATTCTTATAGAGATAGAGCTAACCGATGAAACCTGGCATATGATCAAAAATACACCAGGCGTAAGCGGGTTCATAAAATCGGGTTCACGGCCGGTACCGCTAAAAGAGGACGAAATAAAGACTATTTTAAAACAGGCCGAAAGCGCGAAAGAGAAGACTACCCCTAAAGTTATATTTGAATTAGGCGAGGGTGTAAGGGTTACGAACGGTCCGTTCATGAATTTTACAGGGGCCGTAGAAGAAGTTTATCCGAGCAAAGGGAGGCTTAAGGCAGTTATTTCCATATTCGGCAGGACAACCCCGATCGAACTGGAATATTGGCAGGTAGAGAAGTTATAAAGGAGCTCTAAAGTAATGGCAAAAAAGATAAAAGCTACAATAAAGTTATATTGTCCGGCAGCACAAGCAAATCCAGCGCCACCGGTAGGGCCTGCCTTGGGGCAGCACGGCGTGAACATAATGGGATTCTGTAAAGAGTTTAACGAAAAGACAAAAGGCAGGGAAGGCCTTACGCTGCCTGTAGTTATAACGGTTTACGCGGATAAGTCATTTTCATTTATTATTAAAAGTCCGCCATGTTCGGTTTTGCTAAAAAGGGCCTGCGGCATTGCTAAGGCAAGCGGTGTTCCCAACAAAGAAAAGGCCGGCAGCGTCACTAAAGACCAAGTAAAAGAAATAGCTCAAATGAAGATAAAGGATTTGAACACAACTAGCTTGGAGCAGGCGATGAGGATAGTGGAAGGCACTGCTCGGAGCATGGGTATAGATGTTGTGGAGAAGAAGGCGTAATCATAATATATAGAGGAAGAGAATATAATGCCAAAACTTACAAAAAGGCAAAAAAAGTTAGAAGGAATAGTAGACAAGTCAAAGGTATATGAGCTTAAAGGGGCATCAGCGCTGGTCAAGAAGACGGCTTCTACGAAGTTTGACGAAACCGTAGACTTGTCTATACATTTAGGTGTCAATCCTAAAGAATTGACGCAGGGCGTGAGGGGGACCGTACCGTTGCCTCACGGTACCGGCAAAAAGGTCAGGGTATGCGTTTTCTGCAAAAGCGAAAAGGCAAAAGAGGCGCAAGCTGCCGGAGCCGAGTTTGTAGGCTCCGAGGAGTTAATAGAAAAGGTAAAAGGCGGGTGGTGCGAGTTTGATGTTGCCATCGCTACTCCGGATATGATGAGATTAATAGGCGCCCTCGGTAGGGTGTTAGGGCCAAGAGGCCTTATGCCAAATCCAAAAGCGGGTACTGTGACGCTTGATGTTACAAAAGCTATTAATGAGGTAAAAGCCGGCCGTATCGAGTTTAAAATGGATAAGCAGGGAAATATCAACGTTCCTATAGCAAAGGCATCATTCAGCGAAGAGGCGATTTATGAAAATGCAACAACGCTCCTGGAGGCATTAATGCAGGCGAAGCCAAGCGGAGCGAAAGGCCACTTCATAAAAAGCATAAGCATGTCTACAAGCATGGGGCCCGGAATAAGAACAAACTATACAATCGCAAAAAAGGCATAAAAGATGGAAAGATTCGGACGAGAAACAAGGGAATTCATGGTTGAAGAGCTTAAGAGCCTCTTCGAGAAAAATCCAAATATTGTTGTTACGACTTTTTCAAAGCTGACGGTATCAGACCTTCAAAAACTGAGGGTGTCTTTGAAAAACGCCGCCGCCACCTATGAAGTTGTAAAAAATTCTATTATTAAACGCGTGCTGGAAGAAATGAAACTAAATGATATTTTGGGGATGGTGGACGGCATGTGCGGAGTAGTATTTTTTGGGGGTGACCCGATAGCGGCGTCAAAAACCATCGTTAGTTTTAAGAAGGACCACGAGACTTTCGAAATTAAAGGCGGCGTGCTGGATGGTTCGGTCATATCTTTTGATAGGATCAAGCAGTTATCCGCTTTACCGCCCAGAGAGGTTTTGCTGGGTATGGTTGTTTCGGGTATGTATTCGCCAGTGATCGGATTTGTTAATTCTTTATCAGGGATCATTAGAAAATTTGTTTACGTGGTAAACGCTATAAAGGAAAAGGGAGGTAAGGAAGATGGCGGAGGAAAAGAAGGAAACTAGTGTGGAGATAAGCGAGAAAGCGAAGAAAGTCATGGAATCAGTAGAGACCATGACAGTCTTAGAACTTGCTAATCTGGTAAAGGCGCTCGAAGAAAAGTTTGGCGTAACCGCGGCTGCCCCGATGATAGCTGGCGCAATGCCAGCTGCTGCTCAAGCTGCACCGCAGGCTGAAGAAAAGACCAGCTTTACGGTTGTGCTTGTGAATTCCGGTACCAACAAGATCCAAGTAATTAAGGAAATTCGCAGTATAACTACTTTAGGTCTTAAAGAAGCCAAGGACCTCGTAGACGGCGCACCAAAGACCGTTAAGGAAGGCGTGTCTAAAGACGAAGCCGAGCAGGTAAAGAAGAAGCTAGAAGCAGTAGGCGCAAAAGTAGAGCTTAAGTAATTTGAAGAGTGTCGGCATCTAAAGTTATCCAGGATTTACTTTCCTAATAACTAATAAGCGAAGGGAGAAAATTCCTTAATGATATCGCGTAGAAATTTTGGCAAATTGAAAGAAAATTTCGAGATCCCACATCTTTTGGAAATGCAGTTCAACTCTTACGCAGACTTTTTGCAAAGTGACGTTCCCAAAACTAGGCGCGAGAATAAAGGCCTGGAGGAGGCGCTACGTTCTACATTTCCGATCGAGAGCCAAGACGGGAACTATAAGTTGGAATATGTCAATTATACGACAGGCAAGCCTAAATACAGCATACCGGAATGCCGAAAACAGGGTATGAGTTACGCCGCTCCTTTAAGGATTAAACTAAGACTTAAATCCAAAAAAGATACTAAGGAGCAGGAAGTGTACATGGGGGATGTGCCGCTCATGACGCCTACAGGAACTTTTGTGATAAACGGCGATGAAAGAGTGGTTGTTAGCCAGTTGCACAGGTCTCCGGGCGTATCATTTGAGGCGTCGCTTCACCCAAGCGGGAAAAAGGTATTTGCAGCTCGCCTGATCCCTTATAGGGGCGCGTGGATCGAGTTCGAGTTCGATATAAACGACGTGCTTTATGTGTATATTGACAGGCGCAGAAAGTTTTTGGCTGCCACGTTTTTGCGCATACTGGGGTATTCTCAGGATAAGGACATCTTAAAGGCTTTTGACGAACTTGAGACGGTTGATTTGACAAGAAGCGCTCAATTGGATGATTATATAGGTAAGATACTGGCGAACGACGTCGTTAAAAAGGAAACAAATGAGGTAATAGTCCAAAAGTACGAGAAGCTGACAAAAGAGCACGCCAGAACCATATGGGATAGCGGCGTAAGGAATATAGAAGTCATAAGAGGCGTTGTACCGGAAATATTAAAAAGCATAGAAAAAGACAAGACAAAGACAAGAGACGAAGCCCTGATAGATATATATAGGAGGCTAAGACCCGGTGACCCGCCAAGCCTGGAAGTCGCAGAAACTTTAATTAACAGATTATTCTTCGATCCGAAAAGATATGATTTAGATACAGTAGGCAGATTTATGCTGAATAGAAAATTAGGAATGAACGCGCCGCTCAGCTCAAGATCTCTTACTCCGGAAACCGCCATAGAAGCGATCAAGAAACTTGCAAAGATAAAGAACGGCGACGGCTCGATTGACGACATAGACCACTTGGGTAATAGGCGCGTAAGATGCGTTGGCGAATTGCTCCAGAACCAGATCCGTATAGGGCTTGTGCGAATGGAAAGAGCGGCTCGCGAGAGAATGAATATTTATAACTTAGAAAACATAATGCCGCACAGCCTGATAAATTCAAAACTGATCTCTGGCTCGATAAGAGACTTTTTTGGCAGGAGCCAACTGTCCCAATTCATGGACCAGACAAACCCCTTGGCTGAGCTCACTCACAAAAGGCGCCTAAGCGCGCTTGGTCCGGGAGGGTTAAATAGGGAAAGGGCCGGTTTTGAAGTAAGGGACGTGCACTATTCCCATTACGGTCGCTTGTGTCCTATAGAAACACCGGAAGGTCCAAACATAGGATTAATATCGTCTCTTAGCACTTTCGCGAAAATTAATAAATTCGGTTTTCTAGAGACGCCTTACAAAGTTGTCAATAACGGCGTAGTAGCCGAAAAGATAGAATATTTGACGGCAGATATAGAGGACCAGTATTTTATAGCGCAGGCAAACGCGTCAGTTGATGAAAAGGGACGCTTAGTAGACGATGAAGTTTTTTGCCGTTACGGACGCGATTTTGTTAAAATCGAGCCTAAAAAAGTTCAATATATGGATGTTTCGCCTAAGCAATTGGTCAGTATCGCCGCGAGTTTGATCCCGTTCTTAGAGCACGATGACGCCAATAGGGCGCTCATGGGTTCGAACATGCAACGCCAAGCGGTCCCTTTATTAAATACAGAAGCGCCGCTCGTAGGCACCGGCATGGAGCATAAGACCGTAAAGGATTCCGGTGCTCCGGTCGTGGCTGAGGTGTCAGGCAAGGTAACCGCTGTGCAGGCGAATGAGATCGTTGTCGAGGGGAAGAAGTACCCGTTAAGAAAATTCGAAAAATCAAACGCTAATACAAGTATTAACCAGAGGCCTATAGTTTCATTGGGCGACGAGGTAAAGGCGGGGCAGATCATAGCCGACGGTTCGGCGACTAAAAACGGCGAACTTGCCTTAGGAAAAAATGTGCTAGTGGCGTTTATGCCGTGGTTGGGGTACAATTTTGAAGACGCCATAGTAGTGAGCGAAAAAATAGTAAAGGAAGATGTTTACACCTCAGTGCACATTGAAGAATTCGAAGTAGAGGCGAGAGAGACAAGGTTGGGCAACGAAGAAATAACACGGGATATACCGAATATCGGGGAAGAGCTTTTAAACAATCTCGACGAGCGCGGGATCATAAGGATAGGGGCCGAAGTCATTCCGGGCGATATACTGGTCGGGAAAATCGCGCCGAAATCAGAAACGGAATTATCGCCTGAAGAAAAATTGCTCCGCGCGATATTCGGAGAAAAGGCAGGAGATGTGAAAGATGCCTCGCTCGCCGTTCCTCCGGGGATCGAGGGGATAGTCATAGACGTTAAGGTTTTTTCAAGAAAAGAGCCTAAGGGCAAAACAAAAGAAGAGAAGACCAAGGAATTAAAAGAGATCCAAGAAGTGAGAAAATATTACGGCCAGCAGATAGAAAGAATAAAAAAAGACCGGGCACAAAAACTCGCGCGGCTTTTAGTCGGCCAAAAGGTAGGCATAAGTTTACTGGATGACGAAAGCAGAGAAGTTTTGATCCCTCAAAATAAGGTAATAGGCAAAAGAGATTTAAAAAACCTCTATAAGTGCGATTTGAACGACGTAAAACTCGCCGATGCCCCTGATGTAGAAGCCGAGGTGAGACAGATCGTTCGGATCTTAGACGATGAAATGGAAAATTTATCATACGAAGAAGAAAGAGAAGTGGATAGAATAAAACGCGGCGATGAGCTTCCGCCAGGCGTATTAAAGAAAATCGTGGTTTACGTGGCTAGTAGAAGAAAGCTTTCGGTCGGAGACAAAATGGCGGGCCGCCATGGTAATAAAGGTGTTATAGCCAGAATAGTTCCGGAAGAAGATATGCCTTATCTTCCTGACGGCACACCTGTTGAGATCGTGCTAAATCCTCTTGGCGTACCTTCCCGTATGAACATAGGGCAGATCCTTGAGACGCATTTGGGTTGGGCCGCTCAAATTCTAGGTTTCAGCGTGGCCACGCCTGTGTTTGACGGCATAAAAGAGAATGAGATAAAAAAGCTGATGAAAGAGGCAGGATTGCCAGAGGACGGAAAAATAAAGCTGTCTGACGGAAGGACCGGACATCCTTTCGACGTGCCAGTCACTGTCGGTTATATATACATGATGAAATTGATACATCTGGTGGATGACAAAATACACGCCCGTTCGATAGGCCCATATTCTTTGGTTACTCAGCAGCCTCTCGGAGGAAAAGCGCAGTTTGGAGGCCAGAGGTTCGGAGAAATGGAAGTTTGGGCATTCGAGGCGTATGGCGCGGCTTACACCCTTCAGGAGCTCTTGACCGTCAAAAGCGATGATGTCGTCGGAAGGACCAGGATATACGAGTCTATCGTAAAAGGCGAACAGGCGTTGCATTGCGGCACTCCGGAATCGTTTAATGTTCTCGTTAAGGAACTGCAGAGTTTATGCTTGGACGTGCGCATGGAAAAGGTGAGTGAGAGCGGAGTTATAACGCCATTTAGCCAAAAGGAAAGAGACGAGAAAGACAGAAAAGAAGAAAGGGAGAAAAAGAAACCCAGAATAACGGTTTCTTAACTTAAATATGGAAAGTTCAACTTCTTTTGATGCAATTAGTATAAAGATAGCCTCACCCAAAGTGATTCGCTCGTGGTCGAAAGGCGAAGTCAAAAAACCGGAGACGATAAATTACCGTACGTTTAAGCCCGAAAAAGACGGCCTTTTCTGCGAGAAGATATTCGGCCCTACCAAGGATTGGGAATGCAGCTGTGGTAAATATAAAAGGATAAAACACAAAGGCATTACATGCGATCGTTGCGGAGTGGAAGTGACTCTTTCTAAAGTGAGAAGAGAGCGTATGGGCCACATAGAGCTCGCTACCCCTGTTTCGCATATATGGTTTTTTAAAGCGACACCATCCAGGATGGGTGCACTTCTACAAATGAGCGTTAGAGAGCTTGAGAGGGTGTTGTATTACGAAGAATATGTGGTGATAAACCCGGGCGATACACCGCTTAAGAAAAGAGAACTTTTAACGGAAGAGAGATTCAGAGAATGTAAAGAGAAGTACGGCGCAACTTTTACCGCCAAAATGGGCGCAGAGGCGGTAAGAGATCTTCTAAAAGAGGCAGATATTGACAAATTGATCACTAAACTGCAGAAAGATATTGATACTTCAAAAGCCGAACAAAGCTATAAAAAGAATGTGAAGCTCTTGAAGATTTTAGAATTATTCAAGAGGTCTGGAAATAAGGCCGAATGGATGATACTCGAGGTTTTACCGGTCATAGCTCCGGATTTAAGGCCGCTTGTCCCGCTCGAAGGCGGCCGTTTTGCTACAAGCGATCTAAACGATTTGTATAGGCGCGTAATAAACAGGAATAATAGGCTTAAGAAATTGATCGAATTGAAGGCGCCGGAGGTAATTATAAGAAATGAGAAAAGAATGCTGCAGGAGGCCGTGGACGCTTTATTGGATAACGGCAGGCATGGCAGGCCGGTTTTAGGTCCGGGCAACAGGCCGCTTAAGTCTTTGAGCGATATGTTAAAAGGAAAGCAAGGCCGGTTCAGGCAGAATCTCTTGGGAAAAAGAGTGGATTACTCCGGAAGAAGCGTTATAGTTATAGGTCCTGAGCTAAAACTTCACGAATGCGGCTTGCCGAAGAAGATGGCTTTAGAGCTCTTCGAACCCTTTATAATAAGGAAGCTGAGAGAAAAAGGCTTTGTTCATACGATAAAAAGCGCGAAGCGCATGGTTGAGAAGGCAAAACTCGAGGTTTGGGATATACTAGACGATGTTATAAAAGACCATCCCGTTCTCCTGAACAGGGCACCGACGCTTCATAGGCTAGGCATCCAGGCTTTTCAACCTCGTTTAATAGAAGGTAAGGCCATAAGGATACATCCTTTGGTGTGTGCAGCTTTTAACGCTGATTTTGACGGCGACCAAATGGCGGTTCACGTGCCTTTGTCTTTAGAGGCGCAAGTTGAATCTCGCATACTTATGCTCTCCTCAAATAATATTTTTTCTCCTAGCGATGGAAGACCGATCGTCACTCCTTCGCAGGATATAGTTTTAGGCCTGTACTATCTTACAAAAGAAAAGGCTGGCCAAAAGGGCGAAGGCACTATATTTTCAGGCCCGGAAGAGGTTATAACCGCCTATCAGGATAGAGAAATAGAGCTGCATACAAAAATTAAGTTGGTGCTTAGCGGAAAGGTTATTGATACAACGGTTGGCAGGGTGCTCTTAAACGAGGTCCTTCCAAAAGGGCTCGCCTATGTCAATGAGATATTGAACAAGTCCAAAATAGGCAAGATCATAAGCGAGTGCTACCGTCAGTGCGGACATCATGAGACCGTGAAGGTTTTGGATAACTTGAAGAATCTAGGATTCGAGCATGCTACGCTCGCAGGTATTTCTATAGGTGTGAACGATTTTGATATACCTGTAGGAAAGCAGAAAGTAATAGATGAGGCAATGAAAGAAATCGAATCCGTCAAAAAGCAATATCAGAAGGGTCTTATTACAGACGGTGAGCGCTATAATAAGGTAATAGATATCTGGACGCGCGCAACAGATGATGTCGCTGACCTGATATTTAAACAGCTCGATCCGTTCAACCCTGTGTTTATGATGGCAGATTCGGGCGCAAGGGGTTCGCAGCAGCAGATCAGGCAATTGGCAGGGATGAGAGGCTTAATGGCTAAGCCTTCAGGCGAAATCATAGAGACTCCTATCACGGCCAATTTTAGAGAAGGCTTAACCGTCCTTGAATATTTTATATCAACTCACGGAGCGAGAAAAGGTTTGGCTGATACGGCATTAAAGACAGCGGATTCCGGTTATCTCACCAGAAGACTTGTTGATGTTGCGCAAGAAGTGATAATTGCCGAAGACGATTGCGGTACATTGAACGGAATTTTGGTCGGCGCGATCATAGAAGGCGACGAAATAGTAGTTAGCCTCGCCGAGAGAATAATCGGAAGAATCGCGGTTGATAACATAGTTGACGTTATCACCGATAAGATAATAGTCAAGGCCGGCGAAGAGATTACAGACGATAAGGCGAAAAAGATAGAAGAATCCGGCATAGAGAGGATCAAGATCAGAAGCGTTCTTACCTGCGAATCGGAATACGGCGTTTGCGCTAAATGTTACGGAAGAAATTTAGCGAGCGGCAGGATTGTAGAGGTAGGTGAGGCTGTCGGAATTATAGCGGCTCAGTCGATAGGTGAACCCGGAACGCAACTTACAATGAGAACATTCCATATAGGCGGCACTGCGAGCAGGATCGTAGAACAATCTTTCATAAAATCAAGAAATGCTGGACAACTTACATACCACGACCTTAAAGTGGTGAAACATAAGGAATCCGGTAAATTTATAGTTTTAAACAGGAACGGCCAGCTGAGTGTTAATGATAAGAGCGGCCGAGAGTTGGAGAGGTACGCCATTCCTCAGGGAACGATAATATTGTTCGAGGAAGGGGAGAAAATTGTCAAGGGAACTATTTTTGCAAAGTGGGATCCTTACACTTCTCCGATCCTTACCGAAGTGAGCGGTAAAGTCAAGTATGAAGACGTAATAATAGATGTTACGATAAAAGAGGAAATGGATGAAGCGACAGGCTTAACTGATAAAGTCGTTATCGAGCATAAAGGCGATTATCATCCGCAAATAGTATTAGTGAACGAAAAAGACGAAGTTATGGGAATTTACCCGATCCCATCCAACGCGCATATAGTCGTAAAGGATGGAGCTCAAGTTGAGGCTGGTGACATATTAGCTAAAACCCCTCGGCAAACTATAAAGACGAGAGATATCACAGGCGGTTTACCAAGAGTCGCTGAACTCTTTGAAGCGCGCAGACCTAAGAGTCCTGCCATAATAAGCGAAATAGACGGCGTAGTCGAATTCGGTGAATCGAAGAAAGGGCAGAGACACGTTATCGTAAAAAGCGCTACGGGCATGAAAAAAGAATATGTGATCCCTCACGGGAAGCACCTCAATGTGTATCGCGGCGATAAGGTTATAGCAGGGCAGCAGCTTATCGACGGGCCCGTAGTTTTGCAGGATATCTTGGGGGTCTCAGGCGATAAAAAACTTCAGGAATATCTTGTAAACGAGATACAGGAAGTCTACCGGCTCCAGGGAGTCAGGATAAACGATAAGCATATAGAAGTTATCGTAAGACAAATGCTCAAAAAGGTAAAGATAGACGATCCTGGAGATGCGGATTTTGTAATCGGCCAACAAGCCGATAAAATTAAATTTAAGCAAGAAAATGAAAAACTTATGAAGAAAAAAGGAAAGCCCGCGAGAGCGACCCAGCTCCTCTTGGGCATCACAAAGGCGAGCCTTAGCACAGAGAGTTTCATATCGGCGGCAAGCTTCCAGGAGACGACGCGTGTCCTCACAGACGCGGCCGCTGCCGGCAAGCGTGACTTTCTCTTAGGATTGAAGGAAAATGTTATAACGGGGCACCTTATACCGGCGGGTACAGGTTTTAAAGCCCATTCAGGAATAGAGGTAGTGAAGAATGTCATAGAGCTTAAGGGCGAAAAAGAAGAAAAAGAGAAAGTTAAGGAAAGCGAAACCGAAAAAACCGAAAAAGGAGAAGAACAAACTAAATAATGCCTACTATAAATCAATTAATCAGATTCGGGAGAGAAAGTTTTAGGAAAAAATCAAAATCGAGAGCTCTCATGGGAAGCGCGCAAAGAAGAGGGGTTTGCTTACAGGTGAGGACCCAAACGCCCAAGAAGCCCAACTCTGCCTTAAGAAAAGTTGCCAGGGTAAGGCTTACGACCGGCATAGAAGTGACTGCATATATTCCAGGTGTAGGGCACAATCTGCAGGAGCACTCCATAGTTACGGTCAGGGGCGGAAAAGTTAAGGATTTGCCCGGCGTAAGGTACCATATCATAAGGGGAACGCTCGATACGGCAGGGGTTACTGATAGAAAAAAATCACGTTCCAAATATGGCGCGAAGATGCCAAAGAAGCAATAAACGGAGAGTTTAAATGAGACGAAGAAGAGCAGACAAAAGAGAAACAATACCGGACCCAAAATATAATAATATCGTTGTCACGAAGTTTATAAATATGGTTATGATAAAGGGAAAGAAATCCACGGCTGAGCGTATAGTGTACAGATGTTTTGATCTGTTGACTGAGCGCACAAAGCAGCCGGATCCTTTGGAAGTTTTTAGGAAGGCCATCGACAATGCTAGGCCATTATTGGAAGTAAAGCCCAGAAGGGTCGGCGGCGCAACATATCAAGTTCCTGTAGAAGTAAAACCTGAGCGCGGCACGTCTGTTGCGCTTATGTGGTTCAGGAATTTTGCAAGGGCCAAAAAAGGCAAGCCAATGGAAGTAAAGTTAGCTGATGAGATATTAGACGCATACAAGGGCGAAGGTGCGGCTATAAAGAAAAGACAGGACACACATAAAATGGCCGAGGCAAACAAAGCCTTCGCGCACTATAGATGGTAGAAACAGGTGAAAATATATGGTTAATACTTCATGCGTTGAGCAACAAGTTGAGAGTAAGGAGTTTGGCGCTCAGACTGAAGCGGGCTTGACGAAACAAAGAAATATGGCAACTATGAAAGATAAGGCTAAAACATTACAGAACACGCGCAACATAGGGATAGTTGCCCACATAGATGCCGGTAAGACAACCGTGACTGAGAGGATACTCTACTATACAGGCAAGATATACAAGATGGGAGAGGTCCACGAGGGCACGACTGTCATGGATTGGATGGTGCAGGAACAGGAGCGCGGTATAACGATAACCAGCGCAAATACGACATGCTTCTGGAAAGACTGCAGAATAAATCTAATAGACACTCCGGGACACGTGGATTTTACTATTGAAGTCGAGCGCTCCTTAAAAGTTTTGGACGGCGTTGTGATCGTGTTTTGCGGAGTAGGCGGTGTCCAACCCCAGAGCGAAACGGTTTGGAGACAAGCTGATAGATATAATGTCCCGAGAATAGCATTTATTAATAAAATGGACCGTGTAGGCGCCAACTTTTACGATGTTACGGCGCAAATCTGCCAAAGGTTCGGTGACTTTGCAAGGCCCATCCATCTTCCAATAGGAATCGAAAGCGATTTCTCCGGTTTTGTGGATCTGGTAGATATGAAAGCTGTTTTATATAAAGGCGAAGGCGCGGATCCGAATATAGAAGTAAACCCCATACCCGGAGATCTGGTGAAAAGCGCAGAAGAGGCAAGACACAAATTGATAGAAAAAATAGCGGAGCTGGATGAAGTTATTATGGATAAATACGTTCACAATAAAATCATTTCTGCCATTGACTTGAAAGACGCTATAAGGCGCCAGGTTATAAAGCACAAATTCGTCCCTGTTCTGTGCGGCTCGGCCCTTAAGAATAAAGGCATCCAAACTTTGCTTGATGCAGTGTATGACTTTCTTCCTTCGCCGCTTGATATACCTCCAATGAAAGGAATAAATCCTGCCACAAAAAAAGAAGAAATAAGATTGGCGGATGACAGCGAGCCGTTTTGCGGCTTAGCGTTTAAACTTATGTCAGATCCATACGTAGGGAAATTAGTCTTCATTAGAATTTATTCAGGCGTTATGGAATCTGGCAGTTATATTTATAATGTTAGCAAAGATACAAACGAAAGAATCAGCAAGATCGTCAGAATGCACGCGAATAAACAAGAGATAGTGCAGAGCGGCCATGCCGGAGAGATCGTAGCCTGCGTCGGTTTAAAAGATACTATGACAGGGGACAGCGTTTCCGACAAGGCCCACCCCATCATGCTTGAGAATATGCATTTTCCCGAGCCGGTTATCTCTATGGCTATCGAGCCTAAAACCATAGCGGATCAAGAAAGGCTTAGCGCAACACTGCACAAATTGGCAGATGAAGACCCTACTTTTAAAGTGAGTTATAATAAGGATACCGGACAGACGATTATTAGCGGTATGGGCGAATTGCATTTAGACGTTATTGCCGATAGAATGCTCAGGGAATTTAAAGTCCAGGCCAGCATGGGGAATCCCCAGGTGGCTTATAAGGAAACAATAACTAAAATTACCCGTTCGGTCGGGAAATTTATTCAGCAGACGGGCGGACACGGTCATTACGGGCACGTGGTCATAGATATTTCACCCGGAGAAAGAGGCTCAGGGATAAAGTTTAAAAGCAAAATCGCAGGCGGGGTCATACCGAAGGAATTCATCCCGGCCGTGAAACAAGGCATACTCAATGCGGCGAGGTCCGGCGCTATCGCCGGTTATCCCCTGGTTGATATAGATGTCAAATTAGTCGACGGTTCGTATCATGACGTGGATTCGTCAGAGCTTTCTTTTAATATGGCCGCCTCAATTGCCTTACGGGATGGAATGAAAAACGCGGGCCCAGTATTACTCGAACCCATAATGAGCATTGAGGTAGTGACGCCGTCAGAATATTTGGGAGAGGTAATATCGGATTTAAACACGAGACGTTCGAACATAGGGTCGATGAAAGATAAAGAAGCCCTAAAAATCATAAAGGGAGTTGTCCCCTTGAGCGAAGTTTTCGGTTATGCTACAGCAATAAGAAGCTTGACACAAGGCAGGGCTACGTATACAATGGAGCCTTCCCATTACGCGGAAGTGCCTAAAGATATACAGGAAAAAATTATAGGTAAATGGGGTTACCACTAAAAGAAGGAGGATGAGATGGCAAAAGAAAAGTTTGAACGCACAAAGCCGCACGTCAATGTTGGTACCATAGGTCACGTAGACCATGGGAAAACAACACTCGCTAGCGCCATAACCATGTATCTTAGTAAAAAAGGCTTAGCAGACGCGAGGTCGTTCGACTCCATTGATAATGCACCAGAGGAGAAGGAAAGAGGTATCACAATTGCTATTTCTCATCTCGAATATCAAACAGCCAAGCGCCATTACGCTCACATCGACTGCCCGGGCCACGCCGACTACATAAAGAACATGATCACAGGAGCCGCCCAGATGGACGGGGCAGTCCTAGTGGTATCAGCCGCTGACGGCCCAATGCCTCAGACAAGAGAGCACATTCTTCTGGCAAGGCAGGTAGGCGTTCCGGCGATAGTAGTATTCATGAATAAATGCGACGCGGTAGACGACAAGGAGCTCTTAGACCTTGTAGAGCTTGAAGTAAGAGAGCTTTTAACAAAGTATGAATTCCCGGGAGACAAAATCCCCTTCATACGCGGTTCAGCCCTTGAAGCAATGAATAACCCCACAGACCCCACAAAATCAAAATGCATACAAGACCTTCTCGACGCCATCGATAACTACATCCCGACGCCAAAACGTGACACCGAGCGGCCGTTCCTCATGCCCATAGAAGACGTGTTCTCTATTACAGGCAGAGGTACAGTAGGCACCGGAAGAATCGAGCGGGGTATCGTTCATATAGGGGACGAAATAGAGATCGTGGGTATAAAACCTACCAAAAAGAGCGTTGTAACAGGCGTTGAAATGTTCAGAAAGCTTCTTGATGAAGGACAAGCCGGGGACAACGTAGGTATCCTTTTAAGAGGTATAGATAAGAAAGACTTAGAAAGAGGCCAGGTATTGGCAAAGCCCGGTTCGATCACGCCTCACACAAAGTTTAAGGCAGAGATCTATGTGCTGACCAAAGAAGAAGGCGGCCGCCACACACCGTTCTTTAACGGCTACAGGCCCCAATTCTATTTTAGAACCACAGATGTCACGGGTAATGTAAAGCTGCCCAAGGACGTTGAAATGGTTATGCCTGGTGATAACGTGACTGTTGAGGTAGAACTAATAACACCCATAGCAATGGAAAAAGAACTCAGATTCGCCGTAAGAGAAGGCGGACATACGGTTGGCGCCGGAGTAGTCGCCGAGATAATAGAGTAAGAAAATGACAAAAGAACAACCTAAAGAACAGCGGATACGGATAAAACTAAAAGCGTACGACCATCGGGTTTTAGACCAATCGACCCATGAAATTGTCGAGACTGCCAAGAGGACGGGTTCAGAGGTCAGGGGTCCGATACCTCTTCCTACAAGAAGAGAGATATTTACTGTTTTGAGATCGCCGCATATTGACAAGAAATCGCGGGAACAATTTCAGTTAAAGACCCATAAAAGGCTTTTAGACATAGTTAATCCTACGGCTAAAACTATTGATGCATTACGACGACTCGACCTGCCTGCCGGGGTTAATGTGGAGATTAAGTAAATAACTATTTGCTCGATTAGGGTTTAGGAAAAGAAGATGACGAAGGTTATTCTAGGAAAAAAATTGGGAATGACACAGGTTTACTCGAAAGATAACGTGCGTATACCCGTTACTGTTATTGAGGCAGGTCCATGCCATGTCTTGCAGGTAAGGACTAAGGATAAGGACGGTTATTTTGCGGTGCAACTCGGGTTCGGCGATGTGAAGGAATCATCGGTCAATAAACCCATGCTTGGGCACTTTAAAAAAGCGAATGTTCCACCAAAAAGGTTTATAAGAGAACTGCGTACAACTGCGGATGAAGGCCTGAAGGCAGGGGATAAAGTAGAACTTTCTTTCGAAGAAGGGACTTTTGTAGACGTGACCGGAGTTACAAAAGGGAAAGGTTTTCAGGGCGGCATGAAACGGTGGGGATGGGCCGGCGGCGGGGGAGGCCACGGTTCGATGTTTCACAGGGCGGTCGGTAGTTTGCAATCAGGTCCGCGCCTTACGCACGTTACTAAAGGGCATCACCTGCCCGGGCATATGGGTTGCGATAAAAAGACCGTTCAGAATCTCGAGATCATTAAAGTGGATAAAGAAAACAATATTCTTTTAATAAAGGGGGCAGTGCCCGGGGCTAATAATAGTTTTCTCTTTGTCTGCGAGGCGAAGAAGAGGAAAGGCAAGAAGATAATTCATCCGCCTTCTGTTTCAAAGAAGGGCGGCGTTAAGACAGCATCTAAACTGAAAGAATCGAAACCAAAAGAAGCTAAAAAGAAATAACGATGGTTACCAAGAAAAAATCTAAATCAGATTCAAAAACTAAGCCGCAAGAGTATAAAGTCGACGTATACGATACAAAAGGTAAAAAGCTGGAAACTCTTGATCTGGATAAACGGGTTTTTAACGGCGAAGTGAATACCACGCTAATGCATCAGGCTGTAGTTATGTATGCTGCCTGTAAAAGGCAGGGCAACGCCGATACAAAGGTAAGGTCTGAGGTAAGGGGCGGAGGCAAAAAGCCGTGGAGGCAAAAAGGCACAGGTCGCGCAAGGGCCGGTACTATACGAAGCCCCTTGTGGCGTCATGGCGGTATTGTTTTCGGCCCGCACCCGAGAGATTATTCTTATGCGATCCCTCACCAGATGAGGCTCGCGGCAGTGAAATTCGCCCTAAACTCCAAGCTTGGCGATGAGAGGTTCAAAATAATAGACGAACTAAAGCTCGATGAGCCTAAAACAAAAAAGATGAAAGAAGTCCTCCGTAAGCTTAAAGCGGACGGCAGGACCCTTATAATAATAGAAAAACTTGATGAAAATGTAAGAAGGGCGGCAAGGAATCTAGAGTCGGTCCTGATGAGAAGCCCTCTAGACGTATCCTGCGATGATATTTTAAGATGCGAACATCTTTTGATGACAAAAGACGCCCTGCATAAATTAATAAAGAGGTTTGTATCATGAAGAGTTCTTATGAAATAGTTAAAGCGATGCTCCGAACAGAAAAAGGCAGCCTGGTATTGCTGCCCCATAACAAATATGTTTTCTTGGTAGACACCAGGGCGAATAAGATAGAGATCAAGAAGGCCGTAGAAGAGATTTATAAGGTAAAAGTTGCCGACGTGAATACCTTGATGATAAGGGGTAAAAAGAGAAGATTAAGATTCAAAGAGGGCATGACCCCTGACAGAAAAAAGGCAGTCGTTACCTTAAAAGAAGGCCAAAAGATAGGCGTAACGTAAAAAATTTAGGATAAAATTATGGCGCTAAAAAGTTTTAGACCGACAACACCAAGCAGGAGATTTTATACAGTCTCAAGTTTTGATGAGATAACAAAGAATAAGCCCGAAAAATCCCTTACGAAGATTTTAAAGAAAACAGGCGGAAGGAATTCTTACGGTAGGATCACTTCGCGCGGCATAGGCGGCGGACATAAGCAAAAGTTTAGAATTATTGACTTTAAAAGAGATAAGTTCAATATTCCCGGAAAGGTTATTGCTATAGAGTATGATCCTACCAGGACCGCAAGGATAGCGCTTATCCAATACGAAGACAAGGAGAAGCGCTATATTATAGCACCCATCGATCTCAAAGTAGGCGATGAAGTAATGTCAAGCCCGAATGCAGAAATAAAAGCCGGCAATGCCATGCCTTTAGGCAGCATACCGCCAGGCATACCGATACATAACATAGAATTATATAAAGGAAAAGGCGGACAGATAGTTCGTTCAGCAGGCGGAATGGCTCAGATCTTGGCGAAAGAAGGCGGATTCGCTCACGTTAGGCTTCCGAGCGGTGAGGTTAGGTTAATTAATTTAAATTGTCTGGCGACTATAGGCCAAGTCGGAAATATAGAACATGAGAATATATCTTTAGGTAATGCAGGCCGCTCCAGGCACCTTGGCAGAAACCCGCTTTCCAGGGCAGTCGCTAAGAACCCTCACGATCACCCTATGGGCGGCGGCGAAGGAAAGTCTAGCGGAGGAAGGCATCCCACTACTCCGTGGGGTAAGATAACAAAAGGCCTCAAAACAAGAAAAAGAAAATCATCTGATAAGTATATAATAAAACGAAGGACAAAAGGAGAATAGTAATGTCGCGGTCCAAGAAAAAAGGTCCATATATAGATAAAAAGCTTTCAGAGAAAGTAGAGAAAATGATAAGGAGCGGCGATAGAAGACCCATAAAGACATGGGCCCGCCGGTCTATGATACCCCCGGATTTTGTTGGGTATACGATAGCTGTGTATAACGGAAAGACTTTTATTCCTGTATTCGTTACTGAGAATATGGTCGGACATAAGCTCGGAGAATTCTCGCCTACCAGGATGTTTAGAAAACACGGCGCGCATACCGAAGTATCTTTGGAGAAGACATAATGTTTGCAAAAGCTACTGCCAAATTTCTAAGAGTATCGCCGAGAAAGGTTAGACTGGTCGCAGATCTCGTGAGGCACAAAGATGTCGGAGGGGCCTTTGCGATATTGGCTAATTTGAAAAAAGGCGCTGCCGTGCACGTAAAAGAAGTGCTTTTATCGGCTGCGAGCAACGCGAAACAAAAAAATCCGGATTTGGAAATATCGGATCTGTTGATATCCAAGTTAACAGTTGACGGCGGACCCATGATGGCTAGATGGAGAGCGGCTTCTATGGGCAGGGCCAATATGATACTCAAGCGTATGAGCCATATTCGTGTGGAATTAGACGTAAAAGAGAATGTGGAGAGAAGCAAAAAGGGAAAAAGGAAAAAAGTAAAAGCAGAAAAGACAGAGAAAACGGTTAAGGCAGAAAAAACAGAAAAAGCACCAAAGGTAGAAAAGGAAGATAAGAAACATGGGACAAAAGACACATCCGTACGGGTTTAGGCTTGGTTACATAAAAGACTGGAAGGCTCATTGGTTTGCTAACAAAAAAGAGTTTTCCGTTTACTTATTAGAGGATATAAAGATCAAAAGGTATATAAAGAAAAGCCTATCTCAAGCGGCCGTTTCAAGCATAGTTGTAGACAGGACGGGCAAAAAGGTGAGGGTATCTATATACTCCGCAAGACCAGGCATAATAATAGGAAGGCGCGGCTCAGAAATCGATAAATTAAAAGAAGAGATACAGGAAATGACAGGCGGGGAAGTTATCATAGATATAAAAGAAATTAAGAACCCAGCCATTGAGGCACAGCTTGTAGCGGAAAACATCGCGTTCCAACTTGAGAAAAGAATTCCTTTCAGGCGCGCCATGAAAAAAGCAGTCTCGACAGCAATGGGCTCCGGTGCCGGCGGAATAAAAATAAGATGCGCAGGGAGATTGGGCGGAGCAGAAATTGCCAGAACAGAAAATTATAAAAAAGGGAAAGTTCCTTTGCAAACCTTGAGGGCGGATATAGATTATGGTTTTGCAGAGGCCATGACAACATACGGGATCATCGGAGTTAAAGTATGGGTTTATAAAGGCGATATATTACCGAAAAAAGATAAAGTGGAGGATGACTTAGTTGGTACTGATGCCCAAAAGGGTTAAATATAGGAAGTGTCAAAGAGGCAGGCGCAAAGGCATAAGCACTAGCGGTTCCAAACTGAACTTCGGAGAATTCGGCCTTAAGGCGCTAGAGAACGCATGGCTTACTAATACGCAGATCGAGGCGGCGAGAGTCGCCATAATGCGTCATATAAAACGAAGCGGGAAGGCCTGGATAAGGGTGTTCCCGGACAAAAGCGTCACAAAGAAACCAGCTGAAACAAGAATGGGTAAAGGCAAAGGCGCTCCATTATACTGGGTAGCTGTAATAAAAAGAGGAAGGATCTTGTTTGAAATGGACGGGCTTCCAATTGAACTTGCCCAAGAGGCCTTGAGGCTGGCATCTACCAAACTTCCTTTTAGGACAAAATTTATAAGAAGAGGAATGGTACAATGAGGTTGAAACCCGAAGAAATTAGAAATATGACAGAGAATGAAGTTGCGATAAAGATAAGGTCCTTGCGAGAGGAAATGTTTAAACTTACCCAAGAGGCAAAGGCAGGAAGAATAGAAAAACCGCACATGTTGAAGATCGCCAGAAGAGATATCGCAAGATGCAAAACTATACTCAAGGAGAAGGAAATTGGAAAAAAGTAACAGAAAAGAAAAGATAGGAATAGTTATTAGCGATAAAATGACAAAAACCATAAGTGTGCAGGTTGAGAGAACCGTGAGGCACCCGCATTACGGGAAGGTAATTAGAAAATGTTCGACCTTTAAGGCACACGACGAGAAGAACGACGCTAAAGAGGGTGATACTGTGCGCATTGAGGAAACCAGGCCGCTTTCCAAGACAAAACGATGGAGACTGGTTGAGATCTTAGCGAAGGCAAGCGTAAAAGAAAAAGAAATTGAAGAAAAAATAGCATAGCAGAGGTAAGATAATGATCAGAATGAGAACTCTTTTAGACGTGGCTGACAATACCGGAGCGAGGCTGGTTTCGTGCATCGGCGTGCTCGGCAGAGGTAATAGGCGCTATGCAGACGTGGGGGATATAATAACTTGCAACGTAAAGGAATCTTCTCCCGAGGCAATAGTAAAAAAAGGCGAGGTAGTAAAGGCCGTGATAGTCAGGACGGCGTTTCCTATCAAGCGCCCGGATGGTTCTTATCTTAGGTTTGACGGCAACGCTGCGGTAATAATAGATGCGACATTGAATCCGAGGGGCACGAGGATATTCGGCCCGGTGGCAAGAGAGCTTAGAGACAAAAATTTTCTTAAAATAATATCATTAGCTCCGGAAGTGCTATAAAAATGAAGAATATAAGAAAAAATGATATAGTCATGGTTATGGCAGGAAAAGACAAGGGAAAAACAGGCAAGGTCTTGAGCGTTTTCCCTAAGAAAGGAAAGGCTCTGGTCGAGGGCGTAAATTTCATAAAGAAACACGCGAGGCGCACGCAGCAGGACCAGCAGGGCGGCATTATCCAGAAAGAAGCCCTTATAAACCTTTCGAATATATTGCTTTACTGCAAGACATGCAGCAAGCCTACCAGGGTCGGTGTAACAGAGCTTACCGACGGAACCAAGACACGATACTGTAAGAAATGTAACGAGATAATTTCGTAAAGGAACATCTAAAATGGCACGATTACTGGAAAAATACAAGGAAGAAATAGTACCTCAAATGATTTCTAGATTTAAATATAAGAATAAACTTGAGGTTCCCAGGATAAAAAAGATCGTTGTAAATATGGGTGTTGGCGAAGCGGCGCATGAAATAAAAGAGCTTGATACTGCCATGGAGGAGTTAGCGATGATAACCGGTCAGAAGCCAGCTACGAGAAGAGCCAAGAAGGCAATCGCTAATTTCAAGATAAGGCAGGATTCCCCTGTCGGATGCATGGTGACGCTTAGGAGGGCGAGAATGTATGAATTTTTAGATAGATTAGTAAATATCGCGATACCCAGGGTCAGGGATTTCAGAGGCTTATCGACTACATCTTTCGATAAGGGCGCAAATTATTCATTCGGGATAACAGAGCAAATAATATTCCCGGAAATAGAATATGATAAGGTGCAAAAAATAAGAGGAATGGACGTAACTATAGTGACAAGCGCAAAGACTAAAGAAGAGGCATTTGAACTATTGAAACTTTTCGGAATGCCCTTTAAGAAAGGCAGCGGAGAAACAGATGGCAAAAACGTGTCTGATAGTTAAACAGAGAAGGACACCGAAATTTAAGGTAAGAAAATATAATAGATGTCAACTATGCGGCAGGCCGAGGGGTTATATGCGCAAATTTAACATTTGCCGTATTTGTTTTAGAGAATTAGCCCTTAAGGGAGAAATACCCGGCATAACAAAAGCTAGCTGGTAATTTAAGGAGATATACATGAGCGTTACAGATCCTATAGCGAATATGCTGACAGTTATCAGGAATGCCTCACGTGCCGGAAAAGAAACCGCTAACGTGAAGGCCTCCAAACTTTCAGAGGAGATCATTAAGAAGTTAAAGGCGAAGAAACTGATCTCTAATTATAAAAAAATAGAAGATAATAAACAGGGCATTCTTCGCGTGTATCTTAGATTTTTGAATGAAAAGACCCCGGCAATAACCGAACTTAAGAGAATATCGAAACCAGGACTACGGCGGTATGTTAAAAAGGATGAAATACCGAAAGTGCTCGGAGGTATGGGATTCGCTATCATCTCGACTCCCAAGGGGCTCTTGACAGATGAAGAAGCTCGAAAACAAGGCATCGGAGGCGAAGTAATACTTCATGCCTGGTAATATGAGAGGAAAACCATGTCGCGTATAGGAAAAAAACCCATAGATGTTCCGGCAGCCGTGAAGGTGAGCATTGACTCTAGCATCATTCGTATCGAAGGGCCTAAGGGAAAATTGCAGATGCCTATCCATAAGGACGTCAAGGTAACATTTAAGGATAATAGGATCCTAGTAAGGATGCCTTCGGAACAAAATAAAAATACCGCTCCTTACGGAATGATGAGAAGCAGCATATTCAACATGGTAAAAGGAGTAACAGACGGTTACGTAAAAGAGTTACAGATACAGGGGGTTGGTTTTAAGGCCGAGTCTAAAGGAAAAGAGTTAGTTTTAAATTTAGGCTTTACCCATCCTATTAAATATCCTATACCCGAGGGCATAACCGTAAAAACTCCAAAGCCGGTCAATATAATAGTAGAAGGAATAGACAAGGCAAGGGTCGGAGAGGTTGCAAGTAAAATCCGGGGTTTTTATGAACCGGAGCCTTATAAAGGCAAGGGTGTAAGGTATGCAGGCGAATATGTAAGGCACAAGGCAGGCAAGACTGTAGCGTAACAGTTGAGGAAATAATGCTTACAAAAGAACGAAAAAAAATAGGAAGATTTAAGAGGCATACGAGGGTGAGAACAAAAATAACAGGCGATAGCCAGAGGCCAAGGCTTAGCGTGTTTCGCAGTCATATGAATCTATATGCCCAAATCATTAATGACTTGGAAGGAAAAACCATTATATCCTGCTCTACACTGGATAAAGTGGTAAAATCCAAAATAAAAAGCGGCGGGAATATTAGCGCAGCTGCTATGTTAGGCGAAGAGCTTGCAAAAAGGGCTCAGGAGAAAGGCATTAAAAAAGTAACCTTTGATAGAGGCGGATATCTTTATCATGGGAGCGTGAAGGTATTGGCGGAAGCGTTGAGAAAAGCAGGGTTAGAGTTCTAAAATATTAAAAAGACGGAGTTGAAATTGAAAGAGAAAGAAAACAAAAACGCCGAAGAGGCTGTTGTGGAAACAGCCGAAGAGCAGATCGAGCTAATAGAGAAAGTGATAGCAATAAGAAGGGTTGCAAAGGTTGTGAAGGGCGGCAGGCGTTTCTCATTTAACGTCTTGGCGGTTGTGGGCGACGGCAGGGGAAACTGCGGTTACGGATTCGGCAAGGCTAATGAAATATCAGAGGCCATACGTAAAGCTCTGATAGGCGGGAAGAAGCGCATGTTTAGGGTTCCTATGAGAGGCCAAACTATACCGCACGCGATAACTGGCCATTTCGGTGCCGCTAAAGTTTTATTAAAGCCCGCAGGTCCGGGCACAGGTGTTATCGCAGGAGGTCCTATAAGGGCGCTTTGCGTAGCAAGCGGCATAAAGGATATATTGAGCAAGTCATTAGGTTCTGACAACGCGGTTAATGTTTTGAAGGCGGGTATTGATGGATTGAGCAGGTTGAAGACCAGGCCGGTTTCAGAGGAGCCAGACGAAAGTGAAAGTTAATGAATTAAGATCGCCGAAAGGCGCCAGAAAAAAAATAAAGATTGTAGGAAGAGGAACCGGTTCCGGCCACGGAAAGACTTCGGGCAAGGGGCATAAGGGGCAGCTTTCCAGATCTGGTGGGAGATTACGGCCCGGGTTTGAAGGCGGGCAGATGCAGCTCATAAGAAGGCTGCCCAAGATAGGCTTTACTAATATTTTTAAAAAAGAGTACCAGATAGTCAACCTGGAATCGCTTAACATATTCAAGGAAGGCGATGTTGTGGGACCAGATAAATTAAGAGAAAAAAATTTAATAAAAAATAGTATACCTGTAAAAATATTGGGCAATGGTGAGCTTAAGCGAAAGATAACCGTAGAGGCCCATAAATTTTCTAAATCTGCCGCGCAAAAGATACAGAACATCGGCGGCAGCATAAAACTAATAACAAGATAAAAATATGCTCCAGGCGTTTTGGAATCTATTTAAGATTCCTGATTTAAAAAAGAAGATATTATTTACCCTAGCGTTAATCGGGGTCTATCGTGTCGGTGCCTATATTCCGACCCCTGGCGTCGATGGAGCGATGCTGGCCCAGTTCTTTAACAATATGTCCCAAACGCAAGGCGGCACGCTTTTTGGCATAATGAATATGTTTTCAGGCGGCGCGATGGAAAAACTGACCATATTCGCGCTCGGGATCATGCCGTACATCTCTGCCTCGATCATTCTACAATTGCTCGTGACAATAATTCCAGCTTTAGAGAGAATGTCTAAGGAGGGAGAAGCCGGCCAGAAGAAAATGATTCAATATACGCGTTATGGGACAATAATTCTTTCTGTAATCCAAGCATTTTTTATAGCCCTTTGGCTTGAAAACCCTGCGAGGTTCCAAGGGCTTAAGATTGTGGAGTTCCCGGGTTGGTCTTTCAGGATATTGACCGTAATAACTCTTACAAGCGGCACCGCCTTCATAATGTGGCTCGGTGAGCAGATACAGGAAAAAGGCGTCGGGAACGGGATCTCTTTGATAATAACAGTCGGCATAATATCAAGGATACCTACGGCGATGTACCAATTGATGAGTTTATTATCGCCGTTTAATCCGCAAAGGTCCCAATTACAGCCTTTTGTTTTAATTTTAATGACCGTCATGTTATTTGTCGTTGTTGCGGCCGTAATAGTAATTACGCAAGGGCAGAGGAAGATACCGATTCAATACGCAAAAAGAATAGTAGGCCGTAAAGTTTACGGCGGTCAGAGCACGTATATCCCTCTTAGGGTCAATCAGGCCGGCGTTATACCTATAATATTTGCGCAGAGCATAATACTTTTTCCGGCTACTATCGCAGGGCTGGTCGCGAATCCTATGATGCAGAAGATAGCCGGCTCTCTTAGCAGAGAAAATATAGTGTACAATGTGGTTTATTCGACGCTCATAATATTTTTCTGTTATTTTTATACGGCGATCACGTTTAATCCTATAAATGTTTCTGAAAATATGAAAAAATACGGCGGATTTGTACCTGGGATAAGACCCGGCAGGGCTACGGCGGAATACCTCGATTTTATAATGACGAGGATCACGCTTCCGGGCGCTGTGTTTTTAGCGATCATAGCTATATTCCCCAGCATAATAAGCGGCTGGCTTAAGATACCCTATCTTGTCGCGTCGTTTTTTGGAGGCACAGGGCTTTTGATCATCGTAGGCGTTATATTAGACACCATGAGGCAGCTCGAGTCGCATCTATTGATGAGACACTACGAAGGGTTCATGAAGCACGGAAGAATTAGAGGAAGACGTTAGAACGTTAGAGATGTCTACAATATTAGTGTTATTAGGGCCCCCGGGAGCAGGGAAAGGGACGCAGGCTGTAGTGTTAGCAAAGAAATTCGGATGGACTCATGTCTCTACCGGGGATATGTTGAGGGAAGCGGTTGCTAAAAAAACCGATCTGGGCATGGAAGCGAAAAAGTATATGGATAGAGGCGACCTGGTCCCGGATAGCATCGTTACCAATATAGTAGTAGATAGAATTATGCGCGATTCCTCGTCCAAAGGCTTTATACTTGACGGGTATCCGCGCACCGAGACGCAGGCGTTAAGCCTAGAAGCGGCTTTAAGCAGATCAGGAATGTTGATTAATGTAGTTATATATTTCGAGACTACCCCCGAAATAAGCATTTCGAGGCTTTCAGGCAGGCGCGTATGCAAAAAGTGCGGGGCTAATTATCACATAAAAAATATACCTCCTAAAAAGGACGGTATATGCGATAAATGCGGCGGAGAATTATTTCAACGCGAAGACGATAAAGAGTCTACCGTGCGCAACCGTTTAAAAGTTTACGAAGATCAAACAGAAAAACTCCTTTCTTATTACGAAAAAAAAGGAATATTAAGAACAGTTTCGGGCGACCTTGATGTCGAAAGCGCTTTCAGGGATTTAAGAAACTTGTTCAAAAAAGAATCCGTAATATGATTAAGCTCAAATCCGATGAAGAGATTGAATGTATTCGTAAAGCGGGCGAAATTGTTTCAAAGACCTTAAGTTTGATCGGCGAAAGAATACGTGCCGGCATGGCGACGTATGAGCTGGATAAAATAGCAAAAGACTTTATAATAAAGAACAAGGCGAAGCCGGCTTTTAAAGGGTATAGAGGTTTTCCGAGAAACATATGTGTATCGATCGATAGCGTTATAGTTCACGGAATACCGGATAAAAAAACATTTTTAAAAGAAGGCAATATAGTAGGTGTGGATGTAGGTGTTGAAGTTGGCGGCTATTTTGCCGATAGCGCGTATACGTTTAGTGTAGGCAACGTAAAAGGACCCGCTAAGAAATTGATTCAAGTTACGAAAGAAGCTCTTTATAGAGGTATAGATAAAGCTAAGGCAGGCAGCAGGCTTGGCGATATATCGTTTTCTATACAAGATTATGTCGAGTCCAGAGGATTCAGCGTTGTGAGAGACTTTGTAGGTCATGGAGTAGGATACGAGCTGCATGAGGATCCTGAAGTCCCGAATTTCGGCAGGCCGAATAGCGGCGTGCGCCTGGAAAGTGGGATGGTGCTCGCGATCGAACCTATGGTAAACGAAGGTGCCTATTATACGGAAGTATTAGACGACGGATGGACCGTTGTGACTAAAGACGGATCTTTATCTTGCCACTTTGAACACACCATTTGTATCACGAACCGCGGGCCGGATGTTTTAACAAAGTGGCAAAAGGAGATGTGCTAAAAAGATGGCAAAGGAAGACGCGATAATAGTTGACGGCAAGATCGTGGAGTCATTGCCAAATGCTATGTTCAGGGTTGAAATAGAGAACGGACATCGCGTATTGGCGCATGTTTCCGGGAAAATGCGTATGAATTTTATAAGAATACTGCCCGGAGACATAGTCAAGGTGGAATTATCGCCCTACGATCTTAGCAGGGGCAGGATTATACGAAGAGAAAAATAATAAGCCCGGAGCAAAAAAATGAAAGTGAAAGCAAGCGTAAAAAAAATATGCGCGAAATGCAAAATAGTTCGCAGGAGAGGTATCCTGCGCATCATTTGTTCTAATCCAAAGCATAAGCAGCGTCAGGGATAGGCTATAATATAGAAGGAGGCTACGTAAATGCCGAGAATTGCAGGTATAGATTTACCAAAAGAAAAACGAATAGAAATAGCTCTTATGTATATTTACGGAATAGGTCGGTCCGCTTCAAATAAAGTTTTAAAAGAGGCCGGCGTCAACCCTGATACGAGAGCGAAAGATTTAACGGAGGAAGAGGTCTCAAAATTGACGGCTATCATACAAAGAAATTACAGGATAGAGGGGGATCTCAGGCGAGACATATCGAGCAATATAAAACGCCTTATCGAAATAGGTTCATACAGAGGCATCAGGCATAGAAGAGGCCTGCCTGTCAGGGGACAGAGGACTAGGACAAACGCTAGGACGAGAAAAGGCCCCAGAAAAACTGTAGGAGTAACAAGAAAAGAAGAAAAGAGAAAGGTAATGTCAGGTGGCGAAGAAACAAAAGCAAAAGGATCGTAAAAAGACACCAAGGGTTATACCGTCTTTCGGTATCGCTCATATTTTGGCATCGTTTAATAATACAATAGTTACGATAGCCGATAAAAAAGGCGATACTATTGCGTGGGCCTCGACAGGCTCTGCAGGTTTTTCCGGCTCCAAAAAGTCTACTCCTTTCGCTGCGCAGGTTGCCGCTGGCAACGCAGCTAAGAAGGCGCTTGAGCTTGGCGTAAAAGAGGTAGAGGTCTGGGTCAAGGGGCCAGGTTCCGGAAGAGAATCAGCTATAAGGGCCTTACAAGCCGCAGGGCTCGGCATAACAGCTATAAAAGATGTTACGCCAATACCCCACGACGGATGCAGGGCTCGTAAGCGCAGAAGAGTGTAGTTTAACCACAGGTTTGTTTATCACTAATATCTAGGCGAATGGAGGTAAAATGGGAAGGAATGTAGGACCTTCATGCAGATTTTGCAGAAGGGAAGGAGCTAAATTATTCTTAAAAGGGACAAGATGCATCAGCAAGTGTTCTTTTGATAAGAGAGGTTACTCCCCGGGCCAGCATGGTCAAAGAAGGACTAAGTTATCAGACTATGGCCTGCAACTCCGGGAGAAGCAAAAGGTCAAAAGGATATACGGCTTGTTCGAACAGCAGTTCAGGTTGTATTTCAAACGGGCTTCAAGGGCAAAGGGAGTTACCGGCGAAGTGTTATTGCAGCTTTTGGAACGTAGGATCGATAATGTGGTTTACCGTTTATGTTTCGGCTCAAGCCGCAACAGGACAAGGCAATTAGTCCGTCATGGTTATATAGAGGTGAATAATAAAAAAGTAAACATTCCTTCTTATACTGTGAGCAAAGGCGACATCATTAAAATAAAAGCAAAAGAAGATACTTTGAAAAGAATAAAAGAGGACGTAGAACTATCGAAAGATAAAAGCGTGCCGAAATGGCTAAAGGTTAATTACGAGAATCTACAGGGAGAAGTCCTGGATTTACCGCAAAGAGAAGATGTAGGTTTCCCGATAAAAGAGCAACTCATAGTAGAGTTGTATTCGAAGTAAAGGAGGAGATAAATGGGTAGGGGTTGGAAAGATTTTGAAATGCCCAAAAGGCTGGATTGTGACGAATCTACCTATACGAACACTTATGGCAAATTTATTGCCGAGCCGTTTGAGAGGGGTTATGGCACAACGCTTGGTAATTCCTTAAGGAGAGTTTTGCTTTCTAGTATAGAAGGGACAGCTATTACGTCTGTGAAAATAAACGGTATGTCGCATGAATTTTCTATCCTTGACGGCCTTGTTGAGGACGGACCGCAGCTTATAGCTAATATCAAAAAGCTCATATTGCGCAGCAATTCAAAGGCGCCTAAAAATATCGTTCTAAATGTGGATAAGAAAGACGATGTGGAAGCCAAGGATATTGAAACAAACGAGACAGTCGAGATCCTTAATCCGGAATTGCACATTGCGACCCTGACTAAGAAAGTAAAGCTCGAGATCGAAATGGAAGTAGGAAGGGGTCGTGGCTATGTTCCCGCGGAACGTAATAAAAAAGAGGGGCAAGCTATAGGGGCAATACCTCTGGACGCTAATTACACGCCCGTGAAGAGGGTAAATTTCAATATCGAGAACGCGAGAGTCGGACAAATAACCGATTATGATAAACTGATATTGGAGATATGGACAAATGGCAGCATGTCACCCAAAGATGCGCTCCTGTACGCTTCGCACATCTTACAGCGCCACCTTGATATATTTGTAAACTTCGGCAAGTTACCTGAGGAAGAAGAAGAAAAGGTCGAGACCGAAGAAGAGAGAGAGCTTTACGAAAAATTAAGAACGCCAGTGAGCGATTTGGAGTTGTCGGTCAGGAGTTCAAATTGCTTAAAGGAAGCCAGGATAAAGACAATAGGCGATTTAGTCAGAAAGACAGAGATGGAGATGCTAAAGTATAGAAATTTCGGCAAGAAGTCCTTAAGCGAAATAAATAAGATCCTAGGCGAGATGGGATTGTCTTTAGGCATTAAAATCGATGAATTAAAACTAAAAGGTACAAAATGAGACACAGAAGGCGAACGAATAGGTTGTCAAGAAATATAGCCGAGAGAAAGGCGTTGCTTAAAGGTTTATCTATAAGCCTCTTAAGGTACCAGCGTATAATGACTACCGTCGCAAAGGCTAAGGAAGCCCACAGGACCGTTGAGCATTTGATAACGCTTGGTAAGGAAAATACCCTTTACGCCAGGAGAAAGGCATACACAATCCTGAACGATAGAGACATGGTAAAATTGCTATTTACCCAGGTAGCCCCCCTATTCAAAAATAAGAGAGGCGGGTATACTAGAATAATAAGGTTATATCCCAGAAGGGGCGACGGGGCAGAGATGGCCTATTTCGAATTAACAGAACGCACAGCCGAGGAAGTGAAAAAACCAAAAACTAAAAAAGTTCAGGAAAAAGCCAAAAAGGGAGAGGATAAAAAAGAAGCCCAAAGGCAGCCTTCAAAGGAAGAGCCTGACAAAAAAGATTCGCGCGAGCACCCAGAAGAAAAGGCTCATGAGAAAAAAGTAACAGAGCACAGGAGAGAAGAAAAACCCTCGAAAAAGCCTCCGAAGACGGGTTTCTTTAAGAACCTCAAACAATACTTTAACCGTAAGAGCATGGATTAAATGTTGTTTATATATGAGATTGTCAAAGAGAATAGAAAAGATAGACCCTTCCTCGACTCTCGCCATAACGGCAAGGGCAAAGCAATTAAAAAAAGAGGGTAAAGACGTTGTAGACTTTGGCGCCGGAGAGCCGGATTTTGATACACCCGAGTTTATTAAAGACGCCGCTATAAAGGCTATAAAAGAAGGTTTCACAAAATATACCCCATCCACCGGTATCCCGGAACTAAAAGAAGCCATTTCTAAAAAATTCAAAATCGATAATAGTCTGGATTATAAAGCCTCGCAGATCATAGTCAGCTGCGGGGCGAAGCACTCTCTCTACAACATTTTTCAGGCCTTACTTGATGAAGGGGATGAAGTCCTCGTACCTTCGCCTTATTGGGTTAGTTATCCTGAAATGGTAAAGCTGGCAGGCGGGGTTCCGGTCTTTGTCGGGACCGATATGAAAAGCAGCTTTAAGATAACGAAGAAGCTCTTGAAATCAAAAGTAACGCCGAAAACAAAGGCTTTTATATTGAATAGCCCGTCAAACCCCACCGGCACCGTTTACACAAAAGAAGAACTGGAAGATATAGCTTCGTTATTAAAAGAAAAATCTATCACCGTAATAAGCGATGAGATCTATGAAAATCTCATATATGAAGGCAAGCATGTTTCGATAGCGTCTTTAGATAAAGATATTTATAACTTAGCCATAACCGTGAACGGCGTGTCAAAAACATATTCGATGACCGGCTGGCGTATAGGATATTTAGCAGGCCCTGAGGGTATAATAAAGGCTATTTCAACGCTTCAGGACCATTCTACTTCAAACCCTACGTCGATCAGCCAGAAGGCTGCCCTTGCCGCACTTGTTGACGAAAGAGGGAATGTATTTGTGGCGAATATGTTCAAAGAGTTCAAGAAAAGACGCGATTATATGGTAGAAAGGTTGAAAAACATACCGGGTTTTTCACCGTTTATTCCCGGCGGCGCGTTTTATATTTTCTGCAGCATCTCAAAAACAGGGCTTAAATCCTCAGAGCTTACGAAAATATTATTGGAGAAAGAATTAGTAGCAGTAATTCCCGGCGATGGCTTCGGAGCCGACGATTACATAAGATTAAGTTTCGCTACCAGCATGGAAGACATAAAAAAGGGTCTCGATAGGATAGAAGAGTGGGCAAGAAGCCGATGAACAAAACCATAGCCGAGAAAATACTTAGCGATCACTCCGGTAAAAACCTTAAAAACGGCGATATAGCCATATGCGATGTTGATTTTTGTTTCGGACAGGACGGCACATCTTCCATAATAATTGATAGTTTCGAGAAGCTAGGCGTAAATAAGATTTTTGATAAGTCTAAATTCTGCATTGTTATAGACCATAATTCGCCAAGCCCGAGCATAGGGACTTCGACTATCCATAAAAAAATCCGCAATTTTACAAAAAAATACAATGCTAAGCTTTACGATATAGGCGTAGGTGTTTGTCACGAACTTGTCCCCGCGATGGGCCACGTAACAGCGGGGGATCTTGTCTTGGGGGCCGATTCTCACACTTGCACGTACGGCGCCATAAACGTTTTTTCGACGGGCGTGGGTTCTACCGACTTGGCGTTAACTCTTGCGACGGGCAAGAACTGGTTTAAGGTTCCCGAAACCATAAAGGTTATAGCGAGCGGCAAGCTGCCCAAAGGTGTTTATTCGAAAGATATGATCCTTAATATCATAGGCAATATAAGCGCCGGGGGCGCGACATATAAGTCTGTGGAGTTTAGCGGTGGCGCCATATCTTCGTTAAGCGTAGAGGCCAGATTTACCATCTCGAATATGACCGTTGAGATGGGGGCTAAATGCGGCATCATGGAATGCGACGATAAAACGTCGCTGTGGCTTAAAAAGCATTCCAAGAAAAAATCTCGTCCGGTTTCCTCGGACAAGAACGCGAATTACTGCGATGTCCGCGAATACGATGTTTCCAAGCTTGAACCTCAGGTGGCCCGTCCCCATACAGTCGACAACGTTTGCAGCGTGCGCGAAATAAAAGGTGTGAAAATAGACCAGGCATACCTCGGGACATGCACGAACGGCAGGATGGAAGATCTAGTGATAGCAGCTAATATATTAAAGAATAGATCTCTTCATCCGGGGGTAAGGTTTATTGTAGCGCCGGCCTCAAAAATGATATATCTCGAGGCTCTATCAAAGGGCATTATAGATTTATTTGTTAAAAAGGGCGCGGTTGTTCTCGCTCCGGGTTGCGGGCCATGCGTTGGAACAGGAGGCGGCATATTGGGAGACGGAGAGGTAGCCATATCATCGGCAAACAGGAATTTTAAAGGCAGAATGGGCAATCCCAATGCCTTTATTTATTTAGGGAGCCCCGCTACGGTGACAGCTAGCGCGATAGAAGGAAAAATAACCGACCCCAGGAAGTATTTATGACAACTCAAAATATAACAGGCCTTGCGAGAAGATTGGAGCCTTTCGATAATATAAATACCGACTATGTTATATCCGGAAGATATAAGTTCAGCATACAGGACCCAAAAGAGCTCGCAAAACACATCTTTGAGGATATAAATCCGGATTTCGCAAAGAAGTTTAAAAACGGGGATTTTGTCGTCGGAGGATATAATTTCGGATGCGGCTCAAGCAGGGAACAGGCGCCGCAAGCCTTAAAGGCGAGCGGCGTAAGCGCGGTGCTCGCAAAAGATTTCGCCCGTATATTTTATAGAAATGCTTTTAATATCGGGCTCTTGTTGATAGAATGTGATACAGACGAGATAGATGAAGGCGACAAGCTCACGCTTGATATGAAAAAATTTAAACTTAAGAATGTAACAAGAAATATGGATGTAGACATAAAGCCGATACCCCCCTTGATGCAGATTTTTTTAAAAGACGGCGGCGCTATCGGCCACTTTAAAAAACACGGAGGATTTTCCCGCTTAGACTCAACTGTAAACAACTCATAGCGGGATCCCGCACATGAGTTGTTTAAAAAATAGTGTAGGCGGAAAAAATTGAAAAATGGCATATAAAATTACGTTAATACCGGGAGACGGGATAGGACCAGAGGTTTCCGAAGCCACAAAAAGGTGTATAGAGGCAACAGGTATCGAGATTGACTGGGATATAGAAATAGCCGGCGAGTCCGCCATAAAAGATTATGGCACGCCGCTGCCGGAACAAACCCTGGAGTCTATAAGGAAGAACAAGATCGCCATAAAAGGGCCGGTGAGCACACCTGTCGGCACAGGCTTTAGAAGCGTCAACGTCGAGATAAGGAAGCAGCTTGATCTTTACGCGTGCCTCCGGCCATGCAAGTCATACGAAGGCGTGCGGTCATATTATAAAAATATAGATCTCGTGGTAGTCAGGGAGAATACAGAAGATCTTTACGCCGGCATTGAATTCAAAAAGGGGACTAAAGAAGCGGAAGCTATTATAAAAAAGATAGAAGAGCTAAGTAAAAGCAAAATAAGAAAAGATTCAGGCATTAGCATAAAGCCCATATCCGTTACCGCAACTGAAAGAATAGTTAAATTCGCTTTTGAATACGCGATTAAGAACAAAAGGCGCAAAGTAACAGCGGTTCATAAGGCGAATATCATGAAACACACCGACGGGCTATTTCTCGAGGTGTCGCGTGAGGTCGCTAAAAAATATGCGGGTAAAATGGAATTTGAGGATAGAATTGTGGATAATATGTGCATGCAGCTAGTTCAGAAACCGCAGGATTATGATGTTTTGGTTTTACCTAATCTTTACGGAGATATAATATCGGACCTGTGCGCGGGCCTGGCCGGAGGATTAGGCGTGGCCGCCGGCGCGAACATAGGGGATGGGATAGCTCTGTTTGAAGCAACTCACGGAAGCGCCCCGAAATACGCCGGAAAAAATAAGGTGAACCCTATCGCAATGATACTTTCAGGCGTTTTAATGCTGAGATATCTCGGAGAAGAGAAACGGGCTGATAAATTAGAACGCGCAGTAGCAGATATTATAAAAGAAGGCAAATTTGTAACCTACGATTTGAAGGCAAAGCGAGACGATCCCACAGCTGTTGGCACATCCGAAATGGCCGATGCTATTATTAAAAAGATAGCAGGTAGTAGGTAGGGTGTCGTAACTACCATATACTTTCTAGTGACTACTTCACGAGGTGCTTATGGGCATGAAAATATCTATTATCGGCGCAGGCAATGTAGGAGCAACCCTAGCAATGAGAGTCGCAGAGAGCGGTATCGCTGATATCGCAATGGTCGATGTCAGAGGGGATATCGCAAAAGGGAAGTCTCTGGACCTATCAGACGCTGCCTCGCTCATTCCTCATGAATCAAAAATCTACGGTACCTCGGACTTCAAAGATATAAAAGGTTCTTTCATAGTAGTTGTCACGGCTGGTTTTCCTAGGACTCCGGGTATGACAAGGGAAGAGCTGTTATCAAAAAATAAAGAAGTTGTAGAAAAAGTCGGTGAAGGCATAAAGTCATATGCCCCTGATTCTATAGTTATATGCGTTACAAACCCTTTAGATATAATGACTTACGTAATATCGAAAATATGCGGGTTTCCGAAAAAAAGAATTTTTGGAATGGGTGACGATCTTGATTCATCGAGATTCATCGAATTGATTGCTCAGAATACAAATGTGAAAAGGGCCTCTATCAGCGCTTTTGTTATGGGAAGCCACGGGGATACGATGGTGCCGATTACAAGCCAGGCTAAAATCAACAATAAACCAATTAGCCAGTTTCTTTCAAAAGACGATATTGCTAAATTAATCGAAGATACAAAAAAAAGAGGTGCCCAGATAGTTTCGCTCTTAGGCCAGGGCAGCGCCTATTATGCGCCGAGCGCCGCGATTTTCAATTTAGTCGAATCTATAATCATGGATAAAAAAAGAACTCATTGCGTCTCGGCTTTCCTTCAAGGCGAGTATGGCTTAAAGGACTTGTACATCGGCGTACCCGTTAAGATCGGTAAGGGCGGAGTCGAAGAAATCATACAAATAGAATTAAGCCCCGAAGAAAAAAAGGCTTTTCAAAATTCCGCTGGCTCGATAAAAAACAGCCTAAAATTTTTCAAATAAAAAATAACATGCCAAAATATGACCTTACGGTGATAGGCACAGGCCCATGCGGTTATGTAGCTAGTATATGGGCCGCGCGGTGCAACTTAAAAGTAGCAGTCGTTGAAAAAAGCTTATTAGGCGGCACATGCCTTAACTGGGGATGCATTCCCACAAAAATCCTCCTTCATACCGCAAAAGTGTTTGTAACCGCAAAAAATGCCTCAAGTTACGGAGTAAATGTAGGCCCTGTTTCTTTGGATTTCGAAAAGGCGTTTATTAGAAAAGAGAAGGTTCTCGAACAATTACGCAACGGCATAAATTCCCTTTTTAAAGCCAGAAAAATAGACTTATTTAAAGGCGAAGCCAAGATTTTAGACAAAGGTCTGGTTGAAGCGGAAAAAGAAAGGCTGGAGTCAGAAAATATTCTTATTGCCACAGGCTCCAGGCCGCTCGGGTTGCCGATATTTAAATTCGATAAAGAATCTATACTTACGAGCGATGACATAATGTCGCATCGTGCGCTTCCGGAAAGCATACTAATAGTGGGCGGCGGTGCCATAGGCTGTGAGTACGCGACGCTATACAATAGTTTCGGTAAAAAAGTAGTTATTGTAGAAATGATGGATACCCTCATACCGCTCTTAGATAGCGAGCTAGGTAAAAGGTTAGCCGTTATATTTAAAAATCGCGGCATAGAAGTAGCTACAAAAACAAAGGTTGAGGCTATAAAAAAGACCGGCGCTGGTATCAAGGCGGCGCTTTCGAACGGAAAAGTCTATAATTTGGAAAAGGCGCTTATTTGCGTAGGGAGAAAGTTTAATTCGGAAAATCTTGGTTTGGAAAAGTTAGGCGTTAAGTTCGATAACGGAAAAATAATTGCAGACGAATATTTCAGGACTAATGTTCCGGGTATATACGCGGCAGGCGATGTTATAGGCGGCGTTCTCCTCGCACATGTTGCATCGCATGAAGGCATGGCAGCAGTAAATAATATTAAAGGAGAGAGACAGGTTGTAAATTATAATGCAGTTCCGAATTGTATTTTTACAAATCCTGAAATAGCGACAGTCGGGCTTTCCGAACAAGAGGCAAAGGCAAATGCCGGAGAAATTAAAGTCTCGAGATTTCCTTATTCAGCATTAGGCAAAGCACAAGCCATAGGCGAGGCCGAAGGCTTTGTGAAAATAATCGGAGAAGTCTCATCGGGAAAAATCTTAGGAGCGCACATCCTGGGCGCGCACGCCACGGATTTAATAGGAGAATTAACCCTGGCCCTGAAAGGCGGCTTGAAAGTTTCAGACCTAATGGATACTATTCACGCACACCCCACATTCAGCGAATCCATTTCAGAAGCAGCATTTAATTTCTACGGGAAAGCCATACATATTATATGAAATACAGATTGCTGGATCTAGGCTTGATAGAGTATGAAGATGCCTATATTCTGCAGCAGGGTTTAGTAAATTGTTGCAATGGCAGGTACGGATACAATACCTTGCTTCTTCTGGAACACCCGCCCATATTCACGATCGGTCGAACCGGTTCATCGAAAAATATCCTGTGCGATACGAACTTCTTAAAAGAAAAAAATGTGAAGGTTAGCTATGTCGACAGGGGCGGCGATATCACTTTTCACGGCGAAGGGCAACTTGTGACTTATCCGATATTTAATCTTCACGAATATAAATGTGATTTACACAAATATCTTAGAGCGCTGGAAAGCGTTGTAATTGATCTCTTGGGTATATATAATATAAAAGGCGAAAGATTAGAGGGTTACACAGGGGTATGGGTAGGTGCGAGTAAGATAGCGTCGATAGGCGTGGGGGTAAGGAACTGGGTAACCTATCACGGGCTTAGCCTGAATGTTAATGTCGACTTAGATTTTTTTTCGCAAATTAACCCGTGCGGCATAAGCCAGGTTAAAATGACATCCTTAAAGGAGCTATTAGGCAGAGACATTCCGATAGCTGAAGTAAAATCGCATATTGTAGGCGCATTTGAAAGAGTTTTTAATCTTGAGGTCTTGAATTGAATAAATTTCCCGATTGGTTGAAAAAAAGATTTATAGCAACGCCGGAATATATCAAAACAAAAACTATTTTGAAAGATTTGGATATAAATACAGTCTGCCAGCATAGCCTGTGCCCAAACATGAACGAGTGCTTCGGTAGATCTCATGCTACCTTTATGATTTTGGGCAAAGCGTGCACCAGGGGTTGTAGGTTTTGCGCAGTAGAGAAGGGGCAGCCAGAAGATGTTGACAGGGGTGAGCCTAAACGCATAAAGGAAGCAGTGTTTAAACTTTCGCTAAAACATGTTATAATAACTTCTGTTACGCGTGACGATTTGGACGACGGAGGGGCCGAACAGTTTGTAAATACGATAAACGAAATAAGGTCTATAGGCGGGGATATCACGATAGAAATTTTAACGCCTGATTTTAAAGGTAAAAAAGAGTCTGTCGAGAAGGTTACAATGGCTAAACCAGATATATTCGGGCACAATATAGAAACTGTCCCTAGCTTATATAAGAATGTGTGCGCCGATGCATGTTATGGTTTATCACTAAATTTATTGCGAGAGGTAAAAAAAGCCGACAATAGCATGTTGACAAAAAGCGGTATCATGCTTGGATTGGGCGAAAAAGAATCCGAGGTTTTAGAGGTATTTAAAGATTTGATCGGCGCTAATTGTGACATTTTGACTATAGGTCAGTATCTCAAGCCTCACAAAGATGCCTTAGAGGTCCGGGAATTCATTCACCCTTCGGCCTTCTTAAGGCTTAAGGAAGAGGCGCTCTCGTATGGTTTTAAGCATGTTGAGAGCGGGCCCTTTGTCAGAAGCTCATATTATGACAATAAAGATATGTTGACGAAACTATGTAGTAGAAATTAAAATATATATTTAAAAGAAAGGGTTTAAAAAATGCTGGAAGTTAAATTACCGGAATTAGCAGAAGGCGTCAACAGCGCGACACTGACATTTTGGCATTTTGAAGAAGGGGATCATGTTGAAGAAGGGGAAGATCTTGTAGAGATGGCAACGGACAAGGCCACTTTCAATGTGCCTGTTCCATCAGCCGGCGTGGTGAATAAGAAATTTTTTCACGAAGGTGATACAGTCAATGTGGGTGACGTCATAGCAAATATAAAGCTCGAGAGTTGATCAGCATGCAAAAAAAAGTTCTTTTAATGTATATATCGAATAATTCAGGCCACCATGCCTCAAGCCTCGCAGTGGAGAACGCCTTAAAGATTAAAAGGACGGATATTAAAATACTTAACATAAACGGCGCTAATTATACGAATCCCATCCTTGAAAAGGTTATAAATAAAACCTATATGGGCATCATAAAGACAAGTCCGGAAGTTTGGGATTATTTATATGATAATCCAAAAGTGCTGAGAAGTGTAATGGCGCTAAGGGAGTTTATGCATAGGTATAATTCGAGATTGTTAAAAAAGCTTCTAAACGACTTCCAGCCTGACGCGGTAGCGTGCACGCAGGCATTTCCATGCGGTATGGTCGCAGATTTTAAAAAAACATGCGCATATGAAAGCAAAATACAATTGTTCGGCATATTGACAGATTACGCCCCGCATTCTTATTGGATATATGATAATATAGATGGTTATATTGTTCCTTCAGAAGAAACAGGCGAGAGACTCATAGAAAACGGGATAGCCTGTGAACGCGTTCATGACTTTGGTATACCTGTGGACCCGAAATTCCAGAGTCCGTTAAACCGTGACGCGATCGCAAGTAAATTAGGCATTGACCCAAGAATGCCGACCGTTCTTATTATGGGAGGAAGTCAGGGGCTAGGACCTATAAAAAATATTGTTTTGGGATTGGACTCTCTTAAAAATGTTCAATTCCAAATGATAATTGTTGCGGGCACAAACAATTCGCTTTACAGGCATCTTAAAAGAACAGCTCGGCATAGAAAGAAAAAGTCCGTCTTTTTCTCTTATGTAGACAATATTGAAGAACTAATGGAAGTATCTTCTCTTATAATAACGAAACCGGGCGGCATGACAACCGCAGAGGCATTAATAAAAGGGCTTCCGATATTGATAGTGAATCCCTTGCCAGGCCAGGAGTCGATGAATACGCTGTATCTATTAAAAAAGAATGTCGCACTAAAGGCTAAAGATTATAGGGATGTGGTTGTATTAGTCGAGGCGCTCCTCTCTAACCCTATAAAGCTTTTTCAAATGAGGGCGCTTGCGAGAAGGTATTCAAAGCCGGATTCGGCCATGAAGACGGCTGAACTTATTCTGAATAGTATAGAAAAATGATAGATTATCTGATTTACAGATTAGGTATGTTTTTGGCCTTGCATCTGCCCTTACGTATCACATATGCCCTGGCGACAATTATTGCCGACATTCATTTTTTTACATCTAAAAATGACAGAACGGCAGTTTTGGATAATTTGCAACTAATACTAAACAAAAGGGATAAGGAAACTTTTCGCATAGCAAAATACGCGTTTAGGAATTTTGCAAAATATTTGGTGGATTTTTTTCGTTTTTCAGAAATTAACGAATATTTTATAAATGAAAATGTGGTATTAAAAAATATAAAACACCTGGATAACGCGCTGGAAAAAGGCCGCGGCGTCATAATCCTTTCGGCCCATCTCGGCAATTGGGAATTGGGCGGCGTCGTGTCATCGAAACTGGGCTATAAAACAAATGTTGTGGCATTAGATCATAAGAACAAGCGCATAAATGATATTTTTATCAGACAGCGCGCGATGACGGGTGTAAAAGTTATTTCTATCGGGATGGCTTTAAGGAAATGTTTTATCGCCCTTAAAAAGAATGAAATATTGGGCCTTTTGGGAGATAGGGACTTTAGCGCGCATGGAATCGATATAAAGTTTTTCGGTAGGACCGCTATTATGCCGAAAGGGCCGGCAGCCTTCAGCATAGATACCGGCGCAGCTATCGTGCCGGGTTTCCTCTTGCGCAATCCGGATGACACTTTCACATTCGCTTTTGAAGAAGAGATTAATTATAAACCTACGGGCGACCGGATTAAGGATTTGAGGGCAGTTACAGAAAAAATTATTAAGGTACTCGAAGATTATATACGTGAATATCCCGAACAGTGGTATGTCTTTAGGAAATTCTGGGGGGCAGCTTAGCATGGATAAGGTTTGCGTTTTAATACCGGCGTACAACGAAGCCAGAAAAATAGGCGAAGTCGTAAAGGCGGTAAAAGGTTTAGGGCTTGATGCGGTCGTTATAGATGACGGATCAACAGATCAAACCTATGAACTTGCCGAGCGCGCCGGGGCATTTGTTATAAGAAATACCTGCAATAAGGGGAAGGGGGCCTCGATAAGAGAAGGTGTGCGGTTTATCCTATCAAAACCTTATAGCGCTATGTTGATTATGGATGGGGATGGGCAGCATGACCCGGGAGAAATTCATAAATTTTTAAATAAAGCAAAAGAGAGCGGAAGCGCTTTTATACAAGGGAATAGAATGCATAATCCAACATCTATGCCGCTAATGCGTTTATTTACGAACAAAATAATGTCAGCTATAGTTTCCGGTATTTGTAAGCAAAACATAGCAGATACGCAATGCGGTTATAAATTTGTCAGGCGAGACGTGCTGGAGAAGCTAACTTTAAAAACATCCAAATATGATATAGAGTCGGAGATGCTGATTGAAACCGCAAACATGCGCGTAAAGATAGATTCGGTCCCTATTAAAAGTATTTATCAAAAGGAAGAAAGCAAGATCAAGCCTATTATTGACACGCTGCGATTTGTGCGTTTGCTTATTAATAAAGCGCCGAAGAGAAGAAAGAATGGAAGAGTCTGAGTACCGTATTCTTAGAGAAAGAATGGTGGTTGAACAGCTGATTCCAAGGGGTATACATAGCGAGCGAGTGCTATCAGCATTCAAAAAAGTCCCGCGCCACGCATTTATACCAGAACTCGAAAGCGATAATACTTACGGCGATTTTCCGTTACCTATAGGCGAAGGGCAGACCATTTCGCAGCCCTACATGGTTGCTCTTATGTCCGAGCTTTTAGAATTAAAAAAGGATGAAAAGGTATTGGAAATAGGCACAGGCAGCGGTTATCAAGCGGCCATACTGGCAGAGTTGGCCGGGAAGGTTTATTCTGTGGAACGCTTTGAAAATCTCGCAAAAAGTGCAGAAAGAATCCTGGAGAAGCTGGGATATCAGAATATAAAAATAAAAATCGGAGACGGAACTTTAGGCTGGGACGAATATGCCCCGTACGACGGTATTATAGTTACGGCAGGTGCGCCTGAAATCCCTAAAAGCCTTTTAGAACAACTGGCCGAGGGCGGCAGGCTTATTATACCGGTTGGAGGGCATTATAGCCAGATGCTTACGCTTGTAAGAAATGTTAAGGGGAAGTTTAAGACATTAGATATATGCGGATGCATATTTGTCCCCCTGGTAGGAAAAGAGGCTTGGAGTAAATAGTTCTATGAAAATATTTAAAGAAGGCCTTGTCCATATATATACCGGTAACGGAAAAGGTAAAACTACAGCAGCTGTAGGTTTAGCATTAAGAGCAATAGGCGCCGGCCTTAGCGTTTGCCTTATCCAATTTTTGAAAGGTTATACGGAGCATAACGAGATAAAGGTTCTTAAAAAAATAAACAAAAAATGCAAAGTTATCAGGTTCAAACAAACGCATCCTATATTTTGCCTTAGAAACAAAACCGAAGGATCAGAAAAGATCTTAAAAAAACGAGTATTCAAAGATTTTTTAAAGGCAAAAAAAGAGGTTTTTAGTAAAAATTATGACCTGGTTATTATGGACGAAATAATAAATATCGTAAGCCAGCGATTTTTATCCGAATCCGAATTGATAGAGCTAATAGACACAAAACCAAAATACCTAGAACTGGTGCTCACTGGAAGGGGGGCCTCAAAAAATCTGATCAAAAAGGCAGACTATGTGACTGACATGCGGATAATAAGGCATCCTTTTTACGCTGGAAAAAAATCCAGGCGCGGCATAGAGTATTAGTACTTCGACGGCGCCAAGCCGCGGCCTTAAGCCACAGACAGCAGCGCCGCTCAGTACTAACCCTTTAGCATACTCTGGGCTTTAGTCCGGAAAAGTCGAAGGGTTAGTTTCATGATAGTGTAAAATATTTTGGACGGTTTTAATCTTAAAAGTTCTTTGAAATGTAAATAAAAAAGGTATATCCTCACGGTTATTGCTAGATAACCGGGACATGAAGTCCCAAA
>Ga0066636_10000077_pt1 | contig 42289 bp, 36 predicted proteins | sample CryGeyCG2014_080_2_FD_62736 | JGI IMG/M metagenome (GOLD analysis project Ga0066636, IMG submission 62736) | Groundwater microbial communities from aquifer - Crystal Geyser CG07_land_8/20/14_0.80 | ecosystem: Environmental > Aquatic > Deep subsurface > Groundwater | place: USA: Utah: Grand...
GTTCAGAATGAAATTTTAAAGACTAAATTTAAAATTTTAAATCAAATCTAAATGACTAAATTTTAAAACTTTAATCATTTAAAAATTTAAAATTCATTTAAAATTTATAATTTAAAATTAAAAATTTCCGAGCAATAGCGAGGGATGGTGTTGCGAGACAATCTTACTCGTTTAATCGGGACCGGTGAAAAATCATAGTGGAAAGCTCCTGGAAAGGACTGCCAAAGAAGGTGAAAGCCCTGTACATAAAATGATATTTTATCGGCGTGATTGCTCTCAAGTAAGACGGGACCGGTGAAATCCCGTCTGAATCCGGGGCCACTATAGCTCCAAGGCTAAATATTTTTAATGATCGATAGCGAACTAGTACCGTGAGGGAAAGGTGAAAAGCATCCCGATGAGGGAGATGAAATAGTATCTGAAACCATATGCTAACGAAGAGTCAGAGCCGTGCATAGCACGGAAGCTCCAAATCCAAAATCCCAAATCCAAAATAAATCCCAAATCCAAAATCCCAAAGTTTAAAACATTGGGTCATTGGAAAATTGTCTGGCTTTGCCAGACTTGGCGTAGCCAAGGAATTTGTTTGGAAATTGGAAATTGGAAATTGGAAATTCCGCGCTGTGCGCGGTGATGGCGTGCTTTTTGTAGAACGAGCCAACGAGTTAGTTCTGTGCGGCTGGATAAGCTACTTTCGTAGCGGATCCACAGTGAAAGCGAGGCTTAACCGCCGTTCGTTCGTATCATACTGCGTGTGATACTCACTTAAAATCAAAATTAAAAAATCAAAAATTAAAATTTTGGTATGCGCTTCGCGCATGACAATTATAGATAAGTAATTGTCGCGAAGCGACTCCTTAATTTTTCATTTTGATATTTAATTTTTAAATTTTAGCGAGTATCGAGCGTAGCGAGATACGAGCGATTGTCGTACGGACTAGACCCGAAGCCAGGCGAGCTATTTATGAGCAGGGTGAATTTGGAGTAAAATCCAAAAGAGGCCCGAACCCACGAGCCGTTCAACACTCGGGGATGACTTGTGAATAGAGGAGAAATTCCAATCGAGCTTGGCGATAGCTGGTTCTTCCCGAAATAGCTTGAGGGCTAGCGTCTTTTAAATGAGCTTAAAAGGTAGAGCTACTGAATGAGAATTCGCGGTTCGCCGTAGGATTCTCAACCAAACTCCGAATTTTTAAGTTTCTTATTAGGGCAGTCAGAAATCCGGGTCTAAGCTCGGATCTCAAAAGGGAAAAAGCCCAGACCGCAATCTAAGGTCCCCAAATTTATGTTAAGTGGAAAAGGAGGTGAAGTTTCTTATACACCTAGGAGGTTGGCTCAGAAGCAGCCATCCTTTAAAGAGTGCGTAACAGCTCACTAGTCTAGAGACTTTGCGCCGAAAATTTAACGGGGCTAAACATAATACCGAAGGTGCGGGTCAGTGTTATGCACTGGAAATCCCAAATCCAAAATCCCAAATCCAAAATAAATCCCAAATCCAAAATCCCAAAGTTTAAAACATTGGGTCATTGGAAAAGTGCCTGCCTGCCGGCAGGCAGGGAATTTGTTTGGAAATTGGAAATTGGAAATTGGAAATTCCAGCGCGTAGCGCTGGCGGTAGGGAAGTGTTCTCTGCGCAGCGAAGTCCACGATGTGAATCGGGATGGAGCGCAGAGAAGTAAGAATGTTGGCATGAGTAACCACAATACCGATGAAAACTCGGTACACCGAAAGTCTAAGGTTTCCTGGGCAATGACAATCATCCCAGGGTTAGTCGGGCCTAAGGCGAGGCCGAAAGGCGTAGTCGATGGACATACGGTTAATATTCCGTAACTTCAAAAATTTTCGATGGAGCGACGTATCTTTGTAGTTTTTGCGCATTATTGGATTTGCGTATTTAATTTGAGGGTGCTTTTCAGGCAAATCCGGAAAGTATCGCCCAAGAATTAGGTGGAATTCCGACGTAAGTCGGGAGAACAAAGGCGAGCAAGGTACCAGGAAAAACTTCTAAGATTATGATTTTTGAATCCGTACTAAAACCGACACAGGTAGACTGGGCGAGAAGCCTAAGGTGAACGGATGAACCTTCGTCAAGGAACTCTGCAATACAACTAGACGTAAGTTAGCAAGATGTCTTTCCTACACCACCTTGATTCTTTAGATTATTTTTTAATAAGGAATCAGAGTGGTGTAGGACACAGTAAAAAATTTCAAGCGACTGTTTATCAAAAACACAGGTCTCTGCAAACTCGCAAGAGGAAGTATAGGGGCTGACGCCTGACCAGTGCTGGAACGTTAACGGAAGCGGTGCAAGCCAATTCCCGAAGCGCCAGTGAACGTCGGCGATAACTATAATCGTCCTAAGGTAGCGAAATTCCTTGTCAGGTAAGTTCTGACCCGCATCAAAGGCGTAACGACTTGAAAACTGTCTCGACGAAGAGTCCGGTGAAATTGCAATGGCGGTAAAGATGCCGTCGACCTGCAGCAAGACGAAAAGACCCCGTGGAGCTTTACTACAACTTGGTATTGACTTAGAGTTTTAGTTGCCGAGCTTAGGTGGGAGGCTGTGAAGTCCCGATTCTGGTCGGGATGGAGCCAACAAGTGGAATACCACCCTGCTGATGTTCTAAGTCTAACCCTGGTCTGTTATGAGTCTACTAAGACGAATAACCATTGATGAACCAGAAAATATACTCAAATTGTTTAGTGTGTTTTTCATGGTTCAAAAATTTATTTAGTCTTAGTTATTCATACCAGACCGGGAACAGTGCCTGGTGGGTAGTTTGACTGGGGCGGTCGCCTCCTAAATGGCAACGGAGGCGTTTACAAAGGTTGGCTAGGTCCGGATGGAAATCGGACTGATAGTACAAAAGCATAAGCCAGCTTTACTGAAAGACCCATAAGTCAATCAGTCACGAAAGTGGAATTTAGTGAACCGACCATCGCTCATAGGAGCGTGGAAGATCATCAGATAAAAGTTACCCCGGGGATAACAGGCTGATCCCTCCCAAGAGTCCACATCGACGGAGGGGTTTGGCACCTCGATGTCGGCCCATCGCATCCTGGGGGTGGAGAAGCTCCCAAGGGTTTGGCTGTTCGCCAATTAAAGCGGTACGCGAGCTGGGTTCAAACCGTAAAACAGCTTTTAGCTATTAGCTTATAGCTTTTAGGTAAAGGAAATTTTACAGTTTGAATCCGAGGTAAAGACATCACAAGCGGCGGCTTTTAGTAGCAATATTAAAAGTGAAGCTAACTTATATCGGTAAAATCCCGAATTCTCGGGACAATACCGAGGGAATGGTTCGACTTTGCTCACCATGAGCGATAAGAATCGACCCGTAGAGACTAAACGTTAGCCTTCCTGAATTTTAGGGAAGAATTTATAGTCCATACACGCAGTAATGCGTGAACCAGTATGCGTGAGACAGGTTGGTCTCCTATCTGCTGTGGGCGTTTATTGCTTGAGAGGAGTCTTTTTTAGTACGAGAGGACCGAAAAGAACGAACCTCTGGTGTACCAGTTGCATCGCCAGATGCACAGCTGGGTAGCTAAGTTCGGACTGGATAATCGCTGAAAGCATATAAGCGAGAAGCCATCCTCAAGATTAGGCAATGCCAATGCGTAGCATTGGAATAACCAATGACCAAGTACCAATGACCAATAAATTTCCAATGACCGAATGAACAATTTTTAAATTAAAAGTTTGATTATTGGAGTTTGGGATTTGAGATTTTTTTGGAATTTGGAATTTGGAATTTGGAAATTCCACTGCTATGCAGTGGCCGATTTCCTGGAAGATTACCAGGTCGCCGCGAGGCGAACCTCGCCAAAGCCGCAAGGCGGAGGCGGGTTGATAGGTCTCAGGTGTAAGTCCGGCAACGGATTAAGCCGAGAGATACTAATAAATTGAATTGTTACTTATCTTAAATTTTAATGACGCAGGCACATAGCAAATAACTTTGGGTTATTCGCTGTGGCCGCGTGTTGTTGGATTAGCAGTTAATAGTTTCTAATTTCGCGCTTTTTTTGATTTTAAACATATAATTCTTGGTGTCTCTAGCGAAGTGGCAACACCTGATCCCATTCCGAACTCAGCCGTTAAGCACTTCAGCACCGATGATACCCCGACATTATGTCCGGGGAAAGTAGGCCGGTGCCAAGAATTATGTGTTTAAAAAGGGCGTGGTTTTTTATTGGTCGCCGTCCGTTTATTTCGGATATGTTTCATAAAATCAAAGCATTTTCGTATAATTTTAAAAACTTCAAAATTACTGGATCTGGTTTAACATCAAAACCTTCGCGTTTTTTTTGTTTATTCCGCGCCTTTTTACGCCAAGCGCGGACCTTAAAAAACTCATTAAAATCATTCATTTTCGCGGTAAGCCGCGAAATTTTTTGAAAGATGCGAGGTTTGATTGTTTATGCTAAAATAAAAGCGAGCTAATTTAAACGATAATTCCCGCCAGAGGCGGGCAAGCTCGCCGTTTTATGCTTATAGTTTGCTGTAAAAATAAAATTCAGAAATTTTTCTGGAATAAATATTACTAAATTAAAATTAAAAAAATGGAAAAAAGAGATTTAAAAAGGTTGATTATAATTCTAATTTATCTTTTAATTTTAGCCAGCCTTTCCTTGGCGGCTTATTTTTGGTTGCGGCCGAAAGAATCTTGTTTCGACCAAAAAATGAATCAGAATGAACAGGGGATAGATTGCGGCGGAATTTGCCAAAAAAGATGCAATCTTCTTCCGCAATTTGATTTAACGGTCGGGGAAAGAGGATTCGTGGAAAGCGGAATTTCCGGAAAATACGATCTTTTTGGGGAAATTTCCAATCCGAACAATGATTTTGGAAGCGGAAGTTTCAGCTATGAATTTAAAATTAAAGATTCAACCGGAATCACTTTAAACCAATTTTCCGGAAAAAGCTTTATTTTGCCCGGAGAAAAAAAATATCTGATTGCCGTCAATATACCGGCGGAATCTGTTCCCGGAGAAATAACCCTGGCAGTAAGCGAGGTAAAATGGGAGGAGTTCGTAAATTATGAAAAACCGCAACTGAAAATTATCAATCGGAGTTACCAGGAGACGAGTTCCGGGGTTGGTTTCAGCGAAGCCTTTGGCCTGCTTAAGAATGAAAGCCCCTTTGATTTTAGCACGATCAAAATCAACGTAGTTCTTAAAGATTATGCCGGTAAAATATTGGCTCTCAATTCGACAATCATCAACACGGTTAAAACAGGAGAAAGCCGAGATTTCAAGGTTATTTGGCCGAGTAAATTTTCCGGAGAAGTTGAAGATATGGAATTTCAAACAGAAGTGAATGTTTTTAGTTCGGAGGCTTTTGTGGAAAGATATTTTAGAAGTAAAAAATTTCAGAAATACGATTATCAATAGATTTTTGTTAAAAATTTTTTAATAAAGTTATCCTGGAAATGAAAGATGGTAAAAATTTTAAAATTAGACTGGTTGATGCTGGTAGTGGCGCTGCTTCTTTTGACGATTGGGCTGGCCGCTCTTTACAGCGTTTCTTTTTCAAGAAATGAATTTAATTCAGAATATTTTGTAAAGCAAATAATCGCTATTCTCATCGGAATAGGAATAATGTTTCTTTTGGCTTTATATGATTATCGCGCTTTTGGTTTTTTCAGCACCAGACTTTATCTGATTACGGTCTTAATTTTATTTGGAGTTATTTATTTCGGAGTTGAAGCTAGAGGCACTACGGGCTGGTTTGGGATCAGCGGTTTTAACTTCCAGCCGGTGGAATTGACCAAATTGGTCATGATAATTTTTTTGGCCAATTTTCTGTCTAAGAAAAAAAACGAATTGAGTATTTGGGTTAAGATTTTTTCTTCAACCATTTTGATTTTTATCCCCGTTTTTCTTATTTTAAAACAACCGGATTTCGGCTCGGCGATTATTATTATTGGAATTTGGCTGGGTATGTTTTTAGTTAGCGGTATCGATAAAAAAAATTTAATCATTTTTGTTTCAATTATACTGGTGGCGTTTTTTTCCAGCTGGCTTTTTTTAAGGGATTACCAGAAAGATAGAATAAAAAATTTCATCAATCCTTATAATGATCCCCGGGGCAGCGGATATAATGTTATTCAATCAATAGTAGCGGTGGGTTCTGGAGGGGTTTGGGGAAAAGGCCTGGGTCATGGTTCGCAGAGCCAGCTTAATTTTCTGCCGGAAAAACATACGGATTTTATTTTTGCCGCTATCGGAGAAGAACTGGGTTTTTGGGGCAGCGCGCTAGTTCTGGGACTTTTCGGAGTATTGCTTTATCAAATGAAAAATATCGCCCGTTTCGCCAGGGATAATGTTGGCTATCTGATGTCGGTCGGAATCATGATAATGTTTATTTTGCAAATTTTTATTAATATCGGAATGAATATCGGCATCGCGCCGATTGCGGGAGTTCCGTTGCCGCTGTTGAGTTACGGAGGCAGTTCCATTATTATTATGTTAGCGTCTTTGGGCATCTTGCAAAGCATTTATATCAGAAAGATAAAAACTCTTGACTAAGCGCCTGTTTATGCTAGAATTCTTAAATGAAAAATAAAAAAGATGATTTCCTTGACTTCGCCAAGTCTGGGGAAGCCAAACAGTCTTTCGTTAAATGTTCTGTTTGCCGGTATGATTTTAAACAAGAAAATCTGACGGTATTGGAGGAAAATCAACGGCAGAGCATTTTTCACGCTTCTTGTCCAAATTGTAAAACAGCCACTATGATTTTTTTGTCGAGTACTCATTCCGGATTGGTTAGTTTAGGGATGGCGACTGATTTGAATCAAGAGGAAGCTAAATTCTTTTTTGGCCGGGAAGCCGTGAATGTCGACGAAGTTATAGACGTGCATAGCCTGCTTTTTAAAGGTAAAATATAATTTTTAATCAATTGAAAAATCCTGTTTCAATAAAGAGGGTAAAAAGAAGAATATGGAAGAAATAATCCTAAAGGCAAAATTAAGAAAAGAATTGGGAAAAAAAATCAATGCCGGCAGGCGCGCCGGAATGATTCCGGCAGTTTTGTATGGTAAGGGAGCGGACAATGAAAATTTATGGATTGAAACGTTGGATTTAAAAAGATTGCTGAAAAAATCAGGAGAAAGCGTGATTATTAATTTGGAAATTGAAAACGGGAAAAAACACAACGTTTTGATTAATGAATTGCAAGAAAATCCCGTGAACAGAAATTATATCCACGTGGATTTTTATCGCGTGAAAATGGATGAAAAAATTGAGACAGAAATTGAATTGGTTTTTACGGGCGAATCCAAAGCTGTTAAGGAGTCCGGCGGGATATTGGTAAGGAGTTTGGATAAGATAAAAATCAAGTGTTTCCCCAAAGATATGCCTTCATATATCAACGTCGATATTTCCAATCTGAATGCTTTTAATGATCGTGTTTCCATAAAAGATTTAAAAATTGATCCGATGATTGAAGTTAAAACTGATCCCAAAACAGTGGTAGTTTCAGTCGCTCCTCCGAGATCCGAAGAAGAACTGAAAGAATTGGAAGGCAAAGTGGAAGAAGATGTGACGAAAGTTGAAGGCGTAGTGAAAGAAACTCCGGAAGGAGAAGAATTGAAAGAGCCAGTCGAAACTTCCAAAAAAGAGAAATCCGACAAGAAATAGCCCGATGATAGCACATGAGAAAGCCGTTAAAACAGACAGTTTTAACGGCTTTTTTTATTATCTCCAGGATGGTATAATAATTTTATGAAATTAAGCTTTAGAAAAATAGCCCTAATTTTTTTGATTGGTCTTTTCGGCTTTTTCAATTTTTTAAATTTTCCGGTTAAAGCGGCGGATGATTCTGACGAAATCAAGGAAAAGATAGAAAAATATGAGGATAAACTGGAAGATGTGACTAAGGAATTGCAGCAAAGCCAGGGATTATTGCAAAAAACGACCAGGGAAGTTATGACAACCCGGAGCCTGATTGAAAAAACCAGTTCGGAAATAACCCGCAAGGAAGCCGAAGTTAAAAATTTAAATAATCGGATTGAATTGAACAGAAAAATTTTAAGTGAATACGTGCGTCAAGTTTATTATAATGACGAGGAAAGTCTGCTGGTCCGGCTGGCTCTCGGAGAAGATAGTTTAGGGGGAATTTTAGGAAATTTAAACCAATCGCTGGGAATAAAAGACCGAATTTTAAATTTATTGGAAGAAACAAAAAAATCCAAAGAAGAATTAGAAAAAGTTAAAACTGAGCTGACAGGTAAAAAAGAAGAACATGAAGAGCTCTTGGTCATCAAAAAAAATGAACAAGCTGAAATTCAGCAAGATGTACGAGAAACACAGATAACATTAGCAGAAATTCAACAGAAAATGTCAAAATTGAGAAGTACTCTGTCTGCTTTTTTAGGGAAATCATTTACTATAGATGATGTCGTTAAGGAGGTAACATATGCCAGCGGAAAAACAGGAGTAAGAAAAGAATTTTTATTTGCCGTTCTTGATAAGGAAACAGATTTGGGAAGGTTTACTGGTGGATGTACTTATAAAAATAGTAAGATGGGCGCTACAAATGAAAAAATCTTTAAAGGTATTTGTGATGACTTAGGATATGATTATAAAAAGATGAAAGTTTCTTGTCCTTTGAGTTATGGGATTGGGGGGGCAATGGGCGTAGCGCAGTTTATGCCTTCAACATGGATAAATCCAAAATATGCACCCAGAATTGCTGCTATTACAGGAAATAAACCAGCTAATCCGTGGAGTTTGAAAGACGGTATTTTGGGTATGGCTCTTTATTTAAAAGATAAGGGTGGAGATAAAAAAAGTGGTGAGCATACAGCCGCTGCCGCGTATCATTGCGGGAGTAATTTATCTCGAACGGTATGTCAAAATTATGCCAACTCGGTTATCAGTTGGTCAAAGGGGTATGATGATTATTTCTAGTTTTTAGCATAAAAATCCGTGTTAAATAAAAAATTCCTAGCTATTTCTGGGATTTTTTTGTTATTTTTCTTAGAAAGGAAAACAATCATTAAGCCTTGAAAAAAAACTGAAAGTGAAATATACTGTGATTACGTAAAGATTAGCTAAAATAACCTGAAATATGGAGACTTTCGAAATTCAAGGTGGAAAAAAACTTAAGGGTGAAATAGAGGTGCGGGGGTCAAAAAATGCCACTACACCGATTTTAGCCGCTACATTACTCACAAAAGAAAGATGCATTATTTCTAACATTCCTCTAATTGAGGATGTTTTTAAGATGTTGGAAATATTAAAAAGTATGGGCTCGGAAGTGAAATGGCTGGGTGAAAGAAAAATTTGTATTAAAAATGATAATATTTATCCAGATAAAATGGATGCGGAATTGATTAAAAAAATTCGTTCTTCCATTTTACTTTTTGGATCATTGAGTGCGCGTTTTGATAAATTCCAGATTCATCATCCAGGCGGATGCAAGATCGGCATTCGTCCCATGGATACACATTTTGACGCTTTAAGAAAAATGGGAGTAGAGGTCAAGCAAAATGAAAAAGCTTATGAAGTTTCAGCGAGCAAAAGAAAACCAGCAAAAATTGTTTTAAAAGAATTTTCTGTCACTGGTACGGAAAATGCTATGATGTTGGCGGCTAGTTTACCCGGTAAGACTATTATAAAAATTGCCGCTTGTGAACCGCACGTAGAAGATTTGGGAAATTTCTTGATTTCTATGGGCGCTAAAATCGAAGGATTGGGGACGCATACTTTAGAAATAATTGGTTCCAGAAAATTGCAAGGAGTTAGGCACCAAATTATTCCAGATGCTAATGAAGCAGCCACATTTTTAATTATGGGCGTAGCCACGCAAAGCCCAATTAAAGTCAAAAATGCTAGAGAAGAACATCTGGATTTAGTATTGGAAAAATTAAGAGAATTCGGAGCGGATTTTAAAATAGAAAAAAATTGTATAACTGTAATTCCAAATTCCCGATTGAAAGCTGTTAATAAAGTAGATGCCCGGACTTATCCCGGCGTTCCTACAGATGTTCAAGCGCCTTTTGGAGTTTTGGCGACGCAAGCTAAAGGGAAAACCCTAATTCACGATTCTTTGTATGAGGGGCGATTCAATTATATCAATGAAATAAATAAAATGGGGGCGCAAGCAAAGATTCTCAATGTTCATCAGGCGTTGATTAGTGGGCCGACTAAATTAAGCGGTAAAAAGATAAATAGTTTCGACCTGCGTGCCGGAGCAGCGCTGATTATTGCGGCCTTGGTAGCCAAGGGGAAAACTGTCATTCAGGATATTTATCAAGTTGATAGAGGCTATGAGAGGATAGAAGAACGCTTGCAAAAATTGGGCGCGGATATAAAACGAGTATCGAGTTAAACCGATGCGAAACTACAAAACATTTTTCGAATCTACGAACAAAACAAAAACAAAATGTATACAAAAGGAATAGTTAAAAAAGATATAAAAATATTATATCCCGAACTGTCCTATAATTTAAATGGAATATTTTTTAAAATACACAAGGGATTGGGTCGATATTGTAGAGAAAAACAATATGCAAATGCTTTTGAAAAAGAACTAATTAGTAAAAGTATAAAATATACGCGAGAGGAAAGAATTGTTAAGGGTGATAATTTTACAGGAAATATAACAGATTTTATAATCGAAAATTGTGTAGTCGTTGAATTGAAAGCTAAAAAATTTGTGACTAAAAATGATTTTTATCAAGTGAAAAGATATTTAATAAGTTTAAATAAAAAACTAGGATTAATTGTGAATTTCAGGGACGACTTCATTAAAACAAAAAGAGTTTTAAATGATTGTTCGTAGGTTCGTATTTTAATTCGTAGTTTCGAATCGGATAATATATGTTTGTTCGCAAAATTGGAATTGATTTAGGCACGGCCAATACCCTGGTTTATGTCCCGAAAAAAGGCATCATGGTGAATGAACCCAGCGTGGTGGCTATTTCTTTGGTGGATAATAAAGTTTTAGCCATTGGCAATTATGCCAAAGAGATGTTGGGCCGCACGCCGGACACGATTATCGCCAGCCGTCCCATGAAAGACGGCGTGATTGCCGATTATCGGATCACGGAAGCCATGCTTAAATATTTTATCAATAAAGTCAGCGGAAAATTCCGGCTGGTCCGGCCGGAAGTTTTAATTTCCATTCCGGCCGGCGTGACTTCCACTGAAAGGCGGGCTGTGATTGACGCGGCTATGCGTTCCGGAGCCAAAGCGGCCTATGTGGTCAAAGAGCCGATTTTAGCGGCGATCGGCGCCGGCATCCCCATTAATTTTCCCACAGGCAATATGATAATTGATATCGGCGGTGGAACCTCGGAAGTGGCTGTCATCTCTCTGGGAGGCATTGTAGCGACGCACAGCGCCCGTGTAGGCGGTAATAAACTGGATCAAGCCATCGCGGACTATATAAAAAGAAAACACTGTCTGGCCATCGGAGACAAAACAGCCGAAGAAATTAAAATTCTGATCGGCTCGGCTTTGCCGCAGGCCAAAGATGAGCATATGGAAATACACGGCCGGGATCTTTCCGGCGGATTGCCTAAAACTATCAGAATCTTTTCCAATGAAATAACGGAAGCGATGCAAGACGAACTGCGGGAAATAATTTCGGCCATTAAAAAAGTTTTGCAGGAAACGCCGCCGGAACTGGCGGCGGACATTATGGATAAAGGCATGGTGCTTTCCGGCGGAGGAGCGCTGCTTAACCATCTGGACCAATTGATTGTCAAAACCATCGAGGTGCCTTGCTATGTGGCCGAAGAACCGCTGCTCTGCGTGATTAAAGGCATCGGAGTGGTGCTGGATAATCTGGATCAATACAAGCGGACGATAATGCTAAGTAAATAAATTTTAAATTTAAAATTCTAAATTTTAAATCAATTTTAAATTATCAAATGTTTAAATTATTTAAAAATTTATTCATTTAGATTTCATTTAAAATTTTAAATTTAGAATTTAAAATTTCCAATGATTATTGATCTTGACGGTTCGCGCGCTTTTTTACGGCAGCGGACCGGCATTGAAGAATATTCTTATCAAGTTATTAAGCACCTGATTAATGAATTAAAAAACGATCAGGTTGTTTTGTATATACGTAAAAATCAGAATATTGATTTTAAACTGCCAAGCAATTGGAAAATTAAAATTATTAAGTGGCCTTATTTTTGGACTCAAATCGGACTTTCCCTGGAAATGCTTTTGCATCCGGCAGACGCGCTTTTTATTTCGGCCCATATTATTCCGTTAATTCATCCTAAAAAAACTCTTGTCACTATTCATGGCCTGGAATATGAATTTATTCCCCAAGCTTATTCTTTGTGGGAAAAAATATATATGCGTTTCGCGATTAAAAAATCCTGCCGCCAGGCGCGAAAAATAATCGCGGTTTCGAAAAACACTAAGAGAGATTTGATGAAATTATACAAAGTGCCGGAGGAAAAAATCATTGTGATATATGAGGGTTATGTCATTGCGAGCAAAGCGAAGCAATCTAATAATAAAAATGAGATTGCCGCGGTCGTTCGTGGCGAACTCCCTCGCAATGACAATGTTGGGAAACATCTACTTTTTATTGGAAGACTCGAAGAACGTAAAAACATCATTGGAATCATCAAAGCTTTTGAAATCTTGAAAGAAAAATATAAAATTCCCCACAAATTGATTTTAGCGGGAAAACCTGGTTTTAACTATGAAAATATCCAGTCCTATCTGTCCAATTCGTCCTATAAGTCTGATATTATTCTAACCGGTTTTGTAAGCGAAGAAGAAAAACAAAAATTGTTAAAAAACGCGGAGGTTTTTCTTTTTCCCACATTTTATGAGGGCTTTGGTTTGCCAATTTTGGAAGCGCAAAATGCCGGCGTGCCGGTCGTAGCTTCCAATAATTCTTCCATTCCGGAAGTGGTAAAAATCCCCCCTAGCCCCCCTTTTGCAAAGGGGGAAAACAATTTTTCTCCCTTTTTAAAAAGGAGAGTTGGAGAGGGATTTTCCGCTCTGCTTGTTAATCCCAAAAATCCAACAGAGATCGCCGAAGCAACTTACAAACTTATCACTGATAAAAATCTTAAAGAAGATATGATAAAAAAAGGCTTGGAAAATACCAAGCGTTTCAGCTGGAAAAAATGCGCAAGTCAAATTGCTAAATTGTTAAAAGGCTAAATGGCTATTTTTTGAAAATAAAAAACTAGAATTGAGATGCGAGAGGTTGGGCATCCTCTCGCATGAAAAGAACTTTAGTCGTTTTCGTTTAGATCAAGTAAAAATTCAAGGGTAGCTTTCCTTTCAATCAGATGGATTGTTTCATCCAGAAGATCCATAGCCACTCGAACATTATTTCTAATGAATGTTGCAAGATCAGAAGCTTCAGGATGTTGCTTGAAGATGTTTGCATCTGGCAATGTATCAAGACGTTCTAACGCTGTTCTAAGATTTTTCAGATTAATATCCATAATATATCTCTCCTCCTTTTTTGCCCAATTCTAATTTTCTATTTTATTTTTAAAGACAAAAACAAATTTTGGCGATAACTTTTTGGCTTATATAATAGATTGTGGTATGATTTTAATACAAGCGCGGTCTCTTATTAAGTGCATAATATCACGAAATTTAGAAAAAGCAATAAAAATGACGGAATTAAAAAAAGATTTAAAAATAGCCCTAGTTCACGATTTTCTGACGCAATACGGGGGAGCGGAGCGGGTCTTGGAAGTATTTTGCGAAATGTTTCCCAAAGCGCCGATTTATACCTTGCTTTATGATAAGGTTGCAATGCGCGGAAAATTTAAGGACAGAGAGATCCATACTTCTTTTTTACAAAAATTCCCCAAATTTTTACGAAAAAAGAAAAAATGGCTCTTGCCTCTGATGCCGACCGCGCCGGAAACTTTCAATCTAAGGGATTTTGATTTGATTATTTCCAGCTGCGGAGTTTGGTCCAAAGCGATTATTACCCGATTAGATGTAAAACATATCTGTTATATGCACAGCCCAATGCGTTTTGCCTGGGAAGAGGGGGAGGAATATTTGCTGGAACAGAAAAGATCGGCGAAAACCAATTTTTTTGTCCGCCTGCTACTTAATTATTTACGCGTCTGGGACAGAGTTTCAGCTGACCGGCCGGATTATCTGATTGCCAATTCGCGGTTTACCCGGGAAAGAATAAAAAAATATTATAACAGGGAGAGTGTTGTTATTTATCCGCCGGTAAATATGGAACATGAAACACGGAACATAGAACAACAAAATCCCTTGGTTGCGCCAAGTCTGGCGAAGCCAGACAAATCTCAAACAATCCGCCAGCCGGCGGACAAAATTCAAAATTCAAAATTTTTTTTGGTTGTATCAAGGCTCTCTCCTTATAAAAAAATAGACGCGGCCGTAGAAGCTTTTAATAAATTAGAATTGCCGCTCATCGTAATCGGCGAAGGATCGCAGGAAAAATATTTGCGTTCCATCGCTGGAAAAAATGTAAAAATTTTAGGTTGGCAACCGGAAGAAAAAATCAGGGAATATTACGCGGGTGCCAGAGCTTTTATCTTCGCGGGCGTGGATGATTTCGGGATGACGATGGTGGAAGCGTTGGCGCGGGGCGTTCCGGTGCTGGCGCTTAAAAAAGGCGGAGCTCTGGAAATCGTGGCAGAAGGGAAAACCGGCGAATTTTTTGTTTCCAACAAGCCGGAAATAATTGCCGAGTGCGTGAAGAGATTTATGGAAAAAGAAAAAGAATACGACAAAAATCTTATAATAGAAAGCGCCAAAAAATTCAGTAAAGAGAGATTCGTTAGGGAATTTGAAGAATACATGGCAAAAATTTTAAATGACAAATTTTAAATTTTAAATCAAATCCCTGCCTGCCGGCAGGCAGGTAAATGAATAAATTTTAAAACATTTAATCATTAAAAATTTATAATTCACTTAAAATTTAGAATTTAAAATTGAAAATTATTTTCTATGAATATCATCGGCCATAAAAAAATTATTGATTTATTAGATAAAGCTGTTGCTAAAAATAGCGTATCGCAGGCTTATCTTTTTTCCGGTCCTTCCGGAGTCGGCAAGTTTCAAACGGCCAAGTATTTCGCGGAAAAAATTTTAGGATCCAGTCAGCAGCGGATCAGCGATGCCCTGGTAATTTTGGAAGCGGATAAGGAGAAAAATTCCGAAGAGCCGGTTGGGGAAGAAAAAAACGCCAAAGCGGATAAAACCAAAATGAAAAAAGGGGAAATAAAAATTGAGGAAATAAGAGAATTAAAAAGGAAGCTTTTTCTAAGTTCGGAAACAGGCCGGAAAGTCGCTATTATCCGCGGAGCGGAAAAATTAAATAAATCTTCCCAGAACGCTTTATTAAAAATTTTGGAAGAACCCAATGAAGGATTAACGATAATTTTAGTGGCGGATGACGAAAAAAAACTTTTTCCCACCATTATTTCCCGCTGCCAAAAAACCCGTTTTGGAATAGTGGCCGATGGGGAAATTAGCAAATTAGTTGATTCCCGGGGAAAAAATTTAAACCCCGAAATCAAGCAGGCTATACTTTTTTGGTCTATCGGCCGGCCGGGCTTGGCCTTGGAAATGCTGGAAAATCCGGAAAAACTGGAATTGAGAGTCTGTTCTTTTCGGGAGGCCCGGAATCTTTTTCAAAAAACCGTTTTGGAAAAGTTTGTCTTAGCGGAAAATTTAGCCAAAGATTTAAATGGCGCCTTGGCCAAAATGAATATCTGGGTGGTGGGAATAAGGGAGGCGTTGCTCAAAGGCGGATTAGAGGGAATTTCACAGGAAAAAAGCCTGGAAATACTGGAAAAAATAAGCGAGAGCCGGAAACTGCTTGGTCAAACTAATGCTAACGCCAAGCTAATCCTGGAAAATATGCTATTAGCTTTTTCGCGAAAATAAAAAGCCAAAAAAAAATGACGAAGAAAGGTTTTTTACCCAAAACCGGAAAAATCAGATACGCTCCGAAAAAAAAGATAAATTTCTCCAGGATTCTTTATCGTTTTTTTACCCTGTTTTTTTTGGGAGTAGCGGTCTATATTTTTCTTTTTTCCGGATTTCTGAACATTTTGAGCCGGGAATTTTCACCGACGGAGAAAATCAGTTCGCAAAAGCTTTCCGACTGTTTGGATGAATTGCTGAAAGAAAAATATTTAAGTATCATTCCCAAAAATAATCTTCTCTTGCTTAAAGAAAGTTATGTGAATGATTTTTTCACCCGGAAATTCGGAATAGTGAAAAAAATAAAAATTATCAGGAAATTTCCTGATAAAATAAAGATTCTGGTGGAGGAAAGGAATCCGATTCTGATTTTAGAAAATTCTAAAGGGAGGTTTATTTTAGATGACGAAAGCAATATTTATCCGGATGATTTTTTTGTTTCCAGCGGTTTTAACCAAACAGAACTGCCGATCTTGAAAGAAGAAAATTCGGAATTGGCTTTTTCTTTCGATAATCAGGCGGGCTTGAGTTATCTCCAATTCATTTTAAGAGTTAAAGAAAAACTGGAAAATCTTCTGGATATCCCGGTGGAAAAAGAGATGATCGCTCCTAAAATAATTTCCGGAGATGTTATTTTTAAAACGCAAGAAGGCTGGCAGCTGTATTTTAATAAAAGCGCAGCCATAGACAAGGAAATAGAAACGCTCCGGATCGTGCTGGAAGAAAAAATCGGAAAGGAAAAACGCAAGGACTTGGAATATATCGATTTGCGGATCGATAACAAGATTTACTATAAATTCAAAGATATTCAGGCAGAAAATCCTCCAGCTGAAAAATCTGAAGATAAAGACAAGAAGAAAAAATAAAAAGCAACTTTGCTGTTGTCATTCCCGTGAAAACGGGAATCCAGAAAACTAAACTAAAAATAATTTATTTGCTGGATTCCGGGTCAAGTCCGGAATGACAAGATGATTATAAACTGTTGGCTTTTTCGGCCTCGGCCTGGTCAAGATAATAAATAAGCAAAGAGGTTCCCACTTGATAGTCGGGAATTTTTTCTTTTAGGAAGCGGTAGCTCTGGTTGTCCGGCTTGGTTTGGTCATAGAGGCTTCCTTGCAGAAAATTAGTGGAAACAGCATACCAGCCGATTTCGATTGGACGTTTACTGTCCCACCATAAATTGTTTTTATCTCCTATGTGATAGTTGATATTTCCGCCACCGAAATAATCAATGCGGATTTTATCTATTTCCGGATGTTGAGACAGAAAATAACGCAAGCGGATTAAATCTTGGCCCCAGTCGGCGTTGGAATCGGTTACATAATGATAGCCATTTTTCGGACCGCCGGCCAATTGATTGAAATACGAGACATAATTAGGGAAAGACAAGAGGGTTTCCCATATCAGCCAAACTAAGAAAAACATGACGATAGCAGAAGAAAATTTTTTAATTTCCCGATGATGTTGCTTTTTGATAAATTCCGTAATTTTTTTTGCTAGCAGGATATAGATAAAAGGAAAAATCGGGAAAAGATGGCGCAGGCCGATGTTCAGCCGGCCCGTAATGCTGGAAATTAAGTATAAAGATATGAACAACAGCATGGAAAATTCGGCCGGAGAAGTGCGAATATAGTCGATAAGGTTTTGCCAGCTTTTTTTGATAAAATTTTCAGAAATATTTTTTAATTTCTTTCCGATTTGCCAGCAGGAAAAAAATAGGGAAAAAATAATCAGAAAAATTATTGGCAATGGTTCTTTAATTAGGAATACGACTGGAAAATAGGAAAGGAAACCCTTATTGGATACTTCGCCCATGAAATAAGTCATATTTCCTCCAGCAACTCTTTGGAAGACTCTGGCTACGCCGAAAAAATAATCGGCAAGCGGCGTTAAAATCGGCTGGGCATTCATCCAAGAAATAACCATTCTGCCGTAAACATTTATGGGCTGTAAATCACTCGGATTAAAATAGTAATCCATGATTTCCAAAAGTTTTGTTTGTGGCATTCGGTAAGTATTTATATAATAAACCGCGTAAACAATTATCAAGGAAATTGCGAAAGCCGCGGTTCCCTTTAATAAGTATTCGCCAAGATATTTTAATTTCCCATATTGTTTATCTTTAGGCAGCCTCACTAGCGGGTAGATTATTAAAATTAACGCAAAAATAGGAAAAGTTAATACGGAAGAAAATTTTACCAGCTGCACTAATCCCAAAAATAGCCCAAAGAAAAAAGTATTTTTCCAATTAGGATTTTTAATAAATTTTATGAAGTAATAAAAAGTAAATACGATAAAAGCGGCAATGCCCAAATCAGTCGTGACATAATGATTGTGGCCTAAAATGTTGGGATCGAAAGCGTAAAAAAGAAGAGCGATAAAACCGGCGGTCAAACCGGCTAACTGCCGGGTCCAGATAAAAATAAAAATCCCCAAGATTAAAGAAAGCAAAATAATGGGCAAACGGGACCAAAAAACTATTTTTTCCGGATTATTGCCAGCTTGATAGAGGAAATATCTTCCGGCGTTCCATTGGCTATTATCAGCGTTATCTTTGGTCCAAAAATCTTGAGTAATATCAAACCTAGGTTGAAAGAAAAGTAAAGGAACGCCTGTTATATCTTTGAGAAGAGGCGGATGTTCCGGATTAAGCCGCATGTCATGCTCTTTTAAATAACTGTAGCCGGCTGGAATATGGGCGATTTCATCGTAAATCGGACTGTCATTTTTGGCGTTGATTAAGGAAATGACCAATATAAAAAACAGAATCAAAGAAATCAGCCAAAGATAATTTTTTTCTAAGAATCTTTTCATGGCAATTTATCCCGCACTAACTTTGCACTGCGCCAAGTGCGTAAAATATTTAGTAAAATTATTGATACTGGATTTATCTTTATTTTGTTGCATTATGTTACAGGCGCAAAATATTAATTGGTGCAAAGTTAGCGCGGGATTTATTGCAAAATATAATAAACACTGCCAAGAGAGTTGATAATTTTTTTCGGAACAAGATTGGGAAATTTCAGCTGAAGTTCATTTTTGGCATTTTGGTTGTTTTCGGTAAAAAATACTATTGAGTTATTCGGATTCCGCGGGTTTATTTTAGGGAGTTCGTTGGGATAGAAAAATTGGACATTATCATCCAAGGTGAATAGCCAAATGGGCAATCTTTCCAGCGTGTTATTGCTACCAGTAACGACGAATTTTTCTTGCGCTTTGGGCAGGGCTTGGATGTATTTGGAAATATCCGTCAGATTTTTGTTAAAAGAATTACCCACTATTGTTTTATTGGCCCAGAAATAATGATATTTGATTGTATTGAAAGCTCCTAGGGAAAGAAGCGCGAAAATAACCAAAGAAAAGATAATTTTTCTGAAAATTAAATTGTGTTCTTCCGCTTTTTCCAAAAAGAAATTAAAAGTCAAAGCGCTGAAAATGAAAACTACCGGCAAAGTTCCGATGGACCGCAAAGCGTGCGGGTTGCCTTCGGCGGTCATAAATTCCGGGGCCAGCATTATAAAAAACCAAAAGATTAAAAAAGTGTGAACGGCCAATTCCGGATCGCGGATTTTTCGCTTAATCCGCCGATAAAGTTTTTGAAAAAACAGGAAAAAAGAGAAAATTATTCCAAAAAGAAAAGCAATGCCGGTGAGAGGATCCAGAAGCGGATAAGGAGGATAATTATGCCGCCAATTCTGGTCGCCCCAAAAATTATATTTAACCAAACTCAAGGAAAAGCTTCTGGCAAAAGTTTGAATTGTTTTTCCTTTATTAACTTTGGGGGAAAAAACAGAAATGGAATCAAAGCGGGATTCAAAATATTCCGGATGAGCTTTAAAGGTATAAAGCATGGGAAAGGCAACAATCAGAGAAGAAAAGAGAAAAATTAAAACGCCTCTCCAGTAAGTTTTAAGAAAATTTTCTCGGGAAAGGACAAAAAAGATTAAAAGCATAATTAAAATTAAAGGAGAGATTCTCCAGGCGATATAGGTGTGGATGCCTAGTCCGCAAAAAAAACCGCTTATGGCAAAGTCGATTTTTTTTCTAGTTCGCAGAGTCCGAAAAAGAAAATAAAAAGTAAAAACCAGAATAAAGGGCAGCATATTGGCGCGAAAAGAAATACGGCTGAAATTTAAAGGCCAAAAGGAAACGGCGACTAGAAATGAGCTGATAAGCCCAATTCTTTTATTGAAAATTTCTTGACCAAGCAAAAATATTCCCAATATCACCAAAGTTCCGGAAAGAATAGCGGGTAATTTAAGCGTTAAAATACTGATGCCAAAAAGCTTAAAACATAAAGCAATTAAATTCATAAAAAGTCCTTCCCGACCCTGATTAGCCGGATAAAACCATTGGTAATTGCCGGTATTATTGGCTTGAATAGCATCTTCGCCATTGATGGCTTCATCCGGGTAAATTCCCGGAGGCGTGTTTTCAATATTATAGACCCGTAAGAATAATCCTAAAGATAAAATCAAAAACAACAAAAAATAGATTAACTTTTTTTTATTTTCCATTTTAGTTTTGTTTTTAACTGGTCAAATTATACCATAAATTTATTCTAATATCCACAGCAGGAGCCTTGGAGATAGGAGTAAAATTAATGTTTTTGTGGTATAATGAAAGAGCTAAAAAAGGATAAGCGAAAAAGGAGAAAATCCGCCGGGTTAAGTTTTAATCAATTAAAAAATAAGCTTATGTCGGTTCTTGATCCCATCTCCAAAGGAGATTTAAATTTAAAAGACAAGTTTATGGAAAAGACGGAAGATTCGGAGAAGAATTCTTCAGGCCAAGGCGCCGAAAAGGAATCTGGAGAGATTAAATATGCTCCGGAAAAAAACAAAGAAGGCGCGCCGGAGAAAAAAGAGGAAACTTATTCTAAAATACTTTCCCAGGTAACTTCTTATAAACCAGCCGATACCCAAAATTTGGAAGAAGACGCGCGAAAAGTTCAGGCGGAAAAAGAAGTTAAAGCCAAAATAACCAAACTAGTGGGGTTAGCCAGGGGAAAAGGAGTTATTTACGCCGTTAAAGTGGCGAGAAAAGTGGAAGATAATTATACCCTGGACGAATTTCATGATTGTCTGGCGCATGAATTCCAGGCGGCTTTAATTAAAGAAGGTTTAATTAAAGAAATTTAAATTTCGAAAAAAAAGCGTCATCCCAAACGGAATCCCGGGTATTCGGGACGAAGTCGAAGGATCTACTTTGTAAATTTTAATTAGATCCCCTGCCTACCGACCCGCCTATCGGAGGTCAGGCAGACAGGCTCGACGAAGCCCGGGATGATATGGAATTAACTGATAATTTCATCAAATAATATTTATTTTTTATGCCGGCCATAGATTCATTGTTTGTTTTAGTGGTAATCCTTTTTGGATTGACGGCTTTATTCAGCGGACTGCTTTTGGTGTTGCGCAGTTTTTTAAATTTTCGGATAAATATCCATCGTTCCATAAACATGGATTTGGAAATAATCCGAGTTTCCAAAATTAACCGTCCCAAAGAAGAACAGGAAAAACAGGAATTTTGGAAAGAAGAAATCGGAGCGATGGAGCAGCTTTTGACTTCGCTTTCCGGATTCAAAGAAACCGGCGGTTGGTGGAAACGGCTCATTTACGGACAGCCGCATATTTCTTTTGAAATTGCCAATTCGGCTAAAGACGAGGAAATAATTTTTTTCGTGGCCATGCCTAAAAAATTCAGAGAAGCCATAGAAAAGCAAATTAACAGTTTTTTCCCCAACGCTTCCTTGGAACTTTCCCAGGATTTTAATATTTTCTATCCCGGCAGCGTTACTTGCGCTTCCATTTTAAAATTAAAAAACAACTATATTTTCCCCATAAAAACTTATGAAAATCTGGAAATAGATCCGCTTAACGCTTTAACAAACGCTTTAAGCAAGCTAAGCAGAACGGAAGAGGGAGCGGCGGTTCAGCTGGTTTTTTGTCCGGTATTGCCCGGCTGGAGAATGAAAGGCCGGAAAATTGCCAGAGAAATGCAACAAGGAAAAAGATTGAGCCAGGTTTATTCAAAATCCTTTTTGTCCAAAGTCGGGAAAGAAATGGGAGACACTTTTTATAAAACCGTCATCAAATCGGAGAAAGCGGAAAATAAAGGAGGATTAGACTCCAAATCGGTTCAACTGACCCCAGAAGAGCAGGAGCTGGTTAAAAGCATTGATCAAAAGTCCAGTAAAGCCGGGTTCGCGGTTAACATTCGCTTAGTCGCTTCTTCCGAAAGCCAGGAAAGATCGCAGCAGATTTTATCCCAGCTGGAAAACGCCTTTGTTCAGTATGAAAATTCCGATCTTAATTGTTTTCAGATTTTCAAGAGAGTCGATCAGAAAGACATAGCTTTTGATTTTATTTTTCGGAATTTTATTTCCAACCAGGCGATGATACTCAATGTCGAAGAAATCGCCAGTATTTTTCATTTACCCATTTCAGTTACCGAAGCGCCGAGAATCAAATGGCTCAAATCCAATATGGCCGCGCCGCCAGTGGATATTCCCCAGGAAGGCTTGATTTTAGGGTTTAACGATTATCGGGGAACTAAGACCAGCATCCGCATTACGGATGAAGATCGCCGGAGGCATCTTTATTCTATCGGCCAGACCGGAACCGGAAAATCAAACTTTCTCCAGGAAATGGCCAAACAAGACGCTAAAAACGGCAAAGGTTTTTGCTTTATTGATCCGCATGGCCAAGCCGTGGAAGATATTTTAAGCTGTATTCCCAAGGAAAGAGCCGAGGATGTGGTTATTTTCGATCCCTCGGACGTAGAGCGGCCTTTCGGCTTGAATATGCTGGAATATGACGAAAAACGTCCGGAACAGAAAACTTTCGTGATCAACGAAATGATTGGGATCTTTGATCAGTTGTATGATTTGCGGCAGACCGGCGGGCCGATGTTCGAGCAATATGTGAGGAACGCCATGCTTTTAGTGATGGAAGATCCCCAATCCGGTTCCACTTTGATGGAAATTCCCAAAGTGCTGGCGGATGAAGGTTTCAGGAAAATGAAGCTGTCCCGCTGCCAGAATCCGGTAGTGGTTGATTTTTGGACCAAGGAAGCGGAAAAAGCCGGCGGAGAAGCGGCTCTGGCTAATATGGTGCCCTACATCACTTCCAAGCTCACCACTTTTATTTCCAACGATATGATGAGGCCGATTATCGCCCAGCAAAAAAGCACCATTAATTTCCGGCAAATCATGGATCAGAAAAAAATTCTACTAATTAATCTTTCTAAAGGGAAAATCGGCGAAATCAACGCGAGGCTTTTGGGAATGGTGATTGTGGGTAAAATTTTAATGGCGGCGCTCTCAAGAGTGGATATTCCAGAAGAAGAGCGGGTGGATTTTTATCTGTATATGGACGAGTTCCAAAATGTGACTACCAATTCCATCGCGCAAATTCTTTCCGAAGCCCGGAAATACCGCCTGTGTTTGATTTTAGCCAATCAGTTCATCGGTCAGCTAAAAGAAGAAATTTCCAAGGCGGTTTTTGGCAATGTGGGTTCTTTGATTTCTTTCCGGGTGGGTTCGGAAGACGGAGAATTTCTGGAAAAACAATTCGCGCCGGTTTTTTCTCAAAACGATCTGGTTAATGTGGATAATTATAACGGTTTTGCCAAAATTCTGGTAAAAAATATTTTAACCAAGCCGTTTAACATCAAGACTTATCCGCCGACCAAAGGCAATCCGGAAATTTCCCAGGCGCTTAAAGAATTATCGCGCCTCAAATACGGCCGGGACAAAGATATCGTCAACAAAGAAATTATGGAACGGATCAAATTGGTTTAAAAAAATGTCATTGCCTGCCTGCCGGCAGGCAGGCGAAGAAGTTTCGCCTCAAAACAATCGCGGCAGTCTAAATGTATTGTCCGTAAAAACAAAAAAGCTTTCTATTGAAGCTTTTTTAAATTTTATATGGCATTTCGGCGTCATCCAAAATCATCGCGCCATTTCGCGCGTGGTCGCGATTAAATTTTGGGGTAGTTTTTATCAAAATCAGGGTTTATTTTTTTAAACCAGGGACAATCCCAGCATTGGTATATTTTTTTAACTACTTTCGGACAGAAAGGTTCTTTGCTTAATGAGCCCGCGATAAACCAGCATTCTTTTCCTGAATCGGTCGTGTATGCGGGACATTTTTTTCTGACCTCGATATCGCAATTTTGGAGTTCCCAACAATTTTGGGGTTCTTTTTCACTCGTAGTGGAATATGGATTTAATTATTATATAATTTTTATGTCCGCGAAACAATAAACAACATCACGCGCAATGTTTCGGAATACGCGATGTTCGTTTTTTGGATTTATTGAACTAATTTGTGATTTGACTTAGGGCTATTTTATCACACTTTAACTTATTCCAGAAGTGCAAAATTTTTAACCAGATATACCGTGCTATATGATGTAAATTTAGCTTATTCGTAGTTTATTCCAAAGCTTGTTAATGTCGACTTCAATTTTTGCTAAATTGGGCCAAGTATTTAATCTGTCATCTTTAAATCTCGGCAGTAAATGAAAATGAAAATGAAAAACTGATTGCTGGCCGTCTTTTCCGCTTGCGTGCATTAGATTCATACCCGTCGCATTTATTTTTTGTTTATATTCCAGCGTCAATCTCCGGGCTACTTTTACTAATTCACAAAGAATGTCAGATGGAATATCATATAAATCAGCATAATGCTTTTTTGGCGCAACTAAAGTATGTCCATAAGCTTCAATTTCTTTAGGTAGAAAACATATCACATTTTCATTTTCATAAATAATTTTCGCCGGCGCTTTTCTATTAACAATTTGGCAAAATTTGCAATTGTCCATATTTTATAAATTATATCAGGGCTAAATTTATTTCAGCTAGTTCATTTATACGCGAAAACGCTTCGCGTATAATAGAAAATCGTGTATTTTATTTTAAATTGCCGTTAATCGGCTAAAAAGGATTGAACGGTGTTTTCGGCGGAAAAGTAAACGGTGTTGGTATCTTCGTTCACGGCAAAATCAGTAGAGTCGGCAATTTCCGGATGATAATATTGGGCCAATATTTTTCCGGTCAGATCCAGTTTGACGACGCGGGAATTAGCTTTATCCAAAATCCAGATGTTTTGGCCGTTAATTTTAGCGGCGACTTTAAAGGGCAGGATTTTAGCGGGAGTTTCTTCAATAGTCAGATCTTGTTTTTTCCCCCGGAAAAGTTTCAGCAGATTTTCCGGTTCGGCCAGATAGATATTTTCATTGATGGCGATGTCGGAAGCCCGGGCAATGTCAAAATCCTCTTTTTTCCAGTTGATTTTTTCCCCAAAGCCGCCTTCGGCGCGGGGATAGCGGTAGATTTGATTGTTGGCCGAATCCACCAAATAAAGGTAAGTCAAGTAAGTGCCAGCCAGGATTATTTTGGCGCTCTCCGGAAGATTAAGGATATTATCCTGGAATTTTTTGGAAACCGGGCTGAAAGCCAGGGCTTTGCCTTGCGGATTAATTAAAATTATCAGATCGAGATCGTTTATGCCGGAAGCAACCTCGATTTTTTTAAAGGTTTCGGGAATGGCAAATTCCTGCTGATTTTCCAGGTCAAATATTTTTTTATCCGAAAAAGCGAAAATTTTATCTTTGAGATTTATCAAACGGACGATTTCTTCCGAAAAATTAACGGCTGAATTTAAATTTTCCAGGCGCGTCAAGCCAGGTTCATTTTCCAGAGGAATTATAACCGGAGCGGTTTCGACAATTTGGCTGGCCAGCTTTTTCTGCTCCATATTTTTCTGGATTTTGACAATGAAAACAGGGACGACAAAAATCAAAAAAATAATTACCAAAGCATAAAGTTTTTGCTTTCCGGTCATTCGGGCAAAGAGTTTTCGAAGGATGTAAAAATCAGGGAAAAAGCGGAACTTTTTTTCCATTGATGGAACAGAAACTTCTCCGGGAGAAAAATCAGATTCGATGTTTGCAATCGCCGGCGCGGATTTTTTGAATAAACGGAAGAATCTGTTGATAATCCAGACGACGCAATCCTTAAAGAAAGAAAAAATAAGCGCTAAAAGGCGGCCGAAAAAGAGCCCTATCCGGATTATTTTTTCCTTAAAAGGATAAGTCTTTAAGCTTTTTAAAAAAGGTTGTATTTTTTCTCCGACTTTTTTAGCTTGAATTTGCAATAAAGAGCCCGATTGATCAAAATAAGCTTTCTTTTTGAAAAGAAAAAAAGAAGAAATTTTTTCGAATTTTTCGGGTTTTGCGGATTCTTTGATATAAATATGTCCGACTTTAGGCGTTTTTTCTTTGGGTGGAAGAAATTGATCCGGGATTTTTTCCATTTTGACTTCCGGCGCCATTTTTCTTTTTAAGGCAGGCTTGGAAAAGACGGAATTGCTAAAAACGTTCATTTTTTCCGCTTTTCTGGAAACAGGAAGAACAAGTTCCTCTTTTTCCCTGATATCCACTACCAAAGCCGCCGCCTTTTCCAATTTATTAACCAATACAGTTCTTAAAAATTGGGCGAAATCTTTTTCGGAAAAATTTAAAGCGTTGTTTTTTATTTCTTCCAAATCCAGGACATCGAGAATATTATCGGTGATAATAATAAGCTTATCCTGGTTTTCCAATTTCCCGCTGGAAATATTAACGAAAGTTTTTAAAGGATTAGGTTCGAGATTATCAGGTGATAAATCCTCGCTGATATTGGTCAAGTAGCCGTTGCGCAATAAAAGGGCTAAAGTATTTCCGGTCTGGGTAAGATGCAAGTTTTGTTTTTCCGCCACGGCGCAAAGAGCGTTAATTTTTCCAATCCAATTGATATTGCCGTATTCGGCCAGTTTAGCCAGAGCCAGATTGGCTTTATGGAGGGCGGCTTCAAAACTTTCCACCGCCCCTCTTTTGGGCCGGGAAAAATATTCTTTTTTAATCACGGAAATCAGATAATTTACGATATAGGAAGAATCTTCCGAATTATCGTTAATTTCAAAAATTCCCAAAAGAGCGCCCAGATCTTTTTGAGTGATATTTTCCGGTTCGTGCACGAAAACTTCCAAAAAAGGGCGATTTTCTTTGTCGTTGCAGACTAAAATTTCCTCAAAAAAAGATTCCATTTCGGTAATTTTTTTTCCCAATTTTTTTTTCAACATAAAAAATTAATTGATTTTAATTCCGTGCCGGTATTATTTTATGATTTTTGAGGGATATTTTCCAGAATTTTACGCGACTGGCTTTTTTTGTAGAAAGTTATAAAAAAAACGAAAAAAACAGCCAGAATAAAAATAATGATTCCCGCGTATTTCAGATAATCATTGATTTTTTCAAAAGCGTAGCCAAAGAAAAATCCGCTGATAACCAGAAATCCGCTCCAAACTATGCCACCCCAAAAAGAAGCGCGCAAAAATTTCTGGAATTCCATTTTCAAGGTTCCCGCCAGGATAAAAGTTATCCAACAAAGTCCGGTGGTCGATTTTACATAGAAAATAGTTTTTTGGCCGTGGCGGGTAAAAAGGCGGCGCAATTTATCCATAGTGATAAAATTAATTTTGAGCAATTTTTCCATGCGGGAAAGCATTAAAGAGCCGCCAAAATAACCCAGAGCGTAAAGAATGATATCTCCGACAATATCACCCAAGATACTCAATAAAAAAATCATCCAGATATTAAAAAATCCCAAGCTGGCCAAAAAGGCGCCGATGATGGTGATTATCGGACCTTCAACAATCATGATTAGAAAAAGAGAGGGATAACCGAAAGTTTTTATGTAATATAAAACTTGCGGATCGGAAAAGTCAATTGGATTAAACATAGGAAATTGGGGGATTTATTGCCTTCATTTTAGCATAAATCGGGGAAAAAGAGAATCAGCGATTCTTGATTAAAAAATTTTGCCCCAAAAGGCGAATTCAATCCAAGGTTTACAGGTAATTAAGCGTGTTTGAAGTGGTTTTACTTTTGGGCTGATTGGCGGTAAAATAAGATCAGATTGAGTCAAAAACCGCCGAAGTATGTAATTTGGTATGTAATAAAATAGAACTCATGTATATAATGTATATTGACGAATCCGGAGATACTGTGCCAATTTCTCAAAAAGGAAAGAATTTTTTAATTTTGACCGGTTGTATCTTACATGAAAATGATAAGTTTACAATTGAAGGAGGAATCAAAAAAAGGCCTTCGATATTTTTCGTAAGGTCTTTTTTCGATGGGCGCGATTGCCTCGCGACCTGATTGCATTATAGCATATAGATAAGATGATGCAAGTCGATTGCGGATAACTTAAAAATTTGCTTTACTTAAGGGATTTTGTAGAATGGAATTAGTAATTGAAAAAAGTAAAATTATGGAAAAAGCTAAAAAAGACATAGCTGAACTAGTAGAAAAATACACCAGGCTGAAAAGAGAAAATAAAATCAAGGGCTATAACGAAGCTCAAACAAGGAAGGATTTTATCGATCCTCTTTTTGAATATCTGGGATGGGATATAAGAAATTCGAAAAGTGATAATGAAGTAACTACGGAAGAAAAAATTTCCAAAGATAGAGTGGATATGGCTTTTCGAATCAACGGGATACCTAAATTTTTTCTTGAAGCCAAATCGATGAAGTCCGATCTGGATATTGAAAGCTATGCCAGACAAGCGATAAATTATTCTTGGAATAAAGGAGTAAATTACGCGGTGCTTACCGATTTTGAAAGCCTCAAAGTTTTTAACGCTCAAGCTCAATCCAAACTTCTTTCCGACAAATTGATTTTTGAAATTCATTGCGAAGAATACCTGTCCGACTTTGAAAGACTCTGGCTTCTGTCGAAAAAGAACTTTGAAAACAACGAACTGGACAAATACGCCGAAAAATACGGAAAGAGAATAAAAAAGCAGACAGTCAATGAGAAACTATTTGATGATCTCAAACAAGTGCGCGAGATTCTTACCAAAAGTTTTATCGCTTGGAATAAGGAAAAATTTGATAAAGAGGCTATAGACGAAGGAGTACAGAGAGTTTTAGACCGACTGATATTTATCAGAGTTTTAGAAGATAGGCAATTGGAACCGCCAACTTTAAAACCGATTATCAATGAATGGGAAAAAGATAAAAGCGGCAATAAGCAATTATTTCATATGCTGATATCGAAATTTCGGGAACTCGATGGTATTTATAATTCAAACCTCTTTGACGAACATCACTGCGAACAATTTGAAGAATATGACGATGCGGTGAAAGAAGCTATCCTGCTTCTTTATGGTAACGATGCATATCAATACGATTTCAAGGAAATTCCAGCGGATATTTTGGGCGGAGTTTACGAAAGCTATCTAGGTTATATCGCTCAAAATCCGATTCAAGTGGATAAAGAGGGAAAGTCAGGAAAACTTTTGAAAGTTGAAAATAATTCGGAAATAAAAATAGAATCTCGCCAAAAAAGAAAAGAGCATGGAATTTATTACACGCCAAAATTTATCGTGGATTATATCGTCAAAAATACTTTGGGAGAAAAGCTGAAAGAGATAAACAGTATAAATGATTTAAAAAAGATCAGAGTGCTTGATCCGGCTTGCGGATCGGGATCTTTTTTAACCAAAGCGTTGGATATGCTGGGAGAAAAATATGAAGATTTTAGCCGGCCGGCGGATCAATATACTAAATCGCAAATTTTGATGGAAAATATTTACGGAGTGGATCTGGATTCTCAAGCGGTGGAGCTTGCGAGACTAAATTTGCTGATCGACACTTTGGACAAAAAAGAAAAACTCCCCAGCATTAAAAATGTCCGGGTCGGCAATTCTTTAATTTCCGGAGAAGAAAAAGAACTGCAAAAATATTTCGGTAAAAACTGGCAGGACAAGAAACCGTTTAACTGGGAAGAAGAATTTCCCGAAGTATTTGCTCAAGGCGGATTTGATGTGATTATTGGAAATCCACCCTGGGGCGCAAATATTGATGACGATTTACAATTTTTTGCAGAAAAATATCCAAATTCCACAAAAGAAAAGAAAGATATCTATAAAGTTTTTATTGAAAAATCGATTAGTTTGCTAAATTCCAATGGAGTTTTGGGTTTTATCATACCTAATTCATTCCTTTATCAACCTTCTTATGAAGATGTAAAGAATTTAATAAACCAATATAATAATTTGGTCATTAATTTGGGAGAAAAGATATTTAAAAATGTTACAGTTCCATGTTGCATTTTAATTTTAAATAAACAAAAAAATCCTAGTAATGCGATTGTTGATTTTGTGAAAGAAGAAAGAATATTATTACCAAATAAGTTGTTATCTCTAAATCTAGATAGTGAAAAAAAGAAAGAGAAAAAAAGAGGAGCTATTATCAAAAATACAGATTTAAGTTTCGGAGAAGTGTTTGAACTGAAGGATGCTGGCATTCAATATCATAGATCGGGGATAGGTCTATCCAACAAGGGCGGAAGTGATTTATATGAAAGAATTTTTTGTAAAGATGCAGAAAATAAATTTAAAGAAAGCAAGGAGACATATTATGGAAAATTAATGCAGCGTTATCACATTAGCAATAAAACCGACGAACTTTTTAATTTAAATTATAAAGATGTACTAAATAAAAATGAGTCAGTTAGTTTTACAAAAAATGCGTTTGAACAAAATCAAAAAATAATATGGAGGCAAACAGCTCCTACAATTTTTGCAACCCTAGATGAAGAAAAGAGATGGTTTAGAAATACAATACAATGCGGATGGGTAAAGGATGAATATAAAAATAAGGTCGACCTAGCTTATTCTTTAGCAATTTTTAATTCTAGTTACATAAATTATGTGTATAGGCAGAAAGTTTTAGAAACTGGAAGGGTTTTTCCACAAGTTAAAATTAAATATCTTCAATCATTGCCTTTTATAATCGGCACCGATGATCAGCAGAAAGAGTTAGCATCAAATGTTAAGAAGATGTTGGAACTAAATGAGCAGATTCAAACAATTCCTGAAAATTCCGACAAATGGAATTCAATTAAAACTGAAATAGAAAAAACTGATAAAGCAATTAATCAAAAAGTCTATGAACTTTACGGCTTAACGGAGAATGAAATAAAGATTATAGAAGGAAAATAAATATGAAGTACTATTTTTATTTAGACGAAACGGGTGATCATGGGCTTTCTTTTGTGGATCAAAATTTCCCGTTATTTCTATTGGCGGGATGTTTGTTTGATGAAAATGAATTAATGAAAATGGAAGCGGAAATCGGCGAATTTAAGATAGAATTTTTTGGAACGACAGAAGTTATTCTACATTCAAGAGAAATAAGAAAATGCGAAGGCGCATTTCAGATACTTTTTGATATTGAAAAAAAGAAAAAATTTTATTATAGGTTGAATGAGATTATGAAAAAAAGAAAGTTTACGATTATTGGTTCGGGAGTTAATAAAGACCGACATATCAAAAAGTATGGCAAAGGAGCTAAGGATCCTTATGTTATATCACTGGCCTTTATTATTGAAAGATTAATTTTTTATTTAGATAAGGTTGATAATAATGCAATAGTTGATATTAGAATTGAAAAAAGAGGAAAAAGAGAAGACCAACAATTATTAGATCAGTATAATACAATATTAGATACAGGAACTTATTTTGTTTCTTCTGATAGGATAAAAAGAAGAATAGAATCGTTCGAATCATTTTATAAAAAGGACAATATCAATGGTTTGCAAGTAGCCGATTTGTGCGCCTATCCTCTAGCTAGGCATGTTTTAAATTCCGAAGAACCATATATTCCATTTGAAATTATAAAGGATAAAATTTACTGTGATAATTTGGGTAAATATGATGGATATGGATTGAAAATTTTTCCATAATAAAAAGTCCCTTTTCAGGAACCCTTTACCGACCGGGTGACACCCCGATCCAAACTAATACTACCACACTTGACAAATATTTCAAATAGTTATCCACAGCCTGCCAAATTTGCTTTATAAGAGCCTAACCGGGAACGGCTATTAACCAAACTAAATTACTAGTAAGGATTAATTACATACTTAATTACGTAATAAATGCATGCGAAAAGCGTACTGCGAATACGCTCATGCGAATAAAATTTTATGGCGAAACGCGCGCAAAATGAAAATAGTATTCGAAAACTGACGAAGTTGGGAGGAAAGAGCCTCTGCGTCACGATTCCGATTGAAATTATAAGAGAATTTGGCTGGCGGGAGCGGCAGAAACTGGTCGTCAAAAAATTTGGTAAAAAGGTTATAATTTCCGATTGGAAATAGTTTTGCCAGCGAGAATTTAGGGAGTAGTAATAAATTTACAATCCGTTGTGCCGTTTCAGCCACGGCCGTAGCTTGGCGATACATTTAAAAATAACAAAAATCACACTGATGATAAGTCCAAGGCGGCCATCAGGTTTTTTTTCACTCCCTATACCAATAATATTGGTATAGGGGTTTACTTTTTGGCCGTCTGCCATTATACTTAAAGCGGCTGTTAAAACCTCTGTTTTTAACCGACAGCAGTCTGTATTTGGCCGATGGAAGCCTCTGTTTAATTTCCGCTTAAGACAGGCGGGCCGGATGGTTTGTATTGCGCGGTTTACGGGAGAAATAAGCTTCTGCTTAAAGAAAAAGCGACGATATTTTAATCATTAAAATTAAGAAAATGTCCAATATTTTAGAGTATTTTTTCGGATCAAAAGAAAAGACGCGAATTTTACGGTTTTTTTTGCATAATCCGGAACAGAGATATAATTTGACTGAAGTTGCCCAAAGAAACATGCTGAATCGCAATCGAGCCAGAAAAGAACTGGAAAATTTGCATAAAATCAAATTTCTTTTTAAAAAAACTCACAAAGGGAAAATTGTTTATTATTTGAATCAGGAATTTATTTTTTATCCGGAGCTTAAAAATTTAGTGGCCAAGGATAATATGCATCCTCAATCAGGCAGTCTGGATCGGATTAAAAATGTCGGCAACGTAAAATTAGCGGTTATCAGCGGAGGTTTCATCAACTATGCCAAGAGCAAAGCGGATATGATTTTAGTGGGCGACGGCATCAGTCGCGCCAAACTGAAAAATTTGATGAATTGTTTGGAAGCGGAAATCGGCAAAGAAGTCGATTTTGTGCTGATGAACGGGGAAGAGTTTAAATATCGGCTCAACATGTTGGACAAATTCATTCTGGATTTTTTAGAAGGACCGCACGAAGAAGTTATCAATAAAATTTCCTGGTTAAAGCGTTTTATGGCCACCAGAAAATAAATTTTTTCGATGACTAAAATAAAAGAAAAAATAAAAAACATAAAAGAAGACTCAATTTCTAATCTGAAGTCTTTTTTTGTTCAGGAATATTTCAGGAATGTTATCGTCATCTGGCTGTTGATTTTAAGTTTGGCGATTAACCTGGCTAATTGGTTGATTCTCAAGCTCTTGATTCAACCAGTGGATTTTCCCGTTATTTTGCATTACAATGTTTATTTCGGAGTAGATTTGAAAGGAAGCTATTTACAAGTTTTCGGAATTCCGCTGATTGGTTTGTTTCTTTTTTTAATAAACAATCTACTGTCGCTTAAAGTTTATCAAGGAGGAGAAAGAATCGCCAGTTATCTATTGCTTATGGCAACCTTGATGGCGCAGATCAATCTGATTATTTATTCTTTAAGCGTAATTTTAATAAATTATTAATCCATGTTTAATTTTCCCGATCCCAAAACCACCCAAAAAAAAGAAAAGAGATTGCAGAGGGCTTTAGAAATGATACCCGGGATTTTAACCTGGATGACTTTTAGCGGCATGTTTGTTCTTTCTTTTTTTCTTCCGGTCTGGGTGGCTGTTTTTGTGATAACCTTCGATGTTTATTGGATTTTTCGGACCATTTTCATTGCTTCTTATTCTGTCGCGGGTTATCAAAAACTTAAGACGGGGAAAGAAATCGATTGGTGGGAAAGGTGCCAAAATATTAAAAATCCCTCCGGTTTTAAAGAAATTATCAAAGAAAAAATCCGGTCGATGGCGCAATCTCTTAAAGAAAAAAATTTCATGTCGATGAGGGAAAAAAGAATTCTGAAAAAGGCCATTGGGGAGCAGAAAAAATATTTAAAAGAAGTGGAAAAAATAGAAAAAATCAAAGATCAGGTTTTGGATTGGAGAGAAATTGTTCATGTCGTGATGCTTCCCACAGCCGGCGAGCCGGCCGAAGTAATCGAACCATCCATTCAGTCGGTCATTGAAGCTAATTTTCCCAAAAAACAAATAATCCTGCTTTTGGCCACGGAAGAGCGGGAACCGGAAGAAGCCAGGCTGAAAAAAGTTAATTATTTGAAAAATAAATTTGCCGGAATTTTTCGGGATTTTATCGTGACTACCCATATAGTCAAGGATAAAGAAATGAAAGCTAAAGGCTCCAATGCCACTTTTGCCGCGCGGGAAATAGAAAAGTATTTGAAAGAAAGAAAAGTGGATTTTAAGAAAGTGATTTTTTCCAATTTTGATTGCGACAGCGTGGTTCATTCCCAATATTTCGCCGCGCTGACTTATGAATATATCGTTGATCCCAAAAGATTGCAAAGAAGCTATCAGCCTTTGCCGATGTATCACAATAATTTGTGGGATACCAATGCTTTCGTGCGGGTGATCGTTACCAGTTCCAGTTTTTGGCATATTTTTCAGAGCACCCGGTCGGAAGGGATGGTGACTTTTTCTTCGCACAGCGAGCCTTTCGACACATTGGTTAAGGTGGATTTCTGGCCGGTGAATATGATCAGCGAAGACTCGATTATTTATTGGAAATGTTTTACTTATTATAACGGAGATTACAAGGTGAAGCCGATCTATTTGCCCATATCGCTGGACGCGGTTTTGGCGGAAAATTACTGGAAAACCATTGTCAACCAGTATAAACAAAAAAGAAGATGGGCTTACGGGATTGAAAATTTTCCCATTATTATGCGGGCAATTTGGCCTAACAAAAAAATAGGCTTTTTTAAAAAAATTAAAGTGGCTCTGGAAATGCTGGAAGGCCATCATTCCTGGGCCACCGCTCCTTTTATTCTGGCAATCTTGGGCTGGATTCCGCTGATTATCGGGGGAGAGCAATTCAATCAAAGCGTTTTAGCCCACAATTTGCCTTTGATTACCAGATGGCTGATGAATCTGGCGATGCTGGGTTTGATCATCTCCATGTCCTTGAGTTTTCTTTTGCTTCCGCCCCGGCCTCAAAAATATTCCCGTTGGAAAAATATTTATATGCTTTTGCAGTGGATTTTAGTTCCCGTCATCGCTCCTTTTTTAGGCGCGATGCCCGCGATTGATTCTCAAACGCGGATACTTTTGGGTAAATATTTCGGCGAGTTTTGGGTAACCGAAAAAATGAGAAAATAATGGAAAAATTCATCAGCCCATTTCTTTTATCTTTTTTTCTTTCCGTTTTTTTTATTTGGCTTATCTATCCTTTAGCTAAAAAAATTCTTTGGCAAGGAAGGGAAGAGTCGCGGCATTTGGTCAAAAAAATAAAAGCCTTGAGAATCGGGGGAGCAGCCATGATCTTAGCCTTTATTTTGGCGTTAATTCTAGACCGAAATTTATTTTTATCCTGGGAAATCAAAGGACTGTTTCTGGCTCTAATCCTGATTTTAATCGTGGGAATTAAGGATGATATGAAGGAAATTTCCTGGAAAGTCAATTTGTTTTTTCAAATTTTTCTTGTCGCGCTAATTTTTCTTTGGGGAATCAGAATTGAATATATCACTAATCCTTTTTCTTCGGGAATGATTAATTTTTCCGGAAACGCGGGCCTCCTGGTTTCTTTTCTTTTGGTTTTGATTTGGGTTTTAGTTTTAATAAACGCGCTTAATTGGTTGGACGGTGTTGACGGCCTTTCCGGAGGAACGACCCTTATCAGCGCTTTGACGATTTTTTTTCTTAGCCTTAAGCCGGAAGTTAATCAACCTCCGGTCGCTATTTTGGCCATGGCTTTTTCCGGAGCGATTTTGGGCTTTCTTATTTTTAATTTTTATCCGGCCAAAATTCTGGCGGGAACTTGCGGAGCGATGTTTTTTGGTTTTACTTTGGCTGTTTTAGCGATTTTTTCCGGAACCAAAATCGCCACCTCTATTTTAGTTTTGTTTTTGCCCCTGATGGATTTTCTTTGGGTAATCGGAGAAAGAATAAGGGAAGGAAAATCGATTTTTAAGCCGGATCAAAGACATTTGCATTTTAAGCTTTTGGAATTAGGCTGGTCGCCGATAAAGATAAACGGTTTCTTTTTTTCCGCTACCGTTCTTTTTTCCCTGATTGCTCTGCATACCCGGATTTTAGGCAAGAGCGTCGCTTTGCTGGTGGCCGTTCTTTTAATGTTGGTTTTTCTCTGGTTTATCAAAAAGAAAATAAAAAAGCTTTCCATTAAAACTTAAAAGATATGCTTAAAAAATATTTAATCCGGCCGGTTGTGATTATCCTGCTTTTGGGTTTTTCTGTCGGAGTTTTTTTCTTTTCGGGCGCGTTGGAAAAAGAAAGGAAAAGTTTTTGGGGAAAGGAAGTTAGGGAAGTCAGGATTGGAGAAAATATTTTTCAAGTGGAAATAGCGGCCACTCCCGCAAAAAGAAATCAAGGGCTTTTCGGCCGAAAGGAACTTTGCCGGGACTGCGCGATGCTTTTTCTTTTCAGCGAAAAGGGATTGTATCCTTTCTGGATGAAAGAAATGAATTTTGATCTGGACATAATCTGGATTGATAAAAATGAAATCGCGCATATAGCCAAAAATGTTTCCCGAAAAAAAGAGCTGGAAATTATCAGGCCCGATTGCGAAGCGGATAAGGTTCTGGAAATAAACGCCGGTTTAGCGGATAAATTAGGAATAAAAACAGGGGATAAAATCGAATTTTAGAATTTTTAAGGTAAAAAACGCAAAACCCCCGCTAAGGCGGGGGTTTTGACTATTTAAGAAGTAATAATATACTTGCGAAAAAAGAACAGTAGAATTTTTGTTTTCTCTAAAGGAAAGATCAAGTGAGAGAGGGCACCCGGACGGCATATTTGTGCAGATTCTTCAGCTGGTTTTGGTTGAGATTTTTTGATTTAGAAATCGCGTCTTGAATCAGGCTCTTGGAAAATTCTACTGAACTTCCTGGATGCAGACTGCTTTTTCCGCCGGCTTTCTTTCTAAGATAATCTTCGATATAGATTTTATGTTCTGGAGAAAGAGATGAGTCGGCATTTTTTTCCAGGTAGTTCGCTAACGCCCGGCGAGCTAAATGGGTGCGACCTTCTCCTCTAGCAGCGACTTCAATGAAGGCTTGTTCTGTTTCCTGGCTGGAAATTGTAGTTTTTTCCGTTTTTTTCGGTTCAACCGTTTTTCCATTTTCCAAAATAACGGGAATTTCTTCATTGATTGTTTTTTCAACTGCCGGATTGGAATCTTTAGTTAAAGGAGATTCCGTTCTTTTGGAATAAGAATAAATTCCAGCCGCGATGGCGATAACAATCAAAATACTGATGATGATTCTAAGATTTTCTTGAAACCACTGTTGCATCTTCCCTTGGTTTTCTTCAAAATTTTCTTCCATAATATTCACCTTCCTTTCTAATTTAAGAGTTATTTTCAGCCATAGGCTGATCCGTCCGACTAGGCGGACGGAAATTATTAAGGTGCTTGCGTTGAAGCCTTTCCGCCAGCTGATTTAAAACTGGCTTGGCGGGCAGCTTTCATCGGGTTAAAAACCGGATGTTGACTGCTGTCTTTTTCTTCCTTAAATTCTATCAGAGCTAAAAAGGCCGTCAACTAGACAAAAACGGGTATTTAGGGCGTAATAAAAGGCAATTTTAAATTTTAAATTTCAAATTTTGAAATTAAAAAATTAAACGACAAAACATTTTTTAAATAATTTATTTATTAATAAATTTAAAATTGATTTAAAATTTAAAATTTGTTATTTAAAATTAGAAAAAAATGAATTAGATAAAAAAATATATAAAAATTATTTAAATTTATAATAAATATTTTTAAAGGTTGTAAAAAGTTGCCTGTGGATAACTTTTTTCTATTGCAAATTAAATTAGATGTTGTATAATTTAATCAAATAAGACTATTTAATTTTTTTAAGTAGTTTTAAAAGAAAAGGTCGAAAACAAAAATTAAATATAAATCGAAGTCAGATAACTTCGAAAAAAATAAAGATAGAAAGGATGGTGAATAAAAATGGCAAAGAAAAAGAAAGCAGCAAAAAAGAAAAAAAGATAGTCTTTTTTGAATGTTCTTGAACATCTCGCTTGATGAATTGTCAAATGCGAGAAAAAATAGCAACTTTTGATTAACAAATCAAATGCTAAAAAAGCAAAAGCTCTCTCTCAAAGGAGAGTTTTTGCTTTATCCTGGTTAAAAAAAGGAATTTAAAAAACAGAGAAAATAATGGTATAATTAGCCAATGGGCAGACTGATAAAAAGTTTGATTATAATCGCTATTTTAGTTTACGGCGGTTTTTTGCTGGTCAAAAATGCCGGACCGATAGAAGAGATAAATTTTTCAGCCAAAGGACCTTGTGAAGAACCGATAAAATATTCTTTGGGGCAAATCGATCACCGGTTTGGTATTTCTCCGGAAAAATTCAGGGCGTTAATCCTGGAAGCGGAGGGTCTTTGGGAAAATTCAGCGAAGCTTAATCTTTTTGAATATGATGCGGCGGCGGCTTTTAAGATAAATTTAATCTTTGATGAAAGACAAATGCAAACGTTGGATTCGGAAGAATTGGAGAGTAATTTACAAAAATTGGAAGCGGAGCAAGATAAACTCATCAAACAGTTCGGATCGCTAAGCAACGCTTATCAAAAAAAACTGGCGGATTATAACGCGCAGTTGGCGGCATATGAAAAAAGATTGAAAAAATACAATAAAGAAGTGGAATATTGGAACGAACAAGGCGGCGCGCCAGAAGATGAATACGCGGATTTGGAAAAAGAAAGAAAGAAGCTTAAAAAATTGGCGGATGACCTGGAGAAACAACGTCTGGCGGTCAATAGCTTGGCTACGGAAACTAACCAGGTGGTAAAAAGAGAAAACCAGGTGGTTCTCAAATACAACGCGGATATAGCCACTTATAAGAGCCAATATGGAGAAAGCCGGGAATTTGAAAAAGGAATTTTTAACGGAGAGGAAATAAATGTTTATCAATATAAAGAAAATGACGATTTACGCTTGACGCTGATCCATGAATTGGGCCATGCTTTGGGCTTAAATCATTTGGAAAATCCGCAAGCCATTATGTATTATTTAATGGGCGAACAGGGAATGGAAAACCCCTCGCTTACCGCGGAGGATTTGCAAGCGCTCAAGGAAGCCTGCCAGCTGTGAAATTATAATTCTATTTGGATAATCCTGAATCTTCCGGACAAATCTTTAAAAAAGATCGGATGACTTCGCGGAAAAGCGTTTAAAATCGCTTTTTTTAGTTGATTTTTTTGCTCCGGACTGAATTCAATAAAAGTTTGTAGTTTGCAGTTTGCCCGCCTCGACTCGCAGAGATTGCTTGTCGATGCGAGGCGGGCAGTTTGCAGTTTTTTAAGTTGTTTGAAAAGTTTTTTATAATGGCCCAGACCGTTAGCATCACTCAATAAAGCGAACCGGGGTTCGTAATTTTTTACATCCCCCGGAGCGGAATTGTAGATTTTAGAAGAGAGATAAGGGAGGTTGGCAATAATTATAGAATTTTGAATTTTGTCCCGAGTACTCGGGATTGAATTTCGAATGATCGGTTCTAATAAATTTCCCTGAAGGAAGTTTATTTTTTTATCCAGTTTATGCATTTTAGCATTTTGTCGAGCGATTTTTAACGCTTTTCGCGATATATCGATGCCAATAATTTTGAATTTTGTCCCGAGTACTCGGGATTGAATTTTGAATTTATCAATTGCTTTAGCAATTGATATTATGATATTCCCGCTGCCGGTTCCCACATCGATAATGGAAGTTTTTGGTTGGTAGTTCTTAGTTCTTAGTTCTTTCAGAACAAGTTCTACCAATTGTTCCGTTTCCGGACGGGGGATGAGGGTGTTTTTATCCACCTTGAATTCTAGTCCGTAAAATTCTTTTTTCCCTAAAATATAAGCAACGGGCTCATTTTTTATCCTGCGCGAGATTTGAGATTTAAGATTTAAGATTTGAGATTTTTTCAGTTTGTATTCCGGATGCGTCAAAACAAACTCGCGCGGTTTTTTGATAACCGCGGAGATGAGAAGATCTAGGTCAAGGTAATCTATTTTGGAAGAATATTTTTCTAAAACTGATTGAATGTTCATTATTGGAAATTTTAAATTTCCAATTTTAAATTTTAAATCAATATCAAATTACTAAATGTTAAATATTTAAAATTTTTTCATTTAGTTTTCAATTAAAATTTATAATTTAAAATTTAGAATTTTTAAATTAATTTTGGCCTAATTTAAGCCGCTTGTCTTCTTCCTGCAAAGAATCAAGGATGTCATCCAGATTGCCCGCCAGAATATTGTGAAGATTGCTCCAGGATTTTTTAACGCGATGATCGGTGACGCGATCTTGGGGAAAATTGTAAGTCCGGATTTTTTCGCTGCGATCGCCGGTGCCAATCTGGCTGCGGCGGGCATCGCCCAATTCTTTGTTTTTTCGGTCTTCTTCCAGCTGCAATAGGCGGAAACGCAAAACTTTCAGCGCCTTATCTTTATTCTTGATTTGAGATTTTTGATCCTGGCAGGAAACAATGAGGCCGGTGGGAAGATGCGTGATACGAACGGCGCTTTTAGTGGTGTTGACGGATTGGCCGCCGGGGCCGGAAGAACAGAAAGTATCAATCCGCAAATCGCTTTCATTGATTTTCATTTCAATTTCTTCCGCTTCCGGCAAAACGGCGACCGTAGCGGTGGAAGTGTGGACGCGCCCGTTTTTTTCCGTTTCCGGCACTCTTTGGACGCGATGGACGCCGGATTCGTATTTCATTTTGCTGTAAACATGCCGGCCGTTGATTTCAAAAACAACTTCTTTGAATCCGCCGATGCCGGTAATATTAGAATTTAAGAGGGTTATTTTCCAGCCATTTTTCTCGGCAAATTTGGAATAGGCGCGGAAAAGTTCCGCGGAAAAAAGCGCCGATTCGTCGCCGCCGGCTCCCGCCCGGATTTCCACGATAACATTTTTGGCGTCATTAGGATCTTTGGGAATCAAAAGCAATTCCAATTTTTTCCCCAAGTCTTCTTTGGAAATTATTAATTTAGAATTTTCATCCATAGCCATTTGCTGCATTTCCGCGTCTTTTTCGGAATTGATAATCGCCGCGTTTTCCCGCATTTCTTTTTGCACTTTTTCCAATTTGGAAATTACATGGATAACTTCGGAAAGCTCGGCTTGTCTTTTTCCTAATTCGGCCATTTTTTGCCTATCGGAAACCAGCCCGGAAGAAGCGAGCTGATTGGAAATATCCTGGTATTCTTTTTTGAGGGCGTTAATTTGCGCTTGCATATGATAATTTAATCCAATTTTTATTCCAAGGGGCTTTTAATTTTTCTAATATTTGGATTGGTAACTTTTGTGTATAATTGTGTCGTTCTGATATTAGCATGCCCCAAAAGTTCTTGCACATAGCGCACATCCACGCCGTTTTCCAAAAGATGAGTGGCAAAACTATGGCGCAGAGAATGAAAAGTAGCATCTTTGAATATCTTAGCATTTTTCATTGCATTTTCAAAGATTTTTTGTGCCGTGCGTTCAGTTAATTTTCCGCCGCGAACACTTTCAAAAACAAAATTATTTTTATCACGAAGAGCCATGATAGCGGTTAGGTCGGGGAGCAGTTTTTCTGGAAAAATAGTGAGACGATCTTTATTTCCTTTGGCATTTTTAATGTGAATAGTCAGTTCTGCTGGATTGATGTCTTTGATTTTCAAATTAATCGCTTCACTGACGCGAAAACCAGCGCCATAAGATAGGGCAATAAGAAGGCGGTGTTTTTTATTATCAATAGTATTGATTATTTTTTCTATTTCCATTCTGGAAAGCACTACGGGCAATTTGCTGGAGGTTTTGGCGAATTTTATGTTAACAGGGATGTTGTTTCTAAAAATTTCCCGGTAAAAATATTTAATAGCATTCAAATAGAGATTGAGAGTTTGCGAAGATTGATCCTTAGTATGTTTTTCCAGCAGATATTTTTTAATGAGTGTGATATCAGGATTTTTGGTAACATTCTTGATATATCTGAAATAATCATTCAGGCAAAGCAGATAGCTTTTGATAGTTCTATGGCTATAGTTTCGCAGTTTCATTTCCTGCTCGATTTTTTTTAGAAGCTCTTTTAATTGCATAGATTTTATGCTACATTGGGTTTATATATGAATAGTATACTATACTTCGCAATTAATACAAATTTAGCACATTATCCAACAATTAAGTCGTATAATAAGGAGTTAGC